>Ga0308171_1000223_pt1 | contig 159562 bp, 172 predicted proteins | sample PhyGR1_FD_202135 | JGI IMG/M metagenome (GOLD analysis project Ga0308171, IMG submission 202135) | Phyllosphere microbial communities from UC Gill Tract Community Farm, Albany, California, United States - DLSLSG.R1 | ecosystem: Host-associated > Plants > Phyllosphere > Unclassified | place... | reverse complement strand
TTTTTCCCGCACATGACGATTGTCGAATCCAACACGGAGAAGTCTTAATGAATGCAGCAACGGCCATGTCGATCGAACAGATCGTCGAGAAAGTCTGGCTTTCGATCGCCGAGCGGCGATTGCGGCCCGGCATCCAGCTCAAGGAAGAACAGCTTGCCTCTATTTTCAGTGTCAGTCGCGCCCGCATTCGCCAGGCGCTGACGGTGCTTGAACGCGATGGGCTTGTGACGATGATCCCCAATCGCGGCGCCTTTGTCAGCAAACCGACCGTGCAGGAAGCGCGTGATGTGTTTTCGGTGCGACAGGCGGTGGAGCGCTGCATCATTGAGCGGCTGTGCGGCTCGCAGCTCAAGGACAGTGTCAAGCGATTGCGCGCGCATGTCGAGCTGGAGCGGATTGCCAATGCCGAAGACAGCACCACCGACATCATCAAACTTTCCGGCGGGTTTCATCTTCTGTTGGCTGAACTCACCGGATCTGACTTTCTGTTTGCCACCATGCGGGATCTGATTTCCCGCAGTTCGCTGATCACCGCGATTTATCGCAATACCGACCGCTTCAATTGCGGTCCGGACGAACATGCTGAAATCGTGAAAGCAATTTCGGCAAAGGCGGTAGATAAAGCGGTTCATTTGATGGCCCATCATCTTGAGCATGTGGAATCCGAGCTTGATCTGAGCGAGATCCGCGAGCTGTCTTACGATCTGCGCACGGCGCTGGCGTAACGGGGACGGTGCCGGTTTTGCCGGCGCCGATTGACGGGCGCTCAAATCTCCATTTCCACCAGGTGGCAGGCCACGCGGGTCTTGTTGGGGAGGAGCTGCATTGCCGGCGCTTCCCGTGCGCAGCGTTCGATAGCGAAGGGGCAGCGCGGATGGAAGGTGCAGCCCGACGGTGGCTTCAACGGGCTCGGCACCTCACCTGTCGTCGGCTCACGATTGCGGTTGGGGGCAGCAATATTGGGGATCGTCTGCAACAACAGCTTGGTATAGGGATGACGGGGTGCGGCAAAAAGTTCTTCGGTCTCGCCCTCCTCGACAATCCGTCCAAGATACATCACGGCAATCCGGTCAGACATGTGGCGGACAACGCTCATGTCATGGCTGATGAACAGATAGGTCAAACCAAGTTCGTCCTGCAGGCGGCGCATCAGATTGAGCACCTGCGCCTGCACGGACACGTCGAGGGCTGAGGTCGGTTCATCGCAAACCAGGAACTCTGGCTCGCTGGCCAAGGCGCGGGCGATTGAAATGCGCTGACGCTGGCCGCCTGAAAATTCATGTGGGAATTTCTCGCCATCGGAGACCGAGAGCCCGACAATGGTGAGCAGTTCCTCGACGCGTGCGGTGATTGCGGAGGCCGTGGCACGCAGCTTCAGCTCACGCAGTGGTTCCGCAATGATATTCTTGACCCGCCAGCGCGGATTGAGAGAAGCGTAGGGGTCCTGGAAAATCATCTGCGCCGATAGCGGTGCCCCGCTTTTGCCGGGTGCAAAGCGCATGCCACCGCTTGTGGCGGGATAAAGACCGGTAACCAGGCGCGCGACTGTCGACTTGCCGCAACCGCTTTCCCCCACAATACTCAGGCAGCCGCCCGCCGGCACTGTGAAACTGATGTCATTGACAGCCTTGAGATATTGCTTGGGTTTGCGTTCCACCAGGCGGTTGAGCCAGGGCGCCGACACATCGAAGGTCTTGACGAGCCGCTCGACCGTCAAGGCCGGTTGATTGTTTGCATGGATCGTCATGCGGTGCCTCCTGCATTGAGCCAGCATGCGCTGGCGCTCGCTTCAGAAAATATCAGTTCCGGTCTTTCGCGATGGCAGCGTGGGCCTGCGCTTTTGCAGCGTGGATTAAAGGCGCAACCGTCTGGGATCGCATCCAGGCGCGGCATTGAGCCATCGATCTGGTTGAGTTTCTCGACCCGTGCGCCCAATGACGGGATCGACGCCATCAAACCCTGGGTATAGGGATGGCGTGGCTGGTGCAGCACCTGTTCGACAGGCCCCACTTCGATGAGCCGTCCGGCATACATGACCGCGATGCGGTCGGCGGCTTCAGCAATCACCCCCATATCGTGGGTCACCAGCATGACGGCGGTTTGCTTTTCCTTGCAGAGTTTGCGCAACAGCGAGATGATCTGCGCCTGGATCGACACATCAAGAGCGGTGGTCGGCTCATCGGCAATCACCAGTTTGGGCGATGCCGCAAGCGCAAGTGCGATCACCACACGCTGGCGCATGCCGCCAGAAAACTGATGCGGATAATGATTGACGCGCTCTTCGGGCGAAGGAATGCCGACATCCCGCAAAAGCTGCACGGCGCGTTCGCGGGCCTGCGCCTTGTTCAGACAAAGATGCCTGCGGATGGTTTCAACGAGCTGCGCGCCGACGGTAAACAGCGGATTGAGCGAGGTGAGCGGGTCCTGGAAGATTGCGCCGATCTCCCGGCCGCGAATTTTCTCCATGGCCCGGTCGTCAAGCGTATCAATGCGCTGCTGTCCAAGCCAGACCTCACCGCCAGCAATATGGCCGGGTCGCTCGAGCAGCCCCTGGATCGCCAGGCCGGTCATAGACTTTCCGGCGCCCGATTCACCCACCACACCGAGGATTTCACCAGGGCGAATGGACAGGCTGACATCGGAAAGTGCGGTGACGGTGCCACGGCGGCCGGGAAAATCAACACGAAGATTGCGGACTTCGACGACGGCTTGCTGTGTCTCAATCATGGGGATTGCCCTCGAGCGGATAGCTGGGTGGAAAGATGTCGGCAACGGGCGGATTGCCAAAGCTGCGCTCGGGATATTTGGCGATAAGGCTGTCAAACTGCGCCTGCGCACTCTCCCGCGCCGCAATCAGATCAAAGCCTGCCAGCTTGCGATCGAGCATCGAGAGGCGGCCATCGACAAACACGGCCTGGGTGATCTTGCCCGATCCGCCGGTTATGATGGTGGTAATCGGATCGATGGAGGGCGCCATGCAACTGTCATCGAGGCGGAAGACGGCGATATCTGCCCGCGCCCCTTGCGACAAATGTCCCAGATCCGTCCGCCCCAGAGCCTTCGCGCCGCCAAGTGTCGCCGCATCAAACAGATCTGCGCAGCGCAGACGATCGGGCGCCTGATCGGCGACCCGGCCGGTGATGAGACCGGCCAGAAGGTTCATCAGCATATCAGGCGGGGTTGTATCGGTCCCCATCGCGATGTTGATGCCGCGGCTGCGACAATCGGAGAAGGATTTGAGGATCGACCCGCCCCGCCCGGAAACCAGTGGGCAATGGACGATGGAAACGCCGTTCTGGGCATAAAGATCGAGATCTTGGTCGGTCGCATTGGTCGCATGGGGTGCGATGAGACGCTCGCTCAACAAACCGTGTTCTGAAAGCCAGACCGGGGCAGTTGAACCATGCAGTTGTTGCACTGTTTCCACTTCCATTGCGCCTTGCGCCATGTGCAGGCGAAATTTGCATCCCAGATCGCGCGCGGCCGCATCGGTGCGCTTGAGCAGTTCAAGGGTCGAGGTCTCCACCCGGTCTGGAGCTAGCATGCCGCGGATCAGATCGCCATGACGGCCGCTCTGGCGCTCGATATAGGCGATTGCATCGTTCAAGCCCTGAAAGCCACGTTGTTCGTCAAACACCGGAACGATCCGACCCGGGGCTTCGAGCACCATGCCGCCGGAGCGGTAGGCGGGACTGAGATAAACGCGCAGACCCAGATCGCCGGCAGCGTCGGCTGCAGCATCGAATTCCGCGACCGTTTCCCCCCATTGCCGATAAAACAGCGAGGCGATTGGCGCAGCGGTGGTGATCCCGTTTACCAGCAGTTGCGCGAAGGCGAAGCGTTTCTGGAACGCCAGTTGCTTCTCGCTATACATTTCATAGGGACCGGCATCGACGTAGCTGCGTGGCCATACCCGGCCCTTGGCCCAGCCGGGATGATGGTCGATGCCAAGAATAGTGGTGTCGAGATCAGACAGCGCGTCGAGATCGATCAGTCCGGGACTGATCAGGGCACAGCCGAAATCGATCCGGCGAGCGACTTCACCGGTAAAATTATGGCCGACAAACAGGATTTCACCGTTTTCAAACACCACTTCGCCGTGTCTGAGCAGCCGATGCCCGCCATCCTTGTGACCAACCACCCAGTCGGCGGTGATCCATGTGCGCCCGTTAGGTCTTTCGCCGAGCACCAGCGCCTGCAAATCCGGGGTCATCATGGCATCTCCACCACGGCTACACCGTTGCGTGCGCTCACGCGACCATTCTTGACCACCAGCGGACGCGGCGCCACATCGACGACGGCATGCGCCAGTGTTTCACCGGTCAATAGGGTGAAATCGGCGTTGCAGCCAACGGTGAGACCGTAGTTTTTTAGCCCCATGACATCGGCACCGCCCTGCGAGACAATGTGGAGCAGATGCTCGAGGTCATCATCGGAGCGCACACCATTCTTCATGCCGATGATCCGGGCACGATCAAGCATGTCGGGCTGTCCCCAGGGTCCCCAAGTGTCGCGAATGCCATCACAACCGCCGCCAATGCGCACGCCCGCTTCCTTGAGCCGCCTGATCGATGGCACAGTGGCCGACGGCGCGCCGGTGGTCAGGATGGCGACATCGAGCAGGGCGATCTGTTCGATCAGCTGGCCGACCCGCAGATAGTCATTCATGCCAAGCGCGAAGGCGTGGCTGATCGCCACCTTGCCTTGCATGCCATGCGCGCGGATACGCTCGAAAATCAGCTCCATGGTAAAGGCGCCCAGATCACCGGTTTCATGCAGGTGGATATCGATGGGCACCCCATGCTTTGTAGCGAGGGCGAACAGGATATCGAGCTGGCCCTTCGGGTCACGATCGATCCCGCATGGATCAATCCCGCCGAGCACTTCGCAGCCCTGACGTAAGGCTTCGTCGAGCAAGTCCTTCGTGCCCGGCATGACCATCAGGCCGGATTGCGGGAAAGCGACGATTTCAATGTCGATGATGTCTTTGAGTTTCTCACGGGTTTCCCACACACCTTCCACCAGCGACAGGCCATGGGTGGGATCAATATCGACATGACTGCGGATATGGGTGCCGCCATGGGCGGCGAGACCGATGGCATGGCGCATTGATTGTCGGTGCGGATCGATGCCGATTTCAAGGCGGTTGTCGCGTTCAAAATCGATCCGCTCGCGCAGGATGGCAGCACGGTTGTTGACGTGCCAAGGCATGCCCCAGGTCGTCTTGTCGAGATGGGTATGGGCGTCGATCAGCCCGGGGGCGACAATGGCGCCCTCGCCATCTTCGACCGCCATACCGGCTTCTGCCTCAAGCTGACCGAAGCCGGCAATTTTGCCGTCCCGGATCAGCATGTCACAGCGCTCTCCCGCCATCGGGCGGATGTTGCGGAGCAAAAGATCGTTCATATGGCTTACCTCAGTTTTGGATTAAGAGCATCGCGCAGCCAGTCACCGAGCATATTGACGGCAACCACGAGCAGGCAGAGCTGAATGACGGGAAACACCACGATCCACCAGGAGCCGGAGAACAGGAACTGATTGCCGATACGGATCAGCGTTCCCAGTGACGGCTGGCTCGGCGGCATGCCGATACCCAGGAAGGAGAGTGTCGCCTCGGTCAGGATCGCCATCCCGAAATTCAGCGTCGCGGCGACCATGATGGGTGTGAGGGTGTTGGGCAGGATATGCTGGGCCATGATCCGCCGCGCCGGCACTCCGATCAGCCGCGCTGCCGAAACGTAATCCTTGCCGGTTTCGACGATCGCCTGGGCGCGCACGGTGCGCGCATATTGCACCCAGGCCGAAAGCGAGATCGCCAAGATCAGCACGGCGGAAGCGCCAATCTCGCGCAGGCTCACCGGCAACATCTGGCGGACAACCGTCGACACCAGAATGGCGACAAGAATGGTTGGAATGGATAATGTGATATCGCCAAAGCGCATTAGCAGATTATCGATGAAACCACCGAAATAGCCTGAGATGAGGCCAGCGGTCAGCCCGATGATCAGCGAGAGGATCACCGATGCGATGCCGATGACGATCGAAATCCGCGTCCCATAGAGAATGGCCGACAGCATGTCGCGTCCCTGGGTGTCGGTGCCGAGCAGGAACGGCCATTCACCGCCCTCCTCCCAGAGCGGCGGCAATTCCGCCTTCCACATATCAAGCGCAGCCCCATCATAGGGGTTTTGCGGGGCGATCAATGGTGCAAAGATTGCGGTCAGGATCAGCACTGCCAGAAGGGCTGCACTGACCATCGCGGTCTTGCTATGGGTAAATGACCACCAGAGATCACTTTTGCTGATACGGCTCAACAGCGAGGCGCGCGCAACGGGATTGGCGGGTGAGGTGCTCATGACATTAGTCTCCCGTTTGATCAGCGAGCGGTGCGCAAGCGCGGATCGATGACTGCATAGGCAACATCAACCAGGGTGTTGAGCACGACGAAAATGAAGGAAATGATGCACAGATAGGCCGCCATCACCGGAATATCGAGAAATGTGACGGCCTGGATGAACAACATGCCCATGCCCGGCCATTGGAAGACTGTTTCGGTGATCAGCGCGAAGGCAATCAGCGAACCGATATTCATCGCGGTCATCGTGACCACCGGCATCAGGCAGTTGCGCAGGGCATGGCTGAAATAAATCCGCCAGCGCGGGATCCCGCGGGCACGCGCGAATTTGACATAGTCGGATCGCAGCACCTCGAGCATTTCCGCGCGCACGAGACGCATGACCAGCGTGACCTGATAAAGCGAGAGGGCGATGGCGGGCAAGAGGATCGCCAAGCGGCCCGATGGGGTGAGAAGACCGGTGGACCATCCACCGAGCTGAACGACATCCCCGCGCCCGAAGGCCGGAAACCAGCCAAGCGAGACTGAGAACACCAGGATAAGCAGGATGCCGACCACGAAGCTTGGCAAGGAGACCCCGACAATCGACAGAAACTGCAGACCCTCCGTATACCATTTTCCGCGTTTGATGGCGGTGAGAACCCCCAGTGGCAATCCGAGCAGCAAGGAGATCAGCGTTGCCACGAACACCAGTTCCAGTGTCGCTGGAAAGCGCTCGGCGATCAGGCTGAGCACATCCTGGCCGTTGCGGTAGGATATACCGAAATTGCCCTGGGCGGCATTGACCACAAAGCGGCCATATTGGGTCATCAGGCCATCGTTAAGGCCCAGGCGCTCACGCAGATTATCGCGGTCTGCCTGCGTCATCTGCTCATTGGCCATCATTTCGACCGGGTCGCCGGCCAGCCGGAAGATCAGGAAGGCGAGCAAGGCGACGGCCAACATCACCATGACAGCGTTTGCCAGGCGCTTAATGATAAAAACCAGCATAAAATTCCCTCGGTAACAGCGGGGCGCGCCGGGGGCATGCCCCCGGCGCATCACAGGTGGATTATGGGGCAAAATGCGTCAGCCAGTGACGCGGCTTGTTGTCTGGCAATTGCACGATCCTGTCGATCTTCTTCGACATGACCCATGCCATTGGCTGCTGGTGCAGCGGCAGCATCACAATCTCGTCCTTCGCCATTTCAAGCGCCTTCGTTTGGACTGACAGCCGGTTTTCGCGATCCATGTCCGTGGATGCTTCATTGATCAGCTTGTCAATCTCCGGATAGCTCCAGCCACCCCAGTTGAAGACACCGGCATTGGCTGATTTGGTGGCGATCATCTGCAGCAGGATCGAATAGCTGTCGAGCATCGGCTCGGTTGCCCAACCGATCAGATAGACATCTGCCTTGCCGCCGGTCCGCTTGGGTGCCTGCGCTGCGGTCGGCGCAATGTCGAGCTGCGGTTTGAAACCGCCACGGCTCAACATATTGACCATGCCCTGGCACAGTTCCTCCTCGTTGACATAGGCGTCGGTGGTGCAGACCAGCGTGAAGGGGAAGTGCTGCGCGCCCGCATCGGCAAGGAGCTTTTTCGAGAGCTCGGGATCATAGGCGAGCGTGGTGTCGAGTTGTGGGGTATAACCGGGGATTTCCGGGGCGACCACCGCACCGGCTGTGCGCGACTTGCCGCGCATGATCCGCTTCTGGATAAGATCGCGATCAAGCGCATGCGCGAAAGCCTGTCTGACGCGCAGATCATTGAACTTGTTTGGGGAACCGTCAGCAAGCGCGGGCTTGCGATTGAAGCCAACCATGACCGTGCGAAGATCGGTGCGCTCGAGCACGCTGAGTTCAGGCTGTGCCTGTAGACGCGGCAGGTCCTGGGACGGCGCGTTTTCCGTGAAATTGATTTCGCCGGAAAGCAGAGCCGCCACCCGCGTTGCGGCAGAGGTGATCGGGGTGAATTCTATCCGGTCAATATTGGATTGCGACTGGTCCCACCAGGCCGGGTTCTTGACCAGTACGGTTTTTGAATCGGGCACACGGCTTTCAAGCTTGAAGGGTCCGGTGCCATTGGTGTTATAGGTGGCATAGCCCTCGATCTTGGCACCGACATCGGTGGGCTTTTCTGAATTGTTGGTCTTCAGCCAACCGGCGTCAAAGATATGGATATTGGTCAGATCGTTAAGAAGCAGCGGATAAGGACCGCTCAATTGGATATCAACGGTATGATCATCGACCTTGCTCGCCGATTTATAGGCGGGCAGGTTACCGCGCAAGGGTGAGACCGGATCACTGACCCGCTTGAGCGAAGCGATCACATCATCGGCAGTGAATTCGGCACCATCGTGGAAAGTGACGCCCTTGCGCAGATGAAAGCGCCAGGTGGTGTCGGAGATGTTTTCAAAGGATTCAGCGAGCGCTGGCTCGATCTTCAGATCGGCGTCGTAGCGGACAAGGCCTTCATAGACATGATTGAGAAAGGAAAGTGTGTAACTATCCCCATAGGAATAGGGATCTAGCGAATAGATATCGCGCGACGCCCCCCATTTGAGTGTTTCGGCATGACCTGACAATGTCAGGCTCGCCAGCACGACGGCCGCGAGGCCCAGTCTGTTCAACATTGATTGCTCCGCTTCTGGAAATTTGCGCCCCCTTTGCGGGGATCTGTTCTTCCTGCATCTCCACACCATGATGGGTGCGGCGACGTTACTGCTGCGTGCCGCATGCACGGCTTGCATTGAATGTGATTTCCTCCCTCACTGATGATCCTGCCTTTGTGGCTTTGCTTGTGGACCAAGGGCAACATAAGTCTATTAGCAAAAAGTTGTCAACGTGATTGTTGACAATATTTGCATGTTTGCGCGCGATACATGTCGACAAAAATGCCAGCGCGCATTTTCCCTGATCAGACCTCCCAGAGAGGATAGCTGGATTGGAAGATGTCTTTGAGCGGGGGGTGTTGCCAACTGCGATCGGGATATTTGCGGATCAGCCCTTCATATTGCTGCTGTGCCCTGATCCTTGCCGCACGCATATCGATACCGGCGACTGCACCCGAGAGCATTGAGAGGCGGCCGTCGACGAAAACCGCCTCGGTTACCTTGCCCGAACCGCCGGTGAGGAGTGTGGTGATCGGGTCGACGCTGGGGGTCATGAAAATATCATCGAGGCGAAACACCGCTATGTCGGCTTTTGCGCCGGTCTTGAGCCGCCCAATATCCGTGCACCCCAGCGCCTGAGCACCGCCCAGCGTAGCAGCATCAAACAGATCTCGGGAGAAGGCGGCATCCGACGCCTTTTCCCCGATCCGGCAGGCGATCAGGCCAACAAGCAGGTTCATCAGCATGTCGGGGGGTGCGGTGTCGGTTGCCATGCCGATATTGATGCCGCGCGCGCGGCAGGCGGCGAAGGAATGGAGCATGCTGCCCATCCGGGCGGAGACCAGCGGTGAATGGGCAATTGAAACGCCATGCTCGGCATAGAGGTCGAGATCGCAAGATGAGGCATGCGTGGCATGGGGGGCGTAAAGCCGCTCGCTCAACAGGTTATGTTTGGCGAGCCATTGCGGCGCCGACATCTTGTGAAGCCGCTGCATGGTGTCACGCTCAAGCTGGCCCTGCGCCATATGGATCCGCACCCGGCAGTCCAGATCCGCAGCCGCCGCCATGGTGCGTTCAAGCAAGGGCAGCGTGCAGGTTTCGATCCGGTCGGGCGTCAGCAGGCCATTGATCAAGCCGTCGAAACCGCCGTGATTGCGCTCGATAAAGCCGATGGCGTCGCGCAGGCCGTCAAGGCCGCGCGCCTCATCAAATACCGGTTCGATCCGCCCGGGTGCTTCCAGAACCATGCCGCCGGAGCGATAGGCAGGACTGAGGAACACCCGTAATCCCAGTTCGCCGGCGGCCGCTGCCGCCGCTTCGAATTCGGTGACCGTTTCCGCCCATTTGCGATAATAGAGCGAGGCGACAGGCGCGGCGCTGGTAATCCCGTTCAGCAGGAGAAGACCGAAGCTGAAACGTTTTTGAAAGGCCAGCTCCTCGTCGGAATACATTTCATAGGGGCCACGCTCAAGATAGGAGCGTGGCCAGACCCGGCCTTTCGCCCAGCCGGGCTGGTTGTCCTGCACCAGGAGATAGGTATCAAGATCGGAAAGGGCATCGAGGTCGATCAGTCCGGGGCTGATCAATGCCTTGCCAAAGTCGATGCGGCGGGCCACTTCGCCTGCAAAAGCCGGGCCGACATAGAGGATCTGATTGTGTTCAAAGACGATTTCGCCGTTATGCAGCAAACAATGGCCGCCGTTGCGCCAGCAGAGCAGCCATTCGGCGGTCAACAGGGTTTTGCCTTTCGGTCGCCGCCCCAGCGGCAATTGTGCGGCTGCGGAGAGCGGAAGCGATGGGGTGTGCATCGGAGTGATCCTGGCGCTTGATGTGCAAAGAGCGCCTCACCGCGGTGAGGCGCTCTTTCCGGTGACGCAGTCGGGGGGATTATTCGGCCATCTTCGTATGCCAATGGCGCGGCTTGTTATCGGCACGGAAATCCACAGCTTCAACCTTTTCAAGCATGCCCCAGGCGATGGGTTGCTGATGCAACGGTATCAGGATTGCCTGATCCTTGGCAATCTTGAGTGCCTGTTCTTCCAGTGCCAGCCGCTTTGCAGTGTCAGGCTCTTCGGCTGCCTTTTTGACCAGATCATCGAGTTCCGGATAGGACCAGCCGCCATAGTTGGAGACACCGGTGGAGCCACTGCGGGTGGACAGCACCTGCGAGAGCAGGGAATAGGCATCAAGCGTTGGCTCATTGGCCCAGCTCAGATTGAACATGTCGGCCTTGCCATTGGTGCGCTTTGGCTGCTGCACGGCGCGCGGCCCCATGTCGATGGTGGGTTCGAAACCGGCGCGCTTGAGCATATTTGCGATGCCCGAACAAATGTCCTCTTCATTGATGCTTTCGTCATTCATGCAGAGATAGGTGAAAGCCAGACCCTTCTGGTTGGCCTCCTCGAGCAATTTCTGCGCGCGTTTTGGATCCGCCGGCTGGTAGACATCCAGTGCCTCGGCATAGCCGGCGATTTCTGGTGCAATCAGCGAGCCGGACGGACGCGCCAGACCGCGCATGATCTTCTTGTTGATGAGATCGCGGTCGATGCTTGCTTCGACCGCCTGACGCACGCGCGCGTCCAGAAACGGGTTGGGACGTCCGTCCTCCAGCTTTTCCTTGCCATTGAAACCAATGAAGACGGTGCGCAGTTCTGTGCGTTTGCTGACCTTGATGCCGGGGGAGGATTCGAGCCGCGGCAGATCCTGAACCGGCGCAGAATCGACCAGATCGATTTCCCCTGACAGCAATGCAGCAACGCGGGTGGCGGCGGACGAAATCGGCACATATTCAATCCGGTCGAGATTGTGCTTCCTTTCATCCCACCATTGCTCGTTGGCTACCAGCACCGTCTTGGCATCGGGAACGCGGCTGTCGAGCTTGAACGGGCCGGTGCCATTGGTATTGTGGGTGGCGTAATTCTCGGTCTTCGAGGCGATATCGGTTGGCTTTTCTGCCTTGTTGTCGGTGAGCCACTGCGCATTGAACATGAAGATATTGGTCATGTCGTTGAGGAAGAGCGCGGTTGGCGCTGAAACCTCGATATCCACCGTGAAATCATCGACTTTCTTGACGCCGACATAAAGCGGAATATTGCCACGCAACGGCGAGGTCGGGTCGGCAACACGGTTCATCGATGCGACCACATCATCGGCGGTGAAATCCGCGCCATTGTGGAACTTCACGCCCTTGCGCAGGCTGAACCGCCAGAATTTGTTGTCGATCAGTTTCCATTCGACAGCCAATGCCGGCTCGATCTCGAAATTGGGACCGTAGCGGATCAGTCCCTCATAGATATGGTTGAGAAATGCAAGGTTCGAGGTCGAAGGGACGGAGTCTGGATCGAGAGAATAGATATCGGCCCTGCTTCCCCAGCGCAAGGTTGCAGCATCGGCCGAGGAGACCGCAAGCGGGGCTGCAATTGCCACGGCGCTGAGTGCGGCGATGAGAAACCTGTTGAAACGCGTCATGCTCTTCCCTTCATGAATAACGATCGATCCGTTGCATCGGATTTTGTCGCACTATCATAAGCTGCTTGTGTATTGTCAACGATATTGTTGGCAATTATGAATGAAAACATCAACAGAGGGAAATGTTCAGCCTGGCAATTCCGACCGGGTCGAACCGAACAAGAGGGGGATGCGATGCAAGGCCTGCTGCTGCTTCATGGGACGATCGTCACCGTCGACGCCGATCGCCGGATTATTGAGGATGGGGGACTGGCGATAGACGGCGACCGGATCGTCGAGATCGGCAAGGCAGCGGATATTGCGGCCCGCCATTCAAGCAAGCAGATCATCGACTGTACCGGCAAGCTGATCATTCCCGGCCTCATCGATGCGCATGGCCATGCGGGTCATGCCTTGATCCGCAGCATTGGCGCCGATACCAATGCGCTGTGGATGAAGATTGTTACGCCGACTTACTATCATTATGTCACCCGCGACTACTGGTATGCGGACGGCCTGGTCTCCGGTCTTGAGCGACTTTGTGCCGGGGTTACGACTGCGGCCAGCATCATCAGTTCGATGCCGCGCAGCGACGATCCGCAATTTGCCATCAATCATGCGCGTGCTTATGCGGAGCTCGGGCTGCGCGAGATTATCTGCGTTGGTCCTGCAGGCCTGCCCTGGCCGCAATCGGTAACGCGGTGGGAGAGCGGACAACCGCAGCGTCGGGAGGTGGATTTTGAAGACATGCTTGCGGGTGCGGAGAGCGTGATTGACACACTCAATGGGACAGCCGATGGACGGATCAAGGTATTCTTGACACCTTTTACCATTGTGCCCTCGGTGGAACCCTCCAACGCATCGACACCGGATTGTGCCGTTTGTCTGACGCCGCAGGACCGGATGCAGGCCCGCCGCATTCGCGAGACGGCGCGCAAATGGGGAATACGCATTCATTCCGACGCCTTTGCCGGTCAGGTGCGAATGGCGTTTCAGGATAAGGAAAATGCCTTGCTCGGCCCCGATGTGCATCTGCAGCACTGCTGGGGGATCTCACACGAAGAAATCGACATTCTGGCTGAGACCGGCACCCATGTGACCCATGCACCACCCGGCCGCTCGACACCAATCATGCAGATGATGGCGCGCGGCGTGTCGGTTGCCCTCACATCGGACGGTGCGGCGCCAAGCCGCCATTTCGACATGTTGCAGATCGCCCGCATTGCCCAGGCAACGCAGCATGTCCTGCACAATCATGATCGCTATATTCTGCCGCCTGGCAAGGTTTTCGAGATGATCACCATTGATGCGGCCCGTGCGATCGGCATGGACGATGAGATCGGATCGCTTGAAAGTGGCAAGAAAGCCGACATTGCGATCATCGATATGCGCAAGCCGCATCTAACCCCCAACTGGATGCCGGTTCACCGGCTGATCCACCAGGTGCTGGGCAGCGATGTGGACACCGTGATTGTTGACGGAAAGATCCTGATGCGGGACGGCAAGGTGCTGACCGTCAATATGCAGGAGGCGCTGGCCTTTGGAGAAAGCGAGGCGCGGGCGCTTGTGATGCGCGCCGGCCTGTCCTCGCATATGCATGATCCCGGCTGGGGTCAGTTGCATCGGGTGTTCTCAAGCCCGGTCAAAGTCCCGGTCGCGCCCGAGATCTGACGGCGCCACTCGCGCCCGTGCGGATGAAGCCCTTTAATGCAGCCTGCAGCAGTCCCGCACCGCAGACGCAACCCGATCCCTTTATCAGGCCCGCCTTTTGCTGAGACGGGCCGCTGTCTGCTGTCAAACGGGCTGGGTCGCGCGGACATAATGGGTTGGGCTGACCTTGATGATCGGCAGGGCCACAGGCACGAAATCCGGCGATCGCACCGCACTGGGAATTTCATCGGACAATGGTTCGCGCGCGATCGAACGCCGCGCTGGATCGGCCACCGGCACGGTGGAAAGCAGTTTGCGCGTGTAGGGATGCTGGGGATTGCCGAAGACGGAGCGGCGATCGCCGATCTCGACGATTTCGCCCAGATACATCACTGCGACGCGATGGGCGATGCGCTCGACGACCGCCATGTCGTGACTGATGAACAGGATTGCGATCCCCATATCCTGCTGCAGGTTCATCAACAGATTGATGACCTGGGCTTGAATTGTCACATCAAGCGAGGCCACGGCTTCGTCAGCGATCATCAGGCGGGGATCAAGCGCCAGAGCGCGGGCAATACAGATCCGCTGGCGCTGACCACCGGAAAAGGCATGCGGATAGCGCTCAAGATACTCGCTCGGAAGATTGACCTTGGCCAGCAGATCAGCTGCGCGCGCCCGCAGCGCGGCGGAACCGCCCAGCCGATGCACGCGCATGGGGTCGATCAATGCCTGGGCAATGGTCATGCGCGGATTGAGTGAGGAGAAAGGGTCCTGAAAAACCATCTGTGCTTCACGGCGAAATCGTCGCAGATCTCTGTTTGATGCGCCGACCAGCTCGGTTCCCTGATAGCGGATCGACCCTGATTGCGGTCGATCAAGCTGCATGATGCTGCGCGCAACAGTGGATTTGCCGCAACCTGATTCTCCCACCAGCGCCAATGTTTCGCCGGGGAAAATATCAAAGGAAACATTTTCGACCGCGTGAACGCGGCCAGTGGTGCGGCCGAGCAGACCGCCTTTCAGGTCGAAGCGGGTGACGAGGTCCCGCACTTCGATCAGCGGCTGTTTGGCCTGTGCCAGATGTTGGATCGTGTTCATTGCGCCGCCCCCGTGAGTGCTTGTTCCTCCTCATAGACAAGCAAAGGGAATTTTTCCGGCCCCTGCTTGTCAGCCATGCTGCCCAGACGCGGCACTGCCGAAATCAGCGCGCGGGTATAACGATGTTTGGGATTGTTGAAGATATCATGGACGGGTCCCGTCTCGACGATCTCGCCCTTCAGCATCACGCAGACACGGTCGGCGATTTCGGCCACCACTCCCATGTCGTGGGTGATGAACAAAACCGCCATGCCGATCTCGCGTTGTAGCGCGCGAACCAGGTCGAGGATCTGGGCCTGGATGGTGACATCAAGGGCGGTGGTGGGTTCGTCAAGGATCATCAGCGAGGGTCGGCAGGCCAGGGCCATCGCGATCATCACACGCTGGCGCATGCCGCCGGAAAGCTGGTGCGGATATTGATCGAGCCGACGTTCCGCATCGGGCACCCGCACCAGTTTGAGCACATTGAGCGCAATCTGTCTGGCCTCGCGCGCTGTCTTCTTCTGATGCCGGATCACCGCTTCCATGATCTGATCGGCGACCGTAAAAACAGGATTGAGACTGGACATCGGGTCCTGAAAGACGATCGACAGCTCAAAGCCACGCAAGGCTTCGATACGCTTGTCCGACAGTTTTGTGAGATCGACGATCGAGTGATCCTTCATGCGCATCAAGATCCGGCCACCGGTGATCCTGGCTCCATCAAATTCGGTCAGCCGCATAATTGTCATTGCGGTCACGGATTTGCCGGAACCGGATTCGCCAACCAGCGCCAGTGTTTCGCCGTGGCTAATCTGCAGCGAGACATTCTTGACAGCCCGCACCGGATTTGCCGCATCGGGTGCAAAACAGACATCAAGGTTCTCGACCGAGAGAATGACAGTGTCGGGCAGAGCCACGCTATCGGGCAGAGTGGCACTGCTGCTGGATGATCTGGTCAAATTGTGTTCCCCTGCGATTTTTCGCGTTTTGCCAATCTAACCCTTGCTGCGACGATGGTGTCAACACGCAAGCGACGCAGCCGGGATGGGTGAGTGCAGATTGCGCCTTCATTGATGGCACCGGCCCGGCTGTTGCCTGCGAAAAGCCCCCGGTCAGATTGACTGCAACAAGGTTATGCATAATTTGCATTGCCGTCTCTGTTTTCGCATGAGGGTGTCTTGATCCCCTAGCGCAGTCGCAGAGCGGGATCGGTGACGCTGCGCAAATGGCTTTGATTGTCGACGAGCTGGTTCCAGAATGCCTCGACATCGCGGTTTTTTGCGCCGGCGCGGCGGAAGATGCGGATCTCCATTTCCAGCGCCATTTGCTGGCCGCCAATCTGCACCAACTGACCCTGATTGATCGACTTCTGGACGCAGATCTGCGGCAGCCAGGCGATGCCGTGTCCCGCGATGGCCATTTCCTTGAGGCTGACGGCGAGAGAGGATTGATAGACGGTACTCAGATTGGGCGGATGGCGGCGGCGCGACTGGATAAGCGAAATCAGCTTGCCGAGATAGCCGTCGTTCCAGGAATAGGAGAGATAGGGGATTTTCGTCCCCTCCGGCACGTCAAGATCAAAAAGCGGTTTGCCGTCAGGATCGGCGCCTGAAACGAGGATCAGGCGATCCTTGCCGATCTGCAGGGATTCAAATGGACCGGCTTCGAGAACCGGCGGGCCATCGGGATGATCATAGATGATCGCGAAATTGCATTTTCCCGACGACAGATGCTCGATACATTCCAGAAAGTCTGCCGTATGCATGCTGCTGCGAACCGGAGTATCTGCGCCCTGGCAGCGCGAAATCCAGTCGGGAAAGAAATAGATTGCCAGCGTGTGAAACGCAGTGAACGTCAAGAGTTGTGAGCTAGCGCCGGCGACATTGCGGCAATCGGTGCGCAATCGATACATGTCACGCACGAGTTCCTGGCATCGCGGTACGAACATGTTCCCGGCGCTGGTGAGATGCACCGGATAGGTGCTGCGGTCGAGAAGGTCTGCGCCGACCCAGTTTTCCAATGACCGGATGCGGCGACTGAATGCCGGTTGGGAAATATTCCTTGCCGCAGCAGCGGTCGAGAAGTTCCGCGTTGCCACAATTTCCAGGAAGTCTTCGAGCCAGGCGAGCTCCATCGCAACCTCATGCGTTCTTTGCATAGTTCATTCTAACTACGCATTGGACAGCAGCGCAAGTGTGCTCCTAGCCTGAGAAAAAATAAAACAAGATCGAAGATCGAAATAGGGGAACTATCCATGAAACTTGCTTTGGCACTGGCCCTTTCCTGGGGCCTTGGCCTGGCGGCAGCGCCAGCTGTTGCCCAGACCAAAAATCCGGGAACCTTTGTGTTTTTGTGGACCGACGACGTGCAGTCGTTCGATCCCGCCTATATTGCCAACACGCCGAGCTCCTACGGCGCGTTGAATGTCTATAGCCGGTTGCTCAATTACAATGGATCGGAAATCTCGGAATTTGTGCCGGCAATTTCAAGCGCGGTGCCGAGCCTTGACAATGGGTTGATCAAGAACGGCGATGATGGCTCGATCACCTATAGCTTTCCTATCCGCAAGGACGTCTACGCCCATAAGGTCGGCATCAAAGGGGATGACGGCAAGATCAGCTGGCAGGCCTATGATGGGCTGACAGAGGATCAGAAGGCAAAGATTGAACCCGGCTACGGACAGATCACCCCTGAGGATGTGCGCTATTCCCTGCTGCGGGCGATCCTGATGGGGCAGTCCTGGATGTCCAATGCGATCACTGAAGTGGTGACGGCGGGCAAATATCCGGACATCACCAAATGGGTGGAGACGGAAGCCAACGTCAAGAATATCAATGATGCCGGACCGGAGGCCTTGCGCAAGGTCTATGATCAGCTTGCCTCCCAGATCACGGTGGAAGGCGACAATGTCGTGCTGAAGCTGCCAAAATCCTTTCCTGCGACGCTCGGGGTTCTCGCCCTGCCCTTTGGTGCTTCGATCGTTGACAAGGAATGGGTTGTCTCGGTGGGCGGCTGGGATGGTGATGGCGACAGCTGGAAGAAATATTATCGGCCCGAACTTGGTGACGATCCGCTATTTGCCCAGGAAAACGGTACCGGCCCTTTCATGCTGGAGGAATGGGACCGAACCGATCGCCGGATAACACTCAAGCGGTTTGACAATTATTTCATGGGACCGGCCAAGCTGGAGCGCGTGGTGATGCGCACGGTGCCGGAATGGACCACCCGCCGTCTGCAGCTTTTGTCAGGCGATGCTGATTTTGTCACGGCCCCCGTCGAGTTTCTTGATGAGTTGAGCAAGTCCGATGGTGTCAAGGTTGTTGATGGATTGCCGAAGGTGTTTGGGCGCGGGCTTTATTTCGCCTGGCCGCTTGAGGACACCGACAATCCGGCGATCGGCAGCGGAAAGCTCGATGGCAATGGCATTCCGCCAGATTTCTTTGCCGATATCGATGTCCGCAAGGGCTTCAACTATGCGCAGAACTACGATGCATTGCTCAAGCAGGTCCTTTTGAACAAGACCGTACAGTCGCGCGGTCCGACGGTGCGGGGCATCATGGGCTATCGCGCGGACTCTCCGATCTACAGCTATGATCCGAAGAAGGCTGCGGAACATTTCAAGAAGGCCTTTGACGGCAAGTTGTGGGAGACAGGCTTCACCTTCACCGCCTATGTCCAGGAAGGGACACCGCAGGGCACTGCGGCGCTTTCAGCGCTGCAACAAGGATTGCAGCGGATCAATCCCAAATTCAAGATGAAAATCCAGTCGCTGCCCTGGGCATCGATTTCCGACAAGCTGAACAATCGCGCCAAGCCGGCTTCACCGCTCACCTATATGGGCTGGGGACCGGATTATTCGGATCCAGGCGGTCCTCTGGGTGCTGCGACCTACTACCTGTCCCCGACCGGACTGGTCGGCGGCATGCTTGGCGATGGCTACCGCCAGTTGATGACCGAGCAGTTCAAACCTTTGCTCGATGAAGCCTGGGCTTCCTCGGATCCGGCGGTGCGTGAACCGATCTATGCCAAGCTGCAGGCGATGTCGCATGACTATGCCACCACGCAATTTCTGTGGGAGGATTTTGGCTATATCGTCACCCGCTCCAATATTGATGGCTATGTCCACAACATGATCCTTTATGGCGCATGGGATTTCTATCCGGTGAGCAAAGCGAACTGAGCCCCTGACGCGCATCGGGCGAGATCTGCGCCCGATGCTTCCCCTTCATATAAAGCGATAGAGGTAATGGTGTGCTCAATTACGCGTTGCGGCGGCTCTTAACACTCCCGGTGGTGCTTTTCGCCCTTTCGATCATGCTGTTTGCGTTGCAGATGTCCTTGTCGCCGACCCAGCGGCTGGCGGCCTATGCACCCTCACCTGACTTTCTCAAGGGTGGGCAGGAGAGCATCCGCCGGATGATCGAACAATATGGGCTCAACGATCCCTTTCATGTGCAGTATGGCAAATGGATCGGCAATATCATCACCGGCAATCTCGGCTGGTCCGAGACTGCGCGCCAGCCGGTGGCCCATGCCTTAACCTCCTTGTTGCCGGCAACGCTTGAACTGGTGCTTCTGGCCTTCATTCCAAGCTTTCTTTTGGCGATCTATCTTGGCTCGCGGGCCGGTATCTATCTGAATAAATGGCCCGATCACATCATCCGGATCTTCACGATTCTCGGCTGGTCGTTCCCGGTTTACGTGTTTGGCCTGTTGATGCTGCTGATCTTTTATTCGGCATTGGACTGGTTTCCGCCTGGACGGCTCAGTCAATGGGCGCAGGCCACGGTGATGTCGTCCGAATTCACCCGGTATACCGGCGCCAACACGATCGATGCGCTGCTGAATGGCAATTTCCGGGTTCTGGGGGATTCACTTCGCCACCTGGCCGCACCGGTGATCACGCTGACCTATGTCAATCTCGCCAGCATGACACGGGTGATGCGCACATCGATGCTCGAAACCCTGCGGCAGGACTATGTGCGCACGGCGCGCGCCAAGGGGATGCCGCGGCGGGTGGTGGAGTTGCGGCATGCGCGGCGCAACGCACTGCTGCCGGTGACCACCATTGCCGGCATGGAGCTTGCAACCATGATGGGTGGCGTGGTGATTACCGAGACCATCTTCGACTATGCCGGCCTCGGCCAGTTTGCCGCCAAATCCGCCGCCAATCTGGATTTTCCGGCCATCCTCGGCTTCAGCCTGTATTTTGCGATCGTGCTTGTGCTGATGAACCTGGTCGTTGACCTGATCTATCCATTGCTCGATCCGAGGGTGAAGACGCGATGAAACTGCTTTCCTATCTTTTGCGCAATCCCGTCTCGATGATCGGCGTTTTGATCCTGATCGGCTTCGTGCTGATCGCGTTTTTCGCACCCTGGCTGGCCCCGCCGCAGGAGTTTCAGATGTCGGTCTATGACACGCCGCGTGCCGGCTTTCTTGCGACCCCGCAACCGCCCTCGCCTGAGGCGATATTTGGCACCACCGAGGGTCAGTACGACATCTATTATGCCGTGATATGGGGCACCCGCACCGCTTTCAAGATCGGGCTCGGGGTTGTTGCCATCTCGGTCTTTATCGGCACCTTGATCGGTGCCCTGGCAGCCTATTACGGCGGCAAGATCGATGAAATCCTGATGCGGATCGTCGATGTCTTCATGGCGGTACCGTTTCTGATTGCTGCGATGGTCTTAACGGCATTGCTTGGCAAGGGCATCGGCCCGATCACCATTGCGCTGACGACTTTCGGCTGGATGGGCTATGCACGGGTGGTTCGCAGTGAAATCCTGCGAATTCGGGAAATGGACTATATCCATGCGGCCCGCAGCTATGGTGCCGGCGATCTGCGCCTGATCCTGCGGCATATTCTGCCCAATGCCTTTTTCCCGGTCCTGGTGCTTGCCACCATGGCAACCGGTTCGATGGTTCTGTCCGCCTCGGCGCTGAGCTTTCTGGGCGTGGGCACAGAAGAAGGCTATGCCGACTGGGGGCAGTTCATTGCCTATTCACGCAACTGGATTGTCGGTCAGCCGGGCAACCCGTTTCAATACTGGTACACCCTGGCCTTTCCCGGCGCTGCGATCTTTCTGTTCGTTTTGTCATGGAACCTAGTCGGCGACACGTTGCGCGACATTCTTGACCCCCGTCACTCAAGCTAAAGTGGGAGAATAACTGTGCCTACGCTTTCCAATTCATCGATCGAACTCTTTGAGAGCCTCATTCGCCACGAAGTCGAAGACAAGGCCATCCCCTCGATTTCCTACGCTCTTGTCGACCGGAATGGCTTGCTGGCGGAGGGGCATGTCCAGCATTCCACGCGTCATTTCGAGATGAATGACAAGACCTGTTTCCGTATTGGTTCGATCACCAAGACCTTCACCGCGGTGGCGATCATGCAGTTGGTGGAAAGAGGTCTCGTGGATCTGGATGTTGATGTGGCCGAATATCTTCCCGGATTTCAGCCGGTCAATCCGTTCATCGGACGCGAAAGCGGGCCCTATGGTTCCCATATCAGCCTGCGCAAGCTGATGAGCCACACGGCGGGCATCGTGAGAGAACCCAAAAGCGGGCATTATCTTGATGCCCACCGGCCGCCGCTGGCGGATACTGTCACCGAACTTGCCACATCAACGCTCAAGCAGGATCCGAGTGCTGGTAGCATGCATTATTCCAATGCTGGCATTGCGGTTGTTGGCCTGGTGATCGAGAAGGTGTCAAAGAAATCCTACGCCGACTACATAGCGGAAAACATCCTGAAGCCGCTCCAGATGTCGGACACGTCGTCCGGCATGGCGGATGGCATTCGCGAAAGGCTGGCGCCTGCCCACATGTGGACGCTCGAGGGCGACAGTCCCGCTCCGGTGTTCAGCCTGGGCGGGTCTCCAGCCGGCAATATTTTCTCGACAAATACCGATATGGCGCATTATGCCCAATGCCTGTTGCGGGGCGGGTTTACACCGGATGGCCAGCCACTTCTCAGTCCCGCCTCCTTGCGCGAGATGTGGAACCCGATCGGACGGCGGCCGAGCAATCATGACAAGACCCTGAACGGCTACGGGCTGTGCTTTGGTGTGGGTGACATGGACGGCTGGACTTCGGTTGGCCATGGCGGGGCCGTTTATGGCTATGCATCGCAAATGACATTGCTGCCACAGGCTGGGATTGGCGTCCTGATCTTTGCAACGCTGGATTTCGCCAATCAGATCGCATCCCGTCTGGCAAGCGATGGTCTGCGCCTCGCGCTCTTTGAACGCAGAATGGGTCAGCGCCCGCAAAGCGCCGCGGTGCCACCCGCGATTACCAGCGAGCAGTTCGCACGGCTGCCCGGACTGTATCGCCAGCAGGAAACCGGCGAGGTCGTGGAGGTCAAGGAAAAGGCGGGCAAACTCTATCTGATGGGCGAAGGCGTACCGTTGCAGATCCGTCCGACAGTTGATGACGCCTTCGTCATCGACGGCCGCATTTATGGCCGTGGCGCCGACTATCCGCATATGAACCTGTCATTTAACGGCGCCGACTCCTTGAACTGGAAGGACCAGGACTGGGTGAGGGTCGACAGCCTCCCGGCCGAGCAGGTACCGCCAGAGATCGCCATCCATCTGGGTGAATACGGACCGGATTTCAACATCACTTACCTGACCTATAGCCATGGCCAGCTGAAATGCCTGATCGAGTATTTCTGCACCCATAGCTGCGAGCCTGTCGATGGGGGCCGTTTCCGGATGCGCGGGCTTCTTTATGAAGAGGAGATTCTGGAACTCGGCGCCGTTGACGAGAATGGCAGAGAGGGCATCCGCGTGGGACCGATGTTCCTGCAGCGCCGTCAGGCGGCACAGGCAGCTTAAGGTTACTGGCGCTGATGGCTATCCCGATCACCATGGAAGAACCACTGGCCGCGCGCATGCGGATTAATGGCCGCCCGGTCGATTATTTTTGTGGCACGAGCTATTTTTGCCTGCACGGCCACAAAGACGTTATTGATGCGGCCTGTGCCGCAACAAGACAGTATGGGCTTGGTCCGGGGACGCTTGCGCTGATGCCCATTTATGCGGAACTCAACGCCGCATTATGCGCTTGGTTTGCCACAGAGGATGTGGTGCCGATGATATCCGGCTATGTCAGCCCGATGGCCCTGTTGCAGGGGCTGCGCGATGACTTTGATGTGGTGTTCGTTGATCAGGCGACCCACTATAGCAGCCGGGATGCGATCGCCGGACTTGGTAAGCCGGTTTATCAATTCCGGCATCTTGATTCCCACAGTCTCAGTGAGGCGCTTGGCCTTCATCTGGCAGCACGACAACGCGCGGTGATCGTAACCGACGGGGTTTTTCCAGTGACCGGGGCTTTGGCGCCGCTTGCCGATTATCGTGCGGTTTTGGAGACCTATGATAATTGTCTTCTCTGTGTCGACGATTCCCACGGAGTCGGGGTGCTGGGCGAAAGTGGGCGCGGATCGTTGCAGCATGCCGGTCTGGAGCAGGAAGGAAATTATCTCGCTGGGACTTTAAGCAAGGCCTTTGGCGCCCTTGGCGGGATCGTGCCGGCCAGTCGCATGCTGGCAGAGACGATCAGGCAGCGATCGATGATCATGCGGGGTGCGTCGCTGCCACCTCCCGCTGCTGCAGCAGCGGCCGTGGCTGCCCTGAAACTGTTAAAGGCGCAGCCGCAGATGCGCGCGAATCTTCAACGCAATGTGCTGCATCTTCGGGGCGGATTGAGAAGGCTGGGCTTTGCTGTCGATGATAGTCCGGTCCCCATCGTCTCGCTGCGCGGGGCCGTCGATCTCGAACATCTGCGACGGGAACTCGACAAGCGCGACATCGTGGTGAAAATCACGCCGGCCCATGGCTATTCGGATGCCCCTGATGTCCCCACAATGCGGCTGGCAGTGTTTTCCGAGCATAGTCCGCTGCAGATTGACAGGTTGCTTTCTGCAATCCACGAGATTGTGTGAGGCTGCCCGCCGATGATCACAAAGAATGTGCCAGATCACAGCTGTTCGCATTCTGCATTGCTTCTTCACGCGGACCTGATCTTCTGGTGACTTATAATCATCCCTTTTTATTGCAGTTGGCTTCTTCGGGCAAAGATGCTTCATTCCAGCAGCGCTTGCTTTCGCCCAAGCCTTCACAAGCGTCGCACTCTGGCTTAGCCTGCCCTATCCACAAATACCGGAGAGCCCGTGCTCCCTTTGCTCGCTGGCCTGCCTGCAATGGAACATGCGGAGGGAGCAGCAAAATCTATGTCGTCTAAAGGGCTTAGCTTTTGAATGCCTTACGCTGCATTTGAATTTGCCGGTCGACAAGCTCCTCGCCTTGTCGGTGCTGGGACAGCAGGGAACCTGCCAGGCCTCCACCTCATTTTCGAACAGGGTCTAACGCACCGGCGTCACGCGGCACGATCATGCGTGTGGAGAGGCGTGATCCCCTTCTCATCACGCTGTTGCTTTACGGGACTGCTCAGGATGGACGGATTCTCAGCCGCACACACTGGCCATTGAGTTGATGGGCTACCCAATCCACGACGTCGGCGCGGGCTGTCGGATCGATCTCGATCCAGTTGATATGGGTTGGCGCCTGGACACCACTTTCCATGGCCATATCGGCATATAATGCGTTGATAGCCTGTGCTGCAATATCGTGATCAAGGCTCAGGAACATCGCAAAATGCGCAAGAACTGCGTATTCTCCGGGATGATCGCGCCTAAGTGCCTTCCAGCGCTGCGCGGTGCCGGCGAGCTTTCGATCCGCGACCACGACGTTATAGATCCCATCACACATCGAACCTGAAACCGCTTGGTAGTGACCCGTGATCCCGCGCGTGGCAAGCATCGCTATCAAGGGCTGGCACAACAGGCGATAGGCTGATCCGATCCGATCATGGCCAGTGGCATCGGCCGAAAAGCGCATTGAGAGGTTGATGACGTCTGGCCCCTGCACGACGGCCCCGCCACCCGTGTCGCGCAGGAATACCGGCCATCCTCTGGCTTCCGATGCTGCGATCGCCTGCTCGAAATTGTGATAATTGGCATGGCTGCGCGGCACGACAATACAGGGTGGCGTCTGCCAGAGCATCCACTTGAGCTCAGGGTCGTGCGGTGTCTCGCCGAGCAGGGCGCGCTCACGCGCCAACGCTTCATGATAAGGCAGATGCAAGACGAGATTCATTGAACAATCATCCTGACAGGATTGAATGCGGCGGCGCTGGACGCTGCTTTGCTTTAGGCAATCTGTTGCCGTTTGACAAGCAAGGCTTGGCCTGTCGCTGAAACCCGCCCGAACAGTGTTGTGAGCGGCCAGATGGGTCCGTCGACGCCGTAGCCGGCAGCTCTGTTTTGCGCAAGGACATTGAGCCGCTGCATGCATTTGCCGGCCGGCCTGATTGTCAAACGATGAATGGAGCAAGGCAGCTATGCCTTAGCCCCCCGCCGTCACTCTGCCCAGTAATGTTTCGAACCGTTTGGACAGTGCATCTTGCAGTCTGTGCTTTTCAAACTGGCCGATCTCCATCAGCGGGATCCCGGCTCGTTCCAGCACGCTACGCTTCACCACCATCCGGAATGCAAAGATACCCACAGCATGCGGGGAGAAGATGTCTCTTACCTCCCAGCACAGCCGTTGAAATCAATCCGCTGCCATAGGGCGATGGAGCTGATTTGCTGAAGGCGCTCTCACGGTGTTGATCTTGCGCCACAACTGCGGCGCACCGGTTGGCGCGACGAAATGTTACTGCCTTTTCTTCTGCTCACTCCGCAGGCGAAACTACTGCTTGAGCAAGCTTTCGATCAGTGCGTATGTGGCGGTAACGCGGGCTTCGTTGGGATAATTCTTGTTTGCGAGCACCACGACTCCCAGACGTTCGCTTGGGATCATGGCGACATAGCCACCAAATCCGTTGGTTGAGCCGGTTTTATTGAGAATAACCTGCTTCTGAGGCGCAAGAGTGGGGTCGATCTTTTCAACCGGTTGTGGTTTCAAGATAAAATCATACCCGTTGCCCTCCACCATCTGTTTGACGGCGACTGGCCACGGATACTGTTCCCAGATCATATCCTGCGTGAACAGAGCCGTCTTGTATTGGCCTTGCTGCGTGCGTTTGATAGCTTGCTGCAGCTCGTGCGAGACGGCACCCGTTCCCAATTCGATATCAAGAAGTTTGAGCATGTCACGGGCGGTCGATTTCACACCATAGGCCTCGGCGTCGAGGACGCCCGGCGTGACCCTGATGGGAGCATCGGTCTTCCGATCATAACCAAAGGCATAGGTTTCTATTTTGTCGCTGGGAATATCTATCCAGCTATTGCGCAGACCGAGCGCCGGAAACAGCATTGTTTGCACAGCGGTCCTGTAATCGCTACCCAAGGCTTTGCCACTAATATAGCCAAGCATTCCAATGCTGATATTCGAATAGCTCCGCGCACCCGGATCGGAGGGCCGCCAATCCTTCAGCCAGTTCACCAGGTCGGCTATGTCCCCAACCTTTTCGGGTACCTGCAGCGGCAGGCCGCCCGAATAATGGGTCGCAAGGTCCATCAGGGTGAGTTTATCGCCGATTGTACATTTGTCCTCGCAAAGATGATGCGCCATTGTTTCATTGAGATCGAGGTCCCCACGTTGTTCAGCCCAGGCTGCGAGGGTGGCGGTAAAAATCTTACTGATGGAGCCAAGTTCAAAAAGTGTATCAGGTGTCACCGGACTTTGTTGTTCGCGCGACGCCAATCCCGTCGCATAAAACTCATGGACACCGTCTCGTGTTATACCAACAATCAGACCTGGGACATTAAACTCTTGCACAATAGGCGCAAAGGCTGCTTGGGCTTTGGATTGAAAATCATTGGCCATCACCAGCGTGGGATCAAACGCCACGAGTAGCGGTATCAACTTGAGCGATAGCGCGGACAGCTTCATTTTGCAGCTCCATAAAGACCGAGAGTGATTATAAGCATTGTTGCTAACCTGCCCTGTGGGGCAAAGTTAAGGCGATAGCGTCCGCTCACGCTGAAAGGCTCGGGATAAACAAAGATGATCGTCTGTCTTCCACAACCGAACACAGGCGTGTCCTGCGAACGATACGCATTCAGCAGAACAGTTTACCACACCCCTCTAACGCCGCGTTGGAAACGCTTCCGCTGTCTGGATAGGAGTTCATTCCAAACAAGCCCGCGCTAACCATAGCACGGCAGAACGGTTCTTGGATGCACCCATGGTCCGCACCGAGAGGCCAGCTTCCTTTCTCACAAAACCCTGTCATCGTCACGGCTGGTTCAACTGTGAGGCGAGCAGTTTTTCGAGCAAAGTTGAGAGTGCCGCCTGCTCGTCGTCGCTCAGGCCCTGAACAATCGCGGCCAGATTATCGACATGGCTGAGTATAGCGCTTTCGATGACCCTCCTTCCGGACGCAGTCAGCGCGACAATTGAGCCGCGCTTATCATTTGGGTTAGGACGACGCTCAATGAAGCCACTTTTCTCCAGGCGATCCAATCTGTTCGTCATGCTTCCTGACGAAATCATCGCCACTTCGTAAAGATCGGTCGGCGTTAGGGCATAGGGTGCACCACTGCGTCTTAGCGTGGCAAGAACATCGAACTCTCCGGGCTGCAGCCCGAATTTTTCCAAGAGCGGATTCACCCTGTCTCGCGTTATCACCAACGCTGTCTCTCCCAGACGCCCGAGCAGAACCATTGGTCCTGTTTTGAGATCGGGCAATTCATTTGCCCATTGAGTAGCCGCAAATTTTGCGCGATCCATCGCCCACCTATCTTGACGTAGAGATACTTTATACCTAAACGAACTGAATATCTCTACGTAGAGATATATTCTCTAATCCCTATTTGCAAGGAGATGGATAAGGGCATGTCGCATTCCGTTCGCCCATTTTTATTCTCGCTCAGTATCGTTCTGGCCGGCCTGAACCTCCGGCCTATACTAGCATCTGTCAGCCCTTTGATGGATGTCATTCAGGAAAATACCGGACTCAATGACAGTTTAGCGAGCCTTTTGACGACAGTGCCTGTGGTGCTGATGGGTGTATGTCTTTTAGGCGCAACAAGGCTCAGAAGAGTTTTGACTGACCATAATGATATCCTTGTGGGGCTTATTCTCATATTTCTTGCCAGTATTGCGCGCGCGTTCGCCCCGGGTTCCGCGCAACTCCTCATCACGGCAATTGCCGGTGGGATCGGAATCGCAATCGTGCAGGCACTCATGCCCATTGTCATCAGAACACAGCGCCGACAACGCTCCGCAAGCCTGATGGGCATCTATTCAACCGCTATTATGGGTGGAGCACTTGTGGCCAGCGGTGCGGCACCATGGATCTCGGATCTTTGCTCCTGGCAAATCGCGCTGAGTGTATGGGCCATACCCGCAATCATTGCGATTATATTGTGGGTGAGACTTTGGCGAAGGAGTGGGATCAGTATCTTCCCGGCCACCAGGAAACCCGTACAAGAGTCTCCGCGCCTGGGCGCTCCTGGTCTTCTTTGGACTGGCCACCGGCGCCTACACGCTGGTTCTCGCATGGCTTCCACCATTTTACACGCAGTTGGGGTGGTCGGCCAAAGCAGCAGGGGCGATCCTAGGATTGCTGACCGCAGCGGAAGTGGTAGCAGGAATTGGAGTATCTTTGCTCGTCAGCAAAATCAAAGATCGGCGCTGGATGCTGTTGACGGCACTAGCCTCGCTGCTGGCCGGACTAATCTGTTTGTGTCTTGCGCCGGTCGCTCTTGCATGGCCCGCCGCTATACTCACTGGCTTTGGCATAGGCGCATTGTTTCCGCTTTCTCTCATCACTGCTCTCGACCATGGGACCAAGGATGAGATAGCCGGCGCGATCGTTAATTTTGTGCAGGGCGGTGGCTACGTCCTTGCGGCATCACTTCCTTTCGCTGCGGGTATTATCAGGCAGAGCCTCGCCGACCTCACGCCTGCCTGGTGGCTGATGGCTGCTTTGTGTCTGGTTCTGGCGGTGCTCGCCAGCCGCTTTCGGCCCACTGACCGTATCAACTTGGATAGATAGAACAGCGGTAACGTACTCCGAAACGACACAGTTTCACTTAAGAAAAACTTTGAAGGAGCAGCACCATCACTGCCAGTGGTCATCATGTGCGCTCTATGACACCCTCGCGGACCCATTCTGGTTGCGATCACCGATATGACTTTCATATTGATCTGGTGCGTACAATCGCACCAGGGCCTTCGGCGTTTTGATGAAGCTTCTCCGTGATCTCAGCGCGCTCCGATCCTGCCTCCCGAGGCCTTGGGAGGCGAAGAACATAGCACACATCGCAGGGAGTGACCGCATCAAACTTTGATGACTGGATTAGGAACAGCAGCACCTGCAAAATATGCTTTCAGGTTCGCAAGTACCATATCCTCCTGAGCCTCACGCGCTTCAACCGTTGCGTAGGCAATATGCGGAGAAAGGATCAGGTTGAGGGCATTCAATAGGCGTTCGGAGACATGAGGCTCGTTCTCAAAGACATCAAGAGCAGCCCCCGCAATGGCTTCTTGTTCAAGCGCTTTTGCAAGGGCGGCTGAATCTATCAAAGAACCGCGCGCTATATTAACAATATAGCCACTTGTTCCCAATCGTGAGATTATATCACTCCCAATGATGTGGCGATTGTTGCAATCTGCCCGAGCAGCAACGAGCAGGATATCTGCCCAGTCAGCCAATTGCTCAAGACTTGGCAAATATCGGTAGGGCTGTTCCTTTTTGCGTGCACGACTGAAGTAGCCTATATCCATCTCAAAGATGGCAGCACGCTGTGCCACTTTGCAACCAATCGCGCCCAGTCCAAATATTCCAAGCTTTGCCCCTTTGACACCGGCAACCGCTGGCATGCTGACGAGCGCATTGCTGACCCATTTTCCGTCCCGAACGAAGCGATCTGCTGCAAGAATCTGACGTGTCGAAGCCAAAATTTGCGCCATAGCGAAATCCGCAACGCTTGAAGCATTGGCACCGGGACTGTGGGTAACAACCAGATCCCGTGCTGATGCAGCTGCCAAATCAATACCCTCGAAACCGGTGCCGAAGAAGGCAACCATTCCGAGATCAGGTGAAGCATCGATAATCTGCTGATTTTGTTTTATTCCGCCTTTTGTGACCAGGGCTTCAACACCGTCAAACCTGATTGCAGCCACCTCCATCTGTTGAACCGCAGCGGGCGACGATATTTTGTAGTTTTCTGAGAGGATATCCTTGAATCGGTCTGAAAAATCGCAAGCAAGAAGGAGGGTCGGTTTAACCAATTTTGCAACCTTTGCGGAGTTTGGGGTCTTGTCACAACCAGCGTCAGGCATCAGTGATTTCTTGAAGTTGTATTAATACCTCGAATGCGGGTTACCAGTCGAACGGGGTTTTGTTATCCTACCGATTAGTGCTACTAATGGGCGATGAACCCACGACATATTCCGCCCTTGCCATCTCTACGCGCTTTTGAAGCCTCTGCGCGCCTCGGCAGCTTTACAGCTGCCGCGCAGGAGTTGAACGTCACTCAGTCAGCGGTTAGCCAGGCAGTGCGCCAGCTCGAAGAGCACTTAGGACGTGAACTTTTCAAGCGCCACGCTGCGACAATCCAGTTAACGCCGGAAGCAAGGCAATTTGCCACTAACCTGGGCAGAATACTGGAGGAGCTTCTCGAAGCCACCAACGCCTTATCACTTGAAACGACACCGGTCACAGTCGCTTGCGCCCGCTCAATTCTTCATCATTGGTTCCTGCCTGGTCTGCGTGAATTTCGTATTTTACACCCCACCATCATGCTTCAGATTATAGGTACCGGTCGAGGAGAGGCTGGTTCATCGGTGGATTTCAGTCTTGTGAGCGCATCACCTGCAGCGCCTCCTCCCGACAGTGAACTCCTATGGATTGATCGCCTTGTCCTTGTTGCATCGCCTGAACTGGCCGAGCAGGTTAGAAACAACGGCAATAAATTGGAGGGAATACCAAAGATAGGCACGTTCGGTTCCGACTGGAGCAGATGGCAATCAGATGGGCTCTTTGCTGAAGCTTCAAATTCGGGTCTGATTCTGCGTCTTCGCGAAGCAACAGCTATAATCCATGCTGCGCTCGAAGGATTGGGAGTGGCACTAGTTAGCGAGTTTTTGGCGGCGGAAGAAATCAGGAGCGGCCGGCTTGTTTTACTTAGTGAAAGGCGACTGCCACGTGATCATGCTATTTGGTTACAAAGCCGAATAAAAACCCCCAGCGATAATGCATTCAGGCTGATTGAATGGTTGAAGGCTAGAGTAAACACCTCGCAGCACAATGATGCGTGACAATCCGACTTTACAAGTCGAGCAGGCAGAATTGGCGATTATGATCGTGAAATCATATTGGATATGCATGGTCGGCGTTAGTTTCAGCACGTTCCATTCATGAGCAATGATGGCCAAACACGAAGGAATCGAGCATTCTTATCATCGAGAACGTTAACCTGGAGCCAGCGACGATGAACGACCGAGAAAAAAAGGGCTCTTTTGATGGCCCCCAGTTGCAGGGAATGCATTATGAGAGAGCTGACATGACGGGTACGCATTTCGATGGCGTCAACCTTGCGGGTGCTCAATTTCATGCGGTACTCACAAAAGCCAAATTCACCGACACCAATTTGGGCGAAACAATTTTTGACGACATCAACCTTGCCGGCTCACGCTTTAATAACGTGAACTTATCAGCAGCCACGCTCACAAACGCCAATCTATCAGGACTGTCTATAACAGGTGTTACATTGGCAAACTCGAGCATTGAGGATGCTGATTTAACCGGAATGAAGATTAATGGGGTGCTCGTGACGGACCTGTTCTTAGCCTACGAGAAGCTTAAATTCCAAGGTGACCAATAATCCGTACACGGTTACAACGGTGTCAGATTTCGAAGCCTCTTCAAGGGCGAAATCGTGATCGTATCGCGGTCGATCACGCTCAAGTTGCGGCGCAGATGCTTTCTAGCCGAACAGAATAGTCCCGGGTCGACGACCTGATATCGGCGTCTACATCGAAACCAAAGCCCCACCAGCTTTGAATTCGACGCCGACCTCACGAGGTTTGCGATGCGTGAAAGTTTAAAGCCAGGCGACAATACGGCGAGTGCGGACTCCGCAACGTCCACCAAGCAGAGCGAAAAGTTCCCACTTAAATCCAGGTTTACCGACCTCATAATGGGGCCGTCACTTTATCTTCAAGAGAGAAAAGCGGTGCAAGGCAATGTGACGCGATCATTGCTTGTGCGACACGAACAGGGTCTGCACTTGCTTTCCGGCCATGATTGAGGCTTCAGACAGTTGAATTAAGGAGATGAGCATGTATTTCAAATCCATTGTTACCGCCCTTGTTGGCTTGTGCGCATTGTCATCCGCTGCTGACGCTGCCATCGCTCCGAATTACCAAAGAGCAAAAGAGATGACTGCCGTCATCGAAGCGGTTGCCAAACTGGTTCCTGCTCATCCAATCACAAAAGTGATTTATCAGAAGCGCCATCAGTATCGGGTCATTGCCGGACCATGCTCTATTCGGGCCATGATCGTGACTGAGCCTCAGAGGAATCCGACGCTTGGTGCGCAGCAATTTGATGTGACCTTGTTCCCGCAACGCTGCGGGAAGTAGATCAAAAACATAGAGGCGAGTCCTCATATCGTATCGCCGATGGAACCTCGTATTTCCTCAAAGCCATGCGTCCCCCCTGTGAGCGCAGGGAAAACTTCCATCCGAGCTAACAAACTTGCCTGTTGCTTGTCACAATTGTTCCGTTACGCCATTGATTGGGAATGAGGCACCGGATTGTTCGTTGTGAATTACGACCACGCTCGCTACACGTTCGATGATCTGCGCGATGACACACTGTTGTGCCATTTGATAGTGAACGGCTTGCCCGTTCGATATGGCCCTGAACACAACTTCATGACATTAAGCGCTACCAAAGGGTTGCTTCTGCAGGTTGCAATGCGTCCTTATAAGCCTGTCCGTATGACAGATCTTCGCTCGCTGGATGTCAATCTGTACTCGATTGCGAGATGGGCTCGAACAACTTGCATTTGATCTGAGGTCGAGACCATCGTAGACAGCAAAAGATTTCACTGTTCACCGGATTCTACTCGTATTTATGAAGAGAATTGTTCTGAATTTATCCATCGCATTGCTCCCGCTTTTCGGTGCAGCCCTGTTGCTGACCGGGTTTGAAACAAGGCATCGTGAACATCGCACCGATTACAGTTTTTTTATTAAACAGCGGCCATCACCACAAATATTCTTTGAAAACCCGATGGTCTGTGGAGAATGCGACGTTGAAATATACGAGAGCTTATCCCTGTCTCGTATTGAAGAAATTCAGACTTTTTGCCACCAACGCTTCGGCCTCAACAATCTGCGGACCTGTCATGCCATATCCGCTGAGAAACAACGACAGGCACGCTCATATCGGCAGGATCTTGATGCAATCGCTCAGGTCGCTGCGCGCTTTATCAACAACAGCAACATCGAAAACGGTACGAATTTCCTGTTTCCGTCCCTTGATGACAAAACCGTTGTGACGGAATGTACGCTACCACTGAGTGCAAAGTGGCGCGAAGATACGAAGAGGAATAAACGCATCATTGTTAGTTGCGAAGAGACGAATAGGCCTGCACCGGAAAACCGCTGGGACGTCACAATTTCCGTTACTGATTGAACGCTGACCGAAGCAGTACCTTAGACGGGTAACAAAACCCGCAATGGCACAGCGGTGGTTGTCTATCGAGGCTTGCTTTTCACGTTTCATGCTCCCATTTGCTCTGATTTTTATCAGCGTTAGCCCGCCAGCACGTCCGTCCGCTTAGACGTGACACCCTCCATGTCGTTGTGGGGCTGCATCATGTGTTGCTGATCGCAGCCGTTAATCAAAAATTGCGATTATGAAATAGCAGGTCTCCTGCGACAGGAACGCAGGAGGTGATGCTTATTCTCCAAGCCGCCAAATCACTCGAGACGCCCGACCAGCAATGAACGGCATGGAATTTTACTGATTACAGGTGCCTTGCAAAGCACATGCCGGGTTGAACTGGATTGGTAATCGCTTTGAATTGATGGAACTCTTTTACCATAACACCAGAGCCGATTTTAAATGTTGGTCGATATCCCAGCACGGACATTCCGGCAAGGCGAACCTGTTAGGACAAATCTACCGGCCACCTGCTGTAGCGCTGATACAGAACAGATTTTTATCGAGCTTGGATCACGCGAGACAATCAGTCCAAGTCTGCGCAGTCTTGTGAAACTCCTGCTCACGGTTTCAACGGTCATCCCTAAAAAGTCAGCTATATCCTGCCGTGGCATTGGTATGTGAACAATTTGTTGTAGAGGTTTTTGCTGGTAGAGAAGGAGGATAAAGCAAGATAACTTCTCAACTGATGACAACCGTCCCAGAATAACCTGTAAGGAGTTTGATCTTCTTAGTAAATTTCGGGTTTCTTTCTGCAAGGCCAGCCGCGCCCCTTCATTGCAGCTGATAAACTCTTGCAGTTTGGATTGAGATAGAGACGTCAATTTGCTTTGCACAACAGTCTCAACGCTTTTGGAATAGGAATCGTTATCAATCAGCCCGATCAAGTCGTTGGGGAACAAGAAATGCGTTATTTGTCGTCTGCCATCTGACAAGAACCGGAAAGCCCTCAGCATTCCAGAATTGACCATATAAACGCGGCGAATTTCATCACCTTCGCTCACCACACTATAATTCTGGGAGAATGTTCTGACAGCGCCATCGCATTGGGCGAATGCTCTGCCCATGGCAATTTCATGAAACACGGTTCTGTCTCCCCTTTATTCGCTGGGACCAACGCCCTGGTTCTGTGGCAGCGTCCATGAGACAGCTTTGAGAGGTTCACGTTCGAGGGTGCTCCATCTCGGCAACCCGTCGTCATTTAGATGTTACCCTGATTAACGAAGGCCGTCCTTGACCTAAAGCAAACTCTCTGAACCAACAAATCTGGTCACGCCTCCCTTCAAGCTTCAACGGGACAAGATGAGTGCAAGTCCCGCCACAACAAATATAGCCCCAAGCCAAGCTCCTGTATTCGGCTTCTGACCGGTCCTCAGCCATAACATTGGAAGAATAATGACTGGCGTTGTTGCTGAAATCGTCGAAACTATACCCGTCTCTCCACCTGAAAGAGCGAACAGCATCAACGTCATACCCATGGCCAGCGCGAGAATGCCCGACAGCGCAGTCATGAATGCCACTTGGATAGATAAACGATTACGTGGCCGCACAGCTGCAAAAGGAAATGCGGAGAGAGAACTAAGGCAGCAAGCCGCCGTGCCAACGCGGAGCAGTGAAGCGAGGAATGGATCAATACCACTTTCCATTACCGGTCGTACAATGATGGATCCAACCGCTTGACCCGTCGCAGCCAGAAGACCCAATGATATTCCCACCATCCAGGAACCATGGACCGTTTCGAGCGCATGAGTGATCACACGGCGACTATTGAAAAATATCGCAAAGCAGACCCCGACAATCGTTAGGGTGATACCAGCAACCAACCCAAGCGTCAGTTGCTCGCCCAGAATTCCCCATCCGAGAAACGCGGCGATCGGGGCATTCATGGCAAATAAAATCCCTGCGCGGCGAGGCCCCAATCTGTTGAGGGTAGCAAAGAGCATGGTATCGCCAAGGAATATGCCGATCACGCCAGAAAGGAAGAGAGGGATTGCAGTGGCAAAGGATAGTTGATGCCAGGTTCCGGTCGCCACCACATAGATTATCAGCACAAAACTAACGAATAGCTGGCGCATCTGATTGAATGTGAACGCACCGAGATGATCGGCAGGTCCAGCGGAAATCAGACCGGTCAGAGCCCAGCATATAGCGGCTCCTAAGGCTGCCAGTTCATAAATAGGCATAGCGCCCCCTAGAAAACCTGAAGCTCTCAATTTTTGACGTGAAGTAACTGAGTTGCAGTTTCACTTATCGGACGCCGGCAGCAATGGCAATTGTTCGGCGAAGTCCGTGGCAAGGGCAAGATGAAATTTTCAGGCCGTCCACTCCCCAGACATCAATACCGAGTATTTACGCCCAGGATAACGCCCGCACGGTGAGAGGGATGATACTGACCACCATGGAAAAGCGGTCGGCGGGTTCGCCGCGCGCACCTTCTTTCGACATAAATGCCTCTTCGACAGATTCCTATGCAGTCTTACGAGAACATCATCGAGCAAACAATGAACCGATTTTCGAAGAAGTCATTCCCCCGCGCCGGGAAGCGATTGTTCGCAATGGGGCGGAAAACTTGTTGAGAAGAAACTCTCCAGAACAGTAGTCTGCGAGACCGGATTGCAAGAGCGTCCCAGCCTAGCACTCGCGAACCCTTCGTGCCACGCCGGAGAATGAAGCCAAGGCAAACCGCGCGGCGAAAGCGGAGTACGGGCCGGGCGCATCAGGCGGGCCAGGATGTGGGAACTTTAAATTGGAGTTTCTCACTCCCTCTGTTCACCATATTCCTGGCTGATGAGCAGTTCGGCAAGTTTCTGCGCTGCGGGCCCAAGTGCCTCGTCCCGGCGGTAGGCGACATAGGCACTCGACGTGACTTCGCCAGTGTGGCCCATGGCGCTGACATTGAGGCGCACAAGCGTTCCTTGCTCCAAGTCCAGCTCAACGAGCCAATGCGGGAGCCGCCCCCAGCCCGCGCCCCCCAGGATCAGATGGTGTTTGGTGTCCTGTGAATTGACTCGGCAGGTCTGTGACGAAAAGACCCCGAAATCTCGGCCCGCCGATATGTCGGATGGATCGGTCAGAACGATCTGGAGATGATCGGCAACATCCATCACCTCCAGTGGATGACCCGCTTGGCGCAACGCCAGCGGATGGGTCGAAGCGACGACCGAGACCTGACGTACAGTTGTCAGCGGCTCAAATTTGATGTGAGGGTCGCGGAACTCTTCACCCACCATTATCGCAAGCACACAGCGGCTCTTTCGAAGCGCATCGAGCGGACCGCCCATCGCTTCCGACCACACCCGAACGGCAACAGCAGGATAATCATGTCGCATCTGTGAGATTGCGTGTGCGACCGCCCGCATCGGGAAGAGTGTGTCGACCGAGATTGCGAGCTGGGTTTCCACACCATGTGCGAAGCCAAACGCTTGGGCGCGCAACACGTCCACGCGCAGAATGATGTCGCGTGCATTACCAAGCAATACATATCCCTCCGGAGTCAGGGCGGGCTTATATCCGGAACGGTCAAACAGTTTTACGCCAAGTGTGTTCTCAAGATTGGCGATGGTGGCGCTCACACCCGACTGGACACGTGAAAGCTTCTGAGCCGCAGAGCGGAAGCTGCCACTATCGGCGATGGTCACGAAAGTCCGAATCTGATCGAGAGTCAGGGCATCCAACATGATCAATCCTTGTGATCATCATTAGCATTTTTATATCACTTATTACGCTCGTCGGTTTGATGCAACCTTATGATCGATTAGATTAACGCGAGGCCGACGAGATGACGAAAGTGCTGGTGCTTTACTATTCCTCCTATGGGCATATCGAAACGATGGCTTCCGCGGTGGCGAGTGGCGCGCGAGAGGTGGGTGCGACAGCTGCGATCAGGCGCGTGCCTGAGCTTGTTCCCGAATCAGTTGCTGCAAGGGCCGGATACAAGATCGATCAATCCGCGCGGGTCGCAACCATAGCAGAGCTTGCGGATTACGATGCCATCATCATCGGGACACCGACGCGTTTCGGCAATATGGCATCGCAGATGAAGAACTTTCTCGACCAGACCGGTGGGCTCTGGTTTGAGGACAAGCTGGTCGGAAAAGTGGGCGGCGTCTTCACCTCAACCGGGAGCCAGCATGGAGGACAGGAGACAACGATCCTGTCCACCCAGACTGTTCTGCTTCACCTCGGCATGATGATCGTCGGCTTGCCCTACAGCTTCAAGGGCCAGATGCGGATGGACGAAATCACGGGCTGCTCGCCATATGGTGCATCGACCCTGGCCGATGATGGACAGGGAGGGCAGCGTGCGGTCAGTGACAACGAGCTTGCGGGCGCACGCTTTCAGGGACGGCATATCGCGGAGATCACTGCCGCCATGGTAGCCGGTCGCGTGGCAAGGGCGTCGTGATGCTGCCGTCAATAAACAAAGCAATGTCCACGCGCTGGGCCGCAGTATTCGTCATCGTTGGCGCCGGGATTGCGGCCGCCTTGCAGGTTGGCAAGGCGGCAATTGCAGCCCCACTTTTGCAGAGTGATTTTGGTATCGCCCTGACGGCGATCGGCTGGCTGGCTGGAATATTTGCGCTCGTTGGTCTTGTGGGCGGCATTCCGACCGGTGCGTTTGTCGCGCGTTTCGGTGCGCGGCGCATTCTCATCATCGGGCTTTTGATTACGACAGCCGGCGCGGCGCTTGGCGCGGCGACACTGGGGCTGCCAATCCTGTTTTCTGGCCGCATTGTCGAAGGGGCGGGATTCCTGCTGGTGACCGTTGCTGCACCCTCATTGCTCGAAGAGGTTACACAACCAGCTGATCGTGATCTGGCCTTCGCCCTCTGGAGTTGTTTTATACCTGTCGGCATGGCGACGGCGATGTTGGTTGGGCCGGTCTTCGAGGACTGGCGGACGATGTGGTGGGCAAGCGGCGCGGTTGCGCTGGCGATGTGCATGGGTGTTGGACTTGTCATTCCTGCCCACGGGCGAAACCAGTTCTTATCCTGGAGCAGCTTGCGCCGCGACAGCATAATTGTGTCGCGCAACTCAGGTGCTGTCGCATTGGCGATCACCTTTGCGCTCTACAGCCTGGTGTTTTTTGCTGTCTTCAGCTTCCTGCCGGTACTGCTAATGGAGCGCCTGAAGGTCACGCACCAGACGGCTGGATTGCTCAGCGCACTTGCCGCAGCCGTGAACGTCATCGGCAATCTGACGGCAGGCCTGCTCCTCTCCAGAGCCTTTAGCCGCCCGGCCCTGCTGATCGTTGCATTCCTCGTGATGGGACTGGCCAGTTTCGGGATATTTCTCCCCTACCTGCCCGACAGTGCTGCCTTCGGCCTGTGCCTGTTGTTCTCGACTGTCGGCGGTGTCATTCCGGCAATCCTGCTGTCCTCCGCGTCAATTGTCGCGCCTTCGGCAGGGTTGGCTCCAATTGTTCTGGGCCTGATTATTCAAGGCAACAATCTGGGGCAGATTCTTGGTCCGACAGCTATTGGCGGTGTACTGGAACGGTTTGGCTGGAATTCAGCGGCCTACATCGTGGCTAGCGCGGCACTCATTGCGATACTCGTGGTGGCCTTGTCTCTCAGGCGCCTGGGTGCAAAGAAGGTCACCCTTGGGATGGGAGAGCGCTGATGAGCATCGACGCTCCGACGCGGTTAATGAATTACAACTTTCAACCTCGTTTCCCACCGGCCTAAGGAAAAGATCAGACCATAACAGCAGACCTTACGCAGCCTGACTGTTCAAGGAAGGTGGAAGGTGCTGCCGCTCCAGCCATTACACTCCCCACAGTTCGTAACGATCATTGGCGTAAAGATCCAGGCCGGCGCCTGCATCAACCAGTAATCCGGCACTCGAGATGAAGAGATAAACACAAAGCCGTGAACGTTCTTGCAACATTCCCGACAGCCTTACCACCTAGAAGTGACGAAGAACAGTAATATTACCCCATAGGCCGCAGCTAGCCCTTCGCGGTGTTTATTCTGGCGCCAACCTCTATTGCGAGCGAGAAAACAAACCGCCGGTCGATGACCTCATAGAATCAATGGTTTGCAACGAATTCAATTCGGTTATTGCATGGCCTTCTAGCCGTATTGTTTATTAGTCATGGAACGAACTCGAAATAAAAAAGTTGCCAAACTTCCTTCGGACAAACACCGTTCTATAGTAGCGAATTTTGTGTTCCTGTCCAATTACCATGACCAGCGCAAACGCTCATAGTCGCAGTTTTTAACGATTCTAATTTACATCACGCGTTTCAAACTGTAACTTTGCATTTCGTTTCAGAGCCACTGGTGTCTAGGACTCAGAAAAAAGCGATGCGTCTAACAAAGCAATCTAATTATGCTGTCCGTCTTCTTATGTATTGCGCGACAAACGAGGGCAATATCTCGCGGGTCTCAGAGATCGCGCGTGTCTATAGCATCTCAGATCTTTTCCTCTTCAAAATCCTTCATCCCCTTGTTCAGGCGGGCATGGTTGAAACTATCAGAGGACGGAGTGGCGGCATCAGACTGGCTAAAGGTTCTGGCGAGATAACTCTTTTTCAAGTGATAAGGATCACGGAAGAAAATTTCGCATTATCGGACCATCTTGAAGGGGATGGCGCCTGTCCTTCCAGCGACAAATATGGGGTATCCACGGTATTTCGCGAAGCGCTGAGTGCATTTTTCCGAGTATTGTCCAATTATACCATAGCTGATCTCGTCGCAGCCCAACCCAATATTATAATCCTGTTGGATCTTGACGCTAAGCCGCGCACCAAACCTTAGAGCGGAAGGGTTTTATTGCCTAACGTGTGGGCCGCACCTTACAAGGTATTTTATCCGGGGGTGATCAATTGCCTGCTGGATCCACTCTCCCGCTAAGCCATCAGCCAATCCAACGAACTTAGATGCTTTCAGCGTGCTTGTTTATCTGGGCTATCGCACTTGGGTCTTCGATCCCACTGTCATAGATGCCGTATATTCGTTTTGCCAGTTTTCTTGCTTCGGATTCGCTCAAAGACGACCTCGAGCAATTTGCAAGTCTCGTCATAGGCTCTCTGCAGTTTACGCAGTTGGTCGGGGTTGTATGTTCCTATGAACGGATCGGAACGAAACGGCATAGCACATTCTCATTTTTAGTGGCATTAGCTTGCTGATTTTGACGCAGCGCTTTGCAATTACATGGGGATCTCGTTCACCGTTTTCAAAAAGGCGAATTAGGACGCGGACGATCGGTCAAGCTCTTCATCTTTGGCGGAAGAATGGCCAAGTAGCTCATTAGCGCCATTATATGCGCTCTGAAGCAATTTAATGTCAGTTGGTGAGAATGCACCACGTCTGCCTGCTGTTCTGAATGGCATAGCGATTACCCTCAGTTCTTAAAGCTATTGAACGCCAACACCGAGGAACTTGCAATTTTATTGGCGTTCTTTGGTTAACGACTCGCATCAAGAATATGCGAGATAGTGCAGTATTATAGATTAATATCAGCGTTCGCGAGTTCTGCCCTATTCAAGCATCCTTGCAATATCAGCCACCCTTCTGGCTGCTAGCTCATGATCTCCATCACCGTCTTAAAATGCAAGCAAAATGTAGTGCGCCAGAATATCCTTGTTAGAAAGCGTATTGGGATCACGCTTAATGACTCGCAGCAACTGTCAGATGCTTTAGAAGCAAAAAAGTTCTTTCGGTTTGAACACACCATTATAAGCATCGTCTCCGAATGGATTTCGCCTTACCCTTTGTTCCGGAACGGGGAAACACGAAGCAACTGAAAGCAAAAATTGACTGTATCTTCGACTAGGTAAAAGCGGATTGACCTGAGCCCCTAGGTTTCTTTCAAAATTTGGTAGAGTCCGTCACGACAAGGAGGGCAGTTCAGAGACGGAAGGATGAAGCGTTCACGGTTCCACAAAAGAACAGATTATCAGGATCTAGAAGGAGCATGAGACTGGCCTGTCCACTTCGCCGATTCCATCAAGCTGCTTGAGAATCCTGATCTTCGAACCGCAGTTGATAGCTCCTTCGATCTCGCAAACCTGAATGCGCTCCTTCTCCAGACTTTTAAGCTGCGAGTGCACGAGATCCAGCCGTTCACACTGGCGGCAAAGCTCACGGAAGATGAAGCGCCCGAACTCCCTGCCGTCGCCAGTTCGGATACTCGAAAGCGCCTCTTTCCAGCGTACTCCCCAAAGGCCAGAAACAGAGAGAATGCCGTGGAGAACAAGCAATGAGCGGATACGATGGACGTGTCGCCTGCGCTCCTTCTTCAATTGTGTACGTAGAGAAAGACGCTTGGCGTCGTCTTCCTCAATTGTAGGGAGCCGTACAGGTCGACAAACTGACTTGTCTCAAAGCACATACGCCTTCGCTTCAACATCGACGCGGTCTGTCACCACAGGTTGGCCTCGTCGTGAAACCAGAAAGCTGGATGGGTCGAGGATTGTAGTCTGAAAGCCGCAATCCATGAGAAGACGGGCCAGCCAGAAGCCGTCATAGCCTGCCTCAAAGCAGACCCGCATCGATCCGGGGGGCGCATTCCGCCTGCGACCAAACTCCCGTCAGGGTTTCGATTTTTGCAAGCGCCGACAGAAGAGCTCCGGCAAACCGCCGGCAACTGCCGTAGTCTGCACCATATCTGAGCAGAGCAGAAGATAACCGATCAGCCATGTGCGTTGGCTGGTTTCAAGGGCGACGTAGCAGACGTTTACACTTTCAGCGCGCATGATAATCCACCATGGAAAGCGGAGGCAAATTATCAAGCTCCGCGGCGAGCTTTCATAAGATCTATAACGAGCTCCGACCACACGGTGCCATTGGCAATAAGATGCCGATTTCGCTTATCAATGGCTCAACGGCATCCCCGCCGCTTTGAGCCTTGAACCCGGAAAATTCCAGTTCTCCATGGTACAAATTCGGAGAGCAGCTCTGAAGTAACTTCGACTTTGATCGCAAACTAAGGCTAGTTCCTTAGTAATATTGTCTTATTCTACAACCAGCCCGCTAATTCACGACGCACGACGTTCTCAAGAACCCTTATCCCCAAATCAGAATCGTTAAGACATGGAATATGAGAAAACTTTTCACCACCATTTTGCACAAATATTTCTGCAGCCTCTTCTGCAATTTCCTCAAGGGTTTCCAAGCAGTCGGAGACGAAGCCAGGGTTTACAACAGCTATTCGTTTGACCCCTTCTTTCGCTAAATTCTCGATAGTTTTGTCAGTATATGGCTGGAGCCATTCTTCTGGTCCAAAGCGAGACTGAAACGTAATCATCAATTTGTCCAGCGACCACCCAAGGCGTTCTCTTAGAAGTCGTGCAGTCTTTTGACACTGACAATAATATGGGTCCCCTTTGGCAAAATAACTTTTAGGAATACCGTGAAACGACGCTATCACCCGCTCTGGCTCCCATTCTAAAGCGGATAGATGACGTTCAATGGAGACGGCGAGCGCGTCAATATAGGACGGATCGTCGTGATATGGTGGAACACTTCGTAGTGCTGGCTGCCAGCGCATTTTAAGTAGAGTTTTATAGGCCTCATCATTAACAGTCGCCGTGGTCGCAGCTGCGTATTGAGGGTATAGCGGAAAGAGGAGTATACGGTCACAGCCCTGGTCGTGTAGACGGTGAAGACGCGAACTAACAGAAGGCTGCCCGTAGCGCATTGCCCAGTCTACAATAATATTTGGGTTCTCTGCCAGTCTGCCCCCAATGAGATTGGCTTGTTTTCTTGTATAAGTCCGAAGAAAGCTCTCGTTGAGCTCATCATTCCAAATCGATGCGTAGGCTTTGCCAACCTTTCCTGGACGCGTGTTGAGCACAATTCCAAACAATATTGGGTACCAAAAAAGTCTTGACCATTCAATGACGCGTTTATCCGTTAGAAATTCTTTGAGATATCGGCGCATTGACCTGTAGTCAGTCCCATCCGGCGTGCCCAGGTTCACAAGTAAAACACCAATTCTTCCGTTTTTAACCGGTGGGTGGCTTGTAGATTTTGTATTTTCCATAAACATTTGTTTTTAAATTCCCATCCCCAGGCTGCTTGATATCTGATTTTTTCTCATTCTTATATCGGCCGTTTCAAAGATACAGATACTGTCTGTCAACATCGATTAAACCGAAAAAAAACAACGCTATTTTATGAATTAGTTGTACATGATTAACATCCGGCCCCGCGGTAAAGTAATTGCGTGCAACTGACGAATGTCTGGTTAGACGCCTGCCAATTCAATTTTATACGCATTCGCTAGCCAATACGTACGGAAGCTAAATTTGGATCACCAAAACAACGATTCTGTTCGAAAAATGAGTTCTTCATGTTAATCGGAACGGAATATCGGGTCTGACTCAGATTTGATGATTTCGTGGTGGAAACTGACGCGGTTATCAGAAAGGGATCAGCTCATGGCGACCAAGTTTCGTCTGTAGTCCCTGATCCCGTCGGGATTGACTGTTGAGAGTCCCGACGAGGACAACGGGGTTATCATTGTTTGAGCGCGAGCTAACGCCGATCGACGGTCCTGCCCTTTATGCAACCGAAAGTCAGATCTTGTTCATAGCCGCTACGTTCGGATAGTTGCTGATTTTCCTTGTGGCGGCACCAAGGTCCAACTACAATTATCAACAAGGCGCTTCATCTGTGAGATGACAGTTTGTCGTCGCCGGATATTCGTCGAAAGGTTTGGAGAGATTATCGTTTCGGAGCGCAGCCGTCGAACCGCCCCACTTGATACCGTGGTGCATCATCCCGGGTTGGCTCTGGGAGGGCGGTACGCAGCAGCTTTTGCCAAACGCTTGATGATCCCAGTTAGCAATGACACACTCATGCGTGCGGTGAGAAGAAAATCCATGGTGCCGGATGATGCTCTAAACGCCGTTTGAATTGACGATTGCGCTTTCTGCCGCAATCACCGTTATGGCACCGTCGTATGTGGTCTTGAGAAGCGAAGGATTGTCAAACTTCTGCCTGGTCGGGAGATCGCGACAGTTTGGTAGTTCCTTGCTCAGCCCCCCGAAAAACCGATTGTTTCAAGTGATAGAGGCGGAGGATATCGTGAGGCCGCTGCCAATGCTTTGCCCCATGCTGTGCAGGTCGCAGATCGTTGGCATTTGATGGAGAACGCCAGCGCAGTGTTCCTTGATGTCGTGCGCAAATCCATGCTGGCGATCCCTACCGTAATTGGTGCTAAGACAAATAAATCCTGGACTACTCACTTGCGCTGAACGACTGCAATATGAGAGCTATCTACGGCATGAGGACGTGAATTCGACAATAACCAAGCTTGGTTCCAGCGAAAAGTTTGCAACAAAGCCGGAAAAGCCCCCTTCTTCCATGCTCTCGGTGCTCTCGGTGCCGCGTCATGGACTTATGGCGGAACGATATTCTTCGTTAATTCCCACCTCGCCTGGCGATGACAGAGACGTGTTCCCGTGCGTGCTAATTAACAACATCGACTTAAAATTTTTGACAGAGATAGATAATTATTCAATATGATAAACTGTGCGGAGTTTAAGGCCTCAACACTTGAAATATACAGGAATATAATGAAGACTCTAGTATCGGCTCTCGTATTATTCGCTTCATTGACATCAACAAGTCTTGCGGATAGGAGACTCACAATTCTTGATCTTGCCGAGCAGGGATACGAGATCAAGACAGCAACAGGAAATTACGTTTTCCTCCAAAATGAAGAAAGGATCTATATGTGTTCATTTCTTCAGGTGAGTGAATACAACGTTGCTTCAGGAGAGATTGATGCCATCAAGTTTGATTGTTCTGCGATCAAATGAAAAAGAGAATTCCTGCAAGCTGGGAAGCCTCAGATTTTTTCGCTGACGTTCGACCTTGAGGTCTTATCTGAATGAAGATTGTGACATTAGTACTCGGGCTTATTCAGGTGATGATCGGCTTGATTTTCATCGTTGAAGCGAATTCGATTCAAAGGTTGATGCTGGGCACACTCTCCTTCGGGTTTGGCTCAATTTGTTGTGGTATAGCAGTTGTTATAGGCCGCCTCGATGCGCTTCGCACAAGTTTTAAGCCCCCCCCGGATAGCCCAGAATAAGCAACATTTCCGTCCCCAGAGGCGTTTTGAGCGAGTCTTTGTGAAGGGTTCGATTGATAATATCTGCTAAAGCTACTGCAGGTTAGATATCGAGAGCAACAGAGCGCATTCCAAAAATCGTGAAAATTTTTTCTAACGGAAAATGCAATTCGATGGGCGACGATGAGTCTATTCAAGCCTCAGTCTATACGCGATGGCACCAGCTTGCCGCTCCTTTTTCAATCATAACAAGCGCCGGATGCTTCCTTTTCGTTATTTTAAGCCGTGGGCCAATTATCCTCGCGGGTGTGCTTGCACTGGTTGCATTAGTGGTTCCACCGCTCATTGCGTTCAAGGCTTTTCCGACGCACAACCGGATCAAGGTAATGTCGGATGGTTTGCAATTTTCGCGTCGAGCACCCATCGCTTTTGCTGAAATCGCCGGCTGGGGCACGGATGATTTCCTGAAACTGACGCGTCCAGGCTATCCCACATTGCTTGTAAGCCCCCTTGACCTGCCTGGCCGTGACCGCCTGTTGCGCGAATTCAAGACGGCATTCGACGACTGGCAGCACAGATATCCCGGGCAACGTGCGCCCATCAAAACGCATTTTTATGGCACTGTCAGGGCTCGCATGATTGGCGTGCTGATTTGCATATTGGGCGCTGGGACTTCCATCATGGCATTGAATATGCATTCCACTTCCATAGAGCTTGCTTTGGTGGGTGGTTTTGGCGCTTTGTTCGGACTATGGATGGTATCACGCCGAAAGAGGCAAGTTACAACGAACTAGCACTGTTGTACTTCGGGTCGAAGTCTTTTTTTAAGGTTGGACGCGGTTCTCTATACAGCGACTTTGGGCGGTGCATTGCGGCTTTTGCCGACAGACTCATATTGAGCGCGGGACCGCCTTTGCAGTCGCTCAGGGTCGCACCTTTCCGCTCCTTCCCTTGGCTTGAGGCAAAGGGCGTTACCGGAAGTCTGATCGGTCTGAATGCCGCCGCTTACGCGGCCAGCGCGATGGTGTCTGTTATGACAATAGATCAACTCACCGCAAGGGTCGGGGAAAACCGCGTGATCGCCGCGGCCTTGTTAGGCTGCTCTATAGGCCTTGCCGCGCTCGCCATGACCGACAGTTTGCCGGTCTGGTTCATTGCCCGTTTCGCTATCGGCTTTTGTGCGAGCCTGTTCCCGATGCTGGACGGAGCATGGCTGAACACGGCGTCCCCCCAACGCATACGCGGACGTATTTCCGGCTTCTTCGGAGCTGGCATGTTTGCGGGATTTGCAGCCGGTCCGCTGAAAACTCCTTTTCTGGCACTACTGATGGTTCTGCCTTTGCGGTGGTGTCTGCTGCATTGCATTGATTGGCATTGCCTGCACAATTTTTAACGGCAGCACTCGAACCGTGCCAGAACGCGCGCAGGCAGGCGCATTGCTGCACTTTTCCGCGTCGCGCGCATTCTGGTGCTCATGGAACTGGCCTTCGGCTTTGCCAATATTGCTGCGATATCCGGTATGGCCGTCTGCTTCGTTCCCGTGGGCCACTCGGAGGCGTTCGCGGCCTACGCGATCACTGTGCCGCCGCTTCCCACAGCTTTTGCCCTGCCGATCGTGGCATGGTTGCTGGACAAGACTTCGCGCGCCGCGGGGCGACCGGCCGCGGCCTTCTGGGGGCGGTCGCGTTCATGATCATTACATGCCTTCGTTCCTAACACAGTCATTGCGGTGGTCTTCCCTTTCATCGGCATCGCAACATTTGCCCTGAGTACATGCGCCATTACAATTCATCGCGAGAGCTTCATGTATAGGCGGTCCCGCGGGCGCAAGAGGCTTACTGCAATTTTAAGTCATCAGGAGGGTGGCAGGCGAATAGACGACGCCGTAGGATTATCCTCTAATCAAATTTTCTGGAGCCGCGTTTTCGGGGGCAGCAGGACTTTTGCGAATGCTGAAAGACGGCTGTCAGGAGCGGACTATTATCATATCCGTCAGAATAAAGAGAAGATCATCATGCCGGCGAACGCTATAAGCAGCACGATGTAAAACGGACGAAATAGATAGAAACGCTGCCAATTCGTGAGGCCGAGAGCATTGATGTAAACGCGCTCATCAAGCTTCAGATTGTCCGCGGCGCTATCGACGGAAAAATCACCGCCGTTACTCTTATAAAATCGGTACTCCTTGATCTGCGAGACAATTTGGTGAACAGCCAGAAGAACGACCGCCACAAACGCGGCTGAAAAAATCAGGAATTCCAATAATAGCATAACTCGAAAACGCCTCTTTAATTCGCAGGGCAGGGATAAATAGCAGCCAGCGTCTCAATCACCAATGTCGATGCTTTCCTTGTAAGACGCTCCGGCGTGACGCTTCGAAGATGCGTGTATACGCGATCTGTAAGCTCATGGGGGAAAACCGATCCGGCCCCACACCAACCCGTCCCGCTGGTAGCATCAGCCACCCCAGCTATATAAGCACTACCGCGAGCGCCCGACGAGATACGGCCAGCCTCACTCTGCAGAGCGGCATCATCGGACTTTCCTTGGAGCGCCTTGATCAGCTCAGTCCCGCTGACGATCCAGTCCCGGCCCTGATCGTTTCCAGATTCGGCTGATGCAACATTAATAGCCAAACCTATCGACAGCATGGCCGCTGGAAAAACTGCCCGCAATTGGTACGCTGCTGTCATCTTTCACTCCGTTGATCTGGCTGCACCGAGGATACTCGAACGCAGGCGGTTATCGACGTGAATGACCCAATGCACGCTGGAACCGGCAAAATCAGATCGTGTATCGCTCATAGGCTTGGAGCAGAAACTGCTTGCCTTTCTCGGTCAAGCGCGACGCGTCAACGAATGCGGAAAACGAGTCGGCCTGATCCCGCATATTGTCGAAATGGGCGATCATCTCCTTGCTCCCGAACACAACGTGGAAACGCTCGCCAGCGGGCAGCCAAACAAAAAGTGGACTTGTTGAGAACTCCAGAATGACGTCCTCATGAAAAACTTGAAAAAGACTGTCCCATGCGCAAACCGGATCGATGCTGACGGTTTTCTCCGGCTGCTTGCCGAACTCGGCATGATGCAACAAGACGGACCCTCCGGGGATTCCAGCAGTCTTTGCTAAGGCAAGAAACGCAGCCCTGTCGAGAACATCAGGGATCACCCGAGATTCGAGCCTGCGTGCCAGGAGGAATGCAGAGCGCAGAAGGCGCTTCTCATCGAGCGCTTCATCAAACAGCGTATCCACTAAATTGCACCATACATATTTGACAGCTTTTATCGCAAAACTCCCCAAGACCGTCTCATAACTCCGAGGGCCTGACAATCCAGTTTCGATCTTCACATGATCTATGGATCTGCTCAATCATTCTCGCAGCATTCGACGCGATTGGTGCGGCTATTACTTCACCGTACCATTAAGGTAGAGGTCTTCACCTCGCTGCAGCGACGTGAAAATGAAGTCGTCTTTTCTGAGAAAATTGTTGAACCAGGCTAAAAGATCATCTTTGGTCGACGAGTTGCGATATCCGATCAGCTTGACGGTCAGGGGAGCACTAAAGGCTATGTCAAAGGTAGTCGCGAACTGGGTTGTGCCGGAAAGCTGAATCGAAAACATGCCACCACCATCGTGGCTGATGGAAATTTCCGCACGAGCGAAAAACTCATCGCTGTAGGTGGTGATAAGACCTGGGGCTTCCCACCAATCCTCACTTGTCAAAGCGTTTCGAGTTCCTTCTCCCTGGAAGTCGGCCCGGATTTCCTGGAGGCTGCGATAGTCACGATTCTCGAAACGCTTCAAAGGTATTTTGAGCCACTGTGTATCCAGGCCCGGGTTCAACCACTGGGAGACGTCATCCTCGGGGTCATTGTTGGGATCGAAGAAGAATTTCGGAGATTTCACTTCCAAATCTAGCACGACGTAGTCCTCCAGCTCCTGACCAGGCCAAGATCCACTTGAGGCTCGCAAGGTGATGCGTGGCTCTTCGACTGGAAGGTCGAGTGGATAACTCTGATAAACAAGCTTAAAATGTCCCATGCGATTCCCCGGTCTGCAAACTCATTGTGGATTCCTGAAGATAGCGTTTGATGGCATACTTGCCGAGGTCAGATTTTTCTGCAACAGAACGCTAGCAATTTCAACTTCCGCGGGAAGAAGTCGATGTCCGCTTCATCGAGACCTTCGTTGACGGCCTCTATCTCCCCGCTTCGTGCGGGTTGTGAACCTGAAGTGGTTAGGCTCTCTCCACTCATTGCGAGACGCACTGACAATGCCGCCTCTGGCGGGCATTGTGAAAGAATGAAGCTTCGCGAGTGCGTTGCCGGCGATTGGTCATGGTTGCAGGAATGGTTCAAGAACAAGCTCCGAGATCGTAAGCTTGCACCTGTGTCCGCCGAGTGGCTAGAAGCTCTCCTTGCCGAAAGGACCGGTGTACGCTGATCGCGAATATCGAATATACGCCGACCATTCTCACCGGTTGTGTTTGGGGTACCTATCAGCATCCGTCCCGTTACATTACTAATATAGCTGTGGCTCCTGATCTGCGAGGCCATGGACTGCCTTCCAACGCCCGCAACTTGCGATGCACCTCAGCCGCGATATTATTTTTGGCAAGAGATGTGACGTCTTCAATTTAGACTTCGAGGCCTTCCCAACAATATCCCGGGTTATGCAATGCGTCGCTAAATAGTAAACAGGGCAAATTTTGTGGCCATGACCCTGTTTCTGATACCAAGTCAATAACATTTACATGAGCAGCATGCCAAGCGCGCCCAGATACGCTCGTATGCTGAGTTGGATTCAAGAACAGCCGTGCTTCAACCCGACAGCTTCAAGCGGTTAACGATCGGCAACTTCCTGCACCGTCACGCCAGGGCGCAAGCTTTCAGAAACAATCTCGGCTTTTAAGTCAGCTAGCCAATGGCGATGGCTATCGCGCTTACTCTGATCCATCGAGAGAACTCCGTTCTGTCCATTCGTTAACTCTCAATGACAGAACACAAAATTAAACAGAATGTGGGGTCAGAACACCGGTTACGATGCAGACGATATCTCGACGTTCGGATCCGGCCTGTCAGAAATTCAAGGATGCAAGCGAATATCGAGCGCCCTCATCTCGCTCGTTCAATTTGCTTCAAGGCTGGTCACTCGAACATTTTGGCGATTACGGCTTGTTCGGCTTCCTCCCATCGACGCACGTCCTTGGTCACCTGCTCAATCTCTTTGTCACTGAGGTGGTGCGCACCGTCCCGGTCGATACGACATAGACTGAATGGCTTACCGACGGTGGGGGAAGAAAGGTCAAGCGCTTCCAAAACACGCAGGACGGCCGCGCAACCGAAGCGCATCGACCGATCGGTCAAATTGAAGTGAGACAGAAGCGAGCCGGCTTGCTGTGCCATAGCCGCACCACTGCCGATCGCGTGGAATCCGATATCAGCGTAGTGCCCGATCATGCCAGAAGGCGTTATCTCAACAATCCACGGCTCACCTTTGCGCCACCCGGCAGCCATCACGTAGGCCGATGGGGAGCCGCCACCTTCTTCGCCCGGAACGTCCGAGATGAACGTGTCGTAGTGATGGCGCAGGATCGGGAGCACCTGTTCTTGCAACGCGCGACCGATATCCGGGGCCTCCAGAATAGCCGCACTGTTTTCATTGAAACACCGTTCGACGTCGACCAGCACCGATCGCGCGCCACTTCCGCCCCAAGCCGCTAGCTCGCCCAAAGGGTGCAGCTTCTCGGCCGGGTATGTCATGCCTCTCCCCTTGTCCGTAATCTGAGAGTCAGAGCCAAGCACGACTCCATCTTGGCAAACGGTAGCAAGGACGACGGTCATAATTTCAAACCTCTCGAGTCATGTTTTTTGGAGAATCCGGCTGGATTTGCATTAGCCGCGGTTCGCTTTATGACAACAGCGCGATGCCGCCTGAAGTTGTGCTTAATAGGAATAACCCATTTTCCCTTCTCGATTTTGAGTCTAGAGAGAACACGCGTGTAGTCGTATCGTTCCCACATTGCGTAGTCAAAAGGTGCTGGCAAGGCTCAAACTATCGAGTTCTGCCGTGATTTGACCCATTTTTGCGTCTTACTGTGATCCACAGGAATGCATTTAGGATCCTGAAATCGCAGCAAATTCCTCACGATGGACTGGAGCACCGCGGAACACAAAAGTGGTTCAATTCATCGCGCAAATCAACAGCTGTGCCGACTGGCGACAGGGCAAGACGCTCATCCAAACGCCAACGCGTCGCTGACGCGCGCCAGCGACGAAAGCAAGTACGTGGGGCAAATCCGGTGCGATGTTTCTGATTTAGAGTTAGAGTCAGAGTCAAGAACAGCCCGCGACAAGATATGCACCTAGAATTAGTTCGGACTAGCACCTTTGGCAGTCTCAATAGCGAGCTGCAGAACGCGTCAGTGCACTCCTGTTTTTTTATGTGTTAGTCAGCTCCAATGGCCATTTCTGAGCGCCATGAATAACAGTAATAATTTCTACTACCCCAGACTGTAATCTGTATGCGATAACATAAGGAATATCTGCGCATACATATTCGCGGGTGCCTTTTATACGGCCCGGCCGGCCCATCGAGGGGTAACTTGCTAAATTCTCCACTGCAGAGACAATTCGCGTCACAATTTGAGCAGCAGCGTCGGGATTGTCTTTTGCTATATAGGCACCTATCTGGTCGAGCCGACGAACGGCGCGGCGCGTCCAGCGTAAAGTAGGAGCAGTCATTCGCGACGACCAGCCCCAACATACTTCCCTATGACTCTGCCTAGCTCTTCCGAAGTAGCGAATTCATGGCGATCGGCTTCTGCGATTCCTGCTTGAATCTCCGCCAATTGCCATTCTTCCCGCACCACATAATCTTCGATAGCTTGTGCGGCAAGATAAGCACGTGATCTATCAGACAGCGCGGCAATTTTATCCAGTTTTTTGACGACGTCGTCCTGCACGCGGACCGTAAACGCAGCAGTCATGATTAGGTTCTCCTTGGTTCATTCAGATTATTTATGAACCATTGCGGTTCGTCAAGGCAGCACAATTTTACTTCATTTTCTCAACCACTTACGATTGTGATTTGCGCCGCAATAATCGAGCACAGGTCGAGGATTGATTGCCGGTCAAGAACCCATGCTCTTTCAATTCTGACGTTTAGAAAAAAGTCCGAGGCGGCCATTCGGGTTTTTTGCTGTAAATTGGAACAGCTGGCGTCAGCATGTAACGCCGCCAGCACCAAATGCATAAAATCTTGCCTAGGTTTTCAGGCGGGTTTGTGATTTGCGACTGGAATGGTAATTGTCCGCTCCCGCCCTCTAGCCTCTTCTGCCTGTGACGGCCCTGGTACAGGCAAGCACCATATCTTGCGCCCGTTTTCTGGGCTTTTTTTCTCGGTCGATCCGTTATAAGGTTTTGGCAGAAACTTATAACGACGTAGTTCAACTCGCCGCCGGTACGACCAACTCATTCGAAAAGGCTAAGAATGAAAGAGATCGACATCAGCTATAGAACGATGTTCGCGGAGTTGGCGCAGCGGACAATGGATGCACAATTCGTAGCAGACTTTCCTTTAGAAGGATGGTTTGTGTCCGTAACTGTCAAGGATCGCGATTATTGGTATTTCGATTGTCCTACCCCCGAGGGTAAAGACAAACGAAGCTACGTCGGCCCCGCGAGCGACGAAGCCATCGCTAAGCGGGTAAGAGCCCACAAAGAGATCAAGGACAATATCCGAGAGCGTAGACGCATGGTCAGCACGCTGCGACGCGCCGGCCTTCCCGGTCCCGATCCCTTTGCTGGTGACGTCACGAAAGCCTTGGCCGATGCTGGGTTGTTCCGGCTGCGCGCTATCTTGATTGGGTCGGTGGCATTCAGCACCTATGCTGGAATGCTCGGTGTCCGGCTGCCCTCTGCCGCGCTGCAGACAGGCGACGCGGACTTCGCTCAGGACTTCGCAAATTCGGCTGGTGTCCAAGATACTCTCCCGCCAATCCTTGATATCCTCCAGTCAGTCGACCCTGAATTCCGAGCGGTTCCGCACCAGGCCGATAAGGCTAAGGTGGTCGCCTTCGTGAACGCAAAAGGCTATCGGGTGGAGTTCCTGACCGGAAATCGAGGATCAGAAGAATACACTGGCAAGCCGTCGCCCATGCCCGCTCTAGGCGGCGCATCGGCGGAGAATCTGCGGTTTCTTGATTATCTGATCTACGAGCCTATCCGCACAGTGCTTCTTTTCCGCGAAGGCATAAACGTTCTCGTTCCTGCTCCCGAGAAGTATGCCGTCCACAAGCTGATTGTCTCGTCGCGAAGACTCACTGACACGTTGGGGCGTTTGAGGGCTGACAAAGATCTAACGCAAGCCGCTTTGCTCTTTGAAGCCCTCGTGCAAACGCGCCACGGAATTGAGCTAAGCGATGCTTGGGAGGAAGCGTGGGAGCGCGGTGATGCATGGAAAGAGGGTATTGTCAGCGGCCTATCTAGACTACCCAAAAACGGAGTAGAAGCGTTAAGAGAGGCACTCGGGTCCGATTATGTCGAAGGCTTACTAAAAAGGTGATCGACCAATTTCGCGAGAAACAAGAGACGGCAAGAGACCAGTCTATGATTACCAGTCAAGATTCTTGATGATTGCCCCTCCTCAACGGCAATATCGCCCGTCTATCTTGGAGAGAAGCGGATTGGTGCCCCGTTGATCCCATAAATAAAGTTTGAGCTTAGCTGGTAGGAATCATGTCTGGCCATTCCCGTGCGCCATGAAGTACGCGGAGGATACGAACAGCCGATTGTGTTACAGCATAAGCCGCGACGTATGGGGTGCCGTTTATCACCAGCTCCCGCGTCCCGGCAATTCTGCCAACCCGACCACTCGCCGGAAAATCAACTAGGCGACGAGCAGCCGCGACTATTCGTTCGTCGACCATGATTGCAGATGAGGGATTCTCCGCCTCAATGAAAGTGAAGATGGCGTCTCGATCTGATAACGCAAATGCAGACCAGGTGAGCTTCACGACTTGAGCGCCGCTGCTTTAAGGCGCGCTGCCGCCCGTCGTCTTTCGAAATGAGCTGTGACTTCATCATCCGGCACGTCGGGTCGCGTGTCGTGAAGCGCTTCAAGAACCTTGCTGCGAAACCAAGCATCGTGCGCTTCGCTGCCTGATATAAGTTCGAGCGGTAGTGCCCCCTCGTTCGCCGTCCGTGTGAGTAAGATACGAACTACGTCCGACACCGTAAGACCCATACTTTCCAGAACCGCAGAGGCACGATCTCTAACTTCTGCATCAATGCGAGTTTGAACGAGTGCGTTAGAAGCCATAAGTTTCTCCAACTTAAAGCTTAGTCGTAATGCATATGAATTACACAGTCTATAGAAAATTTCTGTGTGCGCCAAGTCACTTCATTTTCCGCCTTGGAGCGATACGATCCACTCGTCCCAATCATTGGCCGACGTACCGATTTCCAGTCAAGAATATTGGCGCCAACCCTTTCCAACTGGAATAGTCCCCTAATTGGCCGGACAGTTTCTGCCACTTAAATAAGTGATAGGACACTGTTCACATTATGACTGGTAATAGCATTAAGATGGAAATTCTTTCCGGCCCTGAGCGGCGTCGACGCTGGAGTACAGCGGAGAAGCTTGCGATTGTCCACGAAACCTACGAGACGGACGCGACGGTCAGTCTGGTCGCCGGTCGCCATGGCATTGCGCCTAACCAGCTGTTCGCGTGGCGCAAACTTGCCTCGCAGGGTGCATTGGTTGCAACGGCAACCGAAGAGTAGGTTGTCCCTGCCTCGGAATACCGGGCGTTTCAGGCTCAGGTGAAGGAGTTACAGCGGCCTATGCCCAAGCCGAATGGCTCGGTGTGTCAATACTCGGAGCGGGATTTAGCTTCGTTGCCTTACTGGTATGGGGAACCACGCTTCACTTAGCGATCAAGGCGATAAAGTCAGAATGATATACGCCTGCCACTTTTGGCTCCCCATCCGTGGCGTCCTAGCGTAATCTTGAACTTCAATCTGAGATCGGATGGGATCACGTTCGCCAGCGATGACGACCCCGCTCTCGTTACGCTTTTGTTTTTAAAGTCAGATACTCACTGCCTTTATGTATGCGTTAGCCTTCCGTCCTCCTTCACATTACGCAAATCCGTTGTCATCTGGAACCATGATTTTGGCCGGCTTTACAATCTTTCCTGTATCCAAATTCTGTGTTTTCGCATTGCGGTACGCGTTGATCTGAGAGAGTGAAACTAACGACCGCGTAAAAAGCTGACAATTAGATCTGACCCAGATGTTGAGACCAATCGTTCGACTTTTGACGAGAGCTAAGAATGCACGAACCGTCAAAAAGGTCCGTGCATCAACTTGAGGGTATTTATTTTGGTGAGTGGAATTTACTTTTTACGGCATGGCATGTCAGTCCCCTCGGCATTGATCGCTGTGCCTTCAGCGGTTTCAATGCCGTAGAGGAGTTTCGAACGCGCTTCGATTGACGTAAGCAGGGCTTCACCAAGGCCTAATGCTCGTTCTGACTGACGCACGCTGTAATCGGTCAGATATCTGGAAGCCAGCTCCGGCTTTTCGGCCTTGTAAAGGATGTCAGCTGTCGCCTGAACTTCAGGAATGTCATCGATCTGTTTAGCTTCGAAGGCTTCAAGGGCTTGTGTAATTTCAGGCATGAATGTTTCTGGGTTTGCGCACGCATGGTACATAATTCGCTTAAACAAACGTCCCGCAAACTGTGTCGCTTCCTGCGACTGATATTCAGCATTTAGGAAGGTGGAGCCTGCATCACGGAAAAGGTATCTGTGAATGCCATACTCAGGGATGACCTTATCGATCCCAATATGATAGGGCACAAACGGCGCGGTAACAGAACCTGTTGGTGCAACCCATAGCAGATTCAAACCTGAATGCGATGTATCACGCAGCTGAGCGACTTCACCGTAACCGGAACGCTCAGTTGATACACGCGGATCACGGACCAGTTTCATCATTTTTTTCAGTGTGACCGGCGCCATATCGTGGAGTTCTTTTTCCACGGTTTCAATTGTCCAGTGCTTTTGACCGGTTCGCATCGGGCGGTCTTGTTCGCTATAGACGGCATGCACGTTAAACGGTTTATCGCCATCACGTTTCCACCAACCCTGCTCGATGGCGAAATCATAAAAATTCGGGGAAGCCAGGTAGTCGTTGTTGCCAGTGATGTCGGCTGGAATATCGCCAATATAGCCAGGATATGAAACGCGCACATCATCTGGACCTAAGCGTTCAGCGACCCATAAGCCTTTGCCGCCTGCGAATTGCAGTACTACCCAACCTTCATTCTTATCGGCAATCAGATGCGAGTTACCGCCGTAGGTGGTATAACCATGCTTATTGATAAGATCGCCGATAATCTCGACGGCTTCACGCGCCGTTTTAGCACGCTCCAAAGCAATACGGGCCAGATCGCTGTATTGTGGACCCGTTTGCGGGTTTGGTGTCATTTCAACCAGTTCGTCGCGTGAGTTCGACCAGATATCCCGTAACGCCACGCCGTGCTCGTTCAAACCGCCATTGGTCAGCGGTGCGGGAAAGCCTTCGAAATCGCTATAATTCATGTTTATGTATTTGAAAGTCTCAGGAACCTGAGGGATTTCAATGAGTTTGCCTGGCATATAGGCCTTGTCAGTTGCTCCTACCGATATTGTCGCACCTTCGGGATGCTTTTTAGCTGGCACAACAGTCAACCAATGCCCCGAAACTTCCTCACCTGTACCACCTATCAATACAGATCCGTCTTCAGTCAGATTTTTTCCAACATAAAAGCCATAGCTCGCAAATGCATTCGAGTATAATGACGATAATATCAATACATTCAAAGATATAATTTTACCAAATTTACCTGTTTTCATCATTTCAACTTTCATTTATCATTTCATTTTGCACATTGATTAAAAACGGTCAGACATTTATGTGCTCTTCACGAGATTATTTATATCGAAATAATTGTGATTATTAAATATTTAATCGACAAAGATCATATGTAACTTATTGAAGCGTTGTCCGGTCTGACTGAGGTGGCTTCTGATTCCGAGAGCAATTACGCGATTTGCTAGTTTTGATTTTTTGTCATGCTGCACACGACAGATGCGCACCGATAACAGTGCCGCCTAGAGCACCATCCAATCGGCGCATGGCCATTAATAAGGATGATACATGAAAATCTAATTTTGAGCTTTCATATGATAGGTCACCTGCTGATACGGTATTTTTATTCCGGCTGCATCAAAGGACGTTTTCACTGATCTGGTCGTGTTGCGAACCACATCCCAATAATTGTTGCTGTCAACCCAATAGCGATAGCACAAAATAATTGCACTATCGCCGAGCTCATCGACGAAAAATGCCGCTTTAGGATCCGCCCGAACGCCCACTTGTGACGAAACAATGTTCTCAATTATTTTGAAAGCGTCATCGATGCTGTCATCGTATCCTATGCTAACCTTGAAGTCGTGCATCCGCGCTTTAAGGCGACTGTAATTGGTAACAGAGGTGTTCCAAAGAGTAGAATTTGGAACCATAATGTATAGGCCGTCGTAAGATTTAAGCTCGGTCGTAAACAGGCCTATCTCTTCAACAGTACCCACCACACTGCCTGCGCTTATAAACTCTCCAACTCGAAACGGCCGAAGAACCAGAAGCATAATGCCAGCTGCAATATTCTGAAGCGTTCCTTGCAAGGCGAGGCCAATGGCGAGACCGATTGCTCCCAGTGCCGCAAGTATTGAGGCGGTCTGGACGCCGAACTGGCCCAGAACCATCACAAGAACAATAGCAAGTATTCCATAGCGGATCACTCCGCCAAAAAATTTTGAGATTGTTTTATCAAGCCCACGGATGTTTGATAGTGACGTTACTGCCCAGCGTTGAAGTGTTCCAGCTAATATCCATCCTGCGCAAAGGATCAAAATTGCACCGAGTGTCGATAGAGAATAGCGCAAAAGCAGATCTGATGCCTGGAACAGAAATTGATTAGTATTTTCAAAGATTTCGGTCGCTTTTTGTTCCATTATTCCTATCTCAATTGCGAGCATTTTGAATTTGGTGGGCCGATCATCACATGTCGGCTGAATGCTCCGGTGCGCTATGGACCAATTGCGTTTCTGGTGTGTGAACCAATGCCAGATAACGCTCAAACTGGACCAGTACATCCGAGATCAATTGTTCTTTCGTCATGCCCATGACATCATAGCCCCGACCGCCGCTTGAAAAATACGTTCTGGCTTCAAAGCGAAATTCCGGTTTTCCCACGGCCATAGTCGAGAAAGCCGGAATCTGGTGTGAGGCGGGCATTATTCCGTAAATGAAGTCACGAACACCCTCTGCAGAGGAGCGCAGCGCTATCGAACCGTTGTCTTCCGACACCACAACCGTGTCGCGTCCACGATTGTTGAGTTCTGACGCAACTTCGGAAAGTGCCTTCATCGCCGGACCTTCGACAAACGTTAGCACTTCACGTTCGGAAGGCGCATGCAGCATTAACCCCAATCTGCGCTGCCAGGTCAGACCTGCTGCTGGCTGTGCCGTTGGCGCATGTGGAATTCCCGCATGTGCGACTTGCTGGGCAAGATCGGCTCGCATGCCTTTGAAAAGTGACCAAACAAGAACGAGTATGACGATGGAAAACGGAAGTGCACTTGCGATCGTCACCGATTGAAGGGCACCCAATCCACCGGCAACAAGCAGACTGGCAGCCACGATACCTTCAAGCGCGCACCAGAAAACCCGTTGAGCGGTGGTCGTTTCAGTCTCGCCCCCCGCAGCAATAGAATCCACAACCAACGACCCTGAGTCGGAAGATGTAATAAAGAAAATCGCTACCAGGAGGACGGCAAGCGTTGAGGTCAATGTCGTCCAGGGCAGGTATTCAAAGAAATGGAACAGACCAACCGACACGTCAGCAGCTATCTCGGCTCCCAACTTCCCATTGGCGATAGTTGTGTCAATCAGGATCGCAGAGTTTCCAAAAACCGTCATCCAGAAAAATGTGAAGCCAGCTGGAATAAACAAAACAGCTGTAACAAATTCACGTACGGTGCGACCGGATCTGTTGCAAAAATGTGGGTGGGGCAAAGCGTGGCTGACCGCTGGACGCAATTATGCTGCAAGTACTGTGAATTGTTGTTTGAGTGAAAGCGGTGCGGTTGACCCGAAATTACCTTGCAGCTTTCGCATCATGTGAACGAGCTCAATACCAGCCAGAGTGATGCTGGCGGCGGCTTCGGACTTGAAGCCGAGCATGCATCGTATCCGTCGTTTGACCCGGCGATGATCTTGCTCGATGGCGTTGTTCATGTATTTACTGGAGCGGATGGTGATGGGCTGTCCACCCTGTCGCAACCGGTTTTCAGCATCGCATTGCATAATGGCCGTCCGATTGGCCTGACTGCCGTCAATAGTTATCTTCTCTGGCCTGCCATGTAGAGCCAGTGCTTTGCGCATAAAGCGTTTGGCAGCTTTCAGGTCGCGGTCTCTGCTGAACAGAAATTCTACGGTATTGCCGTTGCTGTCGATGGCACGGTACAGATAAAGCCACTCACCTTTGACCTTTACATACGTCTCATCCAGATTCCATTTGCGTGTGACTGGACGCTTCTTCCAATTGAAACGCTGAAGCAACAAAGGGCTGAAATGCAGAACCCAGCGGTGCACTGTGGTATGGTCCATCGTTATGCCGCGCTCGGCCATCATTTCTTTCAGATTGCGTAAGCTCAGATTGTAAGTCAGGTACCATCGAACACACAGAAGGATGACAGACTTGTCGAAATGGCGGCCTTTGAACATCTAAAATACTCGGCTGATTAAAAGTCAGGATACTATCAGCTCATCCATTGACGAAAAGTTTGCAACAAAACCGTCTATTTGCGGCTTTCGTTTTGCCAGAGTACGAGGGACATGGGATTGGAACTCGACTGGTAAAAATTGCTGAAGACCAGTTATTTGGCCAACACTTAGTTGCTTGGCTTGAGACAACTCAATCGTCGCGTGCCGCGGGCTTCTATCGCAAGTTGGGATGGAGCAACGAAAAGCTCGTTGGCCCAGACTATATGCGTTTGGAAAAGCGCCGCCCCCAGTATTCGGAGGGGCAATAGTCCCGATTAGCATTGGTGAAAATCATTTCTCGGAAGGTGCAGCCTTGTTTGCATGTCATTTATAGTGAGTATGAGTCAAGAACGACGATCACGATTTTAGTGCTTAGATAAGGCTTCCTGCCAATTTTGGCCACCATAAAATAAGCCAAGCACAATAACGTCTTGTGCAGTGTCATTGAACGCGATCGTTACTCTGCGTTCAAACCCAACGGTTCGTAGCCCTTCGCGTATATCGTTAAACAAAGTGCCACGTTCAGAAGCGTAGTCGAAGCCGCATATATAGCTCTCGAGCCTATCAATGTATCCAAGTGCGGTATCAGGCGATGCTCTTTCGGCTATCCAATCATAAAGAGCCACAAGATCTGTTTCCGCTTCCGGGGACAAGACGACGGATCTGCAGATCACTTGCCAACTTTCACGCGTTCAGCATGTCGATTACGAACTGAGGCACATGCATTTCCAGATTGCTGGTCAGAATCGGGTCGATGGTTCCTCACCCTTAGTAATATAGCTCATTGGGCACCTTGAGTTGATCTGAACCCATGAACCCGACATTGAGCAACGTCACAGTGCCGACCCAAAATGCAGCTCGAGTTCAATTATGTCCAACCCCTCTCCGCAGAGTTGGATGGACAAGAACTGCAAAACTACCCCCACGGTATATCCTCATCACGAGCTTGATGCACTTCAGATATGTTTTCCAATCGGAGACTATGAATGATGGTTATAGGTCTCGCGCACGAATTACTAAACAGGGCTTGTACTGCGGTTATAAATGCTTGCGACTGCCGTTGTGACTCTTGTCGGAGGTAAAGGTGGATAGCTCCTTGTCCCGATAATCTACAGAATTTACCTGCGGGGTATTTTGGGTGCTCGCCATTCGCGTCAGAATGATCTTGGTGAGTATCAATGCCGGCGAAGCGAAAGCGAAAAGCAAGGCAACCGTGAGAAATGCCGTATCGAAAGCGATTACCGTAGATTGGATTGCGACAGCCTTGCCCAAAAAAAACCTGGACGCCTGATCTGCAGCCACAGTAGTCATCCCGCGAGCCTCAAGAACTGCCGCACTAGTTCCCAATCGTTCACCTACAGCAGAATATCCAGCTGTAATATGGCTGCCGAGCACCGATACATTGCCTGCAATATGCCGCGTCATTAGAGACTGAAGACAAGCTACACCTAGGAGACCGCCGAACTGGCGACCAGTGTTGAAGATTCCAATCGCAGCAGGGAGGCTGCACGCGCTCACCGTACTGAATGCGATCAAGGTAATGGAAAGAAATAGAAAGCCGAGGCTCAAGCCCCGCAGGAGAACGGCGTTTCTCATGTCGCCTATTCCGCTATCGATCGCTGAGCCTGACAAGAGCCACATAGAAGTCATAAGCATGACAATTCCGAAGGGTACGGTGGCAATTGGAGAGACACCGAGGCCCTGGATGAAAAAGGCAGATAAGAGAAGCGAAAATACAAAAAAAAAGCTACTGGCAAGCAAAAGAACACCGGTATCCGTTGGCGTGAAAGCCAAAACGGAGACTGCGAAATTCGGAATCAAATAGCTGCTTCCAAATAGCGCTGCACCAGCTACAAAACTTACTATGAATGCGAACGTAAAATTGACTGATCTGAAAACGCTCAGTTCGAGCAGTCCGTCATCCTCAGGCCGGCTCGCTTGTTGACCGACAAACATGCAAAGTGTCACAACACCTATTCCGGTCAGCCACCGGATGCGACGTTCATCGAACCAGTTCCAACGGTCGCCTTGGCTGAGCACATAGACGAGGCAGAAAAGCGTGATCGATGCGAGTAGAAAGCCACTCCAATCAAAGCGCCTATAGGGAATATGGTTATCGATGGGTTCTTCTGATAGGAGCACAAGCCCGGCAGCCAGCAGTCCGATAGGAACTACTGAGAGAAAAATCCATGTCCATGAATAGTTGTCCAATAGCCATCCCTGGAGGGCCGGTATGATAGTTGCTGGTGCAACGACAGCCCCTATTGCAAACAAGGCTTGCAGCAATGGTTGGCGAGAAGCGCGAAAATCTCGGAAAATTACTGTTTGTCCGATAACCAGTAAAATTCCTCCCGAAAACCCCTGACATGCGCGCATAACAATCAGCAAGTCCAGTCGGATCGTCAGAGCTGTGACTGCACTTGCCACTGTTATTGTCAAGGTTGCTACAACAACGATAACGCGCATATTGACAGTCCTCGCTATCCAGGACGCTGTCAGGAACCCAATCATTTTCGAAGTCGTATACCCGACATCGAGCCATGCAAATTCATCTGGAGTTGCATATAGGTCACCGATCATGTCACCTTTGCCAAGTGTCAAAGCTGTACCCGCAATCGCGTCAGTCAAAGTGGCAATCACAATGCCAGCGAGGAGGAGGCATCCTGTATTCTGCCTGGTCTGGATCGAGACGTTTCGGCGAGAGATCATCAGCCCTCGCTCCCCATAATGATCTGAACCCGGGCAGAAAGTCCGGGAACCAGGCGACCTGGAATTGGGTTCTGAACAAGTTTGATCTTGACTGGAACACGTTGCACGACACGGACAAAATTGCCGGTTGCGTTATCAGCAGGAAGAAGACTGAATGTGGATCCGCTACCCGGCGCAAAACTATCAACTTTTCCGTCGATAATTATTCCTGGGTAGGCGTCGAGCGTTACTTGAGCTGACTGGCCGGGTTGAATGTTCTTGATCTGTGTCTCTTTGAAATTTGCGACAATCCATACGTCCTTGATTGGCACCAGATCGATCGAGGAGGCTCCAGGGGATACGAGGCGTCCGACGCGGACCTGACGGTTACCAATAACACCCTCAAAGGGAGCGCGAACGACTGTATTGTCGAGATCAATTTGGGCCAGATCACGCGCAGCCTTGGCCAGAAGCACAGCAGCCAGGACAGCTTCCTTTTGTGTTGTGAGAACTTTTATGCGTGCTTCTTGTGCCTCGAACGCGGCCTCTACACCTAGCAAAGCGGCTTCTGCTTTTGATCTGGCAGCATCGCTTTCGTCGACCTGCGCCCTGCTGACCGAATGTGTTCGAACGAGTTCACGCTGTCGCTGGGACGCTTTGACAGCAAGAGCAAGATCTGCTTGTGCCGCCTGCTTCTGCGCCATCGCCTGCTTGACCAAAATATGCTGCAGCTGGATCTCAGCTTCTACATTTTCGATATGAGCCTGTGCGGCCTGCAAATTTGCTTCAGCTTGCGACAGACGGGCGCGGAAATCTAAGTCATCGATTCTGAACAAGACGTCATTAGCTCGCACCGTCTGATTATCGGCCACCTCTACGACGGTGACATATCCGGTTACCTTGGGTGCTATAGAGGTTGTATTGGCACGAACGTAGGCATTGTCAGTCGTCGCTCGCTCAGTCGAGCGCGTCCACATCCAGCCTCCTGCAGCGGTTGCAATCGCAATGAGACAAAATACCAGGCCAACGATTTTCTTCTTACTGGTCGACATGTTTGCACCAATTGGTAATTGCCATTACCGTTGACAGATACGGTAATGCCAATTACCAGTCAAGCAGCAATATTGAAAAGGCAGATATAAGTGACCGCCACGAAAAGCGAACGGACACAACTTCGACGGCAGGCTATACTTCGTGCCGCAGCTCAGCTTTTTTTCGAGCAAGGCTACGCCACCACCAGTATCGATGCGATCATTGAACGTACAGGTGGATCAAAGCGAACAATCTACAGCGAGTTTGGGAACAAGGAAGGATTGTTCCTGGCTCTGGTCGCCGACAGTGCTGATCGCGCAATCTCAGCACTCTCTCTAGACTACAATACCCAAAATGACTTGCCCAACACGCTGACAGTTTTTGGAACTCACTTACTTGCGGTTTACATGAGCCCTCCAGTCCTGGGTATTTATCGTATCATTATCACTGAAGCTGGTCGAATTCCCGATCTTGCGCGCTTGTTCTACGAAAGAGGTCCGGGGCGCACTACGGAGCATCTTGCTAAAGTTCTACAAGCTGCAGCCGATCGCAAAGAAATTCGGATAGGTGATCCTTTGCTTGTTGCCGGGCATTTTGTTGGAATGATCCGCGACAATCTTCATTTGCAGGTTGTGCTTGGATTGCGACCTCCCCCTACCGAAGGGGAGGCGCAGGCCACTGTCGCCTCTGCTGTAGCGCTGTTTCTTAATGGTGTGCGGCCTCGGTGAGGTTGTTACGCTCAGGCCGAAGCAGAACGAACACATTGGAGAAATCAAGCCTTGGCTGCCACCGGAAGCCGGAACGGCGCGCCGAGGCGATTGAACGCGTTCATCGCGGCGATCGTGATAGTCAAATCGACGAGGTCCTTCGGTTCGAAGGCGGCTGAGGCCGCGGCATAAGCCTCGTCGGAGGCATGGGTCTGGCTGACATTTGTCACTTCCTCGGCCCAAGCGAGAGCGGCCCGTTCCTGATCGTTGAACAGATAAGGCACCTCGTCCCAGACCGGCAGTAGAGTGATCTTGTCCACTGACATCGTTTTGCGCAGATCACGGCTGTGCATGTCAATGCAGTGGGCGCAACCATTAATCTGCGACACGCGCAGAAAGACGAGGTGTATCAGCTCTTCCGGCAGGTTCGTCTTAGCTGTGACGTAATGGTGAACACCATACAGCGCCTTGGCACCTTCGGGTGCGACTTGGGACCAGTTCATTCGGGACATGTTGTTTTCCTTTCTTGAGGCGCGACTCTTCATAAGCCGGAGAGCCGCCCTTGCTCGGTCAAAAATTAAGAAGTTTCAGGAACCGTGTCGTCTGACTACGGTTTGCGCGGGGTCGTCAGGGCGGTATCGTCTGTATCGACGACGAAGACAGCGAGCAGTTTCGCCGGCTCTGTCTTACTGGCGTTGGCGGATACATCGTGCAGGTCGCCCGGCAGCTCGGTGAAGTTCTGACCGGCGGTAAAGGTCTTCGTCTCGCCACCGTTCACGGCGCTCTGGATCGCGCCTTCTAGGACCGTGGCATAGATCAGCGCGGACTTCGCATGCGTGTGGGCGGAGCTGTAGCCGCCGGGGCCGTACTCGACGAGGACGCCCTTGACGCTCTTGCCTGGAACGTCAGGAAGAAGCTGTTCGTAGACCAGGGTGACCTTGGCGTCCTTCGTATCGTATGCGAGCGCAGGCTTCGTGACGTCGTGAGCCTGAGCTGTGACCAAAGAGGCCGCGAGCACAGCGGCAACATAGATGAACTTCTTCATGATTTTTCTCCTAATTTGCTGTGGGCTAAGCGTTAAGCCATTCGGCGATCGTGATCCGGCCTTTAATGCAGTCTCCGCCTGGGACAAGCGATCCATTGACGACTGGGGCGCCGAAGTACTCGACTTCAGAGTCCGCTTCTACGACAGGAGCGTCCCCCTTCGCATCGAGATACATCCGGACGATGGATTCGAACGATGCCCGTTCCGGCCCAGCAAGATCGATATTTCCGTTCTTCGGTTCGCCTAGCGCAGTCTCCACCAGAGTGGCGGCGACGTCGTCGGCTGCTATCGGCTGTAAGTCGATATCCGGTACCTTCACGCTACCGTCGGCTGAATAGGCGCCGACCAGGGTCTCGATGAACTCATGAAACTGCGTTGCCCGGATGATTGTATAACCTTGGCCCGAGGTTGCGACAGTCTCCTCCTGCACCACTTTGCCCGCCATGTAGGGATTGGCGGCAAGACCGTCCGCGTTGACGACCGATAGGACGACGTGATGGCGCACGCCAGCGGCCTTTTCCGCGCTCGTCAGGTTCCTGCTTGACGTCCCAAAGAAGTCGACGAGTGCTTCCTTGTCAAAGGACATTATGTTCGACACATCAATGACGGCGTCTGCGTCTGCGAGGGCTTCGGCCAACCCTTCTCCCGTATAGACGTTGATACCGTTGCGAGAGCTTGCGACGACGGCTTCGTGGCCGGCGTCTTGCAGCAGCTTCACTGCCTTTGAGCCGATAAGGCCCGTGCCGCCGATCACAACGACCTTCTTCATCTTGGTCATGGTGCTTTCTCCTATGACGAGGCGCGCTTGCCCGTCTTGCGTTCGTGGAGTTCGAGGAAGGCGCATCCGCGGGCGGCGATACCGCCGTCGTCGTCAGCACCGAGATCAGCCAGAAGGTCCGCAACGGACACCTTGGCGAGTTCTGCGCGATAGGCCTTCTCGGCCTTCAGCATTGCAGCGTTGATCTGACAGGGCTTGGTAAAGTAGCGCTGCGGCAGAGGGTTTGGCCCCCGCTGGCGGATCTCGGCGCACCGGAAGGCGGGTGCCGGTCCTTCGACCGCAAGGACGATGTCGAGTAGGCTGATATCCTTCGGGGCCTTGGCCAAGCGGTAGCCGCCCCTCGGTCCCGGCGTCGTCGCGACTATCCCGGCGCCCGAGAGCGCCTGCAGGTGCTTCAATAGATAGCTCGTCGATACGCCGTGGAGTTCGGCTAGTGCTGCTGCCGACAGGACGCCGTCGTCGGACAGTCCGGCCAGGAATGCCGTGCAGTGGATAGCCTGCTCAACGCCTTCGCTCAGTTTCATAATGAATCTCCCAATCGTAGATATAATTTCTCTATGATTAGGTTCATTGTCAATACCTGTTTAGATCGAACGTATTGATCATGGAATTGCCCGCCTTTCGGATAGTAGCGAGTATGATGATCGGTGCCCCCAACGTATAAGCAACCTTCTAAAAATGAAGCTGTCCGCCGTATTTCCAATAGATTCTGACGTTGTGGTGAAGGTTCCAGGAAATGCGTCGGTCATCCGGGTAGCCTTGACTGCATCTTGTAAAAACGCCCCAAACGCAAAACCTCCGCCCCTCCGATCATTTCGCACAAGACGAGAAGGGCAGCACGGGGTGAGATATCGAGCTTGCGGCGATGATGCTGGCTGAAACCAATGGCCTCGCCAGCACCTGTTCAATGAACCCGGCAGTTTTGACGAGGCGCGACGGCCGGTAAACCGCCGCCCTAACATCTGGCGCGCTAGCAACAACTGGTCATCTTCTTCGAAACCGAGGTCGACCCCGGTGAGCAACACGAATAGTTCTCAGGCAGCCCATATTGAACGACAGCACATGTGTTTGGCTTGTCATCCCATCGCGGGCAATGGTCAGGGCGTGATCGGTTGAGCGAATATCGCGCACCACCTTCTGCAACATCAAGTCCTCATTGAACCACAGCGATGAAAGGTCTCGACAAACCAGAACTCTTCGATGTTCCCTCTCTCCACTGGCGACTGCTCAAGTCCCTCTCCGAGACGCGCAAGAGCGACACCCACGTCAAAAGACGGTCGCATAAGTTTATTGGGCGGAATATTTGTTAGCGGCTCATTTGTTTTTGACGTAGAGTCAAGAACAGCCGTGCTTCAACCCGACAGCTTCAAGCGGTTAACAATCGGCAACTTACTGCACCGTCACGCCAGGGCGCAAGCTTTCCGAAACAATCCGGCCTGCCTACAAGCCAAGGATGCAAACGAATATTAACCGCCCTCATCTCGCTCGTTCAATTTGTTTCGAGGCTGGTCACTCGAACATTTTGGCGATTACAACTTGTTCGGCTTCCTCCCATCGACGCAAGTCCTTGGTCGCCTGCTCAATCTCTTTGTCACTGAGGTGGTGCGCACCGTCCTGGTCGATACGACATAGACTGAATGGCTTACCGACGGTGGGGGACGAAAGGTCAAGCGCTTCCAAAACACGCAGGACGGCCGCGCAACCGAAGCGCATCGACCGATCGGTCAAATTGAAGTGAGACAGAAGCGAGCCGGCTTGCTGTGCCATGGCCGCACCGCTGCCGATCGCGTGGAATCCGATATCAGCGTAGTGCCCGATCATGCCAGAAGGCGTTATCTCAACAATCCACGGCTCACCTTTGCGCCACCCGGCAGCCATCACGTAGGCCGATGGCGAGCCGCCACCTTCTTCGCCCGGAACGTCCGAGATGAACGTGTCGTAGTGATGGCGCAGGATCGGGAGCACGTGTTCTTGCAACGCGCGGCCGATATCCGGGGCCTCCAGAATAGCCGCACTGTTTTCATTGAAACACCGTTCGACGTCGAACAGCACCGATCGCGCGCCACTTCCGCCCCAAGCCGCTAACTCACCCAAAGGGTGCAGCTTCTCGGCCGGGTATGTCATGCCTCTCCCCTTGTCCGTAATCTGAGAGTCAGAGCCAAGCACGACTCCATCTTGGCAAACCGTAGCAAGGACGACGGTCATAATTTCAAACCTCTCGAGTCGTGTGTTTCGGAAAATCCGGCTGGATTTGCATTAGCTGCAGTTCGCTTTACGACGACAGTGCGATGCAGCCTGAAGTTGTTCTTAATAGGAATAACCCATTTTCCCTTCTCGATTTTGAGTGTAGAGAGAACACGCGTGTAATCGTATCGTTCCCACAATTTGTAATCTAAAGGTGCTGGCAAGGTTCTAGCTGTCGACTTCTGCCGTCATTTGACCCATTTTTGCGTCTTACTGTGATCCACAGGAATACATTTAGGATATTGAAATGGCTGCAAATTTTTCACGATGTACTGGGTCACCGCGGAACACAAAGGTGGTTCAATCCATCGCGCAAATCAACAACGATGATGCAAAACTACCCGATGGTTGTATCGAATGGGCCAGAATGGCTGAGCTGGAGGTACTCTTTTCAACAGCATAGTAGAAGTAAGCGGAGCAAATTGAGTGGCGTCTTTGTGTTTCTTATTCCAAGTCAAGAATTCTCCCCGCACAGAACATCGCTGTCTGAGTTTCAGTTGCCAGTTAGATTCGAGGTTCAAGTTCCATTAGGGCACAACATCGCACCAAAGAAAGCTTCAGCTATAGCCTGCCGAATGTGAAATCCAGTTTCCGTTTCAAGCCACTTAATGAGACCATGAAGCACCACGCTCTATTTCAATCTTAAAAGATCTACCTTTTCCGGGTAGGAGACTTGGCTTGTACGTCAACTCTGGGAACCCCACGTCTTGATCGATCCTTATTTATGTTTAGAGTTGGTTCAACTTTCGCGGCGAGCGGATAATCCTCACCTCTACGTGACTTCTTTCTTTTGCCACGTCTCCAGAACATGATGACGATTAAGAAAGCACCAAATAACAAAACCTTAAAGCTTGAGGAATCCGCATTTCCGTCAGTCGTGCCAACACCGGCTTCGGTCCCTATGGAAATTCTATCGTCTGTTTGAGGTAAGATAGCGGAAGCGCTGGAGTTTTGTGAAACGACTGAACCTGGGTCAACAATCGGAAAGAGTTTTTCCAGCGTCGCTTTGTCAATCGTACCCTTCTCTTCGAGCCCATTCTCGCGCTGATACTTCTTCAGCGCCAAGATGGATTTGCGACCCCAAACACCATCCGCAGAACCCGGATCGAACCCTCTGGAGATGAGTTCACTTTGCACTTCTTTCGGCGTGCGGAACTGGGTAGCGACAGCATGTGTGAGGTTGACCATATACACACAGATAAACACGACAGCAGTTATTTTAAAACGCAAACCACATACTCCCGTATCTTCCTGAAGATTTACTTTTAGGTATCTGAGTCAGCAAATAACTGTGTTGCGCCTCGGCCTTGGACGAGCAGCCCAGGGAATATAAAGACTCGAATGCTAACGTGCTGAAATCTTTAGCGCATCAAGAGTTTCAGGCGTAACCGTACCCGTAACCTTCAATCCATAATCGGCTTGAAGACGCTGTAATCCTGCCTTGGATGTCGAACCCAATACGCCATCAATCTGACCTGAATAGTAACCGTATGCCAACATCGCCAACTGAACCTGCTTAACGATTTCTCTAAACTTATCCGTGTTTCCGGGCAAAACCTTCAAAGGTGCTGGTGCTGTCGTCTCATTTCCTGATGGTGCTGTTGGATAAACCGGAGACGGCGCCGTTCTTACAGGTGGATTATATAGCGGTGCCGCATAACTGGGAGAAGGCCGGCTGTAGGTTGGGGCACGGTATGAATACCCCCCACTTGATGATCTGTGACTGCTATGTGATCGGTGCGAACTATGACTTCGGTGGCCCGCAAGAGTGAACTCATGGTCCATTCGGAATACATCAAACAGCGACTTAGTCGGCGGGACATCTTCAATGGTTGGACGAATTGGCATTGCCGACGCCTCAGTTGGTAAAAACCCTGCTGCAATCAGAGATGGAATAGAAAATACTTTCTTTTTCATTATAGCCCCAATGCCCCGTAGCCATGGTTTTTGGGATGCCATTCAAAGAAGCCACCACAGGCGTCCTGGAGAGAGCATCCATCACATTCATCAAGATAAGAGTTTTTCCAGTCGGATATCGTTGCCGGAGCCGAATTGCGGTAAGCTTCCGGCACTGTACAAAGTGGAAAATTATAAAGTTTCGCATCAAGGCCGCGGCTATGAACTGTATTCAGGGCCAAGGCAACATTTTCAAAATGCTGGGAACTGTCAAAGAACAGGGAGTTCCAGTTCATTCGACCGTATCCGATATTTTCCATCTGCATGATGGCCCATGTTTCTATGAATGGAAGCATGACTGTGATGAACCGGGCGAGCTCAGCTAAACCTTCAGCATTAGGCTGCATCAAAACGGTTCGCAATTCTATTCTAAAGCCGGCGCGAGCCATAAAGCCAAGGTTTGGCAGCAACACGTTGTATGCCCCGGTTTTGCCGACAATTTTATCGTGAATATTCTCATCGGCAGAGTATAACGGTACGCCCCAAGTGATGCGGTCGAGGGCCAGCGATCGTAAGCCTGGCAGATCCTCCTCTGCAAAATGTTGACCATTCGTCAGCACATGAAATTGAAGATCTATCCGCTCTTTCATTACTCGGCTCAAAAGTCCGAGCAATTGTTCCTTATAAAGAGTTGGTTCGCCACCAGAGAGCCCGATCGTTGCATTTTGAGGAGCTAAAAGTGCAGCCGCTTCAAAATAAGGAAACATATCGACATGATTTTCCTTTGGTGGCTGAGAGCACATCACACAAAGTTGGTCACAACGCTCCGTGATCAGAAAAGTGTTGTGAGGAGACCCGCGCCTGATGAGCCGTTCTGCGCTTCCCTTTTTTGGATTAACAAACAGAACATCCCCGTTAATGTCGTGAGGCAACACACCGTGTATGGTGATCCGGCGCTCTTGCCCTTCAAAAACTAAACCATCTTCGGACACTGAAATTAGCGATGCTTCAAATGCTTCGTCGACGCGGCGTTCTGATTGAGGACGCTCTGTCCAAACTCTCACAATGTACGGTTCGTTTTCATCTGAGGTCACCTTTAATCGAAGTGAAATCATGAGTGCACCTGCACCATGTCAGGCGTCCATGACGGGATACCAAGCCACTGGCCGACTGAAAACTGAATCGCCTCATCATCGCTGTAAAGGTACTCAAAAGCCTTATCGAAAATGGCTGTGTGGCGCTTGCAAAACCAGGTTTCGTGTCGAGGAAGATCGATACGTCCATAGCGTGACAGATCATCAACGAGATCGGAGCCGCAAAAGGGCTGGTAAGCGCAGTGAATGCAGTCAGGATCAAAGTTATTAAGTGAGCTTCCATTTAACAGCGCGATTTTCTCAACATCCAACCCCGATGAAAGACTCCCGATACTGAGATCCACCCTTCCCACTCGCGAAAGCATCCGCGCTTCATCGGTGGGATAGAGACTACCGTCGTAATCGATCACGAGGTAGTCAGCTGCAAAGAAATTTGGATTCCGCAAATCGACATGCTGATCTGCACCCATGCGCAGAATACGCTTTAGTGACTGACTGAAATAGTATTCCTCGACGACAGATTTCGTTTCAAAGTTCCGCGCTACGATCTGATTGATGAAGGCCGAATAAATATTGTTCCAGCGATCAATCGGACTTGATCCATGTTTGAGTTTTCGTGCAAAACCCTGAAAGTTTATCGGTCGAAGATAGATCGACCGAATTCCATAGCTTTCGAAGTTATCAATTAATTCGCCCAGATCTGGTGGATTGTTAACATCGATCGTTGGTAAAGCCGAAACCTTCCCTTCCGGGAAGCGACGAACCGCCTCTTCTAAGTTATCGAAAAAGGCTTTCGTCGTTTTTGGGTTCCGGGTCCTCTGAAGCTCATGCGTCTTCCAGTCCCCATCGACAGAGGTACTTATGAACGTATCGTCATCGGCAAGAAAGGCCCACTCCCGTTCAGTTAAATGCTGCAGGTTGGTGCAGACAACGAACTGTGAAGCTTCGAACTTCTGCTGGCAAAATGCCCTCACCTTTTCAAGAAGGTCTACCCGAAGTAAAGGCTCACCACCTTGAAACTCGATCTTAATTGACTTTGTCTCGAGACTGCCGAGAAAATCGAGTGCGGCTGCGAGAGTCTCGTCGGACCAGTCAAAGCCGCGAGCCGTTTCAGGAGCTCGCGACACCTGACAATAGCTGCAAGCCAGATTGCATCTTAGCGTTGGAACGAGAATAACATAGCCAACACTTGCACTCACAGACTGACGTCGTGACCAACGATAGGCAAACGATGTCCAGGACAGATCACCTTCTTCCTCAAATGAATGACCGTTTCTTCGAAGGAACGTGAAGTCTTGATCGTTCAGAGTTTCGTGTGCATATCTGTCTATGAATGCAGCATCCCCTTTGAAGAAGCCGCCCGCGTCATCGGAAATAATGAAATCCTGGTTCAACGAGCGGAACTTGAGGGGCCACACACTCGTCATTTTATCACCGCAGAAATCAACGCGCGGCGCAGATCAAGAGTTTCGCCGTATATCCGTTCGCGGTAAAGGTGATGGCAAACATCTGCCAGAACTTTTGATCTCTCCTCTTCGGACACGCTCGAAACCTCAATCTTTGCGCCGTCAAAGCTGACGCCGAGATTGGGGTAGAGTCCTTGTATCCTTAAAGCAGCGGACGCTGCGTAAGGTATAAAAAGATCAGATATTTCTACGACCAGAGATCGTGTGTCTTGATTAAATGAAGAAATCATAATTTCAGCCCCGGCCATATGTTGCCTAGGAACGCAGAGCAGGCAACCAAAATTTCGGCCCGAAACTTAGGTGGCGATCAGATTTTACTGAGGAGCGACATTAATGTTTCACCCGAATGCCATTTTTAGCTTTCTGCACTGAAAAGGATCCGGAGGCATGCAAAAACATGCGCAAGCGAACTCATTTACCTAAAATTTGGCAGACCAACGAGAATCAGAGGGATTTAAGTATGGCCGACACGATAGTTGCGACGGTATCCGCGGAGATTAGTTCCAGAATTATTGATAAACCTGAGCTGGCTGCCTAATTTGCCACGGGCAGCAGCAGTCCAGTCAAATTGATTGCCGACTTTGCAGCACAGGGAATTGCAGATAGGGGCTTCCTGACATCAGCAGACCTGAAACGCATAGCGCTAGTGAAGAATGGTGGCAAGCTCTCAATGAAGACGAAGAGTGCACTGGCTTCAAATACAGAAGCGGCTGTGCACCACTTCACGAGAATGGCTTTTAGTGAGAGTGATCCAGAATTTGCTGTTCGTATTCTACTAGGACTGGACGGCGTACGTCTACCGACGGCATCGTGCATTCTGGCATGGACGCTGCCTCATAAGTGGCCGGTAATTGATGTCCGGTCGTGGCGCAGTGTTGCAAAGTTAAGCCGTGATCAGTTGGAGAAAAGTCCGATCGGCGGCTTGAAGGTAAAGCATTGGAACACACACAATAATATTGTGCAGTTAGTAGCAAGTCAAACTAACCAGTCACCACAAAAAATTGATGTATGGCTTTATGCTTATGACAAGAAATCAAGAATATAACAATTGGCATCGAGCCAGTCACACACCGATTCAATCTTTTACAAAGTAAGAGTCAAAAAGATAAGGCTAGGCAGACAGGTGATATATTGAAGATGTAAGTAGTTATGTTTAAGAACTCAACATTTAATTTATTGATTAGATTACAACATTATCGACGCTTTTAATTGATTTTGTATGAAATTCTCACTATTGAAAGATTGGGGACTGAGGGGCAAAATCATGAATTCAGGACAACTACTCTTCTGCACGCTATTGGCTTCAGCAACGCTGCTTTTATCAAGCGCTGGCTCAACAGAAGCTGCCGAAATCAAGCGATCCAATGATCCATTATGCCTGATTGAGTTGAGCGGCGAGATTGTTAATGGGGACCATGAACGCTTCAAAGCATTAGCTGACGGCATGTTACCCGGCTTTGATGGTGAAACGACCAAGCGTAATACTCTCTGTCTTAATTCTCCTGGTGGCGATCTAGCTGAAGGCACTGCCATAGCTGCCGATATTTACGAGAAAGGAATTACGACAGTCCTAAAAAACGGCGACAGTTGTTATTCAGCCTGTGCGATCATGTTTATCATGGGAAGAGTGCAGGGTTCTGAAATGGGTTGGTCAAGCCGTAAGATGCATAAAAATGCAAAACTCGGCTTCCATCGCCCGTTTCTTGACATCCAGTCTGATGAGAAAATCTCTGCAAAAGCACTCGCGTTCGCTTACGATCAAGCGCAAGAAAACCTGCTAAAAATATTCAGTCTCGCCAACAATCCAACGGGGCCATTCACGACACGACCCATGATGAAATCTGATCTCGTAAAAGCGATGATCGCCCATGAAGGCAATGACTTCTTCATGATTGATAACGTGAACAAAGCAGGGCGCTTTGATATCGAGGTTTTTGGATATGAAGAGCCAAAAGATATTGATCAGAGAACAGCATTTATGGCTTGTGATAACGCTTATTTTTGGGAAACTCGTGTTATTGATGATAACACAACCGAGTATATCAAAAAGTCATATTACGATACTGAGACTGTTGAAAGACAATCACGGTTCGTCAATTCCGGTTTTGGTAAAACTTACAACGTGACTAGTGTTGATGCCGGTTACGCTGATGCTAGCTGCAATGTTCGCCTAATCAATAATGCGCTTATGATATGCGGATACAATGAATCTTACGACATTAGACTTGGATCGGAAAAGTGCGACCCATCACTGGAAGACGGTGTTTATAATGAAGTTTCTAAGCTCGCCCTATGGCCTGCTTATACGGATCTGGCATTACTACCTGACAAAGTGGACGCGACAAAATCAGTAGATGGTCAGCGCTATAAATGTGTTGTGAAGGCAGATGATGGTCGTGTTCTGGATCAAGAGATTTGTGTCCGTGGAGAAGTGAAGCAAGCTGCTGAATTCTTGAACGTTGACTTCGTGTGGCCGAGTGGCAGAAAAACAGTCATATCAATCGGTAAAACATCATTCAAAATTAACGGAGCATCCGCAAACCGAAGGGTTGAAGGGACTGACACCGTTTGTATGCAAAATGAAGAAACCAACAACTGGTTCTGCACGTCGAAGCTTTGAGTAAAAATGGTAAACGGGGCAAATTTGGTGTCTGGGACCTTGTTTCTGATTCGAAGTCAAGAACGCGCACCCGTCGACCGCTCCAGATTGCCAGTCAAGAGGCGCTCTTTTAAGGCTCGCCAGAAATTGGTCATCGTTCAGCGTGTCATCGATATTAATTGGGTCAGATTTTCTGCATCCGCAATGGCGACGTACAATCCTTGTGGAGCGTCAGATTGCCCTACTATGATCATCAGTATGCCAGCATAGTTGTGGCGGGATCTAAGGAACGTGTCGTGGATGCTAGTCCGGTCGATGGATGATGGTGTTGGTACTGGCTCAGGATGAGTATGCCAATCGCCAACATAGTGCATTCCTCGTTTATGAAGATTAGAAATCTCCAAGCGCTCAAGGAAACGGTTGGGCCGAAAAAAGAAACGAGATCGCCAATCTAATGCGCGTGGCCCGGTCGCCAGTTCTATAGACACAAGACCGTCTGATATTTTGGCAAATAGCTGACCTCCCGCCTCCGTGTCGTTGGCATTGAGTTGTCTATTATGATTGAAATGAGCTATCACATTTTCTGACAAGTGGATTTGTTCGCGTCCTCCATTGGATTGGTAGCAGATCATGCAGCGACCACCCTGGCGCATGCCGCGCAATTATTCTTTCGTGGCCATATCCGAGTTGAGAGGAAACCACCTTGACCGGGATTTCCCATGGTCTGGTGCCATTGCTCCGTGACCTTTCCACCCATCGACGCAACCCGTGCGGTCGGACCAACCCAGATCGTCTCGCGACTATCTACCGGAGGAGTTATAAGTGCCGATATTGCTTCATTACCAACTAGACCATGAGCGAATGATAGATCCGTTGCTCCATAGGGATTAAAATTTCCGCCGCACGCCGGAATTGGCAACAAACCATCGTTTGGCCATTCGCTATAATTCAAGTCCGGCTTCCCTGTTTTGGAAAAATTGCACCGGAGACATGCTCTTCCTTGAGCTACTGTTACAGCGTGGGTTGCCACCGCATGTGGTTCGAGCCACGCGTAAAGCGCAAGCGGAAAATCTCCCGCTTTGTGCCGGTCATCTATAAAAGCGTCAACTGACCAAATACCGGTGGTGCCGATAACCAGGTCCCAATCCATTAGGACTTGCTGAGAAGACGGTAACAATTGCCCATCAATGGCTCTTATAATACTTAAATGTGGAAAGGCTTTTAGCAGACGTCGAGATAGGTTTTCCGCCTTAGCCGAACCAATAGATTCGGCTCCCAGCACATGGCGGCTGATATTCGGCCATTCCAGAAATTGTCCGTCAATAAGGCCGAGATTGCCTATACCGGCTTTGGCCAACAGTTCTGCCACTGTGCTTCCTAGTGAGCCACAGCCGACAACGAGAACCTTTTTAGTTTTTAGAATCTTTTGGTGAGGATCAGTATCCCGGCCATGGATCCAATCGTGATCCGCGCGATTGACGGCGTGCCGTGTGACATGTGACAGCGGCGATGTTGATCGCATAACGGCCACGTTTACGGGTACACGTCCTTTACGAAAACCCCTCGTCATGGCATCGGGGATTTTCCTGCCCGGCACTGTTTGATTTTTATGTAGCGCGATCGTAACCGGTGCTAGCGCGATTCCTGTTGAACACGAGAATGCGATAATAACTTCGCGGATTTGGCTCTGCAGGGCCTGCATTGCAATCATATCAAGAGCGTGGCGATCATCGGAAAACAGTGTCCGCAAATCACCCGCGTTACGCGGATATTGATCTGGGGTCAGTACTCGTGGTGACCTGAGAAATAAAGCTTTACCGATCTGATAAGGCGCGCCATCCTTGCGTAATCCATATTGACGGGTTAACCAGTTCTGCAGGTATCCTTCGCTATCGGAGACGATATACTGTTGTTTGCCTCGCCAAATGAAAACATGGCGATTACTACCTGTTGGATCCAAAAGGCTCAAGAATCTTGTCGAGCCATCATCCACCGAATGGTTCCAATAGCTGACGAACTCGTCACGGAAATCTTCCTCCGCATCTCCTGACAATATCCGCTCAATAAGCTGAACCCCCTCATGTAGCAGCCCAGACACCTGCCCAACCGGATCTTGGACGTCGAACACCGCTTCTGACGAGAAGACACACATCAATCCATTCGGTTCCAGATGTGGCCATGTCAGTAGCGAAGGCCCGTCGAGTACGGCGAGCCGCGGCGGAACGAAAGGGAAGTCACTTTTCAATAGAACCGCTATGTTGAATGTCTGACCGTCAGAGAATTGAAGCTTCTTCGCCCACCCTGCAGCAAAGCTTGAAAGACCTGCTGATTCCAGGTCCTTCTGCCGCATACCGGTAATGCCGTTCTGTTCAAAGAACGCTGCGAGTTTCTCAACTGATACTTTGAAAAGTTCTTCAGCTACGTTTGCAACCGACATTAGCCGAACCTGCCCCCTCCGCGCTTGTCGAAGGCTTGTTCTTCTGCGGACTTTGCAGTGGCGGCCAAAAGCACGGACGCCTGGGTCGCCGTTTCATCAGATTTTCTGCTTGATGCCCGTAACCCAAAGAAGGATGAATTAAAGACGCTGTCCCAAGCCTTACGGGCTTCCTCTTCGGTGCAATTCCATTTATCCAGCACCTCGAGCTCACCGAGCGCCCATTGGAGCTTATCCTGAAAAAACTTTGCGCGAGAGTCTGAATCCCCATTTGTGACGGTTTCGTCGAGCACTGGATGATCGATAACAAGCGACGCCGCTAGTCTGCCATGAATGGCGCGCATGACATCCCTCAGTGCCTGATCATCGCGGCCATCCATTGCGAGATACTTCTCATCGACCAAAACTGATATCATGAAACCGGAAGCAATCTTTGCGCGCCAGCTTTCACGGCTGCGCGCAAACGCCTTCAGTAGCTTCACAACACGATTGAACTGCCCATAGTTATTTGTGTTCGGACTTTTGCTCTTATTTGCTGTCTTGAACCACTTCGTTACAGCTAATGGGTCTGAGAGCTTCCACTCGGTACTGGCTCGTTCGTAAACCCACTCCCCATCCTTTTCAAATCGTCGATAAACCGGCACGTCCACATGATAACCTTCATTATAGAATACCCGTACGCAATTCTTCTGGCATTCGGGCGGATCTGTAAATCGATCACTATGGAGGGCTGCTCTAACCATTTCTTTGGCTTCAGCCGGAGTACGGTCGGAGCCACTCGGCTTCGTCAGTGAAGACCTTGTAAAATACACACCATCATCAATATCGTAATCTTTCTCCACATGCTGCACCATCGTACGCATTGCGTAAGAACCTTGGGTGTGACAGCCTACCGGTGCCGGCATTTCGTCACGAGCCAAGCCGTCTTTCAACCGTTTCCGGTTGGTATTGCGCCGATCACGCATTGTCTGGCGCTGTTCAATCGGTAGTTTGACTTCATCATCATGGAATGCAGTCATGTCATCGTGAGAATTAAACATCAGCATCACCCCCCAAAAACTGGCGCTGTTTGAAAAATGAGATGGATTGCGGGACCGTCTTTGTGATCTGGTCTTCCCGATATACTGAGTGCCTCGTACGCGTCAGTCTGCCCTTGCTTTACAAGGGCATTCATTGACACCTTGCTTGTTTCATCCAGATCCAGATGTTCCATCAAATTTGCGGCAGGTTCGCCTCTCGGGAATCGAATTATATGAACATCCCGTCCGACATGCTGACCGATCATTACTGCCATGTTGTCGTAAGCGTATTGCTGCGCAGCTATTGCTACATTTGCCACATCAGCGCCTATACGCCATTCAGCATATCCGCGATGAATTTCACTTTCAGATGCAATCTGATCACCTGAGGGTGGCGGACAGGTCCCTAAACAGAAGATTTCAATCCGGTCGCCTTCATTTGTCATTCCAAGAGCATCAGTCAGTCCAATTAACACTGGATTGTTGGCCCAAAGTCCGCCATCAACAAAGACGAGAGCCCCTTCACCGTCGGGCGCGGGGAGCCACGCCATAGATCTGAAGACAGGTGCAGCCGTACTTGCCATGCACACATCTGTGAGGGTGAATTTGCCATCCCTATTTCGGCTGTTAGGCAAATGCGGCGTTTTGAATACCCATGACCGGTGTCGCGACATCTCGACCGCAGGAATGGCCAACCCTATTCTTCTCTTTTGCCATAAATCGTTGATAGTGATTCCATCAAGCTCGTTATCAAGAGCTGCTCGTAATGCTTCAGCACCTTTTTTATTCAGCGATGAACGGCGCGGCCACTGAACAGCTAGCTTCATTAGTTTGGTGGGTACTTTCTCCGGAAAAATGCTTGGGCCTTTTTCCCGATACAATGCAATCACCTTGGGTAAGGGAACACCCCATGCCAGTGCACAAGCCAAAATAGCGCCCGTGCTGGTGCCGCTTATTAGATTGAAGCTCTTGCCAATATCGATATCGGAAATCTTGCGAGAACCTTCGTATGCGCTGACCAGTGCATGAAGATAAGCGGCGCTATAAATTCCGCGCATACCTCCACCATCGATGCAAAGCACCCGATAGGTTCTAGCGGTCATCTGTGCTGTCATCCCTCACCCCTATTGCAAGCATATAATAGACTTCAATAAACTCGCAAGTAGCTTGCATTTAAGTTTTATCTCGTTGGTCCAACCGTTAGGATTAGGAGGCCGCCTTTCGGAAAAATTGCATATCCCTCATGTTCGACGTGCTTAGATTGATGCCACTAGATACAATAAAAACAACAGCTTAAGACCAAAAAATCTACCTAAACCACCATTAGCTTTCGTTACCGTGACATTAACCATGTTTATTTATAACCTTCGATAAGTACAGGTTATCGGATATGATATGTACGAGACACTTGTACGTGCTGTAAAACAATGGTATCAATGGCGTACGACCAATCCCGGAGGTCCCGATGCCCCAGACAAGCTACAAGATCAGCGAAGCCCGAAAGAATTTCGCCGAAGTCCTCGATCGCGCCAACCAGGGCGAAGAGATCGTCATCATGCGTGGCAACGAAGTTTACGCCCGCATCGGTCCGGCAGCGGACGGAGGCAAGCGCCCTTTTGGCCTGTTGCGCCATCGTGGCCTGCCCGACAACCTGTTCGATACAGCTGATGCGGAGCAGGCGGCGATCGATGCCGGAGACTGGAATGATGATACCGGCGTCTGGCAAGGCAAATCCAACAATAGCGAAAACACGCAATGAAAATCCTGCTCGACAGCCACGCCGTCTACTGGTGGACAATCGGTAGTGATCGCCTGTCCACGAAGGCACGATCACTGATCGAGGACAAGGCAAATGCTATCCTCGTCAGTGCGGTCACGTTCTATGAGCTGGACAACAAGATGCGCCTGAACAAGCTTGATCTCAAGCCCCAGGAACTGCGGGCAGCCGTCACGGAAAGCGGCCTGCAAACACTGGCCATCACCGATCTGCATGCCGAACTTGCAGCAAATTTTGATTGGGAACATCGCGATCCGTGGGACCGGATTCTTGCCGCTCAGGCGCGGCTTGAGCACTGCACTTTCATCTCGACGGATCTGGCGTTCGATGCGATTCTGCATGAGCGAGTCTGGTAAGGGCAGTAACGGTGAAGGTATTCGTGGACATTGCCGAGGCGGCGGAGCGATTTGACGAACTGATTGACTTCGTTTTGCGCGATGACGAGGTTATCATCTGTCGAGCTGGCGATCCTATTGCCGCGATCGTGCCAATTTCGCGGAACGGTCAGGGCACATGGGATGAAGTCCGGGCACTGGCGCTTAAGGGAAGGCTTGCAAACACGCACCAGAATTCGAACCACGATGAACTATATGACGAGAACGGACTGCCGAAATGAGCAGCTCGTCGTCAGGTTCGATTGAAAAACGCACCGCGACTTTAGATACGATAGCGGCCGTTCTGCCGCTGAACCGCCTCGACAGGCTCGTTGGGCTATTGACCGATCAGGATATCGAAACCCTGCGCCACCTCGTCAGTGAAGGCATGGGCGAAAACACGTTGCGCGCGCTAACCTCGGATCTGGCCTATCTCGAAGCCTGGTCGATGGCCGCAACTGGCAGCCCCCTGCCTTTCCCGGCACCGGAAGCCCTGTTGCTGAAGTTCGTTGCGCATCATTTGTGGCGGCCGCAGCAACGGGAGATCGAACCCGATCATGGCATGCCGGCCAACGTGGAAACAGACCTGCGCCGACAAGGCTTTCTGCGGGTATCTGGACCGCATTCGCCTGCCACCGTCCGCCGTCGTCTGGCCAACTGGTCGACACTCACCCGTTGGCGCGGCCTGGAGGGTGCTTTTTCATCGCCGTCCGTCAAATCGGCAATCCGGCTTGCCGTGCGCGCCCTGAACCGGCCACGCAGCCGCAAGAGTGCCCATGTGATTACCGGCGATATTCTGGACAAGCTGCTGGCAACCTGTTCCGGCGAGGATCTCACCGCCTTGCGGGATCGGGCTATCCTGATGGTAGCCTTTGCCTCAGGCGGGCGCAGACGCAGCGAAGTCGCTGGCTTGCGTGTAGAACAGCTTGTCAAACAGCCCCCCGTCACCGATGAGGACGGCTCTCCCCTCCCCTCGCTCGGCATCCATCTCGGTCGCACCAAAACCAGTGGGGCCGGTCACGATGAAACTGTCTATCTGACCGGCCGACCCATCGAAGCCCTGACCCGCTGGCTGGAAGCAGCCAGGATCGACAAGGGCAGCGTGTTTCGAAAAGTTGATCGCTGGGGCAATGTGTCGGCTCGCGCACTTGAACCGAGCGCCGTCAACCGGATCGTCAAACAGCGCGCGCAAATGGCAGGGCTGGATGCCACAGAATTCTCCGCCCACGGCCTGCGCTCTGGCTATCTCACCGAAGCCGCCAATCGTGGCATTCCGCTGCCCGAAGCCATGGAACAATCGCGCCATCGCTCCGTGCAGCAAGCCTCCGATTATTATAACAATGCCAAGCGGCGCAGCGGGCGGGCGTCGCGGCTATTGAGCTGATCGCTCGTCGTTCCACCTCTCCACATCTTTGCTGTTCTCGACAATGTGATACGGCATCTGCCATATTGAAGTCGTTGCATTGCAGAGCTAGACGCGATGATGATATATAAGCCCCATCGCTGTGGGGCAGCGTTTTGGGGGCATTGGTGGGACGGCAACCTACACTAACCAATTCTCCGCTTGCACTTTGTTCAAAGCGTCGGCGAAACTTAATGTGGCTCTCGACCGTTGCGGTCTGCACTTCGCTCAACTTACAATCTTCGGTTCACGCCGAAACTGGGTCAACAATGGCACTTATCTTTGGGGGGAAGCCACTATCTGGCAAGAAGGGACTGTTCCCAATGCGCCAGGAGCAGTTGCGACGTTCATAGGAAATAATTGGCAAGGCTATTACAGCTACCTTAACGGGCAGCAATTCACGGTCGGCGAACTCAATATTTCTGGGTCGGAAAATGGAGGGTTTCTCTTCCAACATGGTACATTGGTACTATCCGATCCTGATGGAAGTGCCGCTATCCATGTTAGCACCAGCAACCCTTATACAGATTTCGGTGAATATTATCCCACTACAGTCGAACTCGCTTCCACTACCTTAATCGATACATCTGATGCTGATGTCGAAACCCTGCGTCATCTCGTCAATGAAGGCATGGACCACAACACCGTGCGCGCCGAGTTCAGATCTGGCCTATCGCGAAGCATGGCCCATGGCCGAAACTGGCAGCCCCTGCCCCACCCGACGCCCTGTTGCAGAAATTCGATGACCATCATCTCTGGCGACCTTAGGCAGCAGGAGATCGAACCCAATCATGGCAGGCCTACCAATGTTGAAGAAGAATTGCGTAAACTTGGGTTCTTGCGGGTATCCGGACCGCACGCATCAGCTTCCACGCCGCCTGGCCTACTGATCAACAAAGACTCGATGGTGCGGACTGAAGGGCACCTTTTCCTCACCAGCAATCAAATCCGCCATCCGTTTTGCCGTACGCGCCATCAATCAACCGCCAAGTCGCAAGAGTGCGAACGCCATCACCAGCGCTATTCTTACTAATCCCTTGGCGAACTGTTCTGATAAAACCTGACCGGCATTCGAGGCCGGCAGCGCTGACGATGGCATTTGCCTACGGTGGTCGTCGTTGCACCAAAATAGCAAGTATTCGAACAGAAGAAATTGTCGAGCAGGCACCTGTCACCGTGGAAGACGGCTCCGCCTCCACCAGCTCGGCATTCACCTCGGTTTCACCAAAACGAGCGGGGGTCGATTACGATGATACCGTAACCTGACCGGGAGGCACGTTGAAGCAACTACGCGCTGGCTTGAAGCGGCAACGATTGAAAATAGCAGCGTGTTTGGCAGAATTGATCGCTGGGGAATGTATCCACACGGGCGTAAGAACCAATTGCCATGAATGCGATCGTCAAAAAGCGCGCACACATCGCGGGCATTGACGCAAATAAGTTTCGGCACATGGTCTGCGTGCTGGCGACCGAAGCCGCCAATCGCGACATTCCCGGCCGTAAGCCATGGAGTAATCCCGCCACTGCTCCGTTCAACAGGCTTCCTATTACAATAACAGTGCCAAACGGCGTAGCGGACGGGCATCGCGAAAGCTAGAGGTTAGCAACCCTGGTTGTGCCGTCACAGCACCCGGGTGCAGGTCCACAAATTTTCCAACAGCGCTTAGGAACAAATTTTTGAACTCATAAGAGAAGGACTCTTACTGACATCAATTGTGTAACAGAGTTTATCTCACCAAATAACCGGCCCTGGCCAAACTCAGAGGTGCGGTTACATTCAATCCTCTCGAACGAGACGAGGCATTTCAATAGGTACTAGCCAAGGGCGACCAATCGAGGGGCACTACCCTCTCTATAGGAGCCTCAACTAAGGATAATTCTAGAGGCTGCGGCAATTTACAGGCAACTCCGCGGCGTCATCGATTTTTGTCAGCCGTACTTTTTGCGATAAAACCTATTTTTTTCAATTATTTACTAGAATTGACCAAGTATGGGCGAGCCGCCCGGCACGCTTTGGCGGCTCAAGGAAGGCTATCCGTATTATTGTGTGTCATGCATGACAGTTCGTTAAATCGGACAGGACAATTTGCGGACAGTTTTACAGATGAGCCTTAGCTGGGTTTAGGCGGAACAAGCGAGCACAATCAGCAATCTCCCTTAGCTTTCCTATTGAGGGCTTAAAACGGCGATCGATCACCGGCGCTGCGCGTTTATCTCTCGAGAACAAAGATTGTTTGACCAACAAACGGATTCTTTACGTCAGGGAAGCGCCAGGCGCAGAGAGGTAGCGGACGTCAGCACTAAAAATAGCGCGGCTTTTATCAAGGCAGTTGTAGCGGTTTTAAAGCCAACGAGACTTCGCGCGCAGAAGAAGCGATAGACATTATTTGATAGAAAGCGATTGTCGGGTGAGCGTTAATCTTTCATTAACCTTAAACTCCTTGCAGAGCGGGCAGAATCGGAATTATAGTTGCGAAAATATGAATGCCGGGCGCTTTTTTGCGAAAGTGTCATAAGCAAGGACATTAGTTCTAAAAATGAACGAACACAATGCGAACCGTTTCGACCACGAAATTGCCAGTCAGGGCGCCAAGATTTCCGGTGCGCTCAACATGTTGCGCACGCAACAATATCCGCCTGACGCACGGAAGACCCTGCGTCGCTTTCAGCTTCCGGAGGTCGCCGATCTGATTGGCGTCACGCAATCGCATTTGCGGCAGTTGCACAGCGAAGGCAAAGGTCCCGAAATCGAGGTGGTTTCCGGTCGTCGGTACTATAGCGCAGAGCAGATGCTGGAATTGCGCTCCTATCTTGAAGAAAACAAGAAATCCGACAAGAGGATCTATCTGCCGCGCCGCAAGGCCAACGAGCCGCTGCAGATTCTTTCTGTGGTCAATTTCAAGGGCGGTTCCGGCAAGACAACGACATCGGCACATCTCGCGCAATATCTCGCCTTGACCGGGCACCGGGTGCTGGCGATTGATCTCGATCCGCAGGCTTCGCTCACATCGCTTTTCGGGATCCAGCCGGAGCTCGACGAAATTGCCTCGCTTTATGAAGCCTTGCGTTTTGACGAGGAAAGGAAGCCGATCGCCGATGTGGTGCAGTCAACCAACATTCCCAATCTGGATATCATTCCGGCAAACTTGCTGCTCCAGGAATATGAATATGACGTTCCGCTTGCCATCTCTGGACGAAAGGGCGAGGAGGGGCGGCTGTTTCACCTTCGGATCGTCAATGCGCTCAAGGAAATCGAAGACAACTACGATGTTGTAGTCATCGATTGCCCCCCCCAGCTCGGCTATCTCACAATTACCGCTCTGATGGCATCGACCGGCATCCTCATCACCATCCATCCGCAAATGCTCGATATCATGTCGATGTCGCAGTTCTTGCAGATGCTCGGCGGTATTATGACCTCGGTTGCAGACGCCGGCGCTGAAATCAGGGTCAAATGGTTTCGCTATCTCATTACCAGATTTGAACCCACAGACATCCCGCAGGCGCAGATGGTTGGTTTCATGCAATCGATGTTTGCTCAGAACATGTTGCGGAACCACGTTCTCAAGTCGACAGCGATTTCAGACGCGTCGATCAAGAAGCAGACCCTTTATGAGGTCGAGAAGGGTGATTTTGTGCGGTCGACCTATGAACGCGCAATGGAAAGCCTCAATGCCTCCAACGGTGAGGTCGCAGAACTCATCCATCAAACCTGGGGACGGAAATGATGAATTTGTCAGCCGTTTTTTTTGGTAAATTCTCTCCTATTTTCAGAGACTTATTCAAAATGAGCCTGGAGGACATCATCCATGTCGCGTAAGAACCCCTTTGCGAACCTTGATCTTTCTTCGATTAGCGGCACTGGCCCTGCGGCAAAGAGCGGTTATGGTATGACCGGCGCCGCTAAAACCGTTGTCCGCTCAATCGAGGAAATGGCAGAAAACACCAAGCGTCTTATGGATGGCGAGACGATTGTCGAGATTGAGCCGCAATTGCTTGACGTTTCTTTCGCCTCCGACCGGCTTTCGGACGAAGATGCCGAACTTCTTGCCCTGCAAGAGGCAATCAGGGATCATGGCCAGACCTCGCCTATTCTGGTGCGTCCAAATCCGCGTAATTCCGAACGTTATATGGTGGTGTTTGGTCATCGCCGTGCACGCGTTGCGATGAATTTGGGGGTGAAGGTCAAGGCGGTCGTCAAGAAACTTGATGATGTGGCATCGGCCATCGCGCAGGGACAGGAAAACTCGGCTCGTTCCAATCTCTCTTTTATTGAACGGGCTTATTTCGCTCAGAACCTGCTTTCCAGCGGCATGACGAAGGAGACAGTCAAGTCGGCCATCGGTATCGACGATGCGCTGCTGTCAAAGATGCTCAGCGTCATCGAGACGATCCCGTTGACGATGACCATGGCTTTGGGTGCCTCCAAGAAGATCGGTCGTGATAAATGGCTGTCGCTGCGCCAGCTCATTCTCAATCCGGCCTATCTGAATATCGCGCTTGAAAAAATCAACTCCGAAGCCTTCATGGCATTGCCAGAAGAAGACCGTTTCGACGCCCTGCACGACTATCTGAAGAAATATAGTGCCCGTTCGACAGCGAAAGCACCTGCCAAAGCGGTGATTGAGAAATCCTGGGCTTCCGATGATAAATCGGTGCGGTTTTCCATGAAACAGAAGCCAAAAAGCGTGGCGATTGAATTGACCAGCGCAGAAGCGCGGCCGTTCAGTGACTGGCTGTCAGGGAATATGGATCGGTTCTACCAAGAGTATAAAACTGCAAGAACGCAAAACAGCGGAGATTAACAGCAAAAGAAAAAGGCCCCCGATAACGTTGCCGTCATGGAAGCCTTCCTCAAGTTTGGTCGCTTAGAGAATCGCATTTCCATGAATCACTGTCAAGAGCGTTAGGCGTCAATTTGGCGGGCAGATTTCTTTTGCCTTGAGAAAGGTGAAGGTAAATGCACATTCAGGAGAATGTCACGTCCACGTTTCGTGGGCGAGGGGCTTCGTTTGCCCAAATGAAATTTGCTAGCCAGAAAGTTTCCCCTACCGGGACGGTCAATCGCTGGTTGGTCTATAGACATCTTTGCATCGCCAAGGCGACATTCGGCATCAATGATCGTTGCCTTGCTGTGTTGAATGCCTTGCTGTCCTTTTACCCGGAAAATGAACTGAGTGCCCGAAACGGTCTGGTGGTGTTTCCATCGAACCGGCAACTCGCGTTACGGGCGCATGGCATGCCGGAATCAACGCTGCGCCGTCATCTTGCGTCACTGCTTGATGCCGGGCTGATAATCCGACGCGACAGCCCCAACGGCAAACGTTACGCCCATAAGACAGATGCCGGAGAGATTGAGGAAGCCTTTGGCTTTTCCGTTGCTCCATTGCTGGAACGGGCTTCGGAAATTGCCAAAGTTGCTGAGGCCATTGTCGCCGACGCCAAGCATTTAAAGCGCACCAGGGAGCGTCTAACGCTCTGCCGCAGGGATTGCTTGCAGCTTCTCGACACTGCCGAACTGCTGGAGCAAGGCGATGTCCATCAGGCCTATCATGATCAATACCGGGCTATCGTTGATCGCATTCCACGCCGTGCGACTTGCGAGCAGTTGGACGCGATCTTCAACGAATTGTCCGTTCTTCGCGGCGAAATAGCTAACTGCATGAATTTTAACGATGATGCAGAAGAATTGAGCGTCAATCATGCTCATATTGAGCGGCAACATATTGAATCAGAACCTGAATCTCTTCTTAAAACTAATAAAGAGAATTTGTTTGATATTAAGAAAGAGCCAGTTCAATCATCGCAGCCTGGTCTCATTCCAGCCAAGGCGCGTCTACAGAATGTCGATGTTTCATTGGATCTCGTTCTACGAACCTGTCCCGACATTCATGATTATGCCACCACACCGATACGGTCCTGGCGTGAATTAAGCGATGCGTGTCATGTCGTGTCGAGCTTTCTGGGGATTGCGCAATCCGTCTATCGGGAGGCGCAGCTGTTTTTAGGGCAGGAGAGAACCTCTGCGATCATTGCGTGGCTCCTGCAGCGTATTGCTGGGATCCAGTCAGCAGGTGGTTATTTGCGGTTTCTCCTCAATAAAGCGAGGATCAGCGATTTGTCGGTTTCAAAACTGCTTCTGATGGATCCCGTCAAACAGATGCAGACGACAATGTGCAGGTGAAAACGCAACCCGGAATGAAATTATAGCAAGCCTGATGATCGCGGCTCTGCGTCCGGTCTGATCGCTGGGGCAAAACATAGAGAAATGCGCTTTATCAGTTGCTCGTCATTAGAGGACCGTCTCAATGAACGGGAGAAGGGGATGAACGCTGCATTAACTGACAGTATTGCTTAATTCACTATCGCTTTGTTAATTTATGGGAAAAGCAGGTAAATGAAATCTAATAGCGCATTTTGTTTCACAACATCGATGGCTGGGAAAGCCCCGGATTTCAAAGCATCACAAGCAAGGTCGTTGCGATCGGCCCGGGATGACAATAGTTCGCAATGACCGCCAATCTATCATCATAGATTCATCCTGAGCAAGACGGCGTTATGGCTTGGTTGGAGCGGGGGAGGCCGGCTGCGAGCAAACCTGAGACAAGCTATCGCTGTTTCATGCGTGAAGCATAAAGGGTCTATGCTGCGGGTTGATTGCCGATGACGTGCAAAGCCGGAAAGAAAAGCCGCAGGGCTTTTGCCTTCCTGCACGTTATATGGCGAAGGTCCTGGGGAATTGCGCGCTGAAGAACCAAGCCCGCTTCCATGCGACGTTCGCGAGATCTCGGAGACGTGATAGGCCTTGGGCGCGATGCGGAAATGCCGAGAATCAGATAGGAAGCCGCTATGACAAAAGCGATAGATGATCCGCCATCCGCCCCTTTTTCTGATCACCTTGACCAAACAGCGCTTCTTCACCTGTTGGAGACGGCAGAAAGCACGCGCAAGCAGGCGTTATCCGCCAGTCTGTGTCTCGCCTTTGCGCTTGGCGCCAAGGTTTCGCAACTCAGCCTTTTCAATGTCGCGGTTATTGGGCCTTATGTGGCAGCGTTGATGATCGCAGGTTTATGCTGGGAATGTTCCAATCGACTTTGGCGTATGCGCGCATTAAAGCTCGTTGCACCTCAGATTGCCGCTTCGTTCGGGCAGACGTGTTTTTCAACCGGGTGGGAAGCGCTCGATATCGAGCAGTGGCTGAAGGATCAGTTCTCCTCAAGCGGTTCCAAGTCTACCTCCTGGCAAACAGCAGGACTTTATCGTGGCATCTCCTATCGTTGCAGCGAGCAGTCGATCTTTCATCCTCGTCTGAACAAGAGTGCTGGCAGAAGACCGCCAAGCTATCATTACTTGATAGAAATCTCCGTTCCTCTAAAGTTTGTCGGTTGTCTGGAAATTATCCCTCGTGCCGCCATCAGCAGCCTGTTTGACACGATCACCAGAGACGCCTTGAGATCGGACCAGCGTGTTCAAACCGGTGATCCGCAGTTTGATCAGGTCTTTTCTGTTCACGCGGACAAGGGTGCAAGCGTCTCTCAACTTCTCAGCCCCGCAGTCAGACAAATTCTCGTGGCGATCGCCAAGGAAAACCAATCGCCGAAACTCAAAGCGGGCTTTCGCAATGGTTGGTTTCATCTCGAGTTTCCAATCCCTGAGGAATCCTTCTCCAGCCTTTCTTTGCTGAGGCCTATGCCTGAACTGATAAGCTCAACCCAGCGGATCTGCTGGCAGCTGACTTTTGCACAGCGCTTGATCGATAGGTTCAGGGGGGATTATGGCGGACCGCTGGGTTGAGAGGATGCCAGAAAGTCTTGTACCAACGCGCATGGCCGGCGAAAAGAATTTGATCGCGGCGGCATTGCCAGGCCGTTTCATGCATCGCTCCGCCGGTCTCAACGGGTGCGCGCTTATAGATTGGTATCGAGCTTCGGTGTCATGACCTCAAACATTGGCATCGATGCCGCTCCGAGCGCTGCGGTAAATTGCCCGGTCTGTCCGCGCAGCACACGCGGCAGCATCCGGCCATTTCTATTGGCGACAGAGATAGGAAGTTGATCCATATGCAGGATGAGTGAATCGATCAAAGGGTCAGGCAGCATTCCGCCCAAAACGACGGTCTCTGGATCCAGAATATTTTCGATGATTGCGATCATCTGCGCGAGATGTTTCGCGGCGTCCGCGATCCAATCCAGGACCACGGGATTTTTGTCGCGCAACAGTTCCGAAAGCTTGTCGAAGCTGACATCGAAAAGCCCAGCATTGGATAGTCTTTCCTTGAGAACATGCACCGAGGAATAGGTTTCCAGGCAGCCATGCTGGCCACAGGAGCACGGCCGCCCGCCAGGCACGATGGAGATATGTCCTATTTCCCCGGCATTGCCGAAAGCCCCTCGAAAGGGCGCACCATCCTGGATCATGCCAAGGCCGATGCCAGCACCAAAATAGATCATCGCGAAGTTTGAAACGGCACGCCCCGCGCCAAACAGGCGTTCGCCGACGGCTGCGGCATTGGCATCATTTTCGACGATAACCGGCTCTGCGAAGGCTTGGCTCAATACATCTGCAGCATCGATGCCCGCCCAACCCGGCAAAGTGGTCGGGCCGACCGATGTCATACCCTCAATACCAAAAGGCCCCGGCATCACGACACCGATTCCGAGGAGACGGGCATCAAACTCTGTTTTGATCCGATCAATCTCGATGCGAAGCTGAGCACAGAGCGCGTCTGGACGCGTATCACCCATCAGATGCACTTGCTGTTTCCGTGGCACGCCTGACAGATCGAGAACCGTTGTCACAATATGGGTCGAACCCATTTCGATCCCGATGGTCATCGCTCCCGATGGATTGACAGCAAATTGGATAGGGGGTTGTCCGCGTCCTGTCTTCAATCGCCCAAGCTGCATCAGAAAATTCTCCGCGACCAATTCATCGACAATATTGGCGATGGCTTGCGCAGTCAGATGCGTCAAACGGGCGATATGCATGCGACCGACCGGGCCATGACGTCGAACGACATCCAGAACGACACGCCGATTATGGTCCCGGATTCGCTCAGGATTTTTACCAAGAGTGATCGGTTGCGTGTCCGCATGCGCTATAGCTGGTGAAGTTGTCGCCTTCGATTTCATACCTTCTCCCGAATGCTTCAAATTTGATAGCGCAGCTGACTTTTAACAGCAATATATTAATTCAACTAAATTATCTTATTGACAAATGTGTCGCAAAATAGAAGCCTAGCGCTGGGGCGAAGTCGCTCTGCCGACATTGATGGCAGTGTGCAGATCAGTCGACGGTGAGGATGCTGCGAAGAACGCAGCGATGGTGGAACCGGCAGGTCATTGACCTGCACATGCCTTGCTCGGGCGCCAGAGGGGCTGAGCAATGGGAGGTCTTATGAAAATGGGTAAGTTGCTGCTTGCAGGTCTTGTGGCCGGTTTGAGCTCAATCGCAATCAATGCCGCACAGGCAGTTGAAATCGAATATTGGCAATATGTCTTTGAATCGCGCGTCAAGACGATGGACAAGCTGATCGAAAATTTCGAAAAAGCCAATCCTGACATCAAGGTCAAACAGGTCACGTTCCCTTACGACGATTATCAGACCCGTGTCATTGCTGCGAAGATGGCGGGCAAAAGTCCGGAGGTCATGCAGCTGTTCTACGGCTGGCTCGACAAGTTTGCCGCAGGAGGCATTCTGCAGCCGCTGCCGCAGGACGCATTTCCGCATGACAAGATCGAAAGCGAATTCTTCCCGATTGTCAGTGCAATGAAGCGCGGCGATGAATATTACGGCTTGCCGACCGCTGTGCGATCTCTGGCGCTGTTTTACAACAAGAAGCTTTTTGAAGAAGCGGGCCTTGATCCCAACAACCCACCGAAAAACCTGGATGAGTTGCTGGCCTATGCGCAGAAAGCCACGAAGCGCGATGCTTCCGGCAATCTGTTGAGCGAAGGCATCACCTTGGATATGCCGGGCCAGGATCTGCATTGGTGGCGCGAAGTGCTGGTACGCCAGTTCGGCGGCAAGCCATACAGCGATGATTATCGCAAGGTTGCCTATGACGACGCTGCCGGTGAAAAGGCTTTGCAGTTCTACACCGATCTTCAGACCAAATATAAGGTCGGTGAAGTGAAATTCATGGATGAAGGTCATGCAGCTTTCCGTTCCGGTAAAGCGGCAATGACGGTGGATGGTACCTTCCGTCTGGCAGCCTTCAACACCATCAAGGACTTCGAATGGGGCGTGACGGAGCTGCCAGCCAATGCCGAAGGCGTGCGTTCAAACTATGCCAGCTATTTTGCCAATGGCATCAGTGCGTCGGCAAAGGGCGAAAAGCTGGAAGCAGCCGCGAAGTTCCTCAACTACATCACCTCGCCTGAAGCCATGGAAATCTGGCTGAAGGGTGTTGGTGAATTGCCGGCCCGTCGTTCGGCCGCTTTGACGCAAGCCAATCTGGCGGATCCGGTTTATGGGCCATTCCTCAAAGGTCTGGAATATGCCCACACCACCATGTTCACCGATGAATTGAAGCAACGTCAGATCGTCGTCGACATGTCAAACCGCGTGATCCTGCAGAACCAGCCGGTCAAGGAATCTCTTGATGAAGCTGCCAAGGCTGAACAGGCCATTCTGGACACTGCGAAGTAGATGCGGTTCGGTTGGGCGGCTGTCACGGCCGCCCGCTTCCGATTTTCATCAGCTTTCACGCTGTTTTGAACAACAAGGCTCGAAGTCGAAAGCAATTGCTTGCGACCGTGGATGCAGAGCATCGCTGGCCGAAGGATTTATACTATGACCATGACGGCTGAACCCGACGATGGAGCGCGCAGAGCTTTCGCTTCGCGATTGACAGATCGCCTGTCGATGAAAACCAGACGATTGATCTGGGTATGGAGCTTTCTGGCTCTGCCCATTCTTTTCTATAGCGTCATCCGCTTCTATCCGACGATTGAGGCTTTCTGGTTATCATTCACCAACTGGGATCTGATGAGCCCGCCGGAATTCATCGGTATCGCCAACTATCAGAAGTTGTTTGCCGATCCCGAATTCTGGAAAGTGTTCAAGAACACCTTCATCTACCTGTTGGTGGGCACGCCTATCAGCCTGGTTCTGGCTTTTGTCATCGCTTATTATCTCGACCGTATCAGGCTGATGCACGGCTTCATTCGTGCGCTGTATTTCCTGCCCTATCTGACCACAGCCGCAGCAATGGCATGGGTATGGCGCTGGTTCTATCAGCCTGCGCCAATTGGCTTCATCAACAATATCCTGAGTTCTCTCGGTCTACCGCAACAAGGCTTTCTGCGCTCGGTTGATCAGGGGCTTTATGCTATCATGGCAACATCAATCTGGGCAGGACTTGGCTTCCAGATCATTATTTTCATGGCGGGCTTGCGTGCCATTCCCGGCACATTCTATGAGGCGGCGCGCATTGACGGTCTCGGAGAATGGGCGATCCTGCGCAAAATCACCATTCCGTTGCTAAAGCCAACCACCGTGTTTCTGGTGGTGTTCTCCTCAATCGGCTTCCTGCGTATTTTTGATCAGGTCTACAATATGACCACCAATGATCCTGGTGGGCCACTGGGATCGACCAAACCTCTCGTGCTGATGATCTATCAGACGGCATTCTCATCCTATGCGATGGGCTATGCGGCTGCGCAAACCATCATCCTCTTCATCATTCTGCTTTGCGTATCCCTGCTGCAGCTCTGGATTCTGAGGGAAAAGAAATGACCGTCCAAACCAAACCTCTCCCATTCCAGCATCTCAAGCCCGGGCGGATCGTCACATGGACTTTGCTGTTCATCGGCGGCCTGATCATGGTAACGCCGCTGGCATTCATGTTTTCCACCTCGTTGAAAACCGCCAGTCAGGTCTATGATCTTCGACTTATTCCCGCCGAACCGACGCTTCAGAACTATGCCACCATTCTTGCCGACGGGCGTTTTCTGCGCTGGTTCATGAATTCGATGATCGTGGCAGTGGTCGTGACCGCGTCCAACGTGTTTTTTGACAGTCTTGTCGGTTATACGCTGGCTAAATTTCAGTTCCGGGGCCGCTATTTCATCTTCCTGGCGATCCTCTCAACCTTGATGATCCCGACAGAAATGCTGGTCATCCCGTGGTATCTAATGTCGAGCAAACTTGGCTGGCTGGATAGTTATTGGGGCATCATGTTCCCCGGCATGATGACAGCCTTTGGCACCTTTCTGATGAAGCAGTTCTTTGAAGGCGTGCCAAATGATTTCCTCGAGGCCGCGCGCGTGGACGGGCTCAACGAATTCCAGATCTGGTGGAAAATTGCGATGCCGCTGGTCACACCGGCTCTGTCTGCTCTGGCGATCTTTACTTTCCTGGGCAATTGGACGGCATTTTTCTGGCCGCTGATCGTTTCCACCAGCCCTGAACTTTATACGTTGCCGGTGGGACTTTCGAGCTTCGCCGTTGAACAATCGATCCAATGGGAAATGATTATGACCGGGGCCGCTATTGCCACCCTGCCAACGCTGATCGTTTTCATGCTGCTACAACGCTACATCGTGCGGGGCGTCATGCTTGCAGGTCTGAAAGGTTGAACCATGTCCGAGCTTGATCCGAAATTAACCGACAGCAGTGTTTTTCCAGATCCGATCTACAAAGAAACCGTGTTGCGCCCTTTGTTCGACGGAGCCAAGACGCACCATGTCGATGGTTTCAGGCGCATTGATCGCGCCCATCTGGTGATGCTGGTTGAAACCGGCATTCTCGATCGCGATCAGGCGGCACAGATCGCCGGTGCGTTGCAAGCCATTGATCAGGAAATCAATCCGGCGCAATTGTGCTATACGGGGGAGGTTGAGGACTTCTTCTTCCTCATCGAGAAAGAACTAAAGGCCCGGATTGGTGCCGATATTGCAGGGCGTCTGCATACCGCACGCTCACGCAACGACATTGACCATACGCTGTTCAAACTCGGCTTGAAAAAGCGCATTGATGAATTGTTGAAGAAGTCACGGCATTTGCTGGACGTGCTGGTTGCGGCTGTTGAACGCGAACAGACAACATTGATCGTTGCCTATACCCATGGACAGCCGGCACAGCCAACCACATTCGGGCATTATCTTGCTGCGGCGACCGAAGTCCTCATCAGGGATATCGAACGGCTGGAAACCGCCCGCGCGATTGTGAACCAGTCTCCGATGGGGGCAGCAGCCATCACCACCTCCGGCTTTCCGATCGACCGCCAGCGCGTCTCGGAGCTGTTGGGCTTTGCTGCCCCCTTAAAGAATTCCTACAGCTGTATCGCCGCAGTTGATTATGTCACCTCGACCTATTCCGCCCTGGAACTGATGTTCATTCATCTGGGACGGCTCATTCAGGACTTCCAGTTCTGGACGAGCTTTGAAGTCGGGCAGATTTATGTGCCGAACGCCTTTGTGCAGATCTCCTCCATCATGCCGCAAAAGCGCAATCCGGTGCCGATTGAACATATGCGTCATTTGTCGAGCCAGACCATGGGGCGTGCGCGCACCGTGCTCGATGTGATGCACAATACGCCCTTCACGGATATGAACGACAGTGAGGGCGAAACCCAGCAGATGGGCTATGAGGCTTTCACGTCTGCTGGGCGCGTTCTGGATCTGCTGGCCGCATTCATTCAAGCCATCCGCATCGATCCCGCCCGCGTTGCGGAAAATATCCGTCGCTCCTGCATTACCATCACGGAACTGGCGGATTCGCTGGTGCGGATCGAGGATCTTTCCTTCCGTCAGGCGCACGAGATCGCCGCAAGCGTGGCGCGCGCGGTGGTGGCACAGGGCGGCGGCCTTGAGAAGGACGGCTTTGCGCCCTTCCTTGCGGCATTTGGTGAAGCGACCGGGCGCGAACCAAGCTTTGATCGGGCAAAATTTGAAGAACTGGTCTCACCGCAGCATTTCGTTGCGGTCCGTGACCGCCTGGGCGGCCCGGCACCGCAGCCGATGGCCGAAGCTCTCGCTCGCTACCAGCGCGATGTTGCCGGTTTCGCGGCACGCGCTGCAGAGCACGAAGCTTATGAAGGCAGAGCCAACCAGGAACTTGATGAGAAATTCAGCGCAGTTGCGGAGACACGTTAATGGCAACCATTGAACTTGAGAAACTTGTCAAACGCTATGGCAAGGTCGAAGCGGTTCGCGAAATCGATTTGCAGATCGAAGACGGAGAATTTGTCGTTTTCGTTGGCCCTTCCGGCTGCGGTAAATCAACGACGCTGCGCATGATCGCTGGTCTGGAGGATATTTCCGCCGGAAAGCTGAAAATAGGCGGCGACGTGGTCAATGAACGCGATCCGAAGCAACGCAATATTGCGATGGTATTTCAAAATTATGCGATTTATCCGCATATGAGCGTGCGCCAGAATATTGGTTTCGGGCTTTACACCTCAAAACTTTCCAAGGCGGAAAAAGCCAGACGTATCGAAGAGGTTGGTACCTCATTGGGACTGACAGCCTATCTGGATCGACGTCCAGCGGCGTTGTCCGGCGGACAGCGTCAACGCGTGGCGATTGGCCGTGCCATGGTGCGCAATCCGTCAGCCTTCCTGTTTGATGAACCCTTGTCCAATCTTGATGCGCAATTGCGTGCGCAGATGCGCATCGAAATCAAGCGCCTGCACCAGAGTCTCAAGACCACCACGGTCTATGTGACCCATGATCAGGTCGAAGCGATGACGATGGCTGATCGCATCGTGGTGATGCGCGATGGCCATATTCTACAGACTGGCACGCCGACAGAGCTTTATGAGCATCCGGTGGATGTGTTTACCGCGCGCTTCATCGGCAGCCCGTCGATGAACCTTCTCAAGGGCCGCCGCAGCGGCGAGGCCGTGGAATTTGCTGGTGATGGCGACATGCTGATCGGTATCCGGCCACATGAATTGACGGTGGATGAAAACGGCACGGCTGGCGGGATATCCCTCCAAGGCATTGTCACGGCTGTCGAACCCCTGGGATCGGAAACACTTGTCCATCTTGATGTCGATGGCGCCGCGATCATTGCGACAGCACCGGGAAAAACCGTGCCAAAGTCTGGCGCAACGCTGCGCGTCTCTGCGCCGGTTGGCAGCCTGTATCTGTTCGATGCCAAGACAGAAAAGAGCCTCGGTCGTCTATAATGTCAAACACGTTCAAAACGCCTGCGGTCCTGAGCATAGGACGGATTTATTGCGACCTGATTTTCACAGGTCTGGAAGCATTGCCACAGCCAGGCCGCGAAGTATTCGCGGCTGATATGAAAATCGTCGCCGGAGGGGGGGCGTTCATTTCCGCCGCGCATTTCGCCCATGTGGGTCGGTCGGTTGCCCTGGTCGCGCGGCTGGGAACAGACAGCCTTTCACAGGGCTTGATGCCCGATCTGACAATGGAAGGTCTCGATCTGCGTTTCCTGGAAGTGTCCGATGAGGCGGGACCACAAGTCACGGTGGCGAGCGTTATCGGAGATGATCGTGCATTTCTGTCGCGTCGCGCGGGAACAGCACAGCCATCGACACTTGAAGAGGCGCTCCGCTGGGAAAGTGCAAAGCACCTGCATATCGCTGAATATGCCACATTGCATGAAATTCCCGATCTGATCAAAGAAGCCAAATCGACCGGTTTGACCGTGTCCCTCGATCCGAGCTGGGACGAGACTTTGATCTATAGCGCTGATTTCCTGAAAAATTGCGCGGGCGTCGATATTTTCCTGCCAAACAGCGCAGAAGCAGAAGCTTTGACGGGCGAGAGGGATGCCAGCAAAGCACTCGACATCCTGTCGCAACATTTTCCCGTCGTCGCACTGAAAGCTGGGGCCGAGGGAGCATGGGTCCGTGTGGCGGATACGGCCATGCACCTCCCTGCGGAAAAGGTCGAGGTTATAGACACCACCGGCGCTGGGGATGCCTTTAATGCTGGCTTCATTGATCGGTGGATTGATGGACGCTGTGCCTTGGACTGCCTGGAGGCTGGGGTTCAGCGTGGCAGCCTCGCGGTTCAGGCTCGCGGTGGCGCTTCCGCCCTGCAAGGCTAAACCACCACAAAGTTTAAATTTTCAAATGAGGGTTTCAATGGCTACGACATCTCTTATGCGCCAGGAAACGATGGAAGCGTCATCCGTGGTTTCTCGCCTGTTGAGCGCGGAAGCGGCGACAATCGACGAAATCAAGCGCATTTTCCGGCAGCGCGCCCCACGCGTGCTCACAACGGCTGCGCGTGGATCGTCGGATCATGCTGCGTCGTTCTTCAAGTATCTGTTTGAAATCAGTGTTGGATTGCCTGTGGCGTCGATTGGCCCCTCGGTCACCTCTGTTTACAATGCCCGCCTGCAATTGCAGGACGGCTTGCACTTCACAGTATCGCAATCGGGCGCGAGCCCAGACATCGTGGCATTGCAGAAAGCTGCCAAACAGGGAGGCGCCGTGACCGTTGCAGTGGTCAATGTGATCGATAGTCCCCTGGCCAACGATGCCGATATTGTTTTGAACCTTAACGCCGGCAAGGAACAAAGTGTTGCAGCGACAAAATCCTGCATCGCGGCTGCAGCGGCGCTAGCGGCCGTTACGGCGGCGATTACGGAGGATCAGTCGCTTGACCGCGCCTTGGCACGATTGCCGGAAGCGCTTGAACTGACGACCCATTCAACCATCGATCCCGCTGTGATTTCTCGTCTCGCAGCCATCAATGAAATCTATGCGGTTGGGCGCGGAACCGGATTTGCGGTGGCATTGGAGGCAGCTCTGAAAGCCAAAGAGACCTGCGGCATCCATGCAGAAGCATTTTCGCTCGCTGAAGTGATGCACGGCCCGATCCGCCTCGTCCGCAGTGATTTCCCGATCCTGGCATTCCTCAATCAGGATGAAGCCTATAATGCAAGCCGGCAGGCTGTTGAAAGATTGGTCGGACTGGGGGCGGATGTCGTGGCAATTGGTGAAGGGTTTGTGCCGGAAAGAACCATTCGCACAGCTTACACCGGCAACAGTTTGCTGGATCCGATCGTCGGACTGGGGGCTTATTATCGATGCATTGAACAGGTAGCACAGGCCCGCGGGTTAAATCCTGACACACCAGTGAACCTTAGCAAGGTCACGGAAACGCTATAGATCGCACGAATATTTTCGGACCTAGTGCGGCGGTTGATGGCGAGAGTGTTGACTTATGCCGAAAACTCACCGCGCAGGGGCGGACGAAAACGTGGAATATAACTGAGGTCGGTTAATAATAAGTGGCTGACCGATCTCACTGAATTCCATATCCCGGATTAGGGTGCTCGATGCAGCCGTAGACACTGTTTCCGGTCCGATGACCGGCCTGGAGCGCAATAAATTCCTTTGCCCACCACCGCTCGCCGGGTCGGCTATTGTTCTTAGGAAGGCTGGAGAAAGAACTGTTTTACCCGCGTGATTGGTCCAACACGCCCAAGCAATTTATCAACGAAGGTGATTGCTGGATATGATGGTTTAGCTAGAAACGCATCATGATATCAACTGGCGCTCCACCCGGTTACGTAAACCGTCCTGAAACTTTGCCGTAAAAAAAGTCCAAGTTTTTATCCATATCCCTTTTAGATCATTGCCCGAGTCCTTCAGGAAAGAGTGCGCCGATGGTTGCCTGCCCTGTAACCTGATAATCCCCACAACCCTGATCAAACCAGAAGAAGGATAGTAATTAAACTATTCATTCTTGGATATAAGTCGTTCAAAAACGCTTTTTGCGAACCCAAACTGTCTGGCTGTTCCGCGCCCGAGGGAGTTTTTTCCCATCGTTTGTGTCAGAATGCCGCGCTCAACGAGGTTGTCCATAGTCTCCAGGACTCCACCACGTGTCATACCTGTAATTTCTATAACAGATGCAAGCGTTAAAGGCTCATGTGCCTGATGCATCACATAGAGAACATTTAACATACCGATTTGTTTAATGCGCGACTGTGGTGTCTCATTAACGAGCGGCTTTTCTAGGATTTCCTGGATGCCAAAAAGAGGGAGCGCTTGGTTCTGTAACCGTTCGCTTATATTGCTTGCCATTTTCCTTAACTACTTATTGTTGAGAGAGTAAAGAACAGGAGCGCACATTGTTTTTTTAGCGTTCCAAACAACAATTCGGGCGATGGGAGGCATGATGAACTTCTCTTTTGCCGTGCAGTTGCACTCTTCGGTATGGGGTCGCTGTATCCTGGTTTTGGCCAGAAGAAATACGCGAATGATTGGGGGTATCAGTTTACCCTTTGCTTACCCAAGCTGAGTGGGACAATGCAATATACACGCCCCGGCTGTTAATACAAAACTATAGCGCCAACCTGCAGGAGGAAGTCACTTCTCACTTGTCGGAGTGTCGGATTTCGAACTTTGCTCACATGCTTATCTCCCATACTACTGCAGTGCAGCCCCGAACTTTCCGGATCAAATCGGGCTGCCAGCCCAATCAGGTCCGCGGTGGCCGCCGTGGTTTCCTAGTTCATTGTCCGCCAAATGCGGAGGAACTCGTCTGGGTGACACTGCGTGGCAATATCGTCGGTACAGGAATCACCTCTTTTCGCAAAGACCCCGATGATGGCGGCATCAGAAGCCCCACGGTTTGCGGCTGAATATGCGTGCGCTTTCTTGCCGGCAGCGCAGCTCCCGTCAGAGCCCAGTCCGGCTCTTGCCGGCTTAATTTCCTTGTTCCACCACGGACCCTTCCGATCAACCTCCTGCGAGGCCCGACTAACTAAGCGTACCGCCGCTCAGGGCTTCGCCATCGCGGGGATGGCGGTCCCGTCCGGACGCTGATGGTACCGGTCATCGTCTTCAGGGTCGGCAAAGATGAGTATGGCGTTCTTCCTGATGACGACCTCAAGGTCGATGCACTTTCCTGGTCCGGCGCTCGCGTGGTTCCCGCCGGGTTGATCGTCGTACCCACGATCGGACACCAAGGCTTGCCGCTGGATGCCCCCGCACGCACGGGCGCCTTTATCGGACGCTGACCCGGTGTGAAACGCAAGCCGAATGCTCGGTTGCCGGCGGCCTTCCTGATATCGCGCGACAGAGACGCAGCTTGATTTCAGCGCGTGGGTCAGCCTGGCCGGAAATGTCGCGAAGTTAGCGTTCGGACTTCCGAACCAAGCCCCGGTTTCGTTGCGGTCGAGGGACTATTGGTGCGATTCCTCGCCGGGGTCCAGGTCTTTGTTTAGCCTGACTGGAAGTCGGGAGGCTCATTTGCGAACGATCGCCATGCCTCGGGGATCACGCCGACGACGGAAACGCCGGTCTTCATTTAAGTTTTCACAAAGGCCAGGTCCACCTGCGTCCTCGATGTGACTGGTCTGACCGAAGGACGACCCCGCTTGCACGGGCTCTCAATCTTGTCCCGGCAACGGCCTTTGAGACTTTCTTCCCATGACGGCTCCGCCGCCATTCCTCGCGTACCAAGAAAGTCTCTCCCGGCCGCCTTCCACTTCGTTCCAGCCATGTGGGTGCCGGTCGATCGCCTCCGGTCCATCGACCGTCATCGAGGTCGCGATGGGCGCGGCCCGAACAAAAAAGGAATAAGACACATGGCTACCATCGGCACCTTCGCTTCCACGGGCAACGGCTTCAGCGGTTCGATCAAGACCCTCAACCTCAACGTCAAGGCCAAGCTGGTCCGCATCGAAAACCCGTCCGACAGGGGACCCCACTTCCGCGTATTCTCCGGCAATGTCGAACTCGGTGCCGCCTGGCAGAAGGTCTCCGCAGAAAGCCGCGAATACCTCTCGGTCAAGCTGGACGACCCGAGCTTCTCCGCTCCGATCTACGCCACCCTGATCGAGGTGGAAGGCGAAGAAGGTCTCCATCTGATTTGGACCCGCTCCAACCGGGAGTGATCGCCTCCCAACAGGGGACCCCGCCGCGCAGGCGGGGTTTCTCCTGCGTCCGATGAAGCCGAAACCAGGCGTCGAGCCTGGTCCCGTATTTTTGACGCCAACCGTGTGTGGGGAAGTCTGCTCAGATCGTCCAAGCCGACATGGGGACCCGAAAGGCTCAAGGTCTTCGTGGTATCCCCAAAAATGCTGGCGCATTTCGACTCCCCCACTCGCCGGCTCCGCCGGTTTCGTGCCGCGAACCTTGACCCCTTCGGCTTACCATCACCGCCGCTGACATCTTTCAAAGAACGTCAAGGAAACGAAGATGTCGATAGATCAGGTAATCGAGGAGTTGCGCGCCGAGCTGCGGAACGCAGTCTATCGTGGCGAGCGCCGCGAGATCAAGGCCGCGCTGGAACTCGCCCTTGCCAAGCGCGAAACCATCTGGGCTGAACAGGAAGCGATTAAGATGGCAGAGCCTGCTTTCTAGGAAGCTTCCGCCCCGCAACACAACCTCGTAGGCCCGATCGACCGGTCTGAGGTTCCAATTGTTTAATGACAACCTTGCGCAGCTCTGGATAACGTCTGAGCTTGCGCAACCGTGTTCTGCGGGCATTGCGGATGTTGTCGGCAACAACGCTATGATAGCTATTATCTTCTGGAATCTCGGTGTCCCGAAAGCTGTTACGCTTGATCTCGCGATAGATTGTTGAGCGATGGCGGCCCATCAGTCGCGCAATATCGCCGAGAGGAACTTTAAGCTGTTCACCTCAAATAGCCGGCGACGTTCCGCCAAAGTGATCTGTGAATGGCAATTAGACATCCAATTTCCTCCATGGCTAACCAAATGTATTCATTGGCATGTTGCAGCTTAAAATAGAACGTATCATCAGACTATCGCATCTGTGGGGGCATCCGTTCCATGATATGCGGTCTTCAATCCGTGCGATATACATCGGCACGCCTCCTGCCTGGCAGACGCGCAGCTGATGTTCGCGGTTCGAATTGGCGTCCTCCAATCGCTCATAGAATGCGCTGTTTTCAACGTCGACATCACCCCCGCCCAAGCGGATATGCCGGCTCATGGTCCTCTGTTTCCGCTGGTGATCATCTGGGTGGTCTCCTCAGCTCGCCCTTTGACGATTCTCATACTTTCATTTTCACGTGTAATGAAACGCTCTGCGAAAGGACCGTGCATCATAGTTTTACAAAAGCCGACCCAGGCGTTGAAGGTATTCCTTCGCTACCGGTCGTCAAAATTGTGCCCGATGCCAGTTCTCATAGAATTCCAGTTCAATACGCTTGAGAGGGTCGGGCGCGCTGGCTGCTACACCGCATGGCACCTGCTCTATTTCGCCGCCTGTGGGTCTAGTGCCTTCACAGGCTTATCCGTACTCGCCGCGATCGTCATACTCACCCTCTCGCTCGGCATGTTCTTCAAGCCAGATACCGCGCTCATGCTGTGGTGGTTTTTCCTGTCGACGGCGTTCGGGATGTTGGCTGAATTCTCCTCCCCGACTGGTTCGCGCCCACTGGCGCGGCGGATCCGTTCGACAGATATCGGCCACGATTTAGCCGGCAGCCTTGACGAATCTGTTTGCGCTAGCATCGGAATCCATGTCCTGTCTCCGGAAGTAGATTGCTCGCCCGCAGCGGATCGGATCGTGTCCCTGCACGATGACGATCTGCTCGTCCTTGCGCATGTGCTGCGTGATCTCATGCGGCATGATCAGGGGCCTGCGTTGCAGACTAAGACTTTCCGATTTGCGATTGCTGCTGTTGGAATTGCTCCAACCGACATTGCGGGATTTGCCCTCCACCTCGACGGTCATTTCTCCGCATTGCGCCGACACGTCGCGCGCAGTTTCCAGCGCCTTGATAGCAGCATAGGAGGCAAAAGCACAGCCATCGATCCACGACGTGGAACCGTCCTTGCCAAAATGGCGTACGAGCTGGCCGACTGACTGGTACATCAGCATGAGCGTGATTCCGTATTTGCGGCCACGGTCGCGCGCCTCCTCCAACACTCGCATGTAACCTAGCAGGTCAACCTCATCGAGCATGAAGAGGGCGCGGCGCTTGAAAGCGCCATTGGCCTGCGTCATTGCGTTGATCAGCGAGCCGATGATCAACCGTCCGATCCCCGGATAGGAGCGCAGGATGGCCGCCGGTATATTGAGGAATACGTCCTTCCCGCCTGCAACGATATCGCTCGACTTGAACGAACAGCCGCACACAAGCGCTGCGTAATCGTCGAGGGATAACCATTGCGTATCCTTCGACGCGGTCGAATAGACGCCGGAGAAAGTCTGCTCGGTCATATTGGTGAAAACGCCGAGCGTCTCGCGAATGAAGGCCGACTCCGAAGACTCCTGGATCTCGCGCAGCATAGCCAGAACAGATGGCTCCGGCTCGGACACGATCAGGCGCAAGCTGCGCAGATTGCGACGCCCCTCATACTCCGGAGAGAGCACGACATGGGCGAGCAGACCGGTCAGGAGATTGTGCGCCTGGTTCTGGAAGTAACTGCCGGTCGAGGATTCGAAACGCGCACTTTCAGAAAGCAGCATATGCGCAACCGCGACGATATCCTCCTCCTTGTGTTTTGAGGTTTCGATCCAGTCGAGCACGTTGAAACCCGCGACCGGGTTCGTCGGATCGAGCACCATGCACTCGCGGCCGAGCTTGCCAGTTCGATGCGTGACAACCATCGGCGCGACTTCGGTCGAGGGATCGAGGCAGATCAGCGGACCGGTGTAACGCAGCGCCGTCGGCACGACATTGCTTGTCGTCTTGAACCCGCCTGATCCGGCGAAGAACAGCATATGCGTGGAATCGAAGTCCTGCTTATAGGTCAATAGCGGCGCACTGCCTCCGCTGCCCCACGTCTCAGGGTTGATCGGATCGAATGGCACGTCGCGGATTGTTTCTCTATCGACACGGTAACGCTCGCCAATGACGATTTCGCCATCCGGCGGAAACAGCTTTCCCGCCGCCGACATGGAGAGCCAATCAGCATCGCCGAAGGTTGCGCGTTTGGCCCGTTTGACGGAATCCGCAACCACGACCGATATCCGCGCCGACACCGCCACGATGACGAAACCGACTGCCGCGGCCATAACCGCAAAAAAGTCGAGATAGGAGAGCACTTCGTCCCATGTCACCGTGCCGCTCTCTACGGATGGGGACAGGCGAGCAAACTCGCGCTTAGCGTAAAAGCCGGCGATGCCCATGAAGCAAAGAAGACTCGTCACCGCCACCGGGCGACGGCGATGCAGCGGTAGAGCGAATACCGTAATCAACCCGGCAATTGGGCCGAAGAGCAGATTGGGGATCGGCGCGGATCGGAGGAACCAATATGCATATTCCGGAGAAATCCCGGCCGCCATCGTTGGCCATCTCTGTGATGTGATCATTACCGTGATCGCACTTACCGCGACCGGTACGATAGCCCACAGAACCGCCGCGCTTAATCTAATCTTCCCCGCCATATCCGGGTTCTCCTATGGGGCTTACTCGCCGGACGCCTTGTCGCCGTTCTCAGACGTAGGCGTTCTGGGCGACCTCGTATCCTCAATGTCCGCGGGGGCATCCCGGAACGCCAAAGCGCCCGCAGTCTTCAGGCGCACATACTCTCCCGATCCCGCTACCACCGTCGCCGCTTCTAACAGCACGCCCAGCAGATAAGCGCGGTCCGCCTCACGAAGACCGGCCCTTACGATCAACCCGCCAAGTGCGATCTTCTCGCGCATGTCTTTTCTGCGCTCATTCGACATCGTCCGCCGCCGTCTTCGGTCAAGAGCCGTCGTTCGTTGATCGAGGCGTTTAAGCAGATGCACCGGAAGGCCCCTTGCCGCCCGTCCGGTATCGCGCAGCGATTTCCTCGAAGATATCGTCGAGGTCTGCGTCCGGAATTTCCAGCTCCGCCAAACCAGCCTTTGCGGCAGCGCGGGCAAATCGCTCATTGGCCTTGGCCAGCAATAATCGGCGTTTTTCTCGTAGTCTCTCTATCTGCGTATCGATCTCGGAAAGCGTTGTTCTGGCGCGCATATTGGTAAAATACTCTCTTTTCTCGTTCATGGTAATCGCGATTATACAGTATATAAACGCATAGTAAAAGATGCTACGTTGGAGCACTCCATTCGGATTGAGGCGGCATCGGCCCTTCGGTCCGATTGGTTTGAGGGCGCAATATACGTCGCTGGCGCGACGTGCTTGAGGGAAGGTCTCGGGGGTCGCATGGCGATAATGTTTGTACGGGCACAGGTGATCGGTCGGGGAGCGGGACGAAGCGTCGTCTCGGCCGCCGCCTATCGTCACCGTACGAGGATGGAGGAAGAGCAGACCGGCCTCAGCTTTCGCTACGAGGGTGGCAAGCCAGAACTCGTGCATGAGGAACTGGCGCTGCCCGATGATACGCCGGCCTGGCTGCGCACAATGATCAATGGTGAAACGGTCGCACGCGCCAGCGAGGTGCTCTGGAATGCCGTCGACACGTCCGAAAAGAGGGCGGACGCGCAGCTTGCGCGGGAATTGATCTTCGCATTGCCTGAGGAACTATCGAAGACCGAGAACATCGCTCTGGTGCGTGAGTTCGTGCGAGAGAACCTCACCTCCAAGGGTATGGTCGCGGACTGGGTCTATCACGACAGGCAAGGCAATCCGCATGTCCATCTGATGACCACATTGCGGCCTCTGACCGACGACGGCTTCGGTGCCAAGAAGGTGCCGGTTCTCGGCGACGACGGCGAGCCGTTGCGGGTGGTCACGCCGGACCGGCCGAAGGGCAAGATCGTCTATCGGGTCTGGGCGGGCGACAAGGAAACAATGAAGGCGTGGAAGATCGCCTGGGCCGAAACCGCCAACAAGCACCTCGCGCTAGCGGGTCATGATATCCGCCTCGACGGACGCTCTTATGCCCAGCAAGGTCTGGACGGCATCGCTCAGCAACATCTGGGGCCGGCGAAAGCTGCGTTGGCGCGCAAAGGCCAGGAGATGTATTTCGCGCCGGCGGCGTTGGCGCGTCGGCAGGAAATGGCCGATCGCCTTGCCGACGAGCCCGGCCTTTTGCTCAAGCAGATCAGCAACGAACGCTCGACATTCGACGAGCGGGAAATCGCCAAAGCGCTGCATCGCTATGTCGACGATCCGACGATCTTTGCCAATATCCGCGCGCAACTGATGGCGTCGCCGGATCTGGTGACGCTGAAGCCCCAGCGGATCGATCCCGACACGGGAAAGGCCAGCGAGACTGCCGTCTTCACGACGCGAAGCATGCTCCGCACGGAATACGACATGGCGCAATCGGCGACGGCGCTGTTCCGGCGATCCGGTTACAAGGTGTCATCCGCAAAGTTCGATGACGCGATCCGCTTGGTGGAAAGTCGCGATCCTGCAAAGACATTCAAGCTCGACGTGGAACAGGTCGACGCTGTTCGCCATGTCACTGGCGATACCGGCATTGCGGCGGTCGTCGGCCTCGCCGGTGCTGGTAAATCGGCTCTTCTCGATGCGGCGCGAATTGCTTGGGAGGCGAATGGCCGTCGTGTTATTGGTGCAGCGTTGGCGGGCAAGGCCGCCGAGGGCCTTGAAGGCAGTTCCGGCATCCGATCGCGCACAATCGCCTCATGGGAACGCGCCTGGGCGGACGGAAATGATCAGCTGCAAAAAGGTGATGTGCTCGTTGTCGATGAGGCGGGGATGGTTTCGTCAGAGCAGTTGGCGCGTGTCCTCAAAGCAGTCGAAAGCGCTGAGGCGAAAGTCGTTCTGGTCGGTGATCCGATGCAGCTCCAGCCGATCCAGGCCGGTGCTGCCTTCCGGGCGATTGTCGAGCGCGTCGGCTTTGCTGAACTGATCGGCATTCGTCGTCAGAAGGAACAATGGGATCGTAACGCCTCGCGTCTCTTCGCGCGCGGAAAGTTAGTAGAGGCGCTCGACGCTTATGCACAACATGACCGGGTCGTCGAAGTCGAAACGCGCGATGCCGCAATCGAACAGATCGTCACGGATTGGGGACAAGCGCGGGAGGACTATCGGGCCAAAGCCGAAAGTGAGAACCGCACACTGAGCGGTTCCGAGCTTCTCGTTCTGGCGCAGACCAATGACGACGTCAGGAAGCTCAACGAGGCGATCCGGACCGTCATGGCGGGGCAGGGTGCGTTGAACGATGAGCGTACCTTCCAGACGGAACGCGGCTTCCGGAAATTTGCCGTCGGCGACCGATTGATCTTCCTCGAGAATGCCCGCTTCTTCGAACGGCGCGCCGAGCATCTCGCTATTCAGCATGTGAAGAATGGCATGCTGGGAACCATGGTCCGCACGACGAGCGACCGCGGCGATACGCTGCTGACCGTCAGGCTCGACGCAGGTCGCGAGGTCACATTCGGGCAGGAGACTTATTGCAATGTCGATCACGGCTACGCCGCGACGGTTCACAAGTCACAGGGCGCGACCGTCGATCGCACGTTCGTCCTCGCGACAGGGCTTATGGATCAGCATCTCGCTTATGTCGCGATGTCGCGCCATCGGGATCGCGCGGACCTCTATATGGGGCAAGAGGATTTCGCGCCTCGCCAGCAATGGGGTGGCAGGTCAAGGGTTGATCATGCGGCAGGCGTTACGGGCGAACTGGTTGAGCTCGGGGAAGCGCACTATCGGGGCGACACCGGTTCCGCCGCTAGCCCCTTTGCCGATGTGCGCACCGACGACGATGCGATTCATCGTGTCTGGGGCGTCAGCCTGCCAAAGGCCATCAAGGACGGCGGTATCGGGCTCGGCGACACGGTGACCTTGCGCAAGGACGGCGTGGAGAACGTCGAGGTTCACGTGCCCATCATCGATCCCGAAACTGGCAGGAAGACTTTCGAGGTACGTGAGGTCGAACGCAACGTCTGGACCGCGAAACAAATCGAGACGGCGGCGGCGCGGCAGGATCGTATCGAGCAGGAAAGCCATCGTCCTCAATTGTTCAAGCAACTGGTCGAACGCCTGTCGCGGTCGGGCGCCAAGACCACGACGCTCGATTACGAGAGCGAGGCAGGCTACCAGGCACAGATTGTCGACTTTGCCCGACGCCGGGGCATGGACCATGCCGCCGATATCGCAGCCGGGATGGAAGAAGGGGTCGGGCGGCGGCTGTCTTGGATCGGCGCGCAGCGTGATCGGCTGGCGGAACTCTGGCAGCGCGCCAGCGTCGCTCTCGGTTTCGCGATCGAGCGGGAGCGCAGCGTCTCGTATGTTGACGACGCGGTCACGCGAGCCAACGTATTCGTGCAGGCCGCCGGCGCGCCAGGCCTGTCACGCTATATGCTTCCCCCACAGGAGCATTTTGCACATTCGCTGGAAAACGATGCGCGCACCGAGCATCGGGCGTCAGCCCGATGGAAAGAACGAGAGGCGATCCTTTTTCCAGTTCTCGAGCGCATTTACCGCGACCCGACGGCGGCGCTTGTGGAGCTGAATGAACGAGCCTCTGCATTTGAAGTTGATCCTCGACGCCTCGGCGAAGATCTCGTGCGTGACCCGTCAGTGCTTGGCGTCATGCGTGGCGGTGCCAGCCTCGTCGAGGGGCAGGCAGCGCGCAAGGAGCGAGCAGTCGCAGTCGCGGCAGTCGCCGAGCTTGGGGCCCTGGTGCGCAGTCATGGCGAGAGCTTCAGCCGCGACCAGAGTCATTTTGAGAACCGCGAATATGCGCGTCGGTCTGCCATGTCAGTGTCGGTGTCAGCACTGTCGCCACACGCTGTGGAACGGCTCAAGGAGATTGAGGCAGTTCGCGAAAAGGGCGGGGAGAGTGCGTACAAGACCGCTTTTGCCTATGCCGCCGAAGAGCGGTCCCTTGTCCAGGAAATGAAGGCTGTAGGTGAGGCGTTGACGGCCCGCTTCGGCTGGAGCGCCTTCACCGACAAGGCCGACCAGTACGCGCAAAAGCATATAGTCGATCGTATGCCGGAGGGTATGCCGCGGGACGACCAGGACAAACTGGTGACACTGTTTGCGGCAGTGCGACGTTTCAACGAGCTGCAGTATCTTGCCGAGAAGCGCGATCCGTCCCGTGTCGTGGCGCCTGCGGCCTATGACCCGGCCCGGGCACCGGAGATGTCAGCGCCGCCCACATTGCCGATGCTCGAGGCCGTGACGGAGTTCAAAACCTCGGTGGATGACGACGCACGGCGGCGGACGGCAGAGGCTGCTCTTTACAGACAGAAGCGGGCAGCGCTCGGCGATGTGGCGCAGCGGATCTGGCGGGATCCGTCGACCACGCTGGCAACCATCGAGGACCTGGTCACCAAAGGTATCGACCCCGACCGTATTGCCCGGGCCGTCGCCAACGAACCGTCCGCTTATGGCGCGCTGCGCGGCTCCGACCGGATTATGGACCGGCTTCTGGCGTCTGGAAAGGAACGCAAGGAGGCGGAGCATGGGCTGGACGCAGCCGTCGCGCGTATTCGCTCTATGGGGCAGGCCTGGCGCAGCGTCTTCGTTGCTGAGAAGGCGGCGGTCGAGGCGGACAGGAACCGTATGAACGTGCCGGTTCCCGGACTGTCACGACGTGCGGAAGCCGAACTCATTCGCCTCTTGGCCGCGGCCGGAAAATCTCCAAAGGACATCACGCCGCTCGTGCGCTCGGTCGACGCCGCGGTGAGGGCGGAATTCGCGGCAGTCAGCAAGGCGCTCGACGCCCGTTTCGGGCCGGGCGCCATCGCACGCGGCGATCAGGCTGTCATCAATCGCGTCCCAACAGCACAGCGCAAGGTCTTCGAAGCCATGCAACCGAAGCTGAAAGTGGTGCAACTGGCGGTCCGCGCCGATCGTACGCAGGAGATTATGGCTGAGCGTCAGAGGCGGGCACTTCCCCGCATCAAAAGTATCAACAGATAACCAACAGCAGAGGATCAGATAGGGTGAGCAGTAGTCCTTATTCCAGGCGAATACTCGGAAAGAGATCGTCATCGAAGCTGTTCGCAAATCACTCTGAACGAACGCTGCGGGCAATCAGAGCTAAATCAGCTAAAGCCCCTCTCGGTGATATGGCGCGACTGATGGGGCGTTTACACTTGACAGTTTGTCGCGGAAATCACGCGCGACCACTTCAGTAATGCGAAGCTTCCCGAATATGACGTCGACAGTAGCTAACACATCAGCAGATAATGCCCTCGCTTAACTTCCTTCCTGCTCCAATTTGCACCTAACCGCATTTCAAGTTCAATGGACGACTTTGCAGCTCAACAGTGAGATCCCGAAGCAGATTGGAATTAGACGACAAAATTTCTATGCGTAGGCTATCCAAGCCTCTTTTTGAAGTAAGCTGCTCTATCGACGTTGCAAGGCAAAAGCGTGCGTCGACATTGAGCGCCTCTACATCGCAAATGCCTGCATTCCACACAGGACTACTAAGCCAAGTAGAATTTGAAAAGAATACCAGATTGGCTTGGATCAGCGTGCGATAAGCCTGGAGCAGCTTAGTTGGCGCGGGATCTCCTAAGGATTTCAGCCAATATCTAAGCCGTGAAAGGCGAGCGCGGCTGGGAACATGAGCGGAGGAAACTAGCACACCAGCGATTTCTGAGTCTACGCAACAAGCTGACAATGGCGGATCTAACCGATACCGGTACATCGTTACTAATTCTCCGCGGACGACGCAGGGCTTTTGAGCCAAAACATGTGATGTCAAAATGCGGCTCCCCGTTCCAGGCTTTCAAGGGTACATAATTTGTTCCGACGATCCGACACATCTTTACCGTGACTGCTGCGTCTGCGGGTTTACATTTTCTCAGAGCCATTCCACCGACTCGACTGAACGGAATACAACCTTTGGCAGGCCGCCTTCAACGAGTGTACGAATGCCATTGAAGGTTAAAAAATCGACGGCGAAAATAAGGAGGCTTAACCCCTCGATTGTCGATTGGATAATTACGCACCCGTCTTCGAATTCTATAAACGTCTCGGACCCTTCGAAACTGGCAGATTGGCAAAATTTTGCTATTTTCGTGTAGAGTCTCTCTGACAAATACGATGCGCGCCCGACCGGGATGAATGCTTCTCCGACATGCGGATACATGGCAATTACTCCATCAGCTGCTGCCAGCCAGACTTGGATATGAGCGGTGCCGGCGCCAAGTTAAACAAGGCGGGCATTCTCGGGCTGTTAAGTTTTGGGCTTCTGCACAGTGGCTTTGTGAGTTTGATTTTCTGACGCATCTGCAAGAGCACTCGCAACGAAACTTCGAATACGCCACAGCATACCGAAAAACGCCCAAAACCCTCCGCCCGGCCAAGTTCTTCAAACGAAGCGCCGGCGCGACTGTAAATTCGTCTCATATGAGGTTCGTAGTTGGAAATGAGCGTATCGATGCCATTGTCCAGTGCCACTTCGCAGAGAGCGAGCAGCAGAAGCGAAAAGGCATCACCAAGGCTCAGGTCCGGTAGATCGTGTCTGATTGCCTCGTCGTCGATGCACATGCGTGTGCCTTCCCAAATCCCGGGAGCTATCAGATTGTAGGCATCGGGGAATGTGTCGCGGAAAACGTCATAGAGAAGTGTTGGTCCCGTTGTCGGCATCAGCCGCACACAGCCGTAAAGCCGGGTGGAGTTGTTATTGCACCATAAAAGGTAGGCTGGGTTGAGATCGTCATAACGGTCGCGTTCCCAAGGCCCGGATACAGAAACACTCCAACCGAGCTTGTCTGCGAATATTCGCTTTCTGAGCCGAAAAGACTGATCGAGCAATTCGCTGTACTTATGATACTCGTGTTCTTTAACAAGGAGATACATGCTTGCCCCATTGATTAACAAAGAGCAGCATGTAGTTGGATGTGTGCCTGTTAAATCTCCGGAGAAAAGCCCCCTAAATTTAAGGTATTGCTATCGCTGTAAGGACTGATCAGACGAAGCTGGATCGCACGCGACGTGGCAGAGGCGATTGTTGTTGCGCCGAGCTTGTTTCTCGCGGAAGTCAGGTAGGTTTGCGAGGTATGCTCGGAAAGTTCGAGTATTGCAGCAATATCCTTGCTATTTTTACCCAGTGCAGTCCAATAAAGACACTCTTTCTCTCGTTTGGTGAGCTGCGGTACAGGATCGTGTTCGCCATGCATCTCAAAGATAGCCTTCTTGTGGATATGTGATCCAATTCCCTGCCACTCCTTTCGACACTGGTTTACAATTTTGTTCCATTGATCTGGTGGTTTACTTGAATTCAAAGAGAACAGCGCGCGCCGCTTTTTATCTACGATGGGAATTGAATAGCCGTTAGCTCCGAGTCCGTGTTTTCGGGCTTCCATTAAAAATTCATGAGCCTCGATCGGGATATCAACTTCGCGCCAATCGTACGGTATTTGTCTTAAAACGCCCTCCCGAAGAACAGGATCAATTTTCGCGTGTCCATTCAGGAGATAATGGGAAACCCATGTGGGTGGATAAGTGGTACGAACATATGGTGCGTCGACGAGGTCCGCCACCGTCAGGGCAAGGTGGTAGGTCGCAAAGTCAACGCCATATGTGGTTTGCACTGCAACTAGTGCCTGATGAACATTAGAAGCCGTTCTTATACGCTGAACGACATTGTGATAGCGTAAAGATGATTCATATTGCTCCATTGAAGCCCTCCCAAGGAAAACACCGGCGATCAGATCGGCCGAAAGGAATTAGTGAAGCATAAAATCAGAATTAAATTTCTTAATAATGTATAAATAAGAAATCAAATTATAGTGTTGAATCGCCAGGAAGTATAATTATTAAAGTGAATGAAATTATATTATAAATCGGACGAAGCTGCGGTTAATACGGGATTCCCACCTCCTTTTTTCTAGGGATTTCCGAAGAACTTCGGAACTTCTGTTGCCTATTCCCTCTTCTGGAACTGACGGCAAATAACATCCGTTTCTTGCTCATATCTCCGCTCGGTTGATGAGCGTTGTGTCAATCCCCCTGAAATCGGGGAAGTCTTTCACGGGATTTATCTCTCTCACATTTGTTGGCATTCTCGCTGAACAGCCAACAGACGCAATTTTAATCCTTGCGTTGTTACAGACATCGACAGACGGGCGGAGGTCAATGTTGCCCACCCCTCTTGGTCTGCTCTCGTTGATTGCCCGTGGTTTGGTCCTGGTTCGAGCCGCAACCAGCTCTGTAAAAGTCGACTACACGTTCGTTCACTTTGTCATGATAGCCGTTACGGCTGTGGTTCAGGCATCCGCCGAAGGGTTGAGGAGGAAAACACTATGACAAAAGCTCCATCAAAGTTCCTGAACGAATGCGAGAGGGCGCCCCGGCTCAACGAAATGTTCGCATTCTTTTCTGCAACAGCGGGCGGCAGATCCGGAGCGCCTCAAAAGATCCCTGTAGTGGATCACCGGTTGTTACAATTTGATAGTCAATTGTCACGGTTCGCCAAAGTACATCAGACATTATGGGGTAATTTCGATCCCCATTATTTCAGTAGTATTCCTTACCGCCTCGAAGAGGAAATCAGGCTTGGCGACGCATTGCTGGAATACGGAATAAGCAAGGCGCAAACCGCTGGTCAAGTGGGATATTATGTCCTTGGAGCCGCTGAGGGTACTTTTGCGCGTACGTTGTCCAGTTTGGCGGCTGGCTCAATCTTGACGTTGTCATGTAGTCCCAACGAAGAGAACAAGGCCAGTTTCTATCGGGCTGGGCGACCGCAATATTCGACTTTCTTCCTGGGTCCTTTCCACCGGTTAACATCTTCTTTTCTTGCGACAGATGTCATTTTAAAACCTCTGGCGGGAAAGTTTGACGTGATACTGGAAGACACGACTTTTCAAATGTATTCGGCAAATCGTTCCGCGCAGATCGGGTTTGTAAAACAATATTTGAGAAAGGATGGAATCTTTATTTTCGTAGAGAAGCACAAACGAGAAAATCAAGAAGAATATCTTCAACGTGAGCTGCAGAAAGACTATGGTTACAAGTCGAGATATTTTTCTACATTAGAAATGGAGAAGAAGAGAGAAACAATCCTCAAAAGAATGAATGAAAATGAGGTCACTCTCGAGGCTATGGCTCTTACAATTGGAGAGCATTTTAATCAGGCCTGCATCACTTGGAACAGCGGAAATTTCTACACAATTGCGGCGAGCAACAATGCCGACAATCTAAAGGAGCTCGCAGCAAGAATGTGCGAGCCCTGTATACCGCACGAATACGTCTATGAAGACTTACCTGGTTCGTTAACTGGTTTTTCCACCATACTGCCGACATTTCGTCGGCCCACTAAGCAATCGTGATGGGAAGTCTGGAAAGCGGATTCGGCTGCAAAAGCAATCGCGCGATGATGGTTCATTTTCTAGCCGGGATGCTTGTTTCCAATATTGGACGCAACGCATATTTTGTCTGCATCATATGGTGTGCTCTCAGCTGGGGAAACAATGCGCGGCTTGTGCCATTTCTGCTGTTTGTGAGTACCCTTTCGCAGTTTTTGGTTAGCGGATTATCCGGCTTTTTAGCCGACATAGCGGACCGGAGGTATCTAGCGATAGGTATGGATGCGGTTCGGGTTATCATTGTTGCACTAACTGGTTACGCCATCGTAGCGGAAATGGAAGTGACTGTGCTATTTTTGTCAATTGCACTTTATTCCGTTGCCGATCGTGGGTATCTGACTGCCATGCAGTCCATAATCCCACGTTTGCCCTGGAGTGCAGTCACCACAAATTCGGCATCATATCTGATGATGCAATCAGGTACTTTCCTTGGAGCAGGACTGGCCGGTATTCTACTTCATTTCCTGTCTTATGGTGCGGTATTATCGCTGATTAGTTGCACGTTTATCCTCTCCGGTACACTGTTGGCGACTAAACCGAGTTTGTCCTTTTATAAGGGGCCGATCGAGCCAGGCGGCAATGGCCGACTAAAGTACACTTTCTCCATAACTCATCTAAATAAATACAAACTGGTTTCACCCACCCTGGTCTATAGTTTTTCCTTTGGTGTTGGAATATTGGTCAACACTCTCCTCGCAGTTTATGTCCTTGAGGAGATGAATGGTAATACCATTCTATTTGGCAAGTTTGAATCTGCGTGGGCCTTCGGTGGGATACTTGTATCTCTTGTACTGGCATTTGGTGTGGGGACGACGTTTTCGCAGTCAAGGCAGCCGGGATTACTATTCTATTCAGGTTCAGCCTTGGTGCTGCTCTGGATATTCCCCATTCCCATCCCCGTGGCAATCGTTCTCGTCCTGCTTGGCGCTATTTACAATCTGAGCAGGATAAGTTTGGACGTACAGGTCCAGCAGTCTGTAAGCACTGCAACTATCGGACGCGTGAAAGGTGCTATCAATTCCATAGCAACCGGGACTGCGTTGCTGATTTATGTTCTGATCTGGATTGTTGGCAACGCAGTCCCACCTTCCCACATCCTTGCAGGATATGGTTTTTGCGCGATCATTGCAGCGACGACATTGACCATCAAAAGCTGTTCGGTATGCCAGAGGAGCGACAGGAATTGATACTTCCATCTGATATTCGTACGAGACTCAATACCGTACTTCCTCTCGTTGAGGATTATTGGCAACGTCCTGTCGGAGCGTATTCGGCTGCATTACATGATGGGTTTCGAACGGCGGAGCTAGATGTCAGGCAAGATGCATTTGGCCGGCTTTGCACCTTTATTCGCAAGCGAGCGTCGCAGTTAGGGCATAGCGAGACAGAAACACATATGTTGGCAAGTCAACTTCGACGCCGGCCGGTGCTCCAAACAGGGCCGCATTGTCATCTCATTATCGAGCCGGATGCCTTTTTCACGCACCTGTTTACCACGTTAGGTTTAAGAGCTCACTCCGAGTGCTGGTATATTAATTATACGGCCTCAACGGTTAAGTTCATCGAGAAGGCTAAGAAAGGTCCTGGCTGGCTTTGGCTCGATAGCCAGAACATAAATGTGTTTGGCTTGTCTCGTAGCAAGATGGAACCTAACAGTGTCTGTGGCTCCCAAGGTCGTTTCCGCTTTATGTTGAGCCCCACAAATGACCAGGCCGCCCACTCCTCAGTTGACCAGCTAAAATCCATTCTCCCTGAAGACGAGTTCCGTTCTGCAGCGGAAGCAGTTAAGGCAGCAAACCAGCGACTATGGCCATATTGCTTCGGTCGCGAGATCAAATATCTGCAATTGGACGATGCGGATGTCGCCCTGCTTTTGCTTGACCATCTTCTGGATCCAAACTCTTGGCTCTCACGTCATTTCTTTGGTGCCTCCAGTATGGTCGGAGCGTTTCTGCAAGAGGTGCGTAAGCTCGATAATGGTCCGTGGGCGGGTTGGTTCAGGTTCGGCACGGATTTCTTCTGGTGGATATGCGGTGGGCAGATAAAGCGGTTAAAGCTCGATAATGACAGGTTACGCGATGAATCCGGAATATTCGAGTTACACCTCGATTCCCGCTCTTTGGCACAAGCTCTGGAAGCCGGCGAGATCGTGCCAAGTCTCTTTCTTGTCTTTCTGGTGATTGCCATACTCCCCGGTGTGAGGGCACTGGGGGGTAGCCGGCAGGTGGTCTATTATCCTTTGATGCGTTTCGCGTTATTGTCTGCGCTCGATAGCTCTGCGGCTCCCATAAATAAGGCCCTGGCAAGAAGCGTTCGATCGGACCGGATGCCGAGTGTTTGGGGGCATCGGACAATTACGCCTACCTGTACGTCCCCGTGGGAACACTACGTAGCAACGTGTGATGACCCGCGGGCCAGGTATTCGATACTGAATGCATTCGACAACCATAATCTGATTTCAACGAGTGCGGACCTGCCTTCATTTATAGAGGACGAGCTTTGGGCCCGATTGTGCGTTCGGACCAAATCCGAAAGTTGGCCACGCTTGCCCTTCTGATTGCAAGGCTGCGCATCGTCATATCGCGTCGAATGTACTCGATTATCCACGTCAAATCCGGAGGCCGATCGATGACTAAACACATGACAACGATCCGCCGCCTCGAACCAGTTGACTGGCAGGCGTTCCGGAGTGTGCGGCTGGAAGCACTTCTTTGTGAGCCTGCTTCATTTACGAGTGCATACAGTGATTGGTCGGCATTGCCGGACAACGACTGGCGGCAGCGATTGAACAGTCCGGTGTTTGCCATTTTTCAAGACATTACACCGGTAGGCCTTCTCGGCCTGGTTCGGGAAAAATTGCCTCGGGCTTCTCACCGTGCGTCGATCACGATGGTGTATCTTCGCAAGGATTTCCGTGGGAGTGGACTAGCGAAGTCTCTTCTGGACATGGTTGCAAAATTTGCTTGGGATATTGGCGTGACACAGCTGGAACTGACTGTAAGTGTCGAGAACCCTGTGGCAATTAGCTTCTATCGGCGGGAAGGCTTTGTCGAAACTGGCCGCATTCCGGCTGGCTTCATACATGAGGGAAGAGAAATTGATGACGTTTTGATGGTGCGTCGTTTGGCAATCCAGCCACTGGGAACGAAGTCGCGCCGGGCCTGAACATACTGAAACTATGCGGTACGTTTCGCGCATCCCCTTATCCTCTGCTTAGCGACCTCTTAACAGGTCGGATGTTTGGTTGTGACAATGGTCCTGAGTAACCACAGGTCCTATCGCAATCGGCGGTTTGTCGAGTTTACTCCGTAGATGAATGCACCGCGCCGCGCATGAGTGCGAATATGAAAATTCGTGAAATTTTTGCGCGCAACCTCAGAGTGATGCGACACGCAAAGGGATTGTCGCAGGAGAAGCTTGCGCATCAGGCTGGTATTGATCGGACCTATGTAAGCTCTCTTGAGAGATGCATTTATAGTCCGACCATCGATATGCTCGCCACACTTGCCGATATTCTGGAAGTTTCCCCCGCTGATTTGCTTCAGGAGGCACCGAACAACAGCAATTCGCATTCGCGGCGCGCAAGCCCTTAGAAGGGGTTGAAGCGTCTGTTTGGCTAACATTCCATTCCAGTGCATGGGATCACCTTAAGCTGGGTGCAGTATAGCACAGCATCGCCGCCACTTCGTACGATTTCACGAAGGCTGGAACCGGCAGGAACTCGAAACGTGAATGGAAGTTATAAGCGCCTGTGAACATATTGGGCGTCGGAATACCGCGCTCCGATATAACTGCACCATCGGTTCCGCCACGCATTGAAATGAGTTTTGGTTTCACATTCGTGCTATCGAGAGACGTTAGAAGCAATTTCATAGCTCGAGGATCCTGTAAGAAAAACGGACCCACATTTCGATATTCGTCGTTCATGCGGAAATCGATTTCGCCAGAGGGGAATCTTGGTTTCATAGCGTCTAGAATGGTCGCGATCTTCTGCTTGCGAGCCTCAAATGAAACGGTGTCGAAGTCGCGTATCAAAACCTGCAGTGTTGCTTTGCTGTCGTTTGCAACAAGATTCGACATCCAGTAAAATCCTTCCGTTCCCTCCGTATGCTCGGGTGTGTCCAGTCGATCGAACTGCGCAATAAAATCCTGCGCCATGAGCACAGGGTTCAAAAGTTTGCCCTTTGCGGACATCGGGTGTGCGCTGATCCCGTGAAAAGTTATTTCGCAAGAAGCAGCATTGAAGTTCTCGGTGACGACCTCACCAAGTTCGCAACAATCAATAGTATAGGCGAAGTCACAGGAAAACCTTTGCAGGTCCAGCGCTTTGGCTCCTCTCAAGCCGATTTCCTCATCGGGCACAAAGGCGACTGCAACATCACCATAGCGTCCTGACTCATCCAGACGGGCCAGAAGTGTCATAATAACGGCTATAGCAGCCTTGTTGTCGGCTCCGAGTACACTCGTTCCATCGCTTGTGATGACATCGTGTCCAACCCATCGATTGATTTCCGGATTCTCGTCAACGCGGAGCCATATATCTTTCTCCTTGTTAAGGCAGAGATCAGAACCCGCGAAGCGATGGATCTGAGGACGAATGCTCGCCTCCAGGCCCACATCAGCGGTATCGAGATGAGCGATAAAACCGATGCGTGGCGCATCAGGCACAGTGCCACGCCGTATACCGGTGACGATGGCCTGGTCATCGACGATGACATCCTGAACCCCCATGAGGATCAATTCCTGGGCCAGTAGGCGCGCCAGTTCCAATTGGCCAGGAGAGGACGGCAAATGTAATGACGTAGCGTCGCTTTGACTGGCGATCGCGATGTATCGGAAAAAACGCTCCGTCAATTCAGTGTTGATATCCATACTATGCGGTTTCCATCCTTATGAGACTGCCTAATCTTACCAAAGTGCGGATCGTTCACACGTGAACACGCCCGCAGTCCCTGGAAATCTCAACGCTGGTCCCAAAGACGGCTGAGCGCTCCGCGAACTGGCGTAGGATTCGATCAGCGTTTTGCTTTCTCGCCAGTTCAGGTACCAGTCGTTGCTCGAATGTAGCACCTCTCAACGATTGCTCACCACCGATAATCAGCGGATGAAGGACCGCCCCGGTGAGGTTATTATTATCGTCAAACGAACATGCACCTATGACACTCTCCCAGACCTCCGGAGCGCGCCATGTGCCTTCTTCTGACGGTACGTGGAAAATGAAGTTACCAAGGCTATAGAAGATCGGCCTTTTCCGATAGATTTCCATTCCCTGCAACACAGGCGCTCCATGGCTTACAAAGGCCGCTGCGCCTGCATCGACACATTTTTTTGCGACGCTTCTGACCCAATCTGGCACCTCAAGCCAATCCGTCGCCCAGTGGTGATGATGCAAATAGGCAATCACCAGGCAGCCTTCACATGTGGCATCGGAAATAGCTTGGAGGTTCACGGCGAGATCGCCATCGTTGATCTTTACACTTCGTCTGAAATCTCTCGAGCGTCGGAAAACAGTTCGCCCGATGCAGACTTCTTCCAGTTCGTTAACCGGCTGGGGGTCGTTGGGTTGACTGTCATTAGTCAGCGCTAGTTGGGTATAACCGACCTTTTCACGCACTGAACGGAGTTCGTTGAACGTCGTTTCGTCAACATCGATTAGCTGGGAAATGCCCAAGCGGTTGATTCCAGGGCGCTCCGGGCGTTCCTCTCTGGCGTCATCGGCATACATAAAATCGGGGCCGGGGCCGCCATCCATGGCGACGATGGCAATCTTGCGTTGCCCTATCCAACCCAGACCGGGTCTCGCAGCCTCTTGATAGTTTCGCCCGATCCCAGCATGCAGGAAGTCTCGTTGCTCGACTTCTTCCAAAGTTGAAAGTATGCCCGAGGGGCCCAGATCGAACGCATGATTGTTGGAAAGTGAGAGAGCTTGAAATCCGATATCATGCAGTGCGTCCAGAACGGCGGGCTGGCTGCAATCGAAAAACGACCCCTTCAAGGGCCAGCCACCGTAGCGTCCGGCAATCGTGCCTTCGAAATTGGTGAAAGCCAGATCAGCTTTCTTTATTATTTCACAGACTTCCTGAAACGCTGGATTGGAAGTACCGCGAGTGTCGTGCTTGATGAGGGATTGCCCGGTTACTGCGATGGTGAAGCTGTTGCTCATGATAGTCCCCTTTTGGCATGCGCGTGACTGGCCGTAAGAACGTGGACATTGCGTCATCCCGTTCACAGCCGATCACGTTTGGCTGATGGTGTGTGCTTCTAATGGATAAACCGGCGGGATCGCGTCCCGACCAAACTGCGTGTGTAAGCGTTTTGCGATTGCGCAAATACGGTCGCTGAGGGACCGCAATCTTCCACGCGACCGTTCCTCAAGATATATATCTGGCTGCAGAGATCCTGAACGACGGCAAGATCATGCGAAATGAAGATCATCGATATATTATCTTCCAGAATCCGTTCTTTCAGAAGCTCGACGATCTCTGCTTGAACCGATACGTCAAGTGCCGAGGTTGGTTCGTCGGCGACGATAATCTCTGGTCGTGCGAGCAGTGCGCGTGCAATGCAGATACGCTGCTTTTGTCCACCAGAAAGCTGGTGTGGGTAACGAGACAGAAAATTTCTGTCCAAGCCGATCCTGTCCATCATCTTTCCGATCTCGGAACCGGTCGTCCGCCGGTCAGCCAGGCGGTTTTTCGACCGAGCGGCCTCCTCAAGTGTATCGCCGATAGCCATGCGTGGGTTCAGCGAAACCGATGGATCCTGAAAGATCATCTGAACCCGTCCAAGGATTCGGCTCGTTCGCCTATTCTTGGAGACGTCGAATTTTGCTCCGTCGATTGCAATCTCGCCGTCACTTGCCGTCTCGAGCCCGGCAATAATCCGACCCATGGTTGTCTTTCCACTACCACTTTCGCCAACAATGCCTGTAACGCTGCCGCGCTGAAGTCGAATTGAAACTTGGTCCAGTGCTTTTTGTGATGCAGTTCGTGAAAAAGGCCATGGGAGACCCGCTAAGCGGAAGCTTTTAGAGATATTGCTCGCCACAAGAATATCAGCAACCGGATTTGTTCCGGCTTCTCGTCGATCAGATATATTTGTCGACCATGACATATCGGACCCCGAATGGCCGCCGGATAAACGCAAACGGGGAACAGCCGCGAGCAATCTCCGTGTATACTCATTCTGCGGTGCGTCGAGAATGGCGCGGGTAGAGTTTTGTTCGACAACCTTCCCGTGACGCATAACCAGAACCTTGTCGGCGATCTCGGCTATGACGCCCATATCGTGGGTAACCAGCATGATGGACACACCAGTTTCATCGACGAGTTTGCGCAGGAGCAACAGAATCTGCTTTTGCACGGTTGCATCAAGCGCAGAGGTTGGCTCATCAGCGATAATGATTTCCGGCGATCCTGCTAGCGCGATGGCGATTACGATGCGTTGCCGTTGCCCGCCAGAGAACTGGTGCGGATAGTCGTCATATCGCCGCTCCGCTTGTGGGATGCCAACCCGTTCGAGGATATCAATGCCGCGTTCGCGGATCTCACGACGAGAGAGTCCACTGTGATACAGACGAATTGTTTCATCTAGTTGAGCGCCTATGCTCATCAGCGGATCCAGAGATGCGGTGTGGTCTTGAAAAATAGCCGAGATTCGTCCACCCCTCGCTCGCTCTGGGCTCGTTTTGGTCCATTTCAACTCTTGTCCGGAAAACCTGATCGAACCGGAAGTTTGCTTGAACCGCGATCCCATCAATCCAATGACAGCATTACCTAAAGTCGACTTACCCGCGCCGGATTCGCCGATAATGCCGAGAATCTGGCCTTTGCTGAGAGACGTGCTGACATTGTGCAGGATTGGTACGGGGCCACTTGTCGTTAAATACTGTAAAGAGAGATTGCTGATCTCAAGAACGTTCGTGCTCATATCTTCGGTCATCGTGTGCTGCTCCTTGGATCAAATCTGCGACGAATATCCTCTCCCACGAAGTTCACGCTGGCGATCAGCCCAAACAGGGCAAGCCCCGGGAAAAAGCTGATCCAGTATTGGCCGGTCATCAGATACTGAAATCCATTCGCAACAGCAGAACCAAGAGATGGTTGATCGACAGGGACGCCAAGACCGAGAAAGGATAGGGTGGCTTCAAGCGCGATCGCGTGTCCGACCTCAATAGGTACAAGCGTGAGTGCGGGTGCTATGCTGTTTGGCAGCAGATGACGAATAATCACCCGGAAAGTCGGTAATCGCAGCAAATGCGCAGCGTCGATATACGATTTCCCACGTTCGCTCAGCGCAACAGCGCGTGCGACCCGGGCATAATTTGCCCATTGGACGATGATTAGTGCGAGGATGATGCGGTCGATGCCTGGTCCCAGTGCGACAATCGCGATCAGCGCGATCAGCATCGAAGGAAGGCTTAGAAACAAATCGACCGTCCGCATGATGATGGCATCAACTCTGTTTCCGAAATATGCCGCGGTAACCCCCGCAGTCAGTCCGATCAGACCGGCTATCGCAGTGCTGATGAGGGAAACGGCGAGGCTGATGCGCAGCCCATAAAAAATCATGCTTGTGATGTCACGCCCCAATCCGTCGGTACCAAGGAAATACACATAACCACCACTTCCGGTCGTTCCCGGTCGAGAGGAGGCTTCCCACGCGAAAATCTGAAGAGGATCATAGGGATTTTGCGGTGCTATGAGTGGTGCCGCAAGTGCGAGAAGGGCAAAGACAGCGAAGATGACCGTCGAAGATGTTATGGGAAGCAGGGAAGGGATCTTCCAAAATTTCCGAAGAGTTTCGGCATTCATGGCAACTACCTTTGTGAAGAATGGCGTATGCGCGGATCAATGAACGCGTGAAAGAGATCGACGAGCGCGTTGAGCACAACGAAGGTGACGGAGACGAACGTCAGCGTTGCCATCACGACAGGGCGATCTAAAAGCTGGATTGAATCGATGAGCAGCTTTCCAACGCCGGGCCAAGCAAAGATCGTTTCCACGACCACTGCAAAGGCTAGCATTGCGCCAAACTGCAAGCCGATCACCGTCACGATTGGTACACTGATATTCGGAAGAGTGTGACGAAACAGAATCCGACCAGATGAGAGGCCTTTTGCGCGGCAAAACCGGATGAAATCGTGACTTTCCACTTCCACGGTGCCTGCACGGGCCAATCGGGCAATTAATGCGATGTTTGGAATGGCCAGCGAAAGCGCGGGTAGAACCAGATGTTTCAAACCGTTCGCTGTCAGGAAACTCCATTCGACACCGAACATTCGTGTCGTATCGCCGCGACCGCCCGACGGAAACCATCCCATCATGACCGCACCGACCAGAATCAGAACCATGCTAAGCCAGAAAGCGGGAACGCTGATTGCAAATACACTGGATCTCAGAATAATCCGGTCAATCAGGGATCCCTGTCTGCGCCCGGCAATGAGGCCAAGCAGGATACCGCCAGGCGCCGCTATCAACATTGCTGCAGAAGCCAGTTCGAGTGTTGCTGGCAGCTTGGTCAAAACCAGTGAGAAGGCCGGGAGATGATAGATGTAGGAGGTGCCAAACGAACCAGTGAGAAGCGATTTCACAAATATCAGATACTGTTGCCAAAGTGGTTGGTCGAGACCCAGCGCAATCGTCGCGTTCCTTATATCCTCGACAGTCGCAGTCTCCATGTTGACGATGTTGAATACTGGGTTTCCAACACTATGAATGCCGATGAATCCGATCAGCGACATGACGAAAAGCAGAACAACGGCCTGTCCGAGACGGCGAGTGATGGCAGTGATCAGCCCCATGGTCACTCTCCCGCCGGGACGGCTTGCATGGCTGTTGTCCATCCACGTGGGTGAACAGTGTAAGAGGCAACACGCTTTCCGTAGCCCGCGATGTGGTGGAAATGATAGAGCGGAATAATTGGATAGTCCGCCATTACGAGATCGGTGGCGCGAGCGATTGCCTCGTCCCGCTTCGGCCCGACCTCGATAGCCTCCGCGTTGGCTAATGCCTCATCGAATGCCGCGTTGCGATAGTCTCCGTAATTCAACGAACCGGTTTTCTGTTCGTCATTTTTCGAAGCGAGCACGGCATCGAGACAGATCGTGACCGCATCGCCGGAACAGCCAGCATACCAAGCCGGATAATCACCCTGGTTCAGTTTGTTCGCGTAGACAGAGTAGGGGGCGACCGCCGGTTTTACTCGAACCCCGATGCGCGCCCAGTTTTGGGCTATGGCTTGCAGGGATTCGCTGTCACCTGGATAACGTCCTCCCGGCCCGCCAATCTCCACACTGAAACCGTCCTTTAACCCTGCACGGGATAGCAAGTCTTTGGCACCTTCATAATCAGGTTTGGTGACGGAAAGTTGGTCCGAGGTGCCCGGTAAACCAGTCGGAAAAAGCTGAGAGGCCGCACTTCCGTATCCCATTAGGATTTTCTGGGCGAGAAAATCGCGATCTGTCGCCATCGTCAGCGCCTTGCGCACCCGTGCATCGCGAAACGGATTGGCGATTGGTGAGCCTGATTTGTCGGTTACGCCGGGAAGCTTCTCGCGCCCGACGTCAAATTGCAGGAAATTGGATCGCGCCGCGCTGGTGCTTTCAACCTTTGCTCCGCGCTGTTTAAGCATTTCAACATCACGCGCTGGAATATAGTCGGCAAGATCGACATCACCAGTGGCGAGGGCAGCGACGCGAGCAGCAGGACTCTCAATAATCCGGAATACTACTTCAGACCAGGCAGGCTTTGTTCCCCAGTAATCATCGTTTGTAACCAGTTTAAGGGTTTCGCCCGATTGCCAGCTGTCGAATTTGTAAGGGCCGGTACCGATTACAGCCAAGCCCCGGTTCATCTCATCGGTTGCTTTGAAGCCGCCGTCCTCGTGTCGCACAATGAATATTGACGCCAGCGATAGTGGAAGGGTGGGATCAGCTTGGCTCGTTTCGAAGACAACGGTATGCGGATCCGTTGCAGTGATTTTGCTGATGGCTTGCGTGTAGGCCGCCAGTCCGCCGCCTGGGGGCTTGAGATAATGCTGGATACGTTCAACGGTAGTGACGACGTCCTGTGCCGTAAAAGGCGAGCCATCGTGAAACTTCACATCTTCGCGAAGCTTGAATTCCCATTGTGCGTCTGACAGCCGCTTCCAGGATTTGGCAAGCCCCGGTTGGGGTTCCATGTTTTCGTCCTGATAAACCAGCCTTTCAAAAATATGAGAGAGAAGTGAGGTGTTTTCGTTGAGATCCGCATAATGGGGGTCGAGTGTCATAAGCTTGTAGGCAGTTGCAACTTTTAACGTCTGTGCGCTCGCCTCAATTGCCGTCAGGCCTCGCAGCATCGAAATACTAACGCCGGCGCAAACCAGCGCCCGGCTAAAAGTGCTTATAAGTGTCATTGAATTACTCCCTTTGATGTTCCGCAGCACGCCACACTTCGGGTTCGTGCTTCTCCCGCGAAAAATTCTGTCCTCCTCATCCAGGCCTGTTTCGCCCGGCTGATCCGCCCTCCCGTGATTATGTAGAGTTTACTCTGTAGTTGAATACTCTACAGAACGCAATAAGTTCAAGGATGGAAAACCGCGATATCTTTGCCCGTAATCTGTTCTGGTTAAGGAACGAGCGAAAACTCTCTCAGGAAGAGCTGGGATTCCGCTCCGGTTTGCATCGCTCGACGATTCAGAACCTTGAAAATCGAAAGCACTCACCAACCCTAAAAAATCTGGCGAAACTGGCAGGTGCGCTCGAGGTAACTATCGAGGAGTTGATCAGCCCGCGCAGGGAGGACTGAGACTTGTTTCCTTCAAAATCATTAGAAGATCGGCAGCCACTGAACGAAACGGAGGCCAAGGAAATTCATCGCAGTCGGGCTGAAGAACGCCTAGAGTTATTAATGCATGCAGTTTTGCGATGGCACCGTAAATGGATCGAGCCGGTGTATCCCACAGTTCATGTGCGGCTATGCCTTCTCGTTCGGAAGCCTCACTTTCCGCTTCAAGCGCACGCGTATATCCGGTCAGTTCGTCCGCAAACTCGAGAATGGAGTAATGCTCTTTCAATCGCGTGTTTGCTTCTGCGCGTGCTTCCGCTAGCGATGGGCCGGGTAGAACGTTTTCTATGTCCCGGTAGCTCATTACAGAGCAGCTTCCAATCCCGGGTACTTCCACCTGGATGTAAGGTTCGCCGACCTCCCGAAGCAGTTTTCTCTCGAGATGCTGCTGCAACCGGCAGAGCTGACAGAATTCAGTATAGGCTTTCTGCCAGATTTCCCATTTCAGTACTGCAGGATCGTCGTCGGGCCCAGGCGATGGCGGATGTGATTTGTGGGAAAGGAATTCCTCGACGGAGGAAAGAACGTTTCGATGGGTACGTGAGGGCAAAGTTCTGCTATTCTCAGAATCAGCCATGATCCGAGCTCCTATAAGCTTGGTTTGTGGTAAGGCCGTCTGGGTGGTACGAACACTCAGGCGGCCGCCTTCAAAGCACAGAGTACATATATAGCGGACGGTATGCAACTAAAATCAGTGCACGGCTATGATATTAACGGTCTTCAGTGTCGTTTGGCACGGGTAGCGTTGGGGTGGGGTGTACGTGAGTTGTCCTCGGCGGCCAGAGTTTCTCAGCAAACCCTTGTTCGGTTGGAGAAGGGTGAAACCCTCCGGCCAGCAACGCTTGAGCGCATAAGGAAGGTGTTGGAAGAAGCCGGCATTGTCTTCATTTCAGAAGAAAACGACGGCAGCTTCGGAATTCTGATCAAACGTTCTTCTTTGACATAATTGCCCGCCAGCAGATAAGCTCCGCTCTGGGACAAAATGGATAGAGGTGCTCGTGCGCGTAATCCAACAACAGCCAATGAGCTGTGCGCGTTTGTTCTTGTTCTGCGGGATGGCAGTCCTGACCGCGAGGCTCTTACCATACCGCACCGGCGATTTAATAAATGGCTCCCGAACGGGTTTCGTGTGATCTTAGCGGTATTCGTCTTACTTCGAGAGGATGAATGGCTGCTCTTCTCGCTGGCTTGGTCACAACGATCCGAAACCTGGGCAAGAATTGCTCGGATAAGCAGCGAAGCGCGAAGTTCACACTGAGCGTTCAGAGAAATGCTGCCAGCCCCCTGACGTTTACATCTTCAACGACCGACTTTCCCTATTCCTGCGTTAGGACAAAGATATGACGGATACAGTAACTCGTTGAAGCATTCTTTTTGATCGCATCAAGAAATGAATTGCCCACTTTGATCGCGTCCGGGGTGGGGCCATCCTGCGTGCATTGGATAAAACGAATCACTGCTGAATCCCGCGCCAATGTGAACTAACTCCAAGAGTGCTCGCGCCCGCTGGTGAGATTAATAGTATGCGTTTTCGTAATGTAATGAATATAATTGTGAAGATCAGCAGTGCTTTCGTAAACGATCAGGCGCCATAAACACCTTGCAGCTTTTCAAATATCTCGGGTGCAATCTCATATTGCCGAGCTTTGCCTCGACCAAGGGATGTCTTGCCCCAGGATTCTTTTAACAAGCCGCGAGTGACGAGAGGATCAATCGCCTCCTGCGCAGCTTTTCGTGTCATACCAGTCACTTCCGTTACGTTGGTTATGGTCAGCACCATTTCAGCTTTTTGCAGACTGTAGAGCAGATTCATCATTCCAAGCTGACGCAGACGCGAGTTTGGTGTCTCGTCGGGCAGCGGTTTAGACATGATCTCGTGCGTCGTCACGGTCGCAAAAATCGCGTTGTGCCAGCGGCTCTCTAATTGACTTGGCATCTTCTTAACTATGCGTTATCGTGTAGTATGAAAGAAGGGTGAATGCGCGCAGGCAAACCGCGTGAGGCGCGATAGACGGGGAGAATGGCATGAGGCATGCAGTCATTCGGGTGCTTTCCGGCGTTTTAATATGCGCTCCATTATACACGTTTTCGTCATCTGTGGCGCGGACAGATGATTGGGGGTGCCAAGTGCTGCTTTGCCTTTCCAATCCCGGCTCGCCAACCGAGTACGCTGAATGCCGTTCGCCAATCGAACGGCTTTGGTCACATCTGGCCAAGGGACGCACCTTTCCCATTTGTAGTGGCATTGGTTTCACGACGTCCCGGCCGCGCTACGAGCCCTATTACTGCGATACCGGGTTTCGCCTCGTCACACGGTCGGACGTCCGCGGGCACAGCGAGGCTGGATGCGTGTCCATCGAACCCAAAGTCGTTAGCAAGCATATGTGCAGGAGTGATTACAGTAGTGTGGCGACAGGCCAATGGTACTTCGAAAATTCGAAGAGAGTCTGCAAAGCCTTTGTCGCCAAACGTCCCAATATCCGGAAACAACCTCGATATGTCGATGTGACAATAGATGGTGCAGGTCGCCAACGCGTGTGGTTCTGACGATGGCAACGATTTTTGTCGATCTTGCGCAGCAATGCGCGCCGCAGATTGTGACCGAAACACTCGCAGCGGTGTTAAGTGTCGAGAGCGGCTTTAAGCCATTCGCGATCCGCATCAATTCCAACTATCCCCCTACCAATCAGCCTCGAACCGAGGCCCAAGCCATTGAAACCGCCTCAATCCTGATCGCCGATGGCATCGACATTGATCTCGGTCTCGCAGGCATTAATGCCGGTGATCTCGGTAAGCTTGGTCTGTCTGTAAGCGATGCGTTCGATTTCTGCCTCAACCTTAAAGCAAGCGCCTCACTGCTCGAAAGCTATTATCGAGTGGCGGTTGAGGCGGGCGCGACGGATGCCCAAGCTGAGGTGGTCATGCTGCGCTCGTATTACGGCCACGGCGACCCTTCGCTCGGCGAATTGGTCGGCTATGACAAGCGCGTTTTGGCGGAACGCAAGCGGTTGGTCGAACGCCTTAAGACTATCGAGATAACTCAAGAACAGGCAAGCGGGACCCAGCGGCGGGATCGGACGGCGGACCATAGTGTGAGTTCCGACACTGGCGCGACCCTACATTCGCGAAGTCGTTCCGAACCGCCTGCGCCAAAATGGGACGTCTTCAGTTCAGGGAGGCGATCTTCCGTCCTCGTCTTTTCAAATGACCAACAGGAGTGATGAACACATGAACCTTCAGGCTCGCATCAAACCGTTCGCGACGATCGCGTCGATGGCAACCGTATTCTCTCTAGCCCTGATCGAGCCGAGCTTAGCCCAAGCAGGCGGTATCGAGAGTGTTCTGCAGAACATCGTCAATATGCTACAGGGCAATGTCGCACGTCTGCTGGCCATCATAGCGGTCATTATCGTCGGCATCGCCTGGATGTTCGGCTATCTGGACCTCCGCAAAGCCGCCTTCGTCGTCCTTGGTATCGGTATTATCTTCGGTGCAACCGAAATCGTCTCCATGATTTCAGGCAGCTGACAATGATTGGGACGATCGAACTCGAGCAAGACACGCTGTTCTTGGCCTGCACGCGACCGGCGATGATTGGCGGCGTGACGATGGAGGCGATGGGGATCAACATGATCTTCACGACAATCCTTTTCATCGTCGCGGGGTCGGTCGCCTATGTCCTTGTGGGATTGGTCTTTCACACCGTCTTCAAGGCAATCGTCAAGCACGATCATAACAAGTTTCGCGTTCTGCTTGGCTGGATAGAGACGCGAGGTAGGACCCGTAATAGCAGGTTTTGGGGCGGATCAAGCCTTACACCGATGAAGCTTGTCCGGCGTTATGATGAAAGGGATCTCGGCCTTGTCTAGTACAACCATCATAAGGAAGCGCGAGCTCGAGCCAGAGACGTTCATTCCTTATGTCCGCCACGCTGACGAACGGGTGATAGCCCTCGATTCCCGCGCCCTCATGGTTATGATCGCGCTCGAAGGCGTGTCATTTGAGACGGCGGACACCCTCGATCTGAATGCCCTTCATCGCGACCTGAACACGCTTTATCGCAATATCGCCGATGAGCGGCTGGCTCTTTGGACGCATGTCATCCGCCGCCGCGACAACGATTATCCCGAAGGAACATTTTCCAATGATTTCTCGCGCACTCTGAACGAGAAATACCGAAACCGTATGATCGACCAGGACTTGTTCCGCAACGATCTCTATCTGAGCTTGGTTTGGTATCCCGGCCGAGACCCGATTGAGCGTGTGGTGGCTTTGCTGTCGAAGTTGCGCAAAGCGCGGCGAACCGGACTTGAGGTCGACGAAGAAGCGCTGAAGCATCTCAACAATGCTGTCGTTGACTTGACCGCTGGGCTCAAGCGCTTCACTCCGCGCATCCTGTCGTTACAGGTGCGGGACGGACTTGTCTTCTCAGAGCCGAGCGAGGTATTGCACCAGCTGGTCGGTGGCCGCCGGGAGGCCGTGCCGCTGACTGAGGGGCGGACATCGTCCGCGATCTATTCTGATCGTGTCATCATCGGCCGCGAAACCGTCGAAATTCGCCACGAGGGAACGACCCGCTATGCCGGCATGTTTGGCTTCAAGGAATATCCGGCCCGAACGCGTCCTGGCATGTTCGATGGTTTGCTCACCGTTCCATACGAACTGATCTTGACGCAGAGCTTCTCATTTTTGTCGAAAGCTGACGGCAAGACGGTGATGGGGCGCAAACAGAACCAGATGATCAGCGCCGGCGACAAGGCCGGGTCGCAACTCGAGGAACTGGACGCAGCCCTTGATGACCTGGAATCGAACCGGTTTGTCCTTGGTGACCATCATCTCACACTAACGGTGTTCGCGGGATCGGTGAAGGATCTAACCGACAATCTGGCAAAAAGCCGGACGCATCTGACCAACGGCGGCGCGGTCGTCGCGCGAGAAGACCTCGGACTGGAAGCGGCCTGGTGGGCGCAGCTCCCCGGAAACTTCCGCTATCGTGTTCGCTCAGGCGCCATAACGTCGAAGAATTTTGCAGCCCTTTCGCCGTTCCACTCCTATCCGGCAGGCAAGCGCGACGGTAACGAATGGGGGCCGGCAGTGGCGATGCTGAAAACTGCGTCCGGCTCGCCGCTTTATTTCAATCTTCATTATGGTGACCTCGGCAATACCTTCATTGGTGGCCCTTCCGGGTCGGGCAAGACCGTTCTGCTCAACTTCATACTGTCCCAAGGCGAGAAGTTCGACTCGCATATCGTCTTTTTCGATAAGGACCGCGGCGCCGATCTCTTCGTACGCGCGGCGGGCGGAACCTATCTGCCGTTGAAGAATGGCCGCCCGACGGGATGCGCACCCCTTAAGGGCATGGAACTGACACCGGAGAACAGGGCGTTCCTGGCGCAGTGGGTGAACAAGCTTGTCGGCTCTAAGACACGCGAACTCTCGGTTTCCGACGTGCGAGATATCGCCGGTGCTATTGACGGCCTTTCCGATCTTCCTGTCGAGCGCCGGTCGATTGGCGCATTGCGCACCTTCCTCAACAACACCGATCCGGAAGGTGTCGCCGCGCGGTTGCGCCGGTGGGAAAAGGGAGGTCCGCTCGGCTGGGTTTTCGATAATGACGCCGACGAGATCGGTATTGGGGCGAAGTTCCTCGGCTACGACATGACGGACTTCCTCGATAACGAGGAAATCCGTACGCCGCTGATGGCTTATCTCTTCCATCGGGTCGAGCAGCTTATTGACGGCCGTCGCATCATCATAGTCATCGACGAATTCTGGAAGGCCCTTGCCGACGAGGACTTCAGGGACCTGGCCCAGAACAAGCTCAAGACCATCCGAAAGCAGAATGGCCTGATGTTGTTCGCCACGCAGAGCCCTCGTGACGCTATCAATTCCCCGATCGCCCATACGATTATAGAGCAGTGCTCAACGCAGGTTTTCATGCCGAACTCACGTGGCAGTCATGTGGATTATGTCGGCGGGTTCAAGCTAACCGAACGGGAATACGAGCTGATCGCGCGTGAGCTTTCCAATGAGAGCCGACGCTTCATCGTCAAGCAGGGCCATAACAGTATCGTCGCCGAACTCAATCTGAGCGGCTTCGACGACGAATTAGCCATTCTCTCTGGCCGAACGGCGAATGTCGAACTCGCCGACACGATAAGGGCCCGATCGGGGGACGATCCGGCAGTTTGGATTCCTCTATTTCATCAACGAAGGAGTGCAGTCTGATGCGAATTCGCAAATCTACGATGGCGGTGGTGGCCATTCTCGCCCTGTCGGCTGGCGCTGGAGCACAGGGAATTCCTGTCGTCGACAAGACGGCGATCCTGCGATGGGCCAGCCAGCTCGATGCAATGAAGCAGCAGTATGAAGCGCTCAATCAACAGATTAATCAGGCCGAGAAATTGTTCGGCTCCCTGAACAAGCTGACCGACATGGCGGATGTGGCTTCGCTTCTGAACCAGCCCGAAATCCGCAAGGCGCTGCCGCAGGATTTTGTCGCCATCGAAAGCCTTCTTAGTGGCAATGATTCCGGCCAATTCGGCGATGCCGCGTCGAAGTTTACCGAGAGCAATTCGACCTATCAGTCGTCGGCGAATGATTTCTACGCACATGAACTCGAGAGAATCCAGAAACGCAATGCTGGCCAGATGTCCCTAGGCCAGAAGATCTACGACACGGCGACCAAACGTATCGAAGGGATCGACCAGCTTCGCCAGAAGATCTCCTCGGCGAGCGACGCCAAGGAGATTGCTGACCTGCAGACACGAATTCAGGCCGAAAGCGCCTTTCTGCAGACCGATCTTCTACGGATGCAAGGCTTGCAAATGGTCCAGCAGGTCCATGTCCAGGTCGAGCAGCAACGGCATGCGGAGGACTGGAAGAAGCGTATGGATGAAATGGGGGCGGCGCTTCAATGAAACCTTTTGTCAACTTTCTGATCATCGGAATGCTTACAGGATGCTCCCAGGCGGAAAAGACCTATTCGGTCGACGACTTTCTGGCAAACGATGCGCTGTTGGCTGAGCATGTCGAGAAGTGCCGCAACAATCCAGGTGAACTTGGTCAGACGCCCAACTGTGTCAATGCAGCTGCTGCCGATGGCAAGGCGCGCCTTCAACGCATGAAAAAGGCTTTGGGGGGCTAACGGGGGAAATGTATAATATCTTCGCCTTTGTCGATGGGCAGTTCCAGAACCCGTTGCAGAACTTTATTTCAATCGGTACATCGAACATCGCCAATTGGGTGGTTGGTCCTATCACAGTGGCATTGACCCTCTACGTTGTGCTTTACGGCTTCCTTATCCTGCGAGGATCTGTCCAGGAGCCAATCACGGATTTCGCATTTCGTGCAATGAAACTCGCCGTTATCCTGATGCTGGTCAGGAATGCCGCCGAGTATCAAATCTATGTTGCCGACCTGTTTTTCGAGTCACTTCCACGCGAGATATCCCAAGCTCTCAATGTTGGTGCCACACCGACCGCAAGCACCTTTGATGCTTTACTAGACAAGGGCCAGAAATCGGCGCGCGAGGTTTGGGCGCGCGCCTACTGGCCAGTGGACATCGTGACCGGCCTCGGCGGCATGCTGGTGATAGGGGCGAGTTTTGCCGTCGCGGCAATTGGCTACATCGTTTCCCTCTATGCCAGGCTCGCACTGGCGATCGTTCTGGCCATTGGGCCCATTTTTATTGCACTTGCCATGTTCCAGGCCACGCGGCGTTTCACCGAGGCGTGGCTCGGCCAGCTCGTTAATTTCGTTATCCTGCAGGTTCTGGTGGTCGCCATCGGCTCGTTGTTGATCGACACGATCGATTCCATTTTCCTTGCCATTGAGGCCTATTCCGATGTGCTGATGCGGCCGATCGCGCTCTGTGCCATCTGCCTTGCGGCGCTCTACGTTTTCTATCAGCTCCCGGCAATCGCCTCAGCGCTTGCTGCGGGCGGCGCGTCGCTCACCTATGGCTACGGCGCGGCGCGTGATGCACATGAAGGCATTCTCGCCCGGGGCATGAAGAATGCCCGTGGGGGCATCAGGACAATTTACCAAAAATTCCGGCTTTCAGGCTCTTCCTGACCGACGATCCTGCACTTTTGAAAGGTCCACATCGATGGGGCGAACGCTATTGTTATGTCTTTCACTCTTTGCGTTGAGCGGCTGCGCGACGCTGAGCTATCCGCTGCCCAAATGTGACGGTTACGCCAAGCGGCCGCTCAATAGATCGATGTGGGAATGGGAGAGTGGTAAGCAGGTGCCCGGCCAGCAGCATTCTTCGCTTGCCGCAGGCACATCGTCCGCCCTAGCTTTCACACTGAAGCAGAACAGCGGGGGCGTTCACCCGGCATTCGCGGGTTTTGATGAGGCCGGATCTCTCCGCGCCTGCCAAGCGGAGTAAGGCTATGGTCACGACGGACAGCCTCAAGGAATATTTCGATAAATCTCGACGCTTCGATCAGGATCGGATGATATCGGCCGAACGGTCGAGGCGGCTTGCCTGGTTCGTGGCGACGGTCGCCAGTCTTCTCGCCTGCGTGTCGGTCGCAGCGGTCGTGGCGTTGACGCCGCTGAAGACCGTCGAGCCATTCGTGATCCGCGTCGACAACTCGACCGGCATCGTTGAGGTCGTATCGGCTTTGTCCTCGGCGGCCGGCACCTATGATGAGGAAGTGACCAAATACTTCGCTGCCCGCTATGTCCGGGCGCGCGAGGGCTATGTCTGGTCGGATGCCGAGGAGAATTTTCGCATTGCCTCGCTGATGTCAAACTCCGCCGAGCAGCAGCGCTTCTCATCCTGGTATCGTGGCAGCAATCCGGAATCGCCTCAGAACGTCTACGGGCGCTCGTCAACGTCACGCATCGCGATCAAGTCGATCTCGCTGATCAATAACAATGTGGTTTCGGTCCGATACACGAGAACCATCACACGGGGTGACGATATCCGCACGACCCATTGGGTCGCGACGATCACCTATTCCTATGCCAATGCCCCGACATCCTCCAGCGACCGGCTGGTGAACCCACTTGGGTTCGTGGTGAGCGAGTACCGGGCCGATCCGGAGGCCTTCAATTGAAGAAAGCAAGACTTTTCGTTGCTACCGCCATCGCATTGCTGGTGATGCCGCCGGCCCATGCACTCGAGATTCCGACCAGTGCGCAGCAGGACAATCGCGTCCGCTTCGTCAACTACCAGCCTTACAATATTACGCGCGTCGTCGGGACGATCCGATCGTCGGTGCAGGTGGAATTCGCCCCGGATGAAGAAATCGCGCATGTCGCGCTGGGCAACACGGTTGCCTGGGAGGTCGCGCCAGCCGGGCATATCCTGTTCCTTAAGCCGCGCGAGAACCAGCCGGCGACGAACATTTCCGTGGTCACAACGCGGCGGGACGGATCCAAGCGCAGCTACCAGATGGAGCTGGTCGTACGGGACGGCTCCGTGGACGCCGGACAGAACACCTACTTCTATGTGAAGTATCGATACCCGGCCGACGAAGCCGCGCGCCGCCGCCTTGAGGAAGAGGCGCGCAAGCGCGCCGCCGAGGCCGGTTATGCCGACCAGGTCCTCGGCATTCACCAGCAGTATGGTCCGCGCAACTGGCGCTATTCGGCTCAAGGGTCCGCGGCGATCGAGCCGCAGTCCGTCTACGACAACGGCAAGGTGACGACGTTCGCCTTCAGCGACAATCAGGAAATGCCGGCGATCTACATCGAGAACTCTGACGGGACGGAGAGCCTGGTGCCGAAGACCGTGCAGGGCGATCTCGTTCTGGTTCATGCGATCAGCCGCAAGTTCATCCTGCGCCGTGGGTCGGACACGCTCTGCATCTTCAACGAAGCCTATTCACCCGTCGGCGTGGATCCGGGCACGAACACCACTTCGCCCTCGGTCGAGCGCGTGGTCAAGGCTCCGACCGCGGGCCAGTAGGGGAGGGCATTATGTCAGACACTGAAAATGCAACGATCCCGGGCGAACGCGGAGAAACCTCGGCGACGCACAAGAAGGAAACCAACCCGCTCGTGAAGCGCGGCGCTGTCGTGTTCGCGATCGTCGCCTTTATGGGCTTTGCCATGTGGTCGATGCGGCAGGCGCCAAAGGAAGAGGCCGAGCAACCTGGCTCGAACGTTATCCGGCAGACCACCGAATTCGAGCCGGCCAAGGCTGAACCTGAACCGGTCGTGCTGCCCGTGCCCGAGATCAAGCTCCCGACGCCGGCGGTCGCAGCAGAAGAAGCCCCTGCCGTCGATGAACTGCTCGAAGCCGCCCGGCGGGCGCCGGTCATGGCCTTCGGCGGCGGCCAGACCGGCAACAGCAACCGCCAACCGACAGGCGCGGCACCAACCAACGATCCCAATTTCATTCCGGTCGATGGCGCGTTCGGTGGACGGGGACAGGGCGAAAACGAGGATCAGCGTTTCAACCGGATGCTGAAGCCCACGGTGCTGGAGGGCTCGAAAGCCGGGCATCTCGGCAATCGCAACTTCATTGTCGCGATGGGCACCTCGATTCCCTGCGCGCTCGAGACGGCGTTGTCGTCGGACCAACCGGGCTTTGCCAGTTGCGTGATCACGCGCGACGTGCTGTCCGACAATGGCCGCGTGGTTCTGATGGAAAAGGGTACCCAGGTCGTCGGCGAATATCGCGGCGGGCTTCGCCGCGGGCAGAGCCGCCTCTTCGTGCTTTGGAACCGTGCCAAGACACCGACCGGCGTCATCATCACGCTGGCCTCTCCGGCGACAGACGCCATTGGACGCGCCGGATTCGACGGCTTTGTCGACCCCCATTGGTGGGAGCGGTTCGGCAGCGCTTTGCTTCTGTCCGTTGTCGGTGACGTCGCCACCTACGCAGGTCAGGAATTGCAGCGCAGCGATGTTCAGGCACAGGGCACGACAAGCGCCGGCAAGGAGGCGGCCGCGATCGCCGTCGAGCAGTCTATCAACATTCCGCCGACACTGACCAAGCACCAGGGTTCGCTCGTATCGATCTTCGTTGCACGCGACCTGGATTTCTCCAGTATTTACGGCCTGCGCGTGACCGAGCCGCGCAACACGATCTACGACCGGGCCGTGATGGGTGATTTTCACCCGAAATCCGATCTCGTGACGAAGTAGGGCAGGGGATGGCGGAAAATTCCGATGCCGGCGTCGTTCGCCAACTCCTCCTCCCGCTCGCTCCCTTCCTCAGGGACAAGAGCCTCTATGAGGTCGTCATCAATCGGCCCGGCGAAGTGCTGACGGAGGGGTCGCAAGGCTGGCAGCGCCACGAGCTGCCGGACCTTTCATTCGACAAGCTCATGCGTCTGGCGCGGGCCGTTGCCAGCTTTTCCAATCAGGGCATTGACGAGACCCGCCCCCTCCTTTCCGCGACCCTTCCGGACGACGAACGCATCCAGATCGTGATCCCGCCGGCAACAACGAGAAACACCGTCTCCATCACCATCCGCAAACCGTCATCGGTGTCCTTGTCGATGCAGGATATGGAGAATGGCGGCCTGTTCGATGCCGTCGTCCAGAGCACGGACCATAACTCCGCAGAAGACTCGCTGCTCAAGATCTATCGCGAGGGTAAATATCGGGCGTTTCTGGAAGGGGCGGTGCTTGCGCGAAAGAATATCATCATTTCGGGCGCCACAGGCTCAGGCAAGACTACACTGTCGAAGGCTCTGGTCCAGCACATTCCAAAGGATGAAAGGCTCATCAGCATCGAGGATACGCCTGAGTTGGCTATCTCTCAGCCGAACCATGTCCGGCTATTCTATTCGAAGGGCGGCCAGGGCGTGGCCAGGCTGGGCGCGAAGGAGCTCCTGGAATCCTGCCTGCGCATGCGTCCCGATCGAGTGCTGCTGCAGGAACTGCGCGACGGAACCGCCTTCTATTATATCCGCAACATCAACTCGGGTCACCCCGGCTCGATCACCACGGTGCATGCGGACTCCCCGAATCTCGCATTCGAGCAGCTCACGCTTCTCGTTATGGAATCCGAAGGCGGAAGGGACCTCGACCGGGACGACATCCGCAATCTGCTCAAGATCTCGATCGACGTGATTGTTCAATGCAAAAGGATTAACGGACGCTTCCGTGTGACCGGAATCTACTTTGCGGATGCTGAAAGTGGGAATTCAATCCGATCCGCTCGCTGACACGGGCATTTGCGGCCAGCATGTCGCGGCGGTTCAACGGCAACACAGAATCAATCGTATCGAGTTGTTCTGCTCAGCTTACAATATTTGAAGGCACTGGGTTGGTTTGTTCATAGAATGACGCCATCTGTTCTAAGACTTGCGGAAAATCCGTATGTTACGGAAAACCGAGGTTGATCATGAAATCCACAATAACGACCGCAGCCCTTTCTGGTAGTCCAAACTAATTCTAGGTGCATATCCTGTCGCGGGCGATATTTGACTCATACTCATACTCATACTCATACTCATACTCATACTCATACTCAAAATCAGAAACAGGCCAACCAATTCGCACCGTTTAATGGGGCGAACCCAGCCGTATTGTTGGTAAAGCCCAATCAGGACTGCAGCAATTCAGTGTACATGAGCTCGATACGCGCAGCCTCCTTTTCAGTCAGGCCGGCAAGCTCCGTTTCGCGAGCACGCTTCGACACCTTACCGCCATTCTGGCTTAGAAAGCGGAACAGGAGATCGAGCAGTCTGTCCGGCATGTCAATCATGCGCGAGACCTCATTCTTGAAACTATCATAGGTTTTCAGGAAGGCGGTCTCTGCTGGCAGGTCAACATCAATGGTACGCGCCACGTATTCGAACAGGAATTCCGCATGGGGCGTTGCGTCGAAATATCGATAAAAATCGACAGTCTCGTTCAGCACCTCTACATTGCCTCGCTCGGTCGGTCGCCAGCGGACAAAAGGCAACAGGCGACGGGAATAGGTCTCCAACACTTGACGGTACTCATCAATGCGGTCGAGAATGACTGCCGAGACAGGAAACACCACCCCAGGCGGATTGAAACCGCGTTCCGCCAAAACATGATGGATGACGTAACGATGCAGGCGTCCATTTCCGTCCTCAAACGGATGGATATAGACGAAGCCGAAAGCAAGGGTGGCCCCGGCTAATACCGGGTCCAGTTGCCGTGCTGCACCGCGGTCGAATGCGGTCAATCCTTCGATCAGAGTCGGCAGATCGTCATGCCGGGCGCTGACATGATCCGGAATGGGCGCGCCGCTCAGGCGATCATGCTCTCCGACAAAGCCGCTATCAGCGCGCAGGCCAAGGTATACGAAACGCGCATCGCCAATGACGAGGCGCTGCAATCGTTCCAGTTCGGCACGGTCGATTGGATGGCGACCGGCCTCCGCGATAACCTGTCCCCCGCGTTGAATGCGGTCCCTGGGAGGGTCTTCGCCTTCAATCTGGAAACTCGACCGTGAATCCTTAAGGAGCAGGAAGGCAGCAGTACGGGCAAGCAAATCCGCCGGCACCTCAGCGATCAGGCGCCGAGATCTCGGGCGATAAAAGCTTCTAGCTTGGGTGTGCGGAAGATCATCGGGCAGAAGGCGGGTGTGCCCGGCAGATTATTCTTCACCCGATGGCGAGAGGATGTCGTCCCATCGATTGCCCATTGCAGATCGGGATCGACGATCAGGGCGTATGTGCCCCGGGTTGCATCATCGAGATCGAGCCTGGTGTCGAGCAGCCATTCATAAAGAAACCAGAGACGCAGCGCATACGCACCGGTCGGCGCTGCATGCACAATGTCGATAAGTGGCCTTGGCCCAGTAGCCTGAAACAGGGCTTTAAGGACGGCCAGGTCCAGACCTTCGTAACGTAAAGCGAAGGTCAGATGGCCTGTGAGACTAGCGTCTGGTTGGTGGCGTGGCGTATAAAGCTTCCAGTCGTCAGCTTTATAGACTTTGTGGCGCGCACCGATGGCGGCGAGGTTGATCGGCACGTGAACAGCGAGCTCGAAAGCGTCGATTAGGGACGCGTATCCGACCGGGATTGCTCGTTCCGGTAGGCGACGGTCGTGAAAAAAGCTCACTTGGCCTGAAAATGGCTTCTTTTGCCCAAGAAGCATAATTTTTGATACTTTCCCCTGAAATTCTTTTTCACTCGCATTGTGTCATGAAAACCAATCCTATTCCACGAATTTCGAATCTGAATGAGGTTACTCCGTGAAAATCAATAACAGACGCCACAAGGGGAGATCAGGCTCCGTTCTACGAATGATCGGGAAATGAGTTCGGGGAGGACTCTGTAGCCGAAGCACTTCCCGGGTTCTGGCGCGAAATTTTCATTTCTGCTGCGCTGTTGTCGTTTCTGTGGGAATAATTGAGTGAGGTGACTGGCTATGGCGATTGATTTCAAAGGTTCTCATTTCCCCAAAGTATCATCCTTTATGCGGTGTTCTTCTATGTTCGTTATTCCGTTTCTTATCGTCATCTTCAGGAGATCTGTCCGAGCGTGGGGTGGACGTTGACCATGCAAAATTGAATCATTGGATTGTTCGTTACGCGCCGCAGATTGCAGATCAGGCTCAGAAGCGTAAACATCCAACCCTTCACTCGTAGCGTGTTGATGGTTCGACCAGAGATTGTCCCGTTGCGCGCTGCGCGCGCTAGTGTTTTCAACCCATTTTCCATTCGTGTACGACGATCTTCCAACCATTCCCGAGGAAGCAGGGGAATGGCAAGTCGGGTAGTGTTAGCATGGAAAAGCTGCCCCAGGTGCATCATGCCTTCCATTATGGCATGTCGAAGCAAAACTTTTTGCAATTCTGCTTTTAACGCATTTGGCAACGTGGTTCGTCGGCTTTGGGTTGGAGCCAGGATTCTTGACTGGTCATCAATGTTGTCAGCCAGCTAATTAACTGAGCGGTAGAGTTCAAAACCCGTGAAACGCCATATCGAGAGCGGATACGATCTCGTCATGCGAATCGGAGAGGTTCGTTACTGGGTTCTTTAATGCCGACACCGGGATTGCCGCCATGAACTGTGTAACTAACACATACTCCTCTCCTTCAATCTCGAAGCCCGGATTGAGTCGTTTGGCTGGGATTGGGGCCAGCGCTTTAACAATGAGAGGGATAACAATACGTGTTTTCAGATCATCCAGTAGGTCAGCCTGTACGTCGAGCACATAGCCGCCACCCGGATTGGAGTAAACGTCATATCTTGGCATTAGAATTGTCGATAATGTTCAAGGGGTAAGCCATTTGCTTCGACGTAAGCATTAGAACTTTGCATTGCTGGACGATTTTCTTCTTTCCAAAGTGCTGACTTGGCAGCAGCTAGCGCCTGCGCAATTCCAATCTCGGCTGCACGCGAAATATTTATCTTAAGTCGACGCGCTTCAGAAAGAAGCTCATTATCGATTGAAAGATTGGTTGCGCGCTTTAAGGTCCGGGCAGATTCCAGTTGTGGCATAAGACATGCTCCTTTGGTGGATCACTATATGCGCATAAATATGCGCATTCAAGCGGTATCTGTATGTAACTCGTAGGCAGATAATGACTCCCGAGTGGTCGCCCTCATGTGCATGGTCACTGTGTCAGGATGTATCGCTCGCCGTTCCCATGAAGACGTGAGGTTGCTCGATATAGGAACAACCGCGCGATCTGGATGGCTGCAAAATACACGAAATTCTGACTGGCATCTGTGTGAAGGCAAGGGCGTGTGCTTGGCTTGGTGCCAAACTTCATGTTCTTGACATGAAATCAGAAAAACCAACGCGCTACCCAACTGCTCGGCTTACTGCTTTTGTCGTCAGCGCGCGCTAGTGAAGCTCTGTCGCGTTTTTATGAATGTTTTATTGGTGTAAGCTTTGATCAGCGGAGCGAGGCCCCGAGATTCCGCGTAGAGCCACTGCCGAAACTTCTTGTTCGTGAATGCAATTTGTCGCCAATTCACCACCTTTCCGAAGAATACAAACTTGGATCTAATCCAATTTTCAGCGATATGGAATCCTTCGTGGATTTCCCTTTTTAGATGATAGAAGATGGCCAGACGCCAGTCGTGACCCGTCCCGGACCACTGCGCAGGCACCAGAGGAGCATGCCATCTTCGATGCAGAAAGGAAGCTCTATGGCATTCTTGGCGTCTGGAAAACTGATCCGCTGCCAGTAAAAATACAAAACCGTGCCACAGACAGAGCAATGGGATCGAGCCGGTCCCTCAGCCGCAAACTCAGGACCTGGTGGCGGGCATCGAAATCGTTGCTGCCCTATCGGGTGCGGTGACCGGGACGCTCGCCACGGCATTCGTCAGCCAGTCCAGTCAAAGCTACACAACGACGATCTTCGGCGATGTCGATGATGGGGATAATTGATACGATAAACAGAACTCCTCTCATCCTCACCGTTCTGATCATCCTCTATTTTTTCTCGTCAGATCGGTCGTCAGAAGTGCCACTTGGCAAAAATTTGGCCATCGGATGATCGATACGGTATCCTTGCTCGTGGTGGGCGCCGAAATGCCGCCGGAGCAGCGCCACCCTTTCGCGCCGCGCTGTGCCAGACGCGGGCGGGCCTGTCGGATATCATTGCCAACGGCGCGAGGCGAAGGCTTCGGCGGCGACTTTTTTGGGACAAGCTAACGTCGATAGGGATGCGCAATTCGCAGCCTTGCACGACGCTTGCATGGCCGATCTGGCCATACGTGAAGCGATCGAGAAACGGGCGGTTGCCTTTGTACCCGATTTGCCACTGGAAGACCGGTCCCGGCTGGCAGAGGCGATCGACGACCGGGTCCGCAGAGCTATGGACAGGAGCGGATGGTCAGATAACCAATTCTTCCCGTTTCCTTTTTCGCTACCGTTGTGCCGGAAACTCGAGTTTGCGAATGTCGTAGCCGAGTTGGCTCGCCTTGCGCACCATCGTCTTCAGTTTCGCCTTGGACGGTACGTTGCGCGCGTAAATCCAGAGGTCGGTCATGCCCGGATTTGCGCTTATGAACCATGATTTGTCCGGCGACTTGTAGAGCACCCAGTAATTGAACGTGATGAGAAGCGGATAGCGAACCCGCATTTTAGCGTTGGTCGATCCGAGATCGAGGATACGGCCCGTTCCCTCGACGGTTTTCAAGCGGCCTTTTGGAGTGTCCACATGACATCCGTCTTCCACCGCGATTTCGCCCCATTTCTTGCCCGGCCTGTATGTCGAATATCCGGCGACGCAACCATCGGTCAGCCACATTGGTGTCCGACCAATTTCAAGCCAGGTCCCGCGATAATGGTCCATGCCGACGGCAACCGGCTTAGGCTCGGCCCATGCCGGTGTCGAAGAGCCGGAAAAGGCCATGAACACCAGTGCCGCGACATTGATCGTCTTGAAAACTCTCTGCATGCTTCCCTCCTGTTTCTTTTTCTTTGAGACCCTGACGGTCCTAACTCTCATCCGGGCTTGTCGGTTCGCGATCTCTTGCGATCCCGGAATAGCGCAGGGCGACGAACGCCATCAGACTGGCGACGGCAAATGCGTTGAGATTGAAGAGCGTGTAGAGCTCTGTGTCGGCCCACACATGCAATGGCGGCCCGATAAAACTGCGTGAGAAGATAAAGACCATGAATACCAGTCCCGCCAATCCTCGCTGCCACCATTTCTCGTCGGGACGAAATGCGAGCGCTACCAGCATGATACAAGCCGCGAAGAATAGTTCCGTGCCTGAGCCAGGACCGAAGAGCTTAGTCTCGAACAATGTGTCGAAGGTTCCAACCAGCGGCAACGCTACCCGAGCCGCAAGCGGGAACCGGCGCGCAATGAATGGAATGGCGAGAAAAAGCGGCGCCGACAGCAAGGTGCAAAGCGACGCCGCCACGCCATTGCCTACCAGGTACCAGAAATAGAGCGGATAGAATGGCTTGTTCAGCGCAACCACCCAGGCGATCGTGACCGTCGCCTGGGTCAGTGGGTCTGACTGAATACCCTTGTTGGACATCATGCAGTCGGCGCCAGTAGATAATGGCCGACGCCCCAGACATTGCCGTTCTCGTGACCGAACAGGCCAGCGGTCGCGAGAAAGAACAGCCGCCAGCGGCGCTGCCACAGCGAGGCGTCCTTGCCATAGACGGCCGTTAAGATCGGCTGGATCCGGTCGATCTCACGATCGAAATTGGCGAGCCAATCAAGAGCTGTGCGCCGATAATGCGTGCCGGACCAGCGCCATTCCAGCTCAACCTGGAAGAGGTCGCCGAAGCGATGCGGCAGGTCGTGTGCCGGCATGATGCCGCCCGTGAAGAAATGGTGGGCGATCCAGTCGGCCGGATCATCCTGATCGAAGCGATAGGACCGATCCTTATGGGTGAAGACATGCAGGAAAAGCCTGCCGTCCGGCTTCACCCAACCGCGCACGCGCTCCAGAAGCGTTCGCCAGTTCGACATATGCTCGAACATTTCGACGGAGACGACACGGTCAAACCGATCCCCTGTCGTGAAGTCATTCATGTCGGCGGTGATGACGTCCAGGTTCATCAGGCCGTCTTTCTGAGCAATGTCGAGGATGTAGGCGCGCTGCGACGTCGAATTCGACACCGAGACGATGCGGGAGCTCGGAAAATTTCGTGCAAGATAAAGCGAAAGCGAACCCCATCCGCAGCCCGGCACCGGTGGAACGGCAGGCACCTATTACCCGATCGGTGGGCTGATCGCGAATGCGATTTCCGGTGCCGGAGATAAAGGTGTCCCAGGATTGGTGGCCACCGCTGTTTCATCCAACGGATCGGTCGCCAATATCAACGCGATACAATCTGGCTCACTGGAGTCTGGCTTTACGCAGTCGGATGTTGCTTACTGGGCTCACACTGGCACTGGCTTGTATGACGGCAAGGGCAAGGTCGAAGATCTGCGTCTGATCGCGACTCTTTACCCTGAAACCATACATCTGGTAGCGCGTAAAGATGCAGGGATCAAATCTGTTGCCGACCTTAAGGGGAAGCGCGTTTCGATTGATGAGCCCGGTTCTGGTACGATTGTTGATGCTCGGATCGTTCTTGAGGCCTATGGCCTGAGTGAAAGTGACGTGAAGGCAGAGCATTTGAAGCCGGGTCCGGCGGGCGAGCGTTTGAAGGATGGCGCGCTCGATGCTTATTTCTTCGTTGGTGGATACCCCACGGGAGCGATTTCGGAGCTTGCTACATCGAATGGCATTTCCCTTGTTCCAATTTCCGGCCCCGAGGCTGAAAAAATCAGAGAAAAATACACTTTCTTCTCAAAGGATACCGTGCCGGCAGATACCTACAAGGATGTTGGGCAGACAGAAACGCTCGCCGTTGCGGCCCAGTGGGTGACGAGCGCAAAGCAGCCGGATGAACTGGTCTACAACATCACAAAGACTCTCTTCAATGATGCAAGCAGGCAGGCTCTCGATGCCGGTCACGCAAAAGGCAAGCTTATCAAGCTTGATACAGCAACCACCAGTCTTGGAATTCCGCTGCACCCAGGTGCGGAGCGGTTCTACAAGGAAGCAGGTGTTCTCAAGTAAGTCTATCCTTTCCAAGTGGAATGAATGGGCACGTTGAAACACAACTCAGAGATGCGGGCGCCAAATTGGTGCCCACAAAAGGTTGGGTTTCATGACATCCAGATGGATGTGAAACTAAAGAGGGCTGGTGTGGTGAACGGACAAGAAACGAAACTCTCGCCAATGGAATTGGATGAGGCCAAAGCGCGAGAGCTTGAAGAACAGTTCGATTCCGAGATACGGTTTCGTCCGCTGGCGCCGATTGCCGCTCGTATCGTCGGGTTCCTGCTCATCGTTTTATCTTTGTTTCACTACTATACCGCTGGTTTCGGCCTTTTGTCGGAAATGGTGCATCGCGGCATCCATCTTTCCTTCGTGTTGGGCCTGGTTTTTCTAGTCTTCCCCTTTTCGCGGAAGGGTTATGATCAGCCAGAAACCTCTTCGCTGCTAAGACCCCTCGGTATTTCAATCATTGACTGGGCGTTGGCGGTTATCGCTGTTGTGGCAGTGCTGCACGTCCCTTTAATACCGCTTGACGATCTTGCTTTCCGGGTTGGCAACCCGACCACCACAGACGTTGTTCTTGGAGGTTTGTTGGTCGTAGTGCTTTTGGAAGCAACACGGCGCTCGGTGGGTTGGCCGCTGCCCATTATCTCAATTCTGTTCATGCTTTACGCGCTCTATGGACGCCATATGCCCGGTATATTGGTTCATCCGGGTGCGACTGTAAGCCAATTGATTGACCATCTTTATCTGACGACACAGGGCATTTATGGTATCGCGCTCGGCGTCGTTGCCACCTATGTCTTCCATTTTGTCTTGTTTGGTGTTTTCGCGACCCGCATTGGTTTGGGGCAATTGTTTCTTGATTGTGCAGCCTGGGTGGCAGGGCGCTTCGCTGGCGGACCTGCAAAGGTTTCGATTTTTGGCTCCGCGCTGTTCGGTATGATCTCTGGTTCTTCAGTCGCCAACACGGTCACAGTGGGTTCTTTGACAATCCCTGCAATGATCCGGCTTGGATATAAAAGGCATTTCGCGGCAGCGGTGGAATCGGCATCCTCAACGGGGGGGCAAATTACGCCTCCGATCATGGGCGCAGCTGCGTTCCTGATGATCGAATTTCTCAACTTGCCTTATACGACTATCATCCTGGCCGCTATTGTGCCGGCCTTTATGCATTTTTTCGGTGTGTTGATGCAGGTTCATTTTGAGGCCAAGCGCAATGGTTTGCGCGGCATGACCAAGGAGGAGTTGCCAGATCTCGGTGAGGTCTTTAAGCGCGATTGGCCGACGGTCATTCCACTCGTGGTGCTGATTGGTGTGCTGTTGTCCGGCTATACGCCTTATCTCGCGGCCTTCTGGGGGATAACCTTGTGTATTGCGGTCGGCCTTCTTAATCCCCGCAAGCGCATGACGGTGGGGGAGATACTAGACGGTCTGCGAGACGGTGCGAAATACGCTCTTGCCGTTGGTGCAGCGGCGGCTACTGTCGGCATTATCGTGGGCGTGGTGACGCTCACTGGGGTTGGTTTCAAAATTTCCTATATAGTAACATCGACGGCCGCCCAGCTCGCTGGCTTTTTTGGGACGATCCTGCCAGTCACTTCGTTTGGACCGCAGAGTCTCACACTCCTTTTTACGCTCATAATGACCGGAATTGTCTGCATCCTCATGGGGTGCGGCATTCCGACAACGGCGAACTACATCATTATGGCCACCATTGCCGCACCTGCTCTGGGGCTTCTTGGTGTGGAGCCTATCGTCGCGCATTTCTTTGTATTCTATTACGGCGTTCTGGCCGACATAACACCACCGGTGGCGCACGCCGCCTATGCAGCTGCGGGTATGGCGGGGGCCGATCCATTCAAGACCGGCAATACCGCGTTTCGCCTCGGATTGGGCAAAGTATTGGTGCCGTTTGTCTTCGTTTTCTCGCCGTCCCTGTTATTGGTAACATCCAATTTCAACTGGCCTGACTTCTTTATAGCGTTTTTCGGTTGCGCCCTCGGTATTACCGCACTTGGCGCCGCGCTCTCTGGCTTTTTGTTGGTGAGAACAAAGCCCTGGGAGAACATCCTGATGATCTTGGCGGCGATTCTATTAGTCGCACCGGAGATTTACTCATCGATGATGGGCTTGCTAATGTTAGTTCCGGTTGGAATTCGGCAATTTTCTGGGTTTAAAACAGCAAAGATGCGTGAAGCCCACTGAAGCTCTTCCATCCGATGCAATTTGCAATGCCCCATGTCACTCGGCCAGCAATGCTCTCGATATATTGTGCCAAATGTCGAGTATGACGATGGATACTGCGGCCAGTAGAGAAAGAATTGTGGCGATAGGACACGGCGTCTACCGAGCTGCGAGCTTGACTTGGCAATCGGGATGAACTGGTTCGCGTAAGCCGGTAAACGAAGCCGTCGCCCCCGAAATTGATTTGACAAACTTTGCCAATCTGCACATATACAGACCAAAGAAGGGAGATCCAAATGGCCACGATGAACGTATCACTCCCGCATCCAATGAAAGAATGGGTTGAAGCACAGGCTAAGACAGGACGCTATTCAAACGCGAGCGACTATGTGCGTGATTTAATCCGTAAAGATCAGATGCGCGGCGATAAAATTGCCGCTATGCAGCGTTTCGTTGATGAGGGCTTGCAAAGCGGCGTGGGTACCCGATCGCGGGATGAACTCTTTGCTACAGCATTAGCGAGCGCTGAAAAATTTTCTAGTCGCAAATAATGGAACTTAAACTCTCTGTTCAAGCGGAAGATGATATCATTGCAATCGCCGAGCAGAGCTTGGGCCAACACAGGCAAGACGATATCATGTGGAGCTGTTTAAAACTCTGGATTTAATTGCGAGCACTCCACGAATCGCGCGAGAACGCGACGAAATCTCTCCACCTATTCGGATTCACCCGTTTAAAGCTCATCTTATTATTTATCAGATCGAAAATGACGAGGCGGTTTTTATCATTCGAATACGTCATGCATTTGAAGATTGGATCAGCGATCCCTTCTAATCTTTGTTCTGCCCAAGAAAATTTAAAATAGGCATGAGTTGTCACTCAAAGGGTGTCCTCACAGAGCTTGAATGTCCGGTGTGATTTATCCGGCAGGTAGACTCTGATAGGCCCTGAGAGGTAGTCGTTTATATCCTTTCAAGCTGTGTTGCTGTGCTCGAAGGGGTGGAAAGTCAACAAGCAAGGAGGGCAGAACAATATAGAAGTAATGTGGTGGCACATCGATCACATCATGTATTTGCCCCAGAAGTCGTCTCGCGGTTCGATTTGCTCGACAATATCAATCCATAGGCCCGAAGGGTCTTTAAATCCAAAACGGCGTTGGCCGAACGGCTCATCAGTCAGCGGGTAAGTAACGGGTAATCCCCTTTCTATCAGTTCGTCGTGAGCGGCCTTAGCATCGCCAACCTCCATCTCGAAGCACAGGCCAATTCCGGCGAAGGTTTCGGGGCCGGGCGGTGACGACGGATGATCTGGCGTCATGAAAGCAATCGAAGCAGTACTGTTTTCTGCAGTCAGCAGGCAGAACCATTGACTATCGAAAGTCACATCGAACTGCAAATACTTAAGCCAGAAGTCGCGCGCTTCGTCTTTTTTATCGGTGACGATTATCGGGTAGCGATCGAAAAATCGGATGATAGGACTCCTTGCCAGATTTAAACAAACAGATTATCGGTATGTTTATGATCATATAAACATACAGACTGTCTGTCAATATCTTATAGAAGGGCGATTATGAGCAAAAACGAACTGCGTACCATCCAAACAAGAGGGCGATTGGTTGCAGCTGCGCGGACATTATTTGCCCGCAATGGCTATGCCATGACCAGCACGGATGCGATCATAGACGAGGCGGGAGTAACACGCGGCGCACTCTATCATCATTATCGCGATAAAGCAGACTTGTTTGAAGCTGTATGCCGCGACCTTGCCGCCGGGGCGGCAGAGGCGATCCAAATCGCAACGAGGGATGTGGTCACTTCTATTGAGGCGTTGGAAAAGGGCTCGACGGCTTGGATCGATTTTATGGTTAAACCCGAAAACCGCCGTATACTCGTTGTCGATGCACCAGGTGTACTCGGACGAGAGCAGTGGGAAGCGCTCGATCGCGAGCTTTCTTTTGATCTTCTAAGGATCGGCGTGGAGGAGGCCATCAGCGAAGGTGCCATCCGCTTCTCGTCTGGCCCCACAGCATTGGCTGTGCTGCTCAACGGGGCAATGAACGAGATAGCATTGCGCGCGGAAGACGATGATGTCGCTGGATTGAAAGCTGGGTTGCTGGAGCTGTTCCGCGCTCTCAAGCCATGATTTCAGCCACGTTGATGGGCAGTTCCACCGTTAAAGTTGAAGACCATAAAGGTGACCGAGGCTTCGCTCTTTCCTGGGCGGAGCTTGAAACCATGGTCCGAGTGGAAATCCCCGTGACTGTTATAGTCTTAAACGACGGTATCCTAGGTTTCCAGAAAGACGCTGAGACGGTCAAGTTCAACCGATACACCACACTTGCCATTTTTCAGTAGTCGATCACGCCGCTATTGCCCGTGCGTGTGGATGTGAAGGTTTAAGGGTGGATGATCAGGCGGATCTTCCTCTAGCACTACGAAATGCCGAGTCCGGCTCTCGTTCTACATTGATTGAAGTAATCACGGATCCTGAAGTACACCCGCCGCTTTCGCTTTTTGCCAGCACGCTCGATGACTAATGGCGAAAGCGCACAACAGCGATGTTCGCGGTTGTGCGCTTGATGCGTTCTTGACTGGCAATCAGATCCGCACATCACTGCTTTGCGCTCAATTGCCGTCATCTCGCTCCCAATTGCGCAAGGCTGAAAGCTGACATTAGTGAAGAAACTTCAGTCCTGTTAGCGTCGAGACGCCTAGCGCGGCAGAAACAGCCAAAATAGTGAGGCTCCAGCTCGCACCAAAATTCGCTATACCGAAAGCCATCGCAAACGGCGCAGTGGCCGAAATGATTAGTCTGGCTGACATGATCTTGCCTTGCATGGCACCGTAGCCGTCACTGCCGAATAGAGACAGCGGCAACGTTCCGGAGACAATACTGAATAGACCGTTTCCGAAGCCAAAAAGACAGGCAAACATCATCGTCGCAATAATGGATGGGGCTCCGAATAGCAGAACAATGAGGGCTAGCCCCATCAAGGAGGCAGAGATTACTGCCAGACTGATCGGAGCGAGGTTTTTGCCACCGAGCATGTTGATCAGGCGGCTGGCTACCTGAGAAGGTCCGAATATCGCGCCAATAAATGCTGCAGAACCTGCAAGACCGAGCGCGCTCAACATCGGCACCATATGGACCAGAATGGCCGCTGCAACGAGAGCCTGCGTCGAGAATGCCACGAGTACCAGTACGAAACCTTTGCGCCGTTGATGGGCAGGCAGATCACCTGAAAAGGCGGTTGTGACTGTTTCATTCGTTGATCGTTTCCGACCACTCTTTGCAATAGAACGCGCGAGCAAAAGGTGTACCGGCACGCAGAGAAACAAATGGAGGCAAGCGAACAGCAAATAGGTCTGTTGCCAGGTAAGCCAATGTTGAAGGGTTGTTGTAATGGGCCAGAAAATTGTCGAGGCAAAGCCTGCAATCAATGTCAGATAGGTGATGCTACGCTGGGCAACATTTGGAGCTAATTGCACCAATAATGCAAAGGCTGCTCCATATTGGACGAGGTTTGCGGCGATTTCGATGATCGTTAGCGCACCTGCAAACATCAAAGCATTTGGAGAAAGCGAACACAGTATGAGAGAGACGGCGGCCAGTATCGAGCCTATCGTCATCATGCGACCTGCGCCGTAACGATCAATCCATTTGCCTAACCAGGGAGCCAGAAAGCCCCCGGCTAGCAGGGCAACCGACAGTGCTCCGAAAATCCATTCGTTGGAAACGGAGAAGTCCCGCGCCATGGACGGCGCGAGAATGCTGAAGGAATAATATAAAGTGCCGTAACCGATATTCTGGGTCAATCCGAGACCGGCAATGGCTGCAATGGGAAACCGTTCAGCGCTCATATTGATTTCAACGAAACACGCTTTTCGAGTTTGGCCGCTTCTTCCTTGCGCTCGCTATAACGGTCTGTGAGATGATCCGAGATGCCGCGCGTCAGAAGTGTAAACTTCATTAGTTCTTCCATCACATCGACCACGCGATCATAGAAGGATGAAGGTTTCATCCGTCCAGTGTCGTCGAATTCCTGCCACGCTTTTGCGACGGATGACTGGTTTGGAATGGTGATCATTCGCATCCAGCGCCCAAGAATGCGCATCTGATTGACGGCGTTGAAGCTCTGCGATCCGCCTGAAACCTGCATCAATGCCAAAGTTCGGCCTTGCGTCGGACGAATTGCTCCACCTGGCAATGGAATCCAGTCGATCTGCGATTTCATGACGGCGCTCATGGCTCCATGACGTTCTGGACTGGTCCAAACTTGCCCTTCTGACCAAAGCATTACCTCACGCAATTCCTGAACCTTCGGATGCTCTGCTGAACCGTCGTCTGGCAAGGGAAGACCATTGGCATGAAAGACACGCGTTTCAGCGCCCATTGCATCGAGAAGGCGCTGCGCTTCCAGCGTCAGAAACCGACTGTAGGAACGATCACGAAGTGAGCCATAGAGCAAAAGGATACGAGGCTTATGCTTTGGAAAGTCGGCACGTAGAGCATCGAGGTCGGGCAATGCGAAGGAATTCTGATCGAGGTTCGGCAGGTCCATATCAGCGGGACTTTCTTTGATAGGTGATGACTTCTCCGTCCTCTTTGGTGAATGACGACACCGGGTTTTCCAGAATGTCGAGAACCAGTTCTGACGGACGGCACAGTCTGGTGCCAAGTGGCATTTCCACGATTGGACGATTGATCAGGATAGGATGCGCCATCATGAAGTCGACCAGTTCATCATCGGTCCATTTGGGATCGGACAATCCCAACTCGGCATATGGTGTGCCTTTCTCGCGAAGGAGTTCGCGAGGCGTCATCTGCATTGCTTGAAGCAATTCGACCAGTCGTTCTCGCGAAGGCGGATTTTGTACATATTCAATGACGACAGGCTCTTCGCCGCTGGCACGGATCAAGGCCAATGTGTTGCGAGAGGTGCCACAGTTCGGATTGTGATAGATCGTAACTGACATCAGAGTTTTCCTGTTTCCGTGACTGGCTTTTGATTGGCACCGCGTTCGTACCAGCCCTTGGAGCGGTTCACGATCCAGACGACCGAGAGCATGACGGGCACTTCAACAAGAACGCCAACCACTGTTGCGAGTGCTGCGCCAGATGAGAAGCCGAAAAGGCTGATTGCTGCTGCTACTCCCAGCTCGAAGAAGTTTGAAGCACCAATCAAAGCCGAGGGACCGGCGACGCAATGTTGCTCGCCTGAAATGCGATTCAACAGATAAGCGAGGCCGGAGTTGAAATAAACCTGGATGAGAATAGGGACGGCCAGCATCGCAATGATCATGGGCTGTGCGATGATCTGCTCTCCTTGAAATCCGAATAGCAGAACAAGTGTCGCCAAAAGCGCAATCAGGGACAGCGGCTGTAGCGTTTTGAGCATTGCATCGAAGGCTCGTTGTCCACCGCTGGCGAGAATGCTTCTGCGCAGGATTTGCGCGATAATCACCGGAATGACGATATAGAGGACAACCGACAGAACGAGCGTGTCCCACGGGACAGTAATTGCCGACAGTCCGAGCAGTAGCCCGACGATAGGGGCAAATGCCACAACCATGATAGCATCGTTCAGTGCGACCTGCGACAGCGTGAAATGCGGCTCGCCGTTGGTCAGGTTGGACCAGACAAACACCATTGCCGTGCAGGGGGCGGCCGCCAGAATAATCAGCCCAGCAATGTAGGAGTCGATCTGGTCTGCAGGTAGATAAGGGCGAAACAGCCAGCCGATAAATAGCCAACCGAGAAGCGCCATAGAGAATGGTTTGACGGCCCAATTGATAAAGAGCGTGACGCCGATGCCACGCCAGTGCTCAGTGACCTGTCTCAAGGCGTTGAAATCAATCTTGAGCAACATCGGAATGATCATGAGCCAGATGAGAATAGCGACTGGAATGTTGACCCCGGCGACTTCAGCAAATCCGATTGCATGAAATAGTGTCGGAAAGAAATGGCCCAGAGCTACGCCAGCGACAATGCAAAGAGCCACCCAGACAGTCAGATAACGTTCGAATGTGGACATCAGTTATTCTCCACATTTGTCTGTGTGCTACCTTCCATGGTGCCGATTTCTTTCAGATGATTTTGAATCGCAATGCGGTCTAAAGTGGTGTGGGGAAGGCTCAGGAATGCTGATATCCGGTTCTTCAGAAAGCGGGCCGCCTGCGCAAAGGCGCGTTGCTTTTCTGCGTCATTTCCTTCAACAGCGGCAGGATCCTCAATGCTCCAGTGGGCTGTCATCGGATGGCCAATCCAGACAGGACAGGCTTCTCCGGCAGCGTTATCACAAACCGTGAAAATGAAATCCATCTGAGGGGCGTCGGTACCTGAAAACACGTCCCAGCTTTTTGAGCTCAGGTTCTCGATGGAATAGCCGAGAGCGTCCAGTTCCTTGATTGCGAGAGGATGAACGTCGCCTTTTGGTCGACTACCAGCAGAATAGGCGTGAAAACGACCTTCGCCGTCCTTGTTCAGAATTGCTTCGCCCAAAATTGAGCGTGCGGAATTGCCCGTGCACAGGAAGAGCACGTTGTAGACCCGATCCGTCATTTTATCAGTCCGTTTGTGTAAGGCCGAATTCAGCGGCCTTGTGTTACTGGGCGACCGTCTTTGGTTCGCAACAGGGTGTCAGGGTTTTTATAAGAGGTGCACAGAGCTCTGCACTGCCGCCACAGCAGTCCTTGATCATGAAAAGGGTCAGTTCTCTAAATCGGTCGAGATCAGCGCGATAGATGATCGAGCGGCTCTGACGTTCGCCCTTCACAAGTCCGGCACGAGACAATGTCGCCAGATGCGCAGACATTGTGTTCTGCGGAACATCCAGAATGCGTGCCAGTTCCCCTGCCGGAATACCGTCAGGTTCATGCTTCACCAGCAGGCGGAATGTGTCGAGCCTTGTCGATTGGGCGAGGGCGGCTAACGCCGTAATTGCTTCTTCATTTTCCATACATCTAGAATAATCGATATGAAGAGCCTGTCAATAGGCAAAGCTGTTTCGACACATTGTCGCCAGTTCGTAAAATTGTCCGGCTGTCTAGCTCCCAAGTCGCCCGGAGGCGTATTGCGCAAGACCTGGGGAATTCACAATTGATAGTTGGTACAGCAGCATTCATACATTGGCAGCATTGTTGATATGGATAGCCGCGGACCGCTGTTGAGAACCGCAGATTATATGACCAAGGAAGCATTTTTAGCGAAGCAGCCAGTCTGAGTTTACAGCAATGGAATTGGAGCCTTATTTGCTTTCTCCTTACATAAAGCGCATGATGATTATAACGACAGTAATTGAAACGGGTGCTGTCATTTGGGCTTCAAATGCCTGACCCGCAACTAAGGAGGACGAAATGTCTTCCATCGCGTTGAATTCCAGAAACATCACTATGATTTCGCGACTTCTAAGGGAGGCTCGCAAACCCGGCGACACACAAGATTTGCGCACTGATGCTGCACGTTATCTGACACGTCGATTTCAAGAGGGAACACGTGACGAAGGTCGGCTACAGATCGCCCTGACACAGTTTATCAAGAAACATCGAAGAATGGCAAAGGCCGCCGATCGTTGAGATGACGAAGGCGGCGCAGTAAAAAGCGAAAAGTAATGGCCCTTTCATTTCCAAACCCCAGCAGAAGTTTCGATGATCTTGAGGTGGGCGTGCGATTTGTCGGCTACGATGGAATGACCTCCGTCCCATTTCTAATCGATAAGCCCGCCCTGGAGAAGAATGGCGCCATTGCAGCGACGGAATCATCGCTTCTTGCTGCCTTCGACGCCTCACGGAAACTGATCTACGATGCTGCTCGCGAGGTCTATTCAAAGGCTCGGCAAACTTCCTATCGCATCACCGTGGAGGACATGAAGTAGCTTTTTATGCAATGATTGTGCCGGTCTGCCGTCGCAATTCAGCCTCAGTTGCTTTGCTCAAATTTAAAGCGCATGGTGCATGTCTCGACAGCTTTTGAAACGGGCGCTGTCGGTTGCGAGTGCATACTCCAGCCCCAATACAAGGAGGACGAAATGTCTTCCAAAATTATCAAGCCCTACTTTGGACCTACCGACTTTCGAATGATGCGTGAAATACTGCGACGCGCCGGCTATCGGCTTTACGATACCGCAGAAAACCGTGCCGCTCACATATTCGCAGCAAGGCTACTCATTCAGGAATTTCAATCTGGACGCTCACCATCGTGAGGGATGCCGCAGGTTTCTCGGCAACATGCCCGTAAGAATGTGGAAGTATCTCCAGCGGTGATTTGAACCATCACTGGATTGGGCCGGTAAAAGAATTAGTTAATTCCTCAAAAACAGGAAGTTTTCAAAATGCCTCGTGGTCAGAAAAGAAGTAACCGAGAAATAAGAAAGCCAAAGAAAGATAAGGCCAAGGAGAAAAAGGCGTCTACAGATGTTGTTGCAGGTCGCTTTCCTACTCTTGCCAATGACTTGATCAAAACCAAGCGGCATTAATTATAGCTGTGTCTCCCACTTTGCTTGTTGAGGAGATACAGCCCGTATCGGGGTACAGTCATGCGAACGTCTACATTTAGTTCAATAGGCAATTTGTATTGCGAAGGAAAGAACCTGGGTTCTGTTGGCTACAGTATTTCCATACTCACGGAAGGTGAGAAGACGTTTACAAAGGGCGTCTTGTGGGCAAGCATGGATATTCTCCGGCAAGCTTATCTAGGAGATCTTGTTCAGTTATCATCGGAAAAAGGCAACGGTTTGCTGAACGTGGATGTAAGGAACGTCGGAATACATGGAAATGCTGACTTCATTATAGTTGGAAAGCAGACGTTTTAGGACCTCGCATACCAGTACTTAATAGACGTAGGAACCGAGCACCCACGTGACTAATCCGATGTCGATGCATATGATGAGGAACGCGATCAGATACACGCTCAATTTACGATCCAAAGATTTTTGGGCTGACATTTTATCCTCGCCAGATTGATCACGTGTCATTGAGACGATGCCAGCCCGGTAAGCCACTCATGAAACAGGCCTCTCGATCCCCACTCGAAGTCGCCGTATTTAGTCCTACGTCAGGAAACGCGGATTATCAGCCATGGGCCAACCTCAATCGGAGCCGCTTTCGAGGAGGCCATCGCAAGACCAAGGATTTTGCAGTGACTTGCGGGGCCGTATAGCCACCCTCATTCTCCCAGGCTTCCAGTTCTCTTTGATTAGATTGAGATAGCCGTTGGGCGCGGATTGCCAAAAGCATGTCCAGCATCTGCACAGGATCATGGCTTCCGTCGCTGAAAATTTCACAAAGGTGTTTGGCGGCTTCCAGGCGAGTCTCTGGTTTTTCGCAACCCTCCAGCGAATATCCGGAACGTTGCAGGAAAGCACGAAGCGAAGGGAAATCTTCTGGGCCAAAGTAGGATAGACGTGAAGCGGAAGACATCGCGTGTCCCCCTTCATTTTGGGGCAGGAGATTATTCTCTCCCAACCACAGCGCCCGTTTCAACTGCTGTGCATAATAAACAGTGCGCCTTTTCGACCTAAAGCGCAAGCAGACATTAGGGGGCGGCCCAAGCAAGGATATCTTCACATTTTTGCCAACAGTTTCCACTGACCCGGAAAACGGCGATACCCTATTGGTCGAACGGGGGGATCGCACCTCCTGAACTGATCCGCGATCCCTTCGAAGCGCCGCCGAACGAACTCGAGGAAGCAAGAGTTCCCAGGTAGGTAGAATTCGTGCAAGCTATTCAGATAAGAGTGGTATAATGCATTTC
>Ga0308171_1000217_pt1 | contig 161070 bp, 135 predicted proteins | sample PhyGR1_FD_202135 | JGI IMG/M metagenome (GOLD analysis project Ga0308171, IMG submission 202135) | Phyllosphere microbial communities from UC Gill Tract Community Farm, Albany, California, United States - DLSLSG.R1 | ecosystem: Host-associated > Plants > Phyllosphere > Unclassified | place... | reverse complement strand
GGTGCCGGTGCGGTGTACCTCAACGCCCACCACCCCGACATCCTGCGCTTCCTCGACACCAAGCGCGAGAACGCCGACGAGAAGATCCGCATCAAGACGCTGTCGCTGGGTGTCGTCATCCCCGACGTCACGTTCGAGCTTGCCAAGAACGGCGAGGACATGTACCTCTTCTCGCCGTACGACGTCGAGAAGGTCTACGGCAAGCCGTTCGGTGACATCTCGGTCACCGAGAAGTACCGCGAGATGGTCGACGACCCGCGCATCAAGAAGACGAAGATCAATGCGCGCGAGTTCTTCCAGACCCTCGCCGAGATCCAGTTCGAGTCGGGCTACCCGTACATCATGTTCGAGGACACGGTGAACAAGGCCAACCCGATCGCCGGCCGCATCAACATGTCGAACCTGTGCTCGGAGATCCTGCAGGTCAACACGCCGACCACGTACAACGAGGACCTCTCGTACGACACCATCGGCAAGGACATCTCCTGCAACCTCGGCTCGATGAACATCGCGCTCGCGATGGACGGCGGCGACCTCGGCCTCACGGTCGAGACGGCCATCCGCGCCCTCACCGCGGTCAGCGTGCAGAGCCACATCGCCTCGGTGCGCTCGATCGAAGACGGCAACGACCGCTCGCACGCCATCGGCCTCGGCCAGATGAACCTGCACGGGTACCTCGCTCGCGAGCACGTCTACTACGGCTCCGAAGAGGGCATCGACTTCACGAACATCTACTTCTACACGGTGCTGTTCCACGCGCTCCGCGCCTCGAACCGCCTCGCGATCGAGCGCGGCACGGCCTTCGACGGCTTCGAGAACTCCACCTACGCCTCGGGCGAGTTCTTCGACAAGTACACCGACCGGGCGTGGGAGCCGCAGACGGCCAAGGCGAAGGAGCTCTTCGCCGGGGTGCAGATCCCCACGCAGGACGACTGGCGCGAGCTGAAGGCATCCGTCCAGCAGCACGGCATCTACAACCAGAACCTGCAGGCCGTGCCGCCGACCGGTTCGATCTCGTACATCAACAACTCCACGAGCTCGATCCACCCGATCGCCTCCAAGATCGAGATCCGCAAGGAAGGCAAGCTCGGTCGCGTCTACTACCCGGCGCCGTTCATGACGAACGAGAACCTGGAGTACTACCAGGACGCGTACGAGATCGGCTACGAGAAGGTCATCGACACGTACGCCGCGGCCACGCAGCACGTCGACCAGGGCCTGTCGCTGACGCTGTTCTTCAAGGACACCGTCACCACGCGCGACATCAACAAGGCGCAGATCTACGCGTGGCGCAAGGGCATCAAGACCATCTACTACATCCGTCTGCGTCAGCTGGCGCTCGAGGGCACCGACATGACCGAGTGCGTCTCGTGCATGCTCTGAGCCGCTGACCACTCCAACTCATAAAGACTGATAGAGGGACGCAGGAACGCCATGGCTGAGAAGCTGCAGCTGCTGAACCACGTGCAGGCCATCAACTGGAACCGCATTCAGGACGACAAGGACCTCGAGGTCTGGAACCGTCTCGTGAACAACTTCTGGCTCCCCGAGAAGGTGCCGCTGTCGAACGACATCCAGTCGTGGAACACGCTCACCCCCGAGGAGCAGACCCTCACGATGCGCGTGTTCACGGGGCTCACGCTCCTCGACACGATCCAGGGCACGGTGGGCGCCGTCTCGCTGATCCCCGACGCGATCACCCCGCACGAGGAGGCCGTCTACACGAACATCGCGTTCATGGAGTCGGTGCACGCGAAGAGCTACTCGTCGATCTTCTCGACGCTGTGCTCGACGAAGGAGATCGACGAGGCGTTCCGCTGGTCGACCGAGAACGAGTTCCTTCAGAAGAAGGCGCGCATCGTCATGGACTACTACCGTGGCGACGACCCGCTCAAGCGCAAGGTCGCCTCGACCCTGCTCGAGTCGTTCCTCTTCTACTCGGGCTTCTACCTGCCGATGCACTGGTCGAGCCGCGCCAAGCTCACCAACACGGCAGACCTGATCCGCCTCATCATCCGCGACGAGGCCGTGCACGGGTACTACATCGGGTACAAGTTCCAGCGTGGACTCGAGACGGTCGACCAGGCCCGTCGCGACGACATCAAGGACTACACGTTCTCGCTGCTGTACGAGCTGTACGACAACGAGGTGGGCTACACCCAGAGCCTTTACGACGCAGTCGGCCTCAGTGAAGACGTCAAGAAGTTCCTGCACTACAACGCCAACAAGGCGCTGATGAACCTCGGTTACGAGGCGATGTTCCCGTCGTCCGTGACGAACGTGAACCCGGCGATCCTGTCGGCCCTCTCGCCGAACGCGGACGAGAACCACGACTTCTTCTCGGGGTCGGGCTCGTCCTACGTCATCGGCAAGGCCGAGGCGACCGAGGATGACGACTGGGACTTCTGAGTCCGTCCCCCACGAAGCCCGCTCTCGCGTATCCGAGGGCGGGCTTCGTCGTTCTCACTCCCGCAGCGCCGCGCTGACGGAGGTCGCGACGCGCGTCACCTGGAACCAGAGGAGTGCGCGGAAGAACGGCCGCGCTGCCGGGAACCACCAGCGCCTCCGGGTCGACGCGGTCTCCCAGGTCGCGTCGACGCGGAGCGAGGTCCCGGATGCCGCCGGCTCGAGCGTGAGAATCACGTGACGCCGATTCGTCCGGCGTTTCGACGCCGGCCACCAGAACGTCCAGTGCGCGACGCGGCGAGATTCATCGGCATCCACCGTGAAGTGCTGGGGGCCGAGATCGCCGGCGGAGCCGTCCTGCGGGGTGGCGATCCACGCGCCGGCGGCGCCCGGGGTGACGGACTCTGTCAACGCATCCCACTCGGCGAGGCGTCGAGGATCCGAGATCAGGGCCCAGGTGGCATCCGTCGTCGCCGGCACGAACGCGGTGGTGGACCGGTGGAACGGGTCGTCGCTCGGTGCCGTCGGGGTGGGTGCCGGGAGGGCGACCGCCTGGGCGAGGAGCTCGCCGATGATTTCGGGGGCCGTATCGAGCCGGTGGAGCACCGCGGTGACGAAGCCGCTCGGCTCGTTGAGCAGGGCACGGAGGACCGCGGCGGAATCGCCGGTCTCGCCGACCGCCGTGGCGCGGTTCAGGACGCCCCGCGCCTGCTCCGTCCAGTCGAAGCCTGTCGCATCTCCCAGGGCGATCGGTCCGTCGGCGACCGGGGCGACGTCGAGGCCGAGGGAGCCGAGCTGGTCCCGGTGTTGCGCGGCGATCGCCTCGCGCGTACGGTCGATCGTCACTCCCGAGGCCCGCAGCACCTGGCCGGCCGTGCCCTCGTCGATCGTGAGGGCGAGGAGCAGGTGGTCGAGTCCGCCATCCTTCCCTCCGCGGCGAGAGGCTTCCTCCATCGCTGCCACCCACAGGCGGTGGCTCGTGGCGAATACGGTCGTCAGCTTAGGCATGGGACTTCCTCCGGGGGAGTTCGATCGACGAGTCGATGCGCTTGGCGTACTTCTTGTGGACGGCTTGGCGCGAGACGCCCAGGGCGTCGGCGATGTTCTGCCAGGTGAGCCCCGCGCGCAGCGCCGCCTCGACCTGACGGAGTTCGAGAGTGTCGGCGAGCTGCCTCAGGGAGGCGATGGCGCGGAGGCCCGCGAAGGGGTCCGAGGTGTCGCTCGCCTGCTCGAAGGGGGAGGGGACGGGCATATCAGCAACATAGGTTGACAGAAAGCCTTTTGTCAACCTATGTTGCTCATCGATGGTGCGGGGTGCCGTCCTGCGGAGATCGTGCGCGGCGCGCGGGCGAGACCGCGCGCCCTACGGCGTGGCGGGCCCCGACTCCGCGGGACGGTGCACCGGCCCGCAGTGGGCGCGGGGCCGCGGGCGCCGTCAGAACTGCAGCATCCGCCGAATCGCCACGACCGCGCCGCCGCGGGCCCACTCGGTGAACTCGACGGGCTCGACCACGAGGGGGACCGGCTCGTCGTCGGGGAGGCGCACCGCCGCGATCGCATCCAGGACGCGCTCCGGGGAGAACTCCATCACCGCGAGGCCGTCGCCGGTGAGCACGATCTTCTCGGGGTCGAGGGCGTTGGCGACGGTGCCGATGATGATGCCGAGGGCCCGGGCGGCGTCATCGAAGGCACCCTGCGCCCGCGCGTCGCCGTCTCGCGCGGCGGACACGGCCGCGGCGTAGTCGCCGCTCCCGGCCGCGTGGGCGATGCGCTCGCTCGGGAGGTAGACGCTCGCGCATCCCCGGTGTCCCCGACCGCACGGGGGCCCCGAGGGGTCGACGGGAAGGTGGCCGAGCTGGCCGGCGCGGCCGCCGTGGCCGGCGACGACCTTGCCGTCGATCACCAGGCCGAAGCCGATGCCGGCGCCGACGGTGACGACCGCGAGCGAGTCGCATCCCGCTCCGGCTCCGTACCAGTGCTCCGCCGCGGTGAGACCGCGAACGTCGTTGTCGGCGAAGACCGGGATGCCGAGGCGCCGCGCCAGCAGGTCGGCGAGGGGAACGTCCGCCCAGCCGAGGAAGTACGACTCGATCACGACCTGTCGTCCGCCCACGGTCGCCAGGTCGCCGGCGAGGCATACGCCGACCGCATGGATGTCGGCGTACTCGCGCGCGAAGCGAGCGTGGATGTCGGCGATCTGGGCGATCGTGTCGTCGACCGCCCTCGATCGGAGCTCTTCCTCCACCGACGCGACGATGCGCGCTCGCAGATCGGTCACGACGGCGAACACCGCGTCCCCGGTGAGCTTCACGCCGAGGAAGTGGTGGTGATCCTCGCGGACGGCGAGCATCTCGCTCGGTCGCCCCATGGCTCCGCGGAGCGCGACCTCGCGTTCGGCGATGAAGGCGTGTTCCATGAGCAGGCGCGTCGCGCGGGTCAGGCTCGCGCGCGACACGCTGAGGCGACGGGCGATCTCGGCGCGGGGCAGGGCCCCGTGGATCAGCAGCTCACGCAGGGTGCTGCGCTCGACTCCCGCGAGGTAGGGCCAGGCCTGGCTCGACGACTCCTCGACGGCGGTACCGGTCATGGGCGTGCAGCCCGTGGCATCCGGGATGCGGACATGGTCGACATCGGCAACAAAGTATCACTCGGCTTCCTCGTGCGGCTCCTTCGCGCGCTCGATGAGAGTAGCAAGCGGGGGAGCGGGTCGAGCGGACTGCTTGACGTACTTAGTTTACTCAAGTAACAATGAGTCCGGAGACGCGGCTCTCGCTCTCCACACAGCCGGCACCGTCGCCCTCCGCGGCGCGCGTGCCTCGGAAAGGATCAAAGATGCTCCTCAGCACGAAGCGCCGCCGAGCGCGTGCCTGGACCGCCGCGGCATCCCTCATCGCCGCCTCATCCCTGGCCCTGGCGGGCTGCACCGCGTCGGGTACCCCCGGAGGGTCGGATGCCACGACCCTGGTCGCCTACACCGGTCAGGCGGGCGACTACCAGATCAACTTCAACCCCTACTCGCCGTCGCAGATCGGCGGCATCGGCACGATCTTCGAGTCGCTGTTCTTCGTCACCAACGTCAACACGAACGACTACAAGCCGCTGCTCGGCACGGACTACACCTGGAACGACGCGGGGACCGAGCTCACCGTCGCCCTGCGCGACGACGTGAAATGGTCGGACGGCGAACCGTTCACCGCCGACGACGTCGCCTTCACCTTCGACATGCTGTTGAAGACGCCCTCGATCAACAACTCCGGCTTCGACGGCATGGTCGAGGCGACCGGCGACCACGAGGTCGTCTTCCGCTTCGACTATCCGGCGTTCGTGAACGACCCCGCGATCCTCGGCCGCACGCCCATCGTCCCCGCGCACCTGTGGAAGGACATCGACCCGACGACCAACGTCATCGCCGAGCCCGTCGGCACGGGGCCGTACACCCTCGGCGACTTCAAGGCGCAGGCTTTCACCCTGGCGGCGAACCCGACGTACTGGGGTGGCGAGCCCGCGGTGAAGACCGTGCGCTACCTGTCCCTGTCGGGCAACACCGCGGGAGCGGATGCGCTCGCCGCCGGCACGATCGACTGGCAGACCGGTCCGGTCCCGAACATCCAGAAGGTGTCGGAGACCTATCCCGGCTACAGCGGGGTCACGATCGCCGCGAACCAGATCACGCTTATCACCTGCTCGAACGCGGACCTCGGCTGCGTCGGCCCGCAGACCGACCCCGCCGTCCGCCGCGCGATCTACGCCGCCCTGAACCGCGACCAGCTCAATTCGCTGGCGTTCCAGGGGACGGCGAGCGACATCTCCCCGACGCTGGCCCTGCCGACGACCCAGACCGACTGGATCTCGTCGTCGATCGCCGAGCCCATCGCGCCGAACAGTCCGGATGTCGCCGCCGCCACGTCCGAGCTCGAGGCGGCCGGCTGGACGCGCGGCGCCGACGGCATCTACGCGAAGAACGGCGAGCCCCTCGCTGTCACGGTCGAGGTCGTCACCGGCTGGACCGACTACATCACCGCCGTCGACACCATGTCGCAGCAGCTGAAGGAGGCCGGGATCGAGCTCCGCGTCGCGCAGTCGTCGTGGAACGAGTGGACCGACAAGCAGACCAAGGGCACCTTCCAGCTCTCGATCAACTCGCTCGGACAGGGCGCCGTGTCCGACCCGTACTACCTCTACGACAAGTACCTCAACACCGCCTTCACCGGGCCGGTCGGCGAGGTCGCCTCGCAGAACGTCGCGCGGTTCAGCAACGCGGAGGTGGATGCCGCCCTCGCGGCGCTGAAGGTCACCGACCGCAAGGATGCCGCCGCGCGGCAGCCGCAGTTCGATGTCATCCAGTCGATCATCGCCGAGGACATGCCCTACATCCCCGTGCTCACGGGCGGCACGTCGAGCCAGATCCACACGGACAAGTTCGAGGGGTGGCCGACGCAGGACGACCTCTACGCGTTCCCCGCGGTCTGGGCCTCGCCGGACAACGCCGAGGTCTTCAAGGCGCTGAAGCCCCGGGGGGAGTGAGCGTGGTCGCCACCGAGAGAGGGTCCGCAGCCGCGACGGAAGGGGGCCGGGCGTGAACTACTTCGTCCGCAAGATCGGGTTCTACATCGTCGCCCTGTGGGCGGCGCTGACCCTCAACTTCCTCATCCCGCGCCTGCTGCCGGGGAACCCCGTCGACATCCTGCTCGCAAAGCTCCAGCAGCGCGGCGGGATCGTCACCCCGGAGACGCGCAGCGCCTACGAACTCCTCCTCGGTGGCGACTCCTCTGAGCCGCTCATCGCGCAGTACTTCAGCTACCTCGTCAACGTGTTCCGCGGTGACCTCGGCATCTCGGTCACCTACTTCCCGACGCCGGTGAACGAGGTGATCGGCACCTCGCTGCCGTGGACGATCGTCCTCGTCGGGATCGCGACCGTGCTCGCCACCGTGATCGGGGTGGCCCTCGGGGCGATCGTGGGGTGGAAGCCGGGTACCTGGCTCGACTCCCTCGTGCCGGCGACGACCCTGCTCGCCGCGGTCCCGTACTTCTGGCTCGCGCTGATCCTGGTGTACGTCTTCGCCACGACCCTGCACCTCTTCCCCTCGCAGGGCGGCTACAACGTCGCCCTGGACCCGGGATTCTCGGGGGAGTTCATCGGCTCGGCGATCCAGTACGGATTCCTTCCCGCGCTCACGATCGTGCTGGCTTCGGTCGGCGGGTGGTTGCTCGGCATGCGCAACATGATGGTGTCCACGCTCTCCGAGGACTACATCCTCACCGCGCAGGCCAAGGGTCTGACCCCGGGACGGATCCTCCGCAACTACGCCGCGCGCAACGCCGTCCTGCCCTCGATCGCGGGATTCGCGATCTCGCTGGGCTTCGTCGTCTCCGGGTCGATCGTGACCGAGCAGGTGTTCTCGTATCCCGGCATCGGCTCGAAGCTGCTGTCGGCGGTGACCAACAACGACTACGCGCTCATGCAGGGCCTCTTCCTGTTCATCACCCTGGCCGTTCTCGGGGCGAACCTCATCGTCGATCTGTTCTACGGACTCATCGACCCCCGTACCCGTGCGCACTCCTGACGCTCGCCGACAAGGACTCTCGCGATGACCAATCTCTCCCCGCGGACGGAACAGACCGTCCCGGATGCCACGATGGCGCTGGCGACCGCTGCCGCCGAGCGACACCAGCGTCCGCGTTCCGCCTGGCGCATGATGCTCCCCACCATGACGCCCTGGCTCGCGCTCGGGCTCATCCTCATCGGCGTGATCGCGCTGTTCGGGGGGATCGCCCCGTTCTTCGTGCAGGACCCGAGCACCATCCGTGACATCGGCCTGCAGCCCCCGAGCGCCGAGCACATCCTCGGCACCACCCAGACCGGGCAGGACGTCTTCGCCCAGCTCGCCTACGCCACGCGCGGATCGCTGCAGATCGGTCTCATCGTGGGGGTGCTCGCGACGGCGCTGTCGGCCTTCTTCGGCATCCTCGGTGCCTACATCGGCGGCTTCGCCGACGAGGCCTTCTCGCTCTTCTCGAACGTCTTCCTCGTGATCCCGGGCCTTCCGCTCGTGATCGTGATCTCGGGCTTCGTGCCGCAGGAACAGCGCGGTCTCTGGACGATCGCCGTCGTCCTCGCGATCACCGGGTGGGCGGCATCCAGTCGGGTCCTCCGCGCGCAGACCCTCTCGATCCGCAACCGCGACTACGTGGCGGCATCGCGGGTGTCGGGGGAGCGCGCGCCGCGTGTGATCGCGGTCGAGATCCTGCCGAACCTGCTGCCGGTGCTGGCCTCCCAGTTCGTCTTCGCCGTCATCTCGGCGATCCTCGCCGAAGCCGGGCTGTCGTTCCTCGGCCTCGGGGCGTCGAACTCGTCGACGCTCGGCACGATGCTCTTCTACGCGCAGAACGGGTTCGCCCTCCCCCTGGGGGCGTGGTGGTGGTTCGTCCCGCCGGGGTTGATCATCGCCCTCTTCGGGATGGGGCTCTCGCTGGTCAACTTCTCGATCGACGAGATCATCAACCCCAAGCTCAAGAACGTGCGCCTGCACCGCAAGCGGGCCCGCATCGCGGCCCGCCTCGAGAAGGCCGCGACCGCGCGTGCCGCCCGTACCGCCCGCACGAACGGAGACCCCGCATGAGCCCCACGACCGAGGCCGCCCGCCGCTCCGCCGTCATCACGGTCGATGACCTCTCGGTCGTGTACGAGGTCGATCCGCCGGTCGCGGCGGTGAAGAACGCCACCTTCTCGCTCGCGCCGGGCGAGATCCTCGGTCTCGCCGGCGAGTCGGGCTGCGGCAAGACGACCCTCGCCTACGCCATCAACCGGCTGCACAAGCCGCCGGCCCGCATCGCCTCCGGGAGCATCACGTTCCACGGCCGCGACGGAAAGGACCTCGATCTGCTGGCTCTCGACGAGCACGCCCTGCGGGCGTTCCGATGGAGCGAGCTGTCGATGGTGTTCCAGGGCGCGATGAACGCCCTGAACCCCGTCACCACGATCCGGGCACAGCTGTGCGACGTGCTCTCGACGCACACCCCGCACCTGTCGAGAAAGGAGCGCACCGCACGCGCCGGAGACGTGCTCGAACGCGTCGGCGTCTCGCGGGATCGGCTTCGGTCCTACCCGCACGAGCTGTCGGGCGGGATGCGCCAGCGCGTGATGATCGCGATGGCGATGCTCCTCGAGCCGCAGGTCATGATCATGGACGAACCGACCACCGCCCTCGACGTGGTGGTGCAGCGCGACATCCTGCGAGAGATCGTGCGCCTGCGCGACGAGCTCGACTTCGCGGTCATCTTCATCACGCACGACCTCCCGCTGCTGCTCGAGATCAGCGACCGCATCGCGATCATGCTGCGCGGCGAGATCATCGAGATCGGCCCCGCCGACCGCATCTACCGCGAACCCGAACACGACTACACCCGCCAGTTGCTCTCGTCGTTCCCGAGCCTCAGCGGCTCGCGGGGAGCGTTCATCCGCACCGGCGAGGACGACGAACAGGAGCAGACGCGATGACGAGAATGCGCGTGTCCGGACTGACGAAGGATTTCACGATCCGCACGGGCATCGGACGCACCGCCTTCCGCGCGGTGGACGACGTGTCGTTCGATCTGCTGCCCGGGCGCACAGTCGCTCTGGTGGGGGAGTCGGGGTCGGGCAAATCGACGATCGCCCGCATGCTCTCGCGGCTCGAGAAGCCGACGTCGGGCGAGATCTCGGTGCTGACGGACCAGGGCGCCGTGATTCCGCGCGGCAGCTACCGCCGGCACGTGCAGATGGTGTTCCAGGACCCGTTCGCCTCGCTCAACCCGTTCCACACAATCGAGCACCACATCGCCCGCCCTCTCCGCCTGCACCGCCGTGCGTCCGGCACCGCCGAGGTGCACGCGAAGGTGCTCAGCATGCTCGAGCGGGTGAACCTCACGCCCGCCGAGAACATGGCCGCGCGCCGGCCGCACGAGCTCTCCGGCGGCCAGCGGCAGCGCGTGGCGATCGCGCGCGCCCTCGCGCCGGGCGCCGAGGTCGTGATCGCCGACGAGCCCGTCTCGATGCTCGACGTGTCGATCCGCCTCGGCGTGCTGAACCTGCTCGGCCGCCTCCAGCGCGAGGACGACCTCGCGCTGCTCTACATCACGCACGACCTCGCCACGGCCCGGCACTTCTCCGACGAGATCCTCGTGCTCTACCGCGGGCGGATCGTCGAACGGGGACCGGCGGACGACGTCATCCTCGACCCGCACCACGACTACACGCGTCTGCTGGCCCTGGCCGCCCCCGATCCGGGCAAGGTCGGCAAAGTCGTGTCGGACGAGGTAGCACCCGACCGGGCGTCTCTCGACAACACGATCTGCTTCAACCACTACACCCGCGTGTGGGAGTCAGCCCAGGACCGCCGCACGCCCGCGAAGGAGCGCACCCGATGACCCGCAGCCAGACCACCGCACCGTGGCCCACCGAGGGGCTGTCGTTCGGCGGCGACTACAGCCCGGAGCAGTGGCCCTGGGAGGTCGTGCTCGAGGACATGGAGCTCATGCGTCGGGCGGGGGTGAACCTCGTCACCCTCGGCGTGTTCTCGTGGGTCGTCCACGAGCCGCGGGACGGCGAGTTCGACTTCTCCTGGCTCGACCGCATGCTCGACCTGCTCCACGAGAACGGCATCCGCGTCGACCTGGCCACCCCGACGGCTGCGGTGCCGATGTGGCTGCACGAGGCGCACCCCGAGATCCTCCCGCACGACATCCACGGTCATCCGCTCGCCCCCGGCGGGCGTCTGGGCTGGTGCGCGTCGTCGCCGGTGTTCCGCTCATACGCGTTGCGCATCGTCGAACGCCTCGCCGAGCACGTCGCCGGCCACCCGGCGGTGCGCCTCTGGCACGTGAGCAACGAGCTCGGCGGGGGCAACGCGCGCTGCCACTGCGCCGTCTCGAACGCACGGTTCCGCGAGTGGGTCGCCGAGAAGTACGGCGACGTCGCTACGCTCAACTCCGCCTGGGGGATGGCGTTCTGGGGGAACTCCTACTCCTGCTTCGACGAGGTCACGACCCCGTGGGGCATCACCGCGCACAACCCGAGCCAGCTCCTGGACTACGAGCGTTTCGCGTCCGACGAGCTCCTCGCGCACTACCGCGCCGAGAGGGAGGTCCTGCAGCGCGTCACCCCGGACGTGCCGATCACCACGAACTTCATGGTCGGCATCGGCACCGATGTCGTCGACTACACCCGGTGGGCCGACGAGATGGACATCGTCGCGAACGACCACTACACGGTCGGCCCCGACCCGCTGAAACACCAGGACATCGCCTTCAGTGGGGATCGCATGCGCGGGATGAGCAAGGGCGCCCCCTGGATGCTGATGGAACACGCCACGGGCGCGGGGAGCTGGCATCCGGTGAACCAGCCCAAGGCGCCCGACGAGATCGTCCGGCACGCCCTCGCGCACGTCGCGCGCGGGTCGGACAGCGTCCTGTTCTTCCAGTGGCGGGCATCGATCTCGGGGACCGAGCAGTTCCACTCCGCGATGGTTCCCCACGCGGGCGCCGACAGCGTCGTCTACCGCACCATCGTCGACCTCGGCGCGAAGCTGACCTCGCTCGCCGAGGTGCAGGGGAGTCGGGTCGAGCCCGCGCGCGTCGCCCTCCTGCACGACAACGAGGCCGGCTGGGCTCTGCGCAGCGGCCTGAAGCCGCAGAATCCCCAGCGTTATGCCGACACGGCCCGGGCCCTCCACAACGCCCTCTTCCAGCGCGCCGTGACGGTCGACGTGATCGCGCCCTGGGCCGCGCTCGACGGCTACGCGATCGTGGTCGTTCCGGGGCTGTTCCTGCTGTCGGACGAGAACGCGCGGGCGATCGAGGAGTTCGTCGAGGGCGGGGGCACGGCGATCGTGACGTGGTTCTCCGGCATCGTCGACGAGAACAACACCGTCCGCGGCGGTGGGTATCCCGGCATCCTGCGATCGGTCGTCGGTGCCTCGAGCGAGGAGTTCTTCCCCCTGGATGCCGAGCAGTCGGTCGCTCTGAGCAACGGGTGGACCGGCCGCCGGTGGATGGAGCGCGTACGCCCCCTCGACCCGGCCGAGGGCGCCGAGAGCGTCGCGGACTACGCCGAGGGCGGCTACCGCGGGGGACCTGCGGTCGTCCGTCGCCGCCTCGGCACGGGCGTCGCCTGGTACCTGTCGACGGACCTCGACGCCCCGAGCCTCGACGACCTGATGGGTCGGGTGCTCTCCGAGACGGGGGTGCGTCCGGCCGCGGAGGTCGCTCCCGGTGTCGAGGCCGTGCGGCGCACGGCGCCGAACGCGGACTACCTGTTCCTCCTCAACCACACCGACGAGACCGGCTGGGCCGAGGCGCGCGGCGTCGACCTGCTCACCGGTCGCGCGCACGCGGACCGGGTCGTGCTCGAGCCCGGAGCGGTCGCCGTGATCCGCGAAGAACGCCCATGACCGCCGCGATGTCCGACACCCTTCCCCCATTGAAAAGGACCCCCATGCACCGCCTGTCTCTCGACGGACCCTGGACGCTCTCCGCCGTCGCCGGACCTGTTCCCGACGCTCTCGAGGGCGTCGACGTCCCGGCCGTCGTCCCCGGCTGCGTCCACACCGACCTCTTGCGCGCCGGGCTCATCCCCGACCCGTTCGACGGCGACAACGAGAGCGCCCTCGCCTGGATCGGGCGCACCGATTGGGCGTACGAGCGCACCTTCGACGCCGGCGACCTCGACCGCGACGACCGCTGGGACCTCGTCGCCGAGGGCCTCGACACCTTCGCGACGATCTGGCTCAACGGCCACCTCGTCGGACACACGCAGAACCAGTTCCGCTCGTACCGCTTCGACGTCGTGCCGTACCTCCGCGCGACCGGCAACCACCTGCGGATCGCGTTCTCGGCTCCCGTCGTGCGCGCCGAGTCGCTCGCCCGGGTGCACGGCGAGCTGCCGCACGTGAACCACCACCCGTACAACACCATGCGCAAGTCCGCGGCCAACTTCGGGTGGGACTGGGGCATCGACGTCGCCACGAGCGGGATCTGGAAGAGCATCGGCCTCGAATCGTGGTCCGGCGTCCGCGTGAGCGACGTGCGCCCGCTCGTCCAGCTCGACGGGTCCACCGGCATCCTCGACGTGCACGTCGGCGTGGAGTGGGACGGCATCCCGGCCACCGCCGAGATCGACGTCGACCTGCGCGATCCCGCCGGCGAGGTGTGCGCCCGCGCGACGGTGGTCGCGGGGGAGGGCGTGGCATCCGTCCGCCTGCGCGTCGACGACGTGCAGCGGTGGTGGCCGCGCGGTTACGGCGCGCAGCCGCTGTACGCGGTGTCGGTCGGGCTGCGAGGATCCGAGCAGCGGTGGAACGGGCGCGTCGGCTTCCGCACGGTCGAGCTGCAGACGCCGCCGGACAGGGCGGGCACCGCGTTCCGTCTCGTCGTCAACGGCGAGCGCGTCTTCGTGAAGGGCGCGAACTGGATCCCCGACCACGCCTTCGTCACCGAGATGGATGCCGACCGCTACCGCCGTCGCATCGTCGATGCCACGGACGCCCACATGAACCTCCTCCGCGTCTGGGGCGGCGGGATCTACGAGTCGGACGACTTCTACGACCTCTGCGACGAGATGGGGGTGCTCGTGTGGCAGGACTTCCTGTTCGCCTGCGCGGCGTACCCCGAGGACGACGCCTTCGCGGTCGAGGTCGAGGCGGAGGCCCGCGAGGCCGTGACCCGGCTCAGCCCGCACCCCTCGCTCATGGTGTGGAACGGCAACAACGAGAACATCGTCGCGTTCGCGGAGTGGCCGGCGTGGCGTCCGCTGCTGCGCGGTCGCGCGTGGGGCAACCTCTACTACCGCGAGCTCCTCCCGCGCATCGTCGCGGAGCTCGACGGCACACGTCCCTACTCGCCGGGAAGCCCCTATTCGTACGACGACTACCTCAGCCCGAACGACGCCGCGCACGGCACGATGCACATCTGGGACGTGTGGAACGTCCTCGACTACCGGGACTACACGCTGCACCGCCCCCGTTTCGTGTCGGAGTTCGGGTTCCAGGGGCCGCCCGCGTGGAGCACGCTGACGCGCGTCGTGCACGACACCCCGCTCGATCCATTCGGACAGCAGATGCTCGTGCATCAGAAGGCCGACCAGGGCAACCTCAAGCTCGAGCGCGGCATGGCGGGACACCTGGCGGCGCCGACGAACATCGACGACTGGCACTGGGCCACCCAGCTCAACCAGGCGATGGCGATCCGCTTCGGGATCGAGTACTTCCGGACGCTGGGTGATCACCTGACCGGCTCGATCGTGTGGCAGCTCAACGACAACTGGCCCGTGGTCTCGTGGGCGGCGGTCGACTTCGACGAGCATCGCAAGCCGGTGTGGCACGCGCTGAGGCACGTGTACCAGCCGCGTCTGCTGGTCGCCCGGGGCGGGACGGATGCCGTGACCCTCTCGCTCTCCAACGATGACCCGAGCGGCTGGACCGGAGTCGTGACTGTCACGCGCTCGAGCTTCGCGGGGGAGGAGCGGGCGCGCGCGGACGTGTCCGCGGAGGTCGGCGCGCGTTCCCACGCCGAGGTGACGGTTCCCGACGAGGTCCTGCGGGGCTGGGACGTCACCCGTGAGGTGCTCGTGATCGATGCACCCGGGTTCGGGCGCGCAATCCACCACGGCGCCGAGGTCGTCGATCAGATCCTGGATGCCGACCCGCTCGACGTCGAGGTCCATCGCTCCGCCGAGGGCTGGACCGTCGTCGTCACCGCCCGTTCGCTCGTCCGCGACGTCACCCTCTTGGTCGATCGGGCGCACCCCTCTCTCGCGGTGGATGCCGGGCTGCAGACGCTCCTCGCCGGGGAGTCGGCGGAGTTCGCGGTCCGCGGGAACGCCGGCGACGTGGCATCCCTCTCCTCCCCGCTCGTCGTCCGCCACGCGAACTCCTTCGCCGCCGCGAACGCGTCGCGCGCATGACGGAGCGTGCCCTCGTCCACCTCACGGCGGGAGGGGTCTCTCTTCTGCTCGACCTCGGCGCCGGGCGACTCCCCGCCGTGCTGCACTGGGGTGCCGCCCTCGGTGACATCGACGAGACGGATGCCGGGGCCCTCGCCGTCGGAGCCGTCGAGCCCGTGGTCCCCAACGCGATCGACGTCCCCGTGCGGCTGGCGATCCTGCCCGAGCCGTGGACCGGCTGGATGGGCAAGCCCGGCCTCGAGGGGCACCGATCCGGGGCCGGGTGGTCGCCGCACTTCGTCGCGGGTGACGCCACCCTGGATGCCGCACCGCTCGCGTCCGGATTCACCGCCGCGGGTGCGGGTCTCGTCGCGGTCGAGGCCCACGACCCGGAGGCGGGACTCGACCTCGACCTCTCGATCGAGCTCACCCCGTCCGGCGTCGTCCGGCTCGGCGGCGAGGTGCGCAACGCCGGCGCGGGCGACTACGACGTCGGCGGGCTCCAGCTCGCGCTCCCCGTCCCGCCGATCGCGCGCGAGGTGCTCGACTTCGCGGGGCGATGGGGCAAGGAGCGCATCCCGCAGCGGCGACCGCTGGTCGTCGGGATCGAGGAACGCGAGGGCCGGCGCGGACGCACCGGGGCCGACGCCGCGACACTCCTCTCGCTCGGTGTCCCCGGCTTCGGATTCGGCGCCGGCGAGGTCTGGGGGGTGCACGTCGGCTTCAGCGGCAACCACCGGCACTACGCCGAACGCCTTTCCTCCGGAGTGCAGGTGATCGGCGGCGGCGAACTGCTCCTGCCCGGCGAGATCCGGCTCGCCCCGGGCGAGGGATACCGGATGCCACCCCTCTACGCCGCGTACGGCGACGGCCTCGACGACCAGGCGCGTCGGCTGCACACGTTGCTGAGGGCGCGGCCGCATCACCCCGCCCGACCTCGACCGGTGACCCTCAACGTGTGGGAGGCCGTGTACTTCGACCACGACATGCCCCGGCTGCTCGATCTCGCCGAGCGGGCCGCGGAGCTCGGGGTGGAACGCTTCGTGCTCGACGACGGCTGGTTCCGCGGCCGCCGCGACGACACCGCCGGGCTGGGCGACTGGTTCGTGGACGAGACCGTGTGGAGCGCCGGTCTCCGGCCGCTGGCGGACCGCGTCCGCGCCCTCGGCATGGAGTTCGGGCTGTGGTTCGAGCCCGAGATGGTGAACCCCGACTCCGACCTCGCGCGCGAGCACCCCGAGTGGATCCTCTCCACCGGGCCGCGGCTGCCGGTCCTCGCGCGTAACCAGTTGGTGCTCGACCTCGTCCACCCGGACGCCTACGCCTATCTGCTCGAGCGCCTGACCGCGGTCGTGGCCGACAGCGATGTGGCCTACGTGAAGTGGGACCACAACCGCGACTTGGTCGACGCGGGCACCGGGGAGCACCGCGTGGCGGGCGTCCACCGGCAGACCCTCGCGGCCTACCGGCTCATGGACGAGCTCCGGCGGAGGTTCCCGGGCCTCGAGATCGAGTCGTGCTCCTCCGGTGGGGCGCGCGTGGATCTCGGCATCCTGGAACACACCGACCGGGTGTGGGTGTCGGACTGCATCGATCCCCTCGAGCGGCAGGACATGAACCGGTGGACGATGCAGCTGCTCCCGCCCGAGCTGCTCGGCTCGCACATCGCGTCGGGCGGGTCCCATACGACGGGCCGCCGGCACACGCTGTCGTTCCGCGCGGCGACCGCGCTGATCGCGCACCTCGGCATCGAGTGGGATCTCGCGCAGGCGTCCACGGAGGAACTCGCGGAACTGGGGGAGTGGATCGCGTTCCACAAGGAGCACCGCGAACTGTTCCACACCGGTGACATGGTCCGCGTCGACACCTCCGACCCGACGCTGCGCCTGTCCGGGACGGTGTCGCCGGATCGGGAGCGGGCGCTGTTCGTCCTCGCCACGGTGGGCCGCTCCGAGGTGTCACCACGCGGGCGATTCGTCTTCCGCGGCCTCGACGACGATCGGCGTTACGCAGTCGTCCCCGTGCACCCGGGCGGGCGCCCACGCGGTTTCACCCCGGCGCCGTGGTTCGGGGCCGAGACCGCGGACGGCTACGCGGGCGTCGAGCTCTCGGGCCGGGCCCTCATGACGGCGGGCCTGCACACCCCGGCGATGTTCCCGGAGTCGGCGGTGGTGTTCGCGGTGTCGGCGGTGTGAGGGGTCACGCTCGGGATGTCACATGGATTGAACACGCTGCCGATGTTCGATCCATGTGACACGCACTCAGTCCGGCCACACCCGCCGCTCGAGCGTGCCCAGCAGCAGCTCGACCGCGGAGCCCTCCATGCCGCGCACCCAACGCTGCGTCTCGGACGCGTGCGACGACACCGTGCGTCCGCGCTCGCCGCGTTCGAGGCGCACGTCGATGCGTCCCCGGGCGACGCTCACTCCGCGCAGTGCACCGGCGGCGACCATCGCGGCGAGCGGGTCGTGCAGCGCGCAGCGGCGGTCGGGGAAGACCCGGCCCTCGTAGAAGTCGAGGTACGCCGGGAGCATCGCGGCCAACGCCCGGGGCAACGCGCCGGGGATCGCGTCGAGGCGCACGAGGTCGGTGGCATCCAGGGTCTGGGTCATCGTCACGTCGAGCGGAACGGCGGTGATGTCCCAGTCCTGTGCGAACACGACCGCCGCGGCCTCGGGGTCGTTGTGGATGTTGGCCTCGGCCCACGCGGTGACGTTGCCCGAGTGCGCGAACGCGCCGCCCATGACGAAGAGCCGGTCGAACGGGGTCGCCCCGGCGGTCTCGGCGTACGCGGCCAGGTTGGTGAGCGGACCGAGGGCGAGCACGGTGAGATCCGGATGCCGCTGGGCCAGGTGATCGATGAGCTCGACGGCCGCGCGGGCATCGTGGGCGCGGGCGGCCGCCGTCAGCGCGATGCCGCCGACCCCGTCCTCGCCGTGGACGTGCGGCGCCCCGCCGGCGTACTCGCGCGCGCGGAAGTCGTGGGCGCCGATCGCGACGGGGATGTCGTCGACCCCGGCGAGCTCGAACAGCGAGAGGGTGTTGGCGCCCGCGCGGGCGGCATCCGTGTTCCCGGACACCGTGGTGACGCCGACGATCTCGACGGTCGGCTCGGCCAGCAGATACGCCAGGGCGAGGGCGTCGTCGATGCCGGTGTCGCAGTCGACGAGGATCGGGCGGCGGGTCATGCGGGGACTCCGTACGTGTCGAGGGGCTCCAGGGCGGGCTGCGAGGCGTCGTCGGCGACGGCCGCGGCTCCCACCGCGCAGGCGCGCGCGAGAGCATCGGACTCGGTGTCGCCGCGCAGCAGCCCGCACACGAGCGCGGCGCAGAACGCGTCGCCGGCGCCGACGGTGTTCCGCACGGTGGTCGCGACTCCGGGGGCCGAGGCGACGAGTTCGCCATGTCGGTACAGGCGGGCTCCCTCGGCGCCGAGCGTCACGCACAGGAGCGGAGCGTCGTGCACCTCCGGGAGCTGCGCGTACTCGGTCTCGTTCACGATGACGAGGTCGCAACGCTCGAGGACCCCCGCGGGCAGCGGCCGCGCCGGGGCGGCGTTCAGCGCGAGGTAGCCCGCGGCTTCTGCGGCGGCCGCGACGACGGCATCCGAGACCTCCAACTGCATCAGCACCGCGGCCCCGGGCTCGATACCGAGCGCGTCCGGGTCGATCGCCGCGTTCGCGCCGGCGCACACGACGATCGAGTTCTCGCCGGTCGCGTCGACGACGATGAGCGCGGTACCCGTCGCGGCGTCCGTCGTCTGCACGCCGGACGCGTCGATGCCCACCGCGGCCAGCTGCTCGCGGATGCCGCGCCCGTCGAGGTCGTCGCCCACGGCGCCGACCATCCGCACCTCGGCACCGAGTCGCGCGGCCGCGACGGCCTGATTCGCGCCCTTCCCGCCGGGCCCGCGCTGGAGGACCCCGTCGGCGACGGTCTCGCCGGCGGCGGGGGCGCGCTCGACGCGCGCGGTCAGGTCGACGTTGATGGCGCCGACGACGGTCAGGCGGGGTGCAGGGGAGTGAGGGCTCACGGTCATCCAGCCTGTCACGCCCCACCGACAGCCGAGTGCGCGACGATGTCCTCATGACGTTCGACGATGCTCTCCTCGACCTCGCGCGGGCCCTGGATGCCATGGGCCACGGTGACCCTCGACCCTTCGCGTCGCTGTGGACCCGCACCGACGACGCCACCCTGATGGGCGGATTCGGCACGCACGCGACGACCGCCGCCGACGTGCAGGCGACGCTCGAGGTCGTGGCCCGGCGCTTCCGCGGCGGAACCCTCGTGCCGGAGTACGACCGCGTGCTCGTCGGCGACGACTGGGCGATGACCGCCGGCCGCGAGAGTGGCGTCCTGTCGGTGGACGGCGCCGAGCCCCGGGCGTTCGTCGTGCGTGTCACCCACGTCTGGCGCCGCGAGGACGGAGTGTGGCGCATCGTGCACCGGCACGGAGACCACACGACGACGCCGGTCTGACGCCGGCACCGCGGTCAGTGCAGGAGCAGCTTCGCCACGATCAGCAGCCCCGCGATGACCGCGGCGCCGATCGCGGTGAGGATCACGATGACCGGGGAGTACCCGCGCAGCCGCGCACCGATGGTCGCGACGGCGACGAGGTAGGCCATCGCCACGCCGACTCCCCAGAGCAGCGCGGTCGGCAGGTCGACGCCCGTCGCGACGAGCACCACGACGACCAGGAGCGGCAGGAACGTGACCGACACCATCGGCGCGCTCACCGCGAGGTGGTGCCGCACGATCGCCCACGGGTGCTTCGACGACGTGTCGCCGAGCGAGTACGCGAAGACGTGGGTCGCGAAGTACACGAGATTCGTCAGCGCGACCACGGCGATCACATCCGCCAGGTCGGCACCGCCGAGACCGATGAGAGTGGATGCCGACACCAGTGCGCCGTAGCATCCGGCACTGATCCTCTCGGCGGCGTCGGTTCCGAGACGGCGGGCGTTTTCGGCATCCATGGGGTCAGTTTGTCGGGGAACGGCGTCGAAGTCCCGCCGACACGATCGCCACCACGGTTCCGACCGCGACGCCGATGACCGTCTCGAGCACGCGATCGCGGAGCAGCAGCTCGGGCCCGGCGGGCGACGCCAGCGAGATCATGAGCAGCGCAAGCGGGGTGATGAAGATCATCGCGATGCCGTAGTTGCGCCCGACGAACATCTCGGCCCCGGCCTGCAGGGCCACTGCGATCACGATGACGAGCACCGGCGGCAGGTCGAGGGCGAGGAGTCCCGCCGCGATGAGCACGCCGAGCAGGGTGCCGACCAGGCGCTGCACGCCGCGTATGAGACGAGCGTTCACGTGCGCGCCGCCGACCGCGGCGACCGCGCCGACCATGGCCCAGTACCAGTGCGTGCCGATCAGCAGGGCCCCCGCGATCCCGGCGAGAAGTGCCGCCGCACCGACGGTCGCCGTCATCTCCCACGCCACGGCGCCGATCGGCGGGCGTGCGCGCGGCGGGCGGCGCCACGAGGCACGCCGGCTGAGCGCGAAGACCGTCGTGACGAAGAGGCTCCACGCCACGCTCGCGCCGCCCACGAGGAGCACGAGGGCGAACGTCGCTCCCGTCGCGGGGAAGCTCGCGGTCGCCCCGGCGGCGAACACCGCGAACAGCGCCCCGGGCGGATGCCAGCGCTTGCGGTAGGCGAAGAGGGTCACCGCCGCGGCGAGGACGGCGATGGCCGTGACGCTGAGCAGCGCCGGCGCCGCGAAGAACGACAGCGTCGTGCCCACGAGCATCGAGGCGACGAGGATGCCGCCGGCGGTCGCCTGCATGCGGACGCGCGTCCGCGCGACGTCAGCGCGACCGTACAGGGCAGCGAAGGCGCCGAAGCTCGCGTAGACACTGAGGTCGAGGCGACCGATCAGGAGCAGCACCAGCAGGGGAACGCCGACGCTGACCACGGCCCGCAGCGCGACGCGGTGATCGCCCTGCCGCGGCCCCACCCGGATGACCCCGGTCCACACGCGCCCCCGGGATTCCGCCATCGCTCCAGCCTACGCGCGCTCCGCCTCCGACCCGCCGTGCGGCGTTCGGCCGCGCGCCGCCCGGCGGTCGGTGCCGCGGGCCAAACTCCTGAGGAAACCGCCTGTCTCGGGCCCGGCGAGGCCTGAGACGGTCCTGCGACACGACTTCTCAGGAGTTTCGCCCGCCGCCGCCGCCCCATCGGCGGCGCCCGACCCGCCGCGCGGCGTCAACCCCTGGCATCCGGCGGTCGATCTGATGGGGTGGAGGAATGGATGCCGAGCGAGAGAAGCCCCCGATAGACCCCGGCCCCGAGCCCGACACGTCGACCGCTGCCCAGGCCGAGAAGTCGGACCCGTCGCTCGAGAAGGACGACCAACCCATCGAGTGAGCGTCGTTCGACGTCGAGGAGACCCCGGATGCCGCGGCGGCCGGTTCCGTAGGGTGGAAAGCCCCGACCCCGGACGAGGAGAGACGTGTTCCGCACGCCCCTGACCCTGTTTCGCACACTCGCGATCGCCGAGGCGATCTCGTGGACCCTCCTGATCGCCGGGCTCATCCTGCGCGCGACGGCCGATCTCCCGATCGCGGTGTCGATCGGCGGTGGCATCCACGGCTTCGTCTTCCTCGCCTACGGCGCGACGGCGGTGCTCGTCGCGCTGAACCAGCGCTGGGGAGTGGTGCCTGCGGCGGTCGCGATCGTCAGCGCCGTCATCCCGTACGCGACGATTCCGACCGAGATCTGGCTGCAGCGCTCGGGCCGCTTGCGCGGGGCGTGGCGCCTCGAAGACAGCGGTGACCCGCGCGACCGTCGCCCGATCGACCGCGCGCTGCGGTTCTTCCTGCGGCGGCCGTGGGCGCTGGGCCTCGTGCTCGTCGCGGTGGTCGCGGTGGTGTTTGTGGTGCTGCTGATCGTGGGCCCGCCCGGCGGCAAGGGCTGACGCGACGGAGGTGGCTGAGCGTGTCGAAGCCTCCGGTCCCTTCGACAGGCTCAGGGACCTTCGACAGGCTCAGGGACCTTCGACAGGCTCAGGGACCTTCGACAGGCTCAGGGACCTTCGACAGGCTCAGGGATCTCCCGTCAGCGCTTCGTCGACACCGTCACCGTGAACTTGCGGTCGCGGGCGACCTGGCGTGTCGGGCCGACCAGGCGCTCGAGCGCGGGGCGGTACTGCAGCGCCGAGTTCCACACCGTCCACAGCTCTCCGCCCGCGTGCAGCACACGCGCCGCGTCGGCGAACATGCGCGGGGCGATGCCGTCGGTGACGGCCGCGCCCGAGTGGAACGGCGGGTTCAACGCGATGAACGCCGCGCTGTCGTCCGCGTGCGACCCCAGCATGTCGTCGCGCACCACGGTGACCCGGTCCGCGACGCCGTTGGCTTCGGCGGTGGCACGCGCCGAGGCGACGGCGATCGCCGACTGATCGCACGCGAGCACACGGAGGGACGGATGCCGCGTCGCCAGGGTCGCCGCGACGATCCCGGTTCCGCACGCGAGGTCGATCGCCTCGTGGCCCGCCGGCGTGGGCAGGTGCGCGAGCAGCATCCGTGTGCCGATGTCGAGGGAGGCCCCCGCGAACGCACCCCCGAACGAACGGATCTCGAGCCCGTCGATCCGTGCCCGATCGGGCTCGGGATCGGCGCCGTCGTGGGGACCGCGCGCGATCAGCACGCGGGACTTCTGCCGGGCGTGCGAGACGTCGACGCGGTCGAACCGCTCGCGCAGCACGTCGTTCATGGTCACGGTCATGTGCTTCAGCCGCCCACCCGCGAAGACCACGACGTCGGGATGCGCGTACCGCGCGATGAGTCCGGCCGCGTCGTGCAGCTCCCGCAACGACCTCGGCAGACGTAGCAGCACCACGCGCGCGTCGGCGAGCAGGGCGGCATCCCGATCCCCGGAGGTGAAGGTGCCGGTCAGCCCGGTCGTCTCGGCGTTGGCCGCGAGGGCGCGCTCGCCGGTCAGCTCGTCCTGATGCACCCGGATGTCACGCGCCCCCGCGTCGGCCGCGCCGAGCGTGAGTGCGCCGTAGGTGTCGCCGATCACCACGAGCTCTCCGTCTGCGAGACCCGCGCGCGCCTCGGCGGACTCGTCGAGGATCAGCCGGTCGGCCGCGTCGACGGCGAACAGCTCGGGTGCCTCCAGGTCGGGCCAGCGGCGCAGGGCATCGAACGAGAACACCCGGCTACGCTACCCGTCGCCGCGCGCCGCGGGCGCCGCGCTGCCCTTCCGCCCCGCCGGCTCGCCGCCGCCGCCACCGAGACGGCATCCCGCTGACATCTCCGCTGCACGCTGCAACAGAGTTGTCAGCCAGATGCCGTCTCACCGCCGATCGGGGTGGGGGGAGCGGGTGGGCTCGGTGGCGCGAGCGGGCGGAAGCGCGGGCGACCGGGCGGGCAGCGCCCGTCAGGAGCGCCGGTTCGCGGCGGCGGCCGCGGCCGCGAGGTCGGCGAGCACCGGGGGCACGTCGTCCTGCGGAACCACGGCCTGAATGAGCGTGAGCCCCTCCGCCGCCCGCGCGTCGGACAGGGCCGCGGTCAGCCCGCCGACGCTGTCGACCCGCACACCCACGCTCGACCCGGTGGGGTCCATCGACGCGAGCAGCGCCGTCCAGTCCCACGTGGCGATGTCGTTGTACTCCTCGTGGAGGCCGTGGATCACACGCTCGACCGTGTACCCGGCGTTGTCGACGACGACGATGACCGCCGGGATGCCATGGCGTACGAGGGTGCCGAGCTCGGCGCTGGTCAGCTGCGCCGCGCCGTCGCCGATGAGCAGCACCGGACGCCGTTCCGGGCGCGCGAGCGCAGCCCCGAGGATCGCCGGCAGGGTGAAGCCGATCGCGGCCCACAGGGGTTGCCCGCCGAAGACGACTCCGTGCGGGAGGCGCTCCCCGGCCATGCCGTAGAAGGACGTGCCCTGGTCGGCGAGCACCGTGTCGCCGTCGCGGAGGAACCGCGCGACGGCGTGCCAGAGCGCCTCTTGGGAGAGCGCGGCGCCGGGATCGGCGGGGACACGGGGCGGGACCACGGGGGCCTCGGACGCGACGGCGAAGCGACCCGGGAGAGCCTCGAGCTCCTCCGCCACGGCATCGAGGGCGTCGCGCATCGCGAGCGGGCGGAAGTCGTCGTCGCCGATGCGTGCGTGCTCCCCGCGGATCTCGATCGTGCGCGCCGGATCGATGTGCTGCGAGAAGAACCCGCTCGTCAGGTCGGTGAACTGCACACCGGCCATCACGAGCACGTCGGCGTCCTCGATCCCCGCGCGGACGGCGGGCGCGCTGGCCGCGCCGAGATACGGACCGAGGTACCCGGATGCCGACTCGTCGACGACGCGACGGCCCCACAGCAGTGAGGCGTGCGGCACCCCGCTGGCGAGGATGCGGTGCAGGTGGGTCTCGGCGTCGAGGCGCGCGACGAGGATGTCGGCGAGCACGGCCGCGGAGTCCGCGACCGCGAGCCGTGCGGCGACGGCGTCGCGGAACCGGGTGAGCACGGCGGGGTCGGTCACCGCATCGGGCGAGGGGAGGGGCTGGGTGGGCGGTGACGCGGGCGCCTCACCGACGTCGGCGGGGATGAGGAGGTAGCCGGGGAGACGCCGGTGGCGCACGTCCGTGAGGAGGCGGTCGATCTGGGCCGTGGCATCCGTCGCCGTCAGGATCTCTTGAGCGGCGGTGACCTCGGCGGTCATGCGCGCGAAGTGTCCGAAGTCGCCGTCGCCGAGGGAGTGGTGGCTCGCGCGTCCGGCCGCCTGAACCGCGGTGGTGGGGGCACCGACGACGTGCAGGACGGGGACGTGCTCGGCGTAGCTGCCGGCCACGGCACTGATCGCGGAAAGCTCGCCGACGCCGAAGGTCGTGCTCAGCGCGCCGAGACCGTGCAGGCGCGCGTAGCCGTCGGCCGCGTATCCCGCGCCCAGCTCGTTCGCGCAGCCGACCCACTCGATGAGCGGATGCCGCTCGACATGGTCGAGGAACGCGAGCGTGAAGTCACCGGGGACGCCGAAGAAGTGCCGGACTCCCGCTTCGGCAAGCCGATCGAGGAGGTAGTCGGCCACGGTATAGGTCGTCATGGCCGGGGTCCGCGCTTTACCGGGTGCCGAAGTGGAAGGGCAGCGCGAGAGACGCCGAGACCAGGATGATGCCGAGGGCGAAGAACAGCGCGGGAGCCGCGAGCGAGAACGAGAGGCCGGTGAGCAGCATGCCCCCGACGAACAGGATGAGCGAGACGATGAACATGAGGATCCCTTCGGTCGCTCCAGGCTACCGTGCCGGGTCGACGGGTCGTGCCTCGGGCTCGACCGCATCGCGGGACGGTCTCTCGCCGAGGGCAGCGTGCGCCCAGAGGGTGCTGCCGGCGACGGCCGCCGGCATGATCGCGACCGCACCGAGCGGCACGAGGAAGCAGACCTGGGTCGCCACCCCGAAGCCGAGGGCCCGCGCGCGGTGCTCACGCAGGAGTGCACGGCGGGCGCGGCGATCGAGGCCCCGCGCCGAGAGGGCGCGCGAGGTGAGCTCGTCGGCGAGGAGCCACCCCGTGAGGAGCAGACCCACCACCCCGCCGAGCACCCCGCCGACGAGGGGGATGAGCCCGAGCAGCCAGGCGAGAAGGGCGACCAGGATGCCGCGCAGCACCAGCCGCACGCTGTCGCCGACCCCGCGCCAGAAACCGTACTCGGTGTCGGGGACCGTCCCGAGGGCCGAGCGCTCGGTCGCGCGCCAGATGCGGTCGTAGATCGGCTCGCCGACCGTGAGGGTGACCGCGGTGAACGACACGGCGAACAGGAAGAGGACGGCGCCGAACGAGGCGACCCCGATCGCCACGCGGAGTGCTCCGGTCCAGAACGGCGGCCAGCCGTCGGCGAAGGGCGTCCAGTCGTCGACGAGGGAGGGGAGCCAGAAACCCCACCCCACCAGGGCGGCGCCGAACACCACCCCGACGATGGCACCCGGGATGAGCCCGAGTGCCATCGCCCCGGGAGTGCGGCGCCACTGGCCGAGACCGCGGAGAAGGAGGCCGGTGCCGGCGAGGAATTCGCGCATGCCGACGAGTCTGGCAGAGGCCTCCGACACCGGCGGGGGCTCAGCCGGCCGCCGGGATCTCCGCCGGCCCGCGCGACCCGGCCGGGCGGTGTCGGTGGTCGATGCCAGGATGTCGGTATGCGCCTGCGCACGACGTCGACCCAACGCACCTACCGCTACGTGCGGCTGTCGATCGTCGGGGCGACGCTGGTTCTCGCGGTGTCGATCGGGCTCGAGGTCGCTGGCCGGGGCACGTTGTCCTCCCTGAGCGCGGCGTTCTACACGCCCGCGGGAAACCTGTTCGTGGGGAGCCTCTGCGCCATCGCGCTGGCGCTGCTCGTGCTCTCGGGGCGCAGCGTCGAACAGGGGCTGCTCGATCTCGCGGCCGTGTTCGCGCTCGTCGTCGCGCTGGTCCCCACGCCGATCACCGACGCCTCGTGCGAGGGTGGCGCCGTCTGCGTGCCGGCCGCCGCGATCCCCGGGGTGGTCAACAACGGCATCTCGGTGGCATCCCTCTCCGTCGTCGTCCTGGTCGCCGCGGCCGTCCTCGCGCGCACGCAGGGCTCCGCGGGGCGGGGGACCGTCGTCACGCTGGTCGCGATCGCGCTGATGGTCGTGGGGTTCGTGACGTGGGCTCTCGTCGACTTCTCGACGTTCCTCCGCGGTGCGCACAACGTCGCGGCGGTCGGCTTCTTCTCGGTGATCGGCGTGGTGGCCGCCGTCTCGGCGTGGCGTCCGCAGCGCGCTCCTCGTCGCTTCCGGGTGCTGTATGCCGTGGTGGCCGTCGGAATCCTGGGTGCGCTGTGCGCGCTCGTCGCGGTACTGGTCGCCGGGGGTGCGGCGACGGTGACCGTCGCGGGGATTCCCGTGGTCTTCCTCGGCGAATCGGTCGTGGTGACGCTGTTCGCGGTGTTCTGGCTCGTGCAGACGGTGGAGCTCTGGAACGCCCCCGATCCGGCCCTTCGCGCGTGAATTCGCGTGTCGGAGCCCGCCGAAACCCCTATCGACCGTCGAGGGCGGCGGTGCGACGCTGACGCCATGTCCTCGCTCCGCTTCCGTCTCGTTCCCCTCGTCGTGCTCGCGGTCGTCCTGACCGGGTGCGCATCGACCACCGGCACCCCGGCCCCGGATGCCGCGAGCGAGGCGCCCGCGACCGACTCGGACGTCACGACCGATGACGGTGCCGCCCCCACCGTGCGCGCGGGGTTCGGGTGCACCGACGAGATGCTCGCGTACCTGGCGGCCAACGGTTTCGGCGGTGTCCCACCCGTGGACCCCGGGGAGTTCGCGTTCCCCGAGGGCGTCGACATCGCCGCGACCCCGACGTGCTTCGTCTCCGAGGATGACGGGCAGGGCGCGTCGCGGGAATCGGCTCTGTTCTTCGGCGACCCGGATGGCGCGATCACACAGGCCGACGCCGCCTTCCACGCGGCGGGATGGCAGGGCGAGGCCAGCGATTCGCTCGCGGGCAAGATGGGCGTTTGGTGGAGCGACGGAACGGATGCCATGACGGCCCGTCACTCGGTCGGCGGCGGCGTGTTGGAGGTGAACGGGAGCAGCGCGGCCTGGTTCACCTGGGCGTCCTGAGATCGCCGGGAATAACCTCGGAACGTCGTCGTTGAAGTTGATACCTGGCCGCTCAAGTCTCAAACTTGAGTGAGCTTGACTCATGTATCACAGGAGACGTTCGTGCCCGAAGACTTCACCCCCGGCGCCGGGGAAGACGGCGCCCAATCGTTCGACGAGTTCCTCGCCCGCTACCTCGCAGGGGAGCGCGCCCGCGCCGAACGGTCCATCGACCTCAGTCGCTTCCTGAGCTCCCGCACGCAGGAGGCTCTCCAGGCCGCGGGCCGGTTCGCGCTCGGCCGCGGTCAGCGCGAGCTCGACGCCCTGCACGTGCTGCACGTCCTCGTGGGGCAGTCGCCCGCCCGCGAGGCCGTCGCGCGCCTCGGTGCCGACCCCGCCGCGATCGCACGTGCGGCCGAGAGCCGCCTTCCCGCCGCGGGCGAGGCGGCCGATGTGGACGGTGCCGTCGTCGCCGGCTCGGTGCAGCGCGCGCTGTTCCACGCGTTCCAGGTCGCCCGGGCCGCGGGTTCCACGTACGTCGACCCCGACCACCTCTTCTTCGCCCTCGTGCTCGCGCAGGACGCGCCCGCCGGCCAGATCCTCGCGCAGGCCGGCGTCACGGCCGAGGCCCTGACCCAGGGCGTGCGCGAGACCGTCGTCGGCGGGACCGAGGCCGCGGCGCCGAGCGAAGCGGCATCCGTCACCCCGAACCTCGACCGGTTCGGCACCGACCTGACCGCCCTCGCGACGGCGGGCCGGCTCGACCCCGTCATCGGCCGGTCCGACGAGATCGAGCAGACGATCGAGATCCTCAGCCGCCGCACGAAGAACAACCCCGTGCTGATCGGTGAGGCCGGGGTCGGCAAGACGGCGATCGTCGAGGGACTCGCGCGGGCGATCGTCGCCGACGAGGTTCCCGAGCAGTTGCGCGGAACGCGCGTGGTGTCGATCGACCTGGCCGCGATGCTCGCGGGCGCCCGGTACCGCGGCGACTTCGAGGAGCGTCTCACCCAGACGATGGAGGAGATCGCGGCATCCGAGAAGCTCGTCGTCTTCATCGACGAGGTGCACACGCTCGTCGGTGCCGGCGGCAGTGGCGACGGGTCGATGGACGCGGGCAACATCCTCAAGCCGCGTCTGGCGCGCGGTGACGTGCGTCTCATCGGCGCGACGACGCTGCGCGAGTACCGCACGATCGAGAAGGACCCCGCTCTCGAACGGCGCCTGCAGCCGGTGCGCGTGGGCGAGCCGTCGCTGACGGATGCCGTGGAGATCCTCCGCGGCCTGCGTTCGGCGTACGAGGAGCACCACGCCGTCACGTACACCGAGGACGCGCTGCGCGCCGCGGTCGAGCTGAGCGACCGGTACCTGCCCGACCGCGTGCTGCCCGACAAGGCGATCGACCTCGTCGACCAGGCCGGGGCGCGGCTGCGGCTGCGGCTCGGCGTCTCGGTCGACACGTCCTCGCTGCTCGAGCGGCTCGCGACGCTCGAGGCGGAGAAGAACGCCGCCGTCTCCGCGGAGCACTACGAGGAGGCCTCGCGCCTTCGCGACGAGATGGCCGCGGTGCAGGCGCAGCTCGACGAGGCCACCCGCGCCCCGCGCGCCGCGGCCGTCGTCGACGAACCCGAGATCGCCGCGGTGATCAGCCGTGCCACCGGGATTCCGGTCGCCCGCCTGACGGCGACCGAGCGCGGCCGCCTCTCGCAGCTGGAGGATGAGCTGCACGCCCGGGTCATCGGGCAGGACGACGCCGTCACCGCGGTCGCCAAGGCCGTGCGCCGCAACCGCACGGGCATGGGGGATGAGAACCGACCGGTCGGTTCGTTCCTCTTCCTCGGGCCCACCGGTGTCGGAAAGACCGAGCTCGCGAAGGCTCTCGCGGGATCGCTCTTCGACGACGACGGAGCCGTGATCCGCTTCGACATGAGCGAGTTCGGCGAGCGGCACACCGTGTCGCGCCTGGTCGGAGCTCCTCCCGGATACGTCGGTTACGACGAGGCCGGTCAGCTCACCGAGCGCGTGCGCCGCAACCCGTACGCGGTCGTGCTGTTCGACGAGATCGAGAAGGCGCACCCCGATGTCTTCACCCTCCTGCTGCAGGTGCTCGACGACGGACGCCTGACCGACGGCCAGGGGCGCACGGTCGACTTCCGCAACACGGTCATCGTGATGACCTCGAACCTGGGCGCCGAGATCTTGGCATCCCGTTCCGGCGCGATCGGTTTCACGACGAGCGCGTTCGCGGCCGAGGACGTGCGTGAGCGGGTCCTGGGCAAGCTGCGCGAGGCGATGCGGCCCGAGTTCCTCAACCGCATCGACGACATCGTGCTGTTCCAGAAGCTCGAGAAGGCGCAGGTGCGCGAGATCGTCCGGCTGTTGCTGGGAGCGTCGTCGCGGCGGCTTTCGGCGCGGGGCGTCACCTTCGACGTGACGGACGCCGCGGTGGACCGCCTCGCCGAGGTCGGCTACGAGCCCGAGTACGGCGCGCGGCCGTTGCGTCGGGTCATTCAGCGCGAGGTCGACGACCGCATCGCCGACCTGTTCGTCTCGGGCGAGCTGGTCGACGGGGGAGCGGTGACGGTGGATGCCGACGCCTCGGGCTTCGTGGTCCGCGCCGCGACGGCGGTGCTCGCGGCCTGAGTCGCTCGGTCCGACGCCCCCGGCGCTGCGGCGCCGGGGGCGTTCGGCGTCGGTCGGCGGCGGATGGGCGGCTGTGGCCGTGGCTGTGGCTGTGCTCGTGCCGGTGCTCGTGCTCGTGCTCTCGCGCGTGCTCGTGCTCTCGCGCATGCTCATGCTCATTCGGTGTCCAAGACACCCGGACTGTCTGAAAAATCGTCCGGGTGTTTTGGACACTCAGGCCCGGGGCGCGGCGGGACGCAGGGCGTTGGACCCGGATGTCGGAGGTTCGGGGCAGAGTAGGGGCATGAGTCGTATCGGCACGATCTTCAGCCCGTACCCCCACCCGCCCGAAGAGCTGCGCGACGCTGCGCGTGCGGCGGAGGACGCTGGTATCGAGGAGCTGTGGCTCTGGGAGGACTGCTTCCGCTCCTCGGCCTGGGCCGCCGCAGCCACCGCCCTCGCGGTCACGGATCATCTGCGCATCGGCGTCGGCATCGCGCCGTTCCCGCTCCGCAACGTCGCCGCCTCGGCGATGGAGGTCGCGACCATCGAGCGCATGTTCCCCGGGCGGCTGCTCCCCGGGTTCGGACACGGCGTGCAGGACTGGATGCGGCAGATCGGGGCCAAAGCCGCGTCGCCGCTGACGCTGATGCAGGAGCAGCTCCCCGCCCTCCGCTCGTTGCTCGCCGGCGACACCGTGAGTGCCGAGGGGCGGTACGTCCGTCTGCGCGGCGTCTCCCTCGACTGGCCGCCCGTCGAGGCGCCGCTCGTGTACGCGGCGGCCGAGGGGCCGAAGACTCTGGCTCTCGGCGGTGCCGTCGCCGACGGGGTCATCCTCGACAGTCGGCACACGGTCGACGAGGTCGCGGAATCGGTGCGCACGGTTCAGGCGGGACGCGTGGATGCCGGTCGCGAAGGCCGCGCCGACGTCGTCGCGTACGTGCTCACGGCCTTCGGGCCGGACGCGCACGAACGCGCGATCGCCGCGGCGGGTGACCGGCCCGACGCCGCAGCACGCGTTCTCGCCGGCTCGGTGTCCGAGGTGGCCGAGGGCGTCGCGCGCTTCCAGGCGGTCGGCGTCGACGACGTCGTGCTCCTGCCCACCGATGAGGTCGACCTCGCGGCGTTCTTCTCCGCGGTCGGTCAGGTCGCCCTCGAACTGCCGAACGCGGCGGGTGTCTCGTGACCCGCGGTGTGGTGTCGCTGGGGCTGGCCGGCGCTCTCGGCTCCGAGGCGGTCGCGAGAATCGCCCCCGAGGTCGAGAGAGCCGGGTTCCACGCGCTCTGGATCAACGACACCCCCGACGGCGACGCCCTCGCGGCGCTCGCTGCGGCGGCGAGGGTGACCGAGCGCCTGCATCTCGCGACGGGGGTCGTCCCCGTCGATCGTCGACCCGGTGACGAGATCGCCGCGGAGGTGGCATCCTTCGCTCTTCCCCTCGATCGGCTGACGCTCGGGATCGGGTCGGGCATCGCGAAAGAAGGGGCGCTGGCACGCGTCCGGAACGCGATCGACGTGCTGCACGGCGCCGGGATGCCGCGTGTGCTCGTCGGTGCGCTCGGTCCGAGAATGCGCCGGACCGGCGTCGAACGCGCCGAGGGGGTGTTGCTGAACTGGGTGCCGCCCGTCGAGGCGCGCGCGCAGACCGAGACCCTTCACGAGGTCTCACCGGCCGCCCACATCGCCGTCTACGTGCGGACGGCGATCGTGCCGGCCGCCCGCGAGAGGCTCGACGTCGAAACGGCTCGGTACGCGTCCTTCCCGAATTACGCCGCGAATTTCGAGCGGATGGGGGTGGATGCCGCCGACACCACGATCCGCGATGTCACGGAGCTGAGCGAGGCGCTCGAGGCGTACACGGCGGCGACCGACGAGGTCGTCCTGCGCGCGATCGTGCCGGAGGACACGGTGGAGGCGTACGTCGACTTCGTGCGGCGGACGGCGCCCTCCCCGCGCTGACGGGAGGCTCGGGCAACGATCCGTGTCCGCGCGGGCCGGCGGCGATCCTCGTCGTGCGGCTCTCGCGCTAGCCGACCCGTGCCCGCCGGGCTGCCACCGCGGTCGCTGCCGGACGACCCCACCGCGCGGATGTTCGCCGCGCCGCGCGCGCCCTAGCATGGGCCCATGCGGCGACTTCCGGTGACCCTCGTGACGATCGTGGCCGCTGCGGCGCTGCTCTCCGGCTGCACCGGTGCGCCGGCGGCTGAGGGGGTGCCCACGGGCGCTGTCGCGCGGGCCTCGGTCGGACCGCCGCCCGCCTCGGAACCGTACCTCGGCTCGGAGGCGACGCCGACTCCCGCGTCGACTCCGGACGCCGCCTCGATCGCCCAAGCCGATGCGTGGCTCGGCGCGATCGCGCTGCCCGAGGGGGCGGTGCGCACGGACGACAACACCCGGTTGTACACGTCGTTCGCCGGGTGGATCTGCGCCCCCATCGCGGGGCGTCACGCGGAGTGGCTCGTCCCGAACGCCGGGGTGAACGACACGATCGACTGGTTCCGCGAGAACCCGCCCGCCGGTCTGACGGCCACGACCCGGGGCGGCTCATTCGGCGACGCCCCGCCGCCGACTTCCGCGACCGTCGCCTTCACCCCGGAGGACCTCTCCCAGCAGGGCATCCTCTTCCGGGTGGATCGGAGAGGGTCGAGCGTCACCGTGCGAGCGGACGTCGTGGCGCTCGGCTCGACCTCGGTGTGCCCGACGCCCGACCCCGGTACCCGCTTCGGTCTGCCGGGCCAAGGCTGATCCGGCCCGTACGATCCCGCCGCGACGGGCGAGTGTCGCGTTGTCTCCGCGAGAGAAGCAAGTCGGCGGCGACGACGATCAGCCGGCGCTCACTCAGCCGCGAGCCGCGAACGTCGACAGCAGCGCCGCGATGAGACGGCGCCCGCGTTCCGGTGGCATCCGTCCCACCCCTTCCGCGCCGCGCGCGACCGCGATGCCGTCGAGCAGGGCGAGGAGGGCGCCCGCGTCGTCTGCGGTGATGCGGGCCTCCGGGTAGGCGTCCGTCAGGAGCGCGTGGATCGCCTCTTCGGTGCGTCGCCATTCGCGCTCGTGGATCGCGCGCACGTCCGCGTCCGTGCCCGCGCGCGAGGCGAAGGCCGTCCACACGATCGCGTCGCGTCGGCCCGCGTCGCCGAGGGCGGCCAGCTCTTCGCAGAACACGCGAAGGCGTTCTCCCGCGGAGTCGGCGTCTGCGAGTGCGACACCGATGCGGTCACGGAAGTGCGCCGTCACGGCATCCATCGCCCCGATGATCAGCGCCGCGCGGGTCGGGAAATGGTGCTGGACGGCCCCGACCGACACACCCGCCTCCGCCGCGACCTTGCGCACGCTGAGATCGTCCGGCCCCCGTGTGGAGAGCACGCGCAGCACCGCTTCGGCGATGTTCTCCCGGCTACCGCGCGGGGAGGAGGCGTGCGAGTCCACCGTCGTAGGCTACGGTGATCCCGTGACCAATACGAACGTATTGACTGCACGCGAGCGTGTGGACAGCCTCGACATCGTGCGCGGGGTGGCGATCATCGGCACGCTCGCGACCAACATCTGGGTGTTCTCGCACCCGTGGGGTCTGATCGGCATGCTGAGTGCGCCGACCTTGCCGGGCGAATCGGCATCGGCGGCCCAGCTCGTGCTCATGGCGCTCGCGCAGGGGAAGTTCCTCGCCCTGCTCTCGCTGACCTTCGGGGTCGGACTCGCCCTCCAGCACCGGTCCGCGGTGCGCCACCACCGACGCTGGCCGGGGCGATACCTCTGGCGGGCCGCGCTGCTGTTCCTCGACGGTGCCGTGAACTACATCCTCATCGCGGAGTTCGATGTCCTGATGGGCTACGCGGTCACCGCCGCCGTCGTGTCGTTCCTCCTGCTCACCCGGCCGCGGGCGCAACGCGCAATGATCCTCGTCTTCGGTGGCATCCACGTCGCTCTGATCTCTCTCATCGTCCTGGCGTTGACGACGAGCCCCGGGGCGAACGTCGACGGGACGCTCCCGGACGGGCCGAGCCCCTACGCGGACTCCTCGTTGCTCGGTCTCGCCGGGTTTCGCCTCGACAACGCCGTGATCTTCCGCGCCGAGCCGGTCCTGATCGGCTTCCTCTCGCTCGCGATGTTCCTCACTGGCGCCGCCCTGCTCCGCGCCGGCGTCTTCGCGGAGGAGGGCGCTCGCCTGCGGCGTCGACTGATGATCGCGGGTGCGTGTGCGGCACCGGCCGATCTGGTCCTCGGTCTGACGTCCACCCCGGCGGGGTTGCTGCTCGAACGCTACGTCGCCGCGCCCATCGTGGGTCTCGGCTTGCTCGGACTCCTCATCGAGCTCTGCCACCGTCGGGGGACGAACGGGTGGTGGGCACGCCGCGCTCGAGAGATCGGACGGGTCGCCCTGAGCGCCTACCTCCTGCAGAACCTCCTCGGCGGGGCGCTCTTCTACGGCTGGGGTCTCGGGTGGGCGGAGACGTTCGCCGCGTGGCGCGTCCCGGTCACGGTGACGGCGTTCGTGATGATCACGGTCGTCGTGGCGACCGCTGCGCACCTGTGGCTCCGCCGATTCTCGACCGGACCCGTCGAATGGCTGTGGAGGGCCGCCGCCGACCTCGGCTCGCGCCGGACGTCGGCAGCGGTCGGTAGTCTCCCGTCATGACTCTCTCGCTCCCCGGACTCCCGCCGCTGCACTGGACGGGCGTCGATGGCGACGCCACGTTCGACGAGCACACCGGTGCTCTCACCCTGCGCGCGGAGGGTGGCGTCGACTGGACGAACGATGCCACGGGCGGCCCCGCGCAGCATGCCGCGACGGCCCTGGCATTCCCCACTCCGGACGGAGACTTCGTCCTCTCCGCACGCGTGCGGGTGGTCGGCCCGCGCTCGACCTTCGATGCGGGGGCGCTCGCGCTCTGGTCGAGTCCGGACCGGTGGGCGAAGCTCTGCAACGAGTTCTCGCCGCAGGGGGAAGCCATGGTCGTCAGCGTCGTGACGAACGACTTCTCGGACGATGCGAACGGACCGCTCCTGCCCGGGGACGCGGTGTTCCTCCGCGTGGCTCGCACGGGTCCCGCCTACGCGTTCCATTTCTCCCTCGACGCCGAGTCGTGGCACTTCGTGCGTCTCCTCCGAGTGCACGCCGCTTCCTCGACCGTCTCGGTCGGGTTCCTCGCGCAGGCACCCCTGGGCGACGGCGCGACCGCGGTGTTCGACGAGATCAGGTACGTGCGCCGCTCGCTGACCGATCTGCGCGACCTGAGCTGACGGGCCGGCGCGGGAGGCTCGATCGCACCGGCCCCGGCATCCCCGCCACGGTGAAAGACTGACCGGATGCCACGCCCCCGACGTCTCACCCTCCGTTCCGTCGCGCGCGGCGGCCTGGCCCTCCTGCTGGTCGGTGCCGGCGTCAGCCACCTCACGTGGGGGCGCCGCGGGTACCGCATCGTTGTGCCGGAGTGGGCGACGCGGATGCTCCACACCGACAAGGACGCCATCGTCGTGGCATCCGGAGCCGCCGAAGCACTGCTCGGCACCGCGCTGATCACCCTCCCGCGGGAACGCGCACGCGTCGGCGCGGCGATCGCGGCGTTCTTCGTCGCGGTGTTCCCGGGCAACGTGCACCAGTGGCGCACGGGACGCTCGGCGCCCGGGCTGAACACCGATCGTGCGCGGTTCGTCCGGCTGTTCCTGCAGGTCCCGCTCGTTGCGTGGGCCTGGTGGGCGACGCGACGGCCCTGACGCCACGTCGGTTTCCGCCGCGACGCTTCCGAAGCCGCCCGCGGGTTCGCGATCAGGCCGCTTCGCCGAGCTCCAGGATGCCGTTCTCGAACGCCGCGCGGGCGAGGACCTTGTAGCCGTGCTCGGGGAAGAAGACCGTGAGCCGGTCGTCTTCGATGCCCATGACCGTGCCCGTGCCGAACTCGGCGTGCGCGACGAGCGAGTCGACGCGGATCCCGCCGTCGTCGACCGCTTCCTCGGCCGCGACGGGCGCGACCGCCCCGGCGTCGCATCGATCGCAGGATCCGCAGGATGCCGGGCTCTCGACGCCGAAGTACTCCAGCAGCGCGCGTCGACGGCAGTGAGTGGTCTCAGCGTACCCGCGCATGATCTCGATGCGCGAAGCGCGGATCCGCTCCTCGGCCTCGTCCCGCTCGCGCACGGCGGAGACCGCGTCGCCGGCCGAGACCTTCTTCTGCACCGAGACGCCCTCGGCTCCGGATACGGCCAGGCCGCACGCGACGAGCTGGTTCAGGACGCGGCCGATGGCCCGGGCCGGTCGGCCGCTCTTCTCGGCGACGTCCTTCGCCCGAAGCGGCTTCTTCGCGCGCCGCAGTTCGTCCCAGACGCCCGCGATGTCGGCGCGCTTCGTGTGCCCGCCGGCGAAGAACGAGCGCAGCGAGAAGTCCTCGGCGCGGTAGTGCAGGATCGCCCGGGCCGGCTGTCCGTCGCGCGCCGCGCGGCCGATCTCCTGCGCGTAAGCGTCCAGCGACTCGGTGACGTCGGCATGCACCACGAGGCGCACGTCGCTCTTGTCGACCCCCATGCCGAAGGCCGAGGTCGCCACGACCACGTCGAGCTCACCCGCGCTCCACGCGGAGTGCACCTCGTCGCGCCGCTTCTGCGCCATCGCGCCGTGGTACGCGGCGGCCCGGAGACCGAGGTCCCGCAGCTCGTCGGCGTACAGCTCGGTGGCCTTGCGCGTGGCCACGTACAGCAGCGCGGGGCCGTCGGCATCCCGGACATCCGCGAGGACGGCGCGGCGCTTGTCGACGTCGTGTTCGTGGCGGCGGACGGCCATGTGGATCTCGGGGCGATCCATGCCGCGCACCTCGAGGTGCGGGTCGCGCATGCCGAGGCTCGCGACGATGTCGTCGCGCACGGGAGCGGATGCCGTCGCCGTCAGCGCCAGGACGGGCGGATGCCCGAGGGCCTCGACGGCGTCGCCGATGCGGGCATAATCGGGGCGGAAGTCGTGGCCCCAGGCCGACACGCAGTGCGCCTCGTCGATGACGACGAGCCGCACGTCGGCGCGCGCGAGGCGGTCGAAGACCTCGGGATTCGCCAGCTGCTCCGGCGCGAGGAACGCGTAGACGGCGTCGTCGCCCTCGATCGCCGCCCACGCGGCCTTCCGCGCCGAGGCGCTCGTCCGGGAGTTGAGGGCGACCGCGGCGGGGGCGTCGGGAGCGGCGTCGATCGAGTCGATCTGGTCGCGCTGCAGTGCCAGCAGCGGCGAGATCACCACGGTTGTGCCGCCCAGCTCGCATCCCGCGATCTGGTACACCGCTGACTTTCCCGCGCCGGTCGGGAACACCACGAGCGTGTCGCGCCCGCCCACGACCGCGTCGATCGCCTCGGCCTGGCCGGGCAGCAGGTCGTCCCACCCGAACACCTCGCGGGCGGTACGGGCGGACTGTTCGAGGGTGGCGGGTGCGTTCACGGTGCCTCATTCCTGGGGAGGATCCCAGCACACCCTGAACCTCCGACATCGCTGCGGGGGTTGCGAGCGGCATCGACGTGTGTTCCGGCTCGGCCGCCGAGACCGCACGCGATCGCCCAGACCGCAGGCCCGAGGGCCGACAACAGTGCGGTCTCGGCCACCCCGTGCGGTCTCGGGGGATCGTGCCAGGCCTCGGGCGGTCCGCCGTGTCGCACGCGCGCCTGCGACGACGCAAGCGTCCGAGCGATGTCGGAGGGGGATGCCAGGATGCCGACATGCTCTTCGGCGACATCGAAACGGCCCTCGCGGCGGTCACGAGCACGCGCTCGCGTCTGGCCAAGGTCGACGCGCTCGCGGCGCTTCTCCGCGAACTCGAGCCGGACGAGATCGGGCCGGCAGTCGGACTGCTGACCGCGGCGCCCCGTCAGGGCCGGCTCGGTGTCGGCTGGCGCACCCTCTCGACGCGCGACGGATCCCACGCCCCCGCGCCCGCGCTGACCATCGGCGAGATCGACGAAGCCTTCTCCCGTCTGGCGGAGGTCGGGGGAGCGGGGTCGGCCGCGGTCCGCACGACCCTTCTCGACGAGCTGGCCTCGAGGGCGACCGCGAGCGAGTGGCAGCTCCTCATCCGGATCATGACGGGTGAGCTGCGCACCGGCGCGCTCGAGGGCGTCCTCGTGGATGCCATCGCTCGGGCCGCCGACCGTGACGGCGCCGCGGTGCGCCGGGCGGCGATGCTCTCGGGCGATCTGGGAGAGACCGCCGTCCTCGCCCTCACCGGGTCGATCGACGACCTCGCCGCCGTCGGACTCGTGGTCGGCCGCGGCGTGCAGCCCATGCTGGCGTCCACGGCCGCGACGGTCGCCGAGGCCCTGGATGCCGCGGGTCGCGCCTCCGTCGAGTACAAGCTCGACGGCGCGCGGGTCCAGGTGCACCGGCACGGTGACGACGTCCGCGTGTTCACTCGCACGCTCGCCGACGTCACGCATCGGGTGCCGGAGATCGTCGAGGTGGCGCGCTCGCTCCCGGTCGACGACGTGATTCTCGACGGAGAGACGCTCTCGCTCGACGAGGACGGTGCTCCGCGTCCGTTCCAGGACACGATGGCGCGGTTCGGAGCTGAGACGGCCCGCGAGATCGCGCTGAGGCCGTGGTTCTTCGACATCCTGCATGTCGACGGTCGCGACCTCATCGACGAGCCTCTCGCGGAACGACTCGACGTGCTCGAACGCGTCGCGGGGGAGTACCGCATCCCCGCGCTGATCACCGACGACCCCGAGGCCGCCGGCGCCTTCGCTCGCGCGGCTCTGCACGCCGGGCACGAGGGGGTCATGGTGAAGGGACTCGACGCGGCGTACTCCGCTGGGCGGCGCGGAAAGAGCTGGCTCAAGGTCAAACCCGTCCACACCTTCGACCTCGTGGTCCTCGGCGTCGAGCGGGGATCGGGACGCCGCGCCGACTGGCTCTCGAATCTGCACCTCGGTGCACGCGACCCCGACGGCGCGTTCGGGGAACCCGGCGATTTCGTGATGGTGGGCAAGACGTTCAAGGGCCTCACCGACGACCTCCTCCGGTGGCAGACGGCGCACTTCGCGGAGCGGGCGACGGGAGAGGTGCCCGGTGGCATCCGGGTCGTCCCCGACACGGTGGTCGAGATCGCGATCGACGGGGTGCAGCGCTCGGTGCGGTACCCCGGCGGCGTCGCGCTGCGCTTCGCCCGCGTCAAGGCCTACCGCCCCGACAAACCGGCGAGCGAGGCGGACACGATCGCGACCCTGCGGGCGATGCTGCCGGGTGGGGGCGTCGGTGCCGCTATCGACGACCCGTCGGGTGGTCTCGACGAAAGGACGACCTCATGAGTTTGGCTCCGTGGCTCGACGGTGAACTCGGGTACCGCAGTTTCGGCACCCCGGGCGCCCCGCGCGCGGTCTTCGTCCTGCGCACCGGCGACGTGTCGACGACCGATCCCGACGCGCGGGTGACCTCCGGGTACGACGTACGGATCATCGCCGTCGGGCTGGATGCCCCCGAGCTCGAGGATCCTCCGGTGTTCGGTGGCCAGACCCCGGCGGGCCTGACGGTCGACGCGCTGCGCGAACTGCTCGAACGCGAAGCCCCCGGAACGACGGTCGGGCTGGTCGGCGAGCGGGCGGCGGGTCCGATCGCGATCTACCTCGCCGCAGCGATGGGACCGGTGATCGACCGTCTCGCGATCGTGGGCGTCGCGAGCCCCTCCGACCCGCTGAGTCGCGACCTGCGCACTCCGCTGCTGGACCATCTCGACGCTGAGGCGCTGGTGATCGTCGGGGGCGAGGGTCCCGCGGCGGTCACCGACGCCGAGTGGTACGTGGGGCGGATGCGGTCCGCTGAGATGCAGGTCGTGCCCGACGACGAGATCGGCTCGGTCAACGGCGAGGTCACGCTCACGTCCGTCTGGGACCGCGTCCTGGCCCACGTCGCCCCGGGCGCCGAGCGGCGCTGACCCGCCGCAGCTTCGCGGGCCTCAGCCCCGGGAGACCGCCTTCACCTGGACGACATTCGACTCCTCGTCGACCTCGACGTGCTCGGTCTGCGCCTTGAGGAAGTCCGAGAAGCTGCGGAAACCGAGCGCTTTCTCGCTGAACGACGGGTCGAGGCGCTTCATGAGGTCCTTCACCGCCGAGGCGTGCAGCCACTCACCGTCCGCGCGCTCGCCTTCGAGCTGCATGGCCCGGTCGAGGAGGTCCACCGCCGGGTCCTTCGAGCGCTTGCGGGCGCGGGGCCGGGAAGGCGCGGCATCCTTCTTCGTCTCCGCCAGATTCGGGATGCCGGGGAGCGAGTCGTACGAGTCGAAGCGGTCGCACGCGGCGGCCAGAGACTTCGCGGTCGAGCCGGCCACGCCGACGCCCACCACGTACCGGCCGAGTCGCTTGCAGCGCTGGGCGAGGGGAACGTAGTCGCTGTCGCCCGCCACGATGACCACGTGCGTGAGGTCGGGGAGGCGGAACATGTCCTCCACGGCATCCACCGCCAGTCGGATGTCGGCTCCATTCTTGGCGTACGCCGCCGCGGGGAAGAGCTGCACGAGGTCGACCGCGCGGGCGACCAGTTGCGAGCGGTACTCGGCGTTCACCGGTGCCGACCAGTCGGCGTAGGCGCGTGTGAGCACGAGCGTGCCGAACGACGCCGCGTAATCGATCACGGCACCAACGTCGATCGTGGCCTTGGTGAGACGTTCGGCGATCTCGGGGTCCATCGGGTTCTCGGCGATCTTCTGCCGGTCGCGCGAGTAGGCGTTGCGCCCGTGCACCCGGTCGTACCAGGACATGACGATGTTGTCGAAATCGAGATAGACGGCGACGCGGGGGCTCAGCGTATCGGGCATGGCATCCAGTCTCACCCGTCCGGCCTGTCAGGGCCAGTCCGCCGGGCGATCGCGGCGGCCCGGGCGTCTCCGCGGCGCCGACGGACTCCGCAGGACGCCGCGCCCGCGGGCCCCGGCGAGCCCCCGGACTCAGCGCTCCCCGGGGTACACGACGCCGATCTGCCGACGCACCTCGTCGAGCACGCCCATGATGGCGACGGTCTCGTCGATCGGCAGCACGTCGCTCGAGGTCGCACCGGCCGCGACGAAGCGTTCGGCGGCCTCAGCCTGGTACTGCATCCCGCGTCCCTCGATCGAGGTCGTGAACTCCTCGATGACGTCGCCGTCGGGTGTCACGACGCGGAACGACGTCGGGGTGTACCAGACCCGGTCGATCTCGATGCGGGCTTGGGTGCCGACGATCTGCGCGGTGTTCGCTCCCGCCGCGCGCGACGACGACACCGTGGTCGAGAGGGCGCCGTCGCGATGGACGAACACCGTGGCGACCTCGGCGTCGCTGCCGGCGTCGGAGAGGCGGGCCGCCGCCGAGACGCTCTCGGGCAGGCCGAGCACGTCGACCGCGAACGAGATCGGGTAGATGCCGAGGTCGAGAAGGGCACCGCCGCCGAGCTCGAGGGCGTTGAGGCGGTGGGTGGGGTCGGTCGAGATCTTCTGCGTGTGGTCGGCCGAGACGACGCGGAGCTCACCGAGGGTTCCGGCGGCGATGATCTCGCGGATGCGCACCATGTGCGGGAGGTAGCGCGTCCACATCGCCTCCATGGCGAGCAGACCCTTCTCGGCCGCGCGGTCGCGGATGATCGCCGCTTCGGTCTCGTTGAGGGTGAAGGGCTTCTCGACGAGAACGTGCTTTCCGTGGTCGAGGGCGAGCAGCGCATTGTCGACGTGGCCGGGGTGCGGGGTGGCGATGTAGACGATGTCCACCGTCGGGTCGCTCACCAGTTCTTCGTACGACCCGTGCGCACGCGGGATGTCGTACTTCGCGGCGAACTCGCGCGCGCTCTCGACGCGGCGCGAGCCGACGGCGGCGACGTCGAGGCCCGCCGTGCGGAGGTCGGAGGTGAAGGCGTGGGCGATGCCTCCCGTGGCGAGGATGCCCCAGTGCAGTCCGGTCATGCCCCCCACCGTATCGGCGGCGCCCGACATCATCGCCCCGGGCTGCGCGGGGAGTCCCGGATGCCGCGGGCTTAGGCTCGCTTCATGACGCCCGTCGAGCGCTTCCGCGAGCTGTTGCGCATTCCCACCGTCTCCCGTGTCGACCTCGCCGAGGTCGAGACCGCCCGGTTCGACGAGTTCCATGCGGCGCTCGAACGGCTCTACCCCCTCACCCACGCGCGCCTCGAGCGCGAGGTCGTCGCCGGCCATTCCCTCCTGTACCGGTGGGTCGGCGAGACACGCGAGTCGCCTCTCGTCCTCCTCGCGCACCAGGACGTCGTACCGGTCGACGGGCAGCCCTGGCGGCATCCGCCCTTCGACGCCGTCGTCGAGGGGGAGGGCGCCGAGACGGCCATATATGCCCGCGGCGCCATAGACGACAAGGGCGCCCTGGTGGCGATCCTCGAGGCGGTCGAGGAGGCTCTCCGCGACAGCGTGGTGCCGCGCACCGACGTCTGGCTGGCGTTCGGCCACGACGAGGAGACCCGCGGCACCGGCGCTCAGGCGATGGCCGCGCTGCTCGAGGAACGCGGCGTCCGCCCGGCGCTCGTGGTCGACGAGGGCGGTGCCGTGGTCGAGGGCGCGCTCCCCGGCGTCGCCGCCCCGACCGCGATGATCGGCGTGGCCGAGCGCGGGGTCGCCAGCTTCGACCTCGTGACCCGCGAAGCCGGTGGCCACGCATCCACCCCGCCGCGAATGCCCGCGACGGCCCGCCTCGCGCGGGCGATCGACCGGCTCCGCCGTCGTCCGTTCCCGCTCCGGCTCTCCGATCCGGTGCGCGCGATGCTCGGTACGGCCGCGGCCCACAGCGGCGAGCCCTTCCGCACCCTCTTCCGTCGGACCGCCGTCTCCGCTCCGCTCGTCACGGCCGCGTTCTCCCGCCTCGGTCCCGAGACGAACGCCCTCGTGCGCACCACCGCCGTCGTCACCCGCCTCGAGGGCGCGGCGGGCGAGAACGTCCTCGCCACCACCGCCCGCGCGACCGTGAACGTGCGCCTCCTCACCGGCGACACGCTCTCCGACGTCGCGGTGCACCTGCGTCGCGCGGTCGCGGATCCGCTGGTCGACATCGAACTGCGCAGTGGGGGAGACCCCTCACCGGTCTCGCCGTGGCAGGGCGAGGCATGGCGTCGCCTGGCGACCGCCGTCGTCACGACGCTGGGCGATGACGTCATCCCCCTGCCGTACCTGCAGCTCGGGGCGAGCGACAGCCGCTTCTACACCGGTCTCACCCCGCACGTGTACCGCTTCGCGCCGTTCCACCTCACCCGCCCGGAGCGGGACGCGCTGCACGCGCCGAACGAGCGCATCCGCGTGGACTCCTGGCTCCGCGGCATCCGGTTCTATCGGGCCCTGCTCGAATCCTGACCTCGCGAATGGCCGCAACACGCACCGAGCGAAGCGCCGGGTTATCCTCGTGTGACCGGTCACGCAGGGACCGTTGACGCAAAGAGGCGAACCATGAGTGAGACCGACCTTCCGGATGCCACGGGCCGGGCCCCCAGCATCCGCGACGTCGCGCGTCTCGCCGGGGTGTCGTACCAGACGGTCTCGCGCGTCATCAACAACAGCCCCCAGCTGCGTCCCGAGACGGCCGCGCGCGTGCGCTCCGCGATCGCGGAGTTGAAGTTCGTGCCGAACCAGGCCGCTCGCGCCCTCGCCACGAGCCGGTCGCGGTTGATCGGTGTGCTGGGGCCTCGCGCGACGACGTTCGGCGTCGCCACGATGATCCAGGCGGTCGAATCCGCCGCGCGTGCCGCCGGCTACCGACTCACCGTCACGAGCCTCGTCACCAGTGCCCCCGACGACGTGCGGGCCTCGATCGACCACCTCATGCAGCAGTCCGTCGAGGGGCTCATCGCCGTGGCCCCGCAGACCCGGGTCGTCCCGATCCTGGACGAGCTGCAGCTCCCGGTCCCGGTGGAGATCGTCTCGTCGACCGGCTCGACGTCGTCGTTCAACGACCAGATCGCGGGGGCCCGCGCGGCCGTCCGGCACCTCATCGAGCTCGGGCACAGCCGCATCCTGCACATCGCCGGCCCGCGCGACTGGATCGAGGCGGACCACCGAATGCGCGGCTACCTCGCCGAGATGGATGCCAACGACCTCTCGCCGCGTCCCCCCGTGCTCGGCGATTGGACCGCGCAGTTCGGCTACGAGGCGGGCCTGGAGCTGTTGCGCACCGAGGATGCGACGGCGGTGTTCGCGGGCAATGATCACATGGCGCTCGGGTTCATGCATGCCGTTCGCGACATCGGTCGATCGGTGCCGGAAGACATCGCGGTGGTCGGCTTCGACGACGTGCCCGAGTCGGCACACCTCTGGCCGCCGCTCACGACCGTCCGCCAGGATTTCCTGGGGATCGGCCGACGCGCGGTGTGGGATCTCCTGCGCGCGGTGGGGGAGAACACCGGCGAGGATCTCGCGCCCCAGCCCGATCACCTGCGCCTCATCGTGCGCTCGTCCACCGCTCCGCCGAGTCGCTGATTCGTCACATTTCGGCAACGGCTGGACACCGATCGAACGAACACTTGACACCGAGGTCCGGCGGAGGGGTAGCATCACACACACAATGTGAACGGTCACATGACCGGTCACACGGCCGACGGGACTCGCTGCGGAGCGGATCCGTCGAGACGAAGATGTTTCGACCGTCTTTCGTTTCGCCCCGTCGAATCGTGCGTCCGGAGTGACCTCGTCCGCAGAGACCGCGGTGGGCTCCGTGTGGAGAGACCGCGACACAAACCCAATGGAGGGAACCAGAGTGAAGAAGCACAGCATGCTCAAGGCGATCGCGGGAGCGGGCGTCCTCGCGCTCGGCATCGGCCTCGCCGGTTGCGCCGGAGACCGCACGGGCAACAGCGGCGGCGGCGAGCAGGAGGCTGGCGGCACCATCGGTGTCGCGATGCCGACCCAGCAGTCGGAGCGGTGGATCGCCGACGGCAACAACGTCAAGTCGCAGCTCGAGGAGCTCGGCTACCAGGTCGACCTGCAGTACGCCAACGACGACATCCCCACGCAGGTCTCGCAGATCGAGAACATGATCACCACGGGCGCCAAGGCCCTGATCATCGCCTCGATCGACGGCACCACGCTGACCGACGTCCTGCAGCAGGCCAAGGACGCGAACATCCCCGTCATCGCGTACGACCGCCTCATCAACGGCACCGAGAACGTCGACTACTACACGACCTTCGACAACTACAAGGTCGGCGTCCAGCAGGCGACCTCGCTCCTCACGGGCCTGGGTGTCCTCGACGCCTCGGGCAAGGAGACGGGCGCCACCGGTCCCTTCAACATCGAGCTGTTCGCCGGAAGCCCCGACGACAACAACGCCACGTTCTTCTGGAACGGTGCGATGGACACCCTGAAGCCGTACATGGACAAGGGCGTGCTCGTGGTCCCCTCGGGCCAGACCGAGTTCGGCCAGGCGGCCATCCTCCGCTGGCTGCCGGAGACGGCGCAGAAGCGCATGGAGAACATCCTCACCGTCATCGGCGGCACCAAGCTCAACGGTGTCCTGTCGCCCTACGACGGCCTGTCGATCGGCATCATCTCCGCCCTCACCTCGGGCGGCTACTCGGCCGACGCGCTTCCCGTCATCACGGGTCAGGACGCCGAGGCCGGCTCGATCAAGTCGATCATCGCCGGTGAGCAGTACTCGACGATCTTCAAGGACACGCGCGAGCTCGCCAAGCAGGCCGTGACCATGGTCGACGACATCCGCAAGGGCGAGACCCCCGAGACGAACGACACCACGACGTACGACAACGGCAAGAAGGTCGTCCCCTCGTACCTCCTGCAGTCGACGATCGTCACCAAGGACAACTACAAGGAAGTCCTCGTCGACAGCGGTTACTACACCGAGGCCGACCTCAAGTAATCCCCGCGGGCGGGCTTCGTCCCGCCCCGAACCGCCTCCGCCGCGATCGATCCGTTCGGTCGCGGCGGAGGCGCCCCACGTCTCTCACCCCCACCGGCCACGGCCGGTCCTGCAAGGAGGACCTCGTGAGCACCATCCTCGAGATGCGCTCGATCACCAAGGAGTTCCCCGGCGTCATCGCGCTCGCCGACGTGTCGTTGACCGTCGAGCGCGGAACGGTCCACGCCATCTGTGGCGAGAACGGCGCCGGCAAGTCCACCCTCATGAAGGTGCTCAGCGGTGTGTATCCCGCGGGCGACTACCGCGGCGAAATCGTCTTCGACGGCAAGACCGTCGAGTTCAAGGACATCCGCGACAGCGAGTCCGCCGGCATCGTCATCATCCACCAGGAGCTCGCCCTGAGCCCCTACCTCTCGATCGCCGAGAACATCTTCCTCGGCAACGAGATCACCCACCGCGGTCTCATCGACTGGGATGCCACGAACCGCGAGGCCGCGAAGCTGCTCGCGCGCGTGGGTCTCGGCGACAGCCCCGACGTTCCCGTCAACGAGATCGGCGTCGGTAAGCAGCAGCTCGTCGAGATCGCCAAGGCCCTCTCGAAGGACGTCAAGCTCCTCATCCTCGACGAGCCGACCGCGGCCCTGAACGACGACGACTCCGAGCACCTGCTCGACCTGATCCGCCACCTCCGCGGGCAGAACATCACCTGCATCATCATCAGCCACAAGCTCAACGAGATCCGCGCGATCGCCGACGAGGTCACGATCATCCGCGACGGTCGCACGATCGAGACGCTCGACGTCGCCACCGGTGGCACGAGCGAAGACCGCATCATCCGGGGGATGGTCGGCCGCGAGCTCGAGAACCGCTACCCGGACCGTGACGTCGAGATCGGCGAAGAGGTCCTGCGCATCGAGGACTGGAACGTCAGCCACCCCACGGATGCCAGCCGCACCGTCATCCACAACGCGAACCTCACGGTGCGCGCGGGCGAGGTCGTCGGTATCGCCGGGCTCATGGGCGCCGGTCGCACCGAGCTCGCGATGAGCGTGTTCGGCAAGAGCTTCGGTTCGCGCATCTCGGGCAACGTCTACGTGCGCGGACAGAAGGTCGACACCTCGACCGTCCCCGCCGCCATCCGCAGCGGACTCGCGTACGTGACGGAGGACCGCAAGGGTGCCGGCCTCAACCTCATCGACACGATCAAGCGCAACATCTCGATCGCCGGGATGCGCAAGCTCGTCAAGGGCGGGTTCGTCGACGGCGACGAGGAATACCTCGTCGCCAACCGCTACCGCAAGTCGATGAACATCAAGGCGCCGAGCGTCGACGTGGTCGTCGGGAAGCTCTCCGGCGGCAACCAGCAGAAGGTCGTGCTGTCGCAGTGGCTCTTCTCCGACCCCGAGGTGCTCATCCTCGACGAGCCCACCCGCGGCATCGACGTCGGCGCGAAGTACGAGATCTACACGATCATCAACTCCCTCGCGGCGCAGGGGAAGGGCGTGCTGGTGATCTCCTCGGAGCTCCCCGAGCTGCTCGGCATCTGCGACCGCATCTACACCCTCAGCGAAGGCCACATCACCGGCCAGCTGCCCATCGAAGAGGCCACTCCCGAGGCACTCATGGTGCTCATGACGAAGGAAAAGGAAGCCGACCATGTCAGCGCTTGACAACACCGTGACCCCGCAGGGTCCCGCGACGCCGAAGGGTCCCGTCGGCGGCGGCACCGGCGGCGGTGCCGGCAGCATTCTGCAGTTCTTCACGTCGCGACTGCGTGAGATCGGCATCTTCATCGCCCTGATCGTCATCGTCCTGCTCTTCCAGGCGCTGACCGGCGGGCGTCTGCTCACCGCGGGCAACGTGTCGAACATCATCGTCCAGAACAGCTACATCCTGATCCTCGCGATCGGCATGGTGATGATCATCATCGCCGGCCACATCGACCTCTCGGTCGGTTCGGTCGCCGCCTTCGTCGGTGCGGTCTCGGGCGTGCTGATTGTGCAATGGGGCCTGCCCTGGTGGCTCGGCATCCTGCTCTCGCTCCTTCTCGGTGCCGTGGTCGGCATGTGGCAGGGCTTCTGGGTGGCGTATATCGGCATCCCGGCCTTCATCGTGACCCTCGCGGGCATGCTGCTCTTCCGCGGTCTGACGCAGATGACCCTGGGCAACACCCAGATCACGCCGTTCCCGACCGAGTACCGCGCCCTCGGCGGTGGCTACCTCTTCCCCGACCTCTTCCCGGCGGCGACCTCGCCGGCCGAGTGGATCACCGTCGGCCTCGGCGTGCTGACCCTCGTCCTCTTCGTCGTGTCGCAGGTGCGTCAGCGCGCGAAGCGCGCCGCCCTCGAACTGCAGAACGAGCCGCAGGTCGCCTTCCTCGTGAAGCTCATCGGCGGCGGTGCCCTGATCGCGTACCTCACCTACCTGCTCGGGGTCGCTCCCGGGTCGCGGGGAACGCCCATCGTGCTCGTCGTGCTCGGTGTGCTGATCATCGGCTACTCCACGGTGATGAGCCGCAGCGTCTTCGGTCGCCACATCTACGCGATCGGGGGAAACCGCACCGCCGCGAAGCTCTCGGGTATCAACACGCGTCGCGTCGACTTCCTGCTGTTCGTCAACATGGGTGTCCTCGCCGCCCTTGCCGGCATCGTGTTCACGGGCCGCCTGAACTCCGCCGGTCCCGGCGCCGGTAACCTCTTCGAACTGGATGCCATCGCCGCCTCCTTCATCGGTGGAGCAGCCGTGCAGGGTGGTGTCGGCCGTGTGGTCGGCGCGATCGCCGGTGGTCTTGTCATGGGTGTGCTCAACAACGGCATGTCGCTCATGGGCATCTCGACCGACGTGCAGCAGTTCATCAAGGGCCTCGTGCTCCTGCTGGCCGTGGCCTTCGACGTGTGGAACAAGAACCGCACGCGCGGGTGATCCACGCTTCCCCCGGACGCCCCGTCGCCTCGTGCGGCGGGGCGTCCGTCGTTCTCAGGCGGAGGCCGCGGCGCGCGCGCCGCGCGCAGCGAGCCAGGCGCCGAGGACGCCGACCAGCAGGCACGCCACCGCGAGCCCCACCATCAGCGTGCCGAAGGCGTCGCGGTAGGCGGCCTCGGCGGCGGCGAACACCGCGTCAGAGGGGTGCGTGCCGTCTTTGGCGTAGACACCCACGGCGGTGAGGGCGGCGCTGACGTCTGCTTCGCCGCTTCCCTCGGCGCGCAGGCGTGAGACGATCCCGCCGATGGTCAGCTGAGTGACGACCACCGTCGACAGGGCGGTACCCATCGAGTAGAAGAGCTGACCGAACGTGGTGCGCGAGCTGGTGACGGGTCCGTAGAAGTCGGCCGGAGCCTCGCTGAGGATGAGCGTGCCGTAGGGGAGGGCTGCCGCCGTGACGCCGAGCGCGATCAGCACCCCCGCGGGAACGAAGACGAGAGGGTTGTCGACACCCCGCGCGAGGGCGGCCGCGGTGAACCCCGCCGCCGTCAGGACGCCGCTCAGCAGGAGCGAGGTGCGGGGGCTCATGCCCCGGGTCATCAGACGCCCGAGAAGAACCGCGCCGCCGATCGAGGTGACCGTGATGGGCAGCTGCCAGAGGGCGACGGCGCTCGGGGCCAGGCCCAAGACGTATTGCCAGAGGTTGGTGAGCTGCAGGAAGGACGCCGCGACCCCGAAGTTGAAGACGAATCCGGCACACAGCGCCGCGAGGAACAGGGGGCGGCGGAAGAGCGCGATGGGGAAGAACGGATGACGCACGCGCGTCTGCGACCACGCGGTGAGGGCCAGGAGCAGGATGCCGACCCCGATCACGATCCAGGTGAGCGGCGCTGTCAGCGACGTGGCGAGCTGGGACACGCCGTACAGGAAGACGATCATCCCGCTCGCCAGCAGGATCTGCCCGATGACGTCGCGGCGGTCGATGCCCTGGGGAGCGACCGTGGGCAGAAGCACGAGCACGGCGAGGGCTCCGAGCGCCGAGAGCGTCGGGACGAGCAGGAAGGCGGCCCGCCAGTCGACGCCGGCCAGCACGCCACCGCCGAGCGTGAAGAGCACCGACGACGCCCCCGACACGGCGGCGAAGGTGGCCACGGCCGAGGGCAGGCGACCGGGCGCCGCGAGCACCTGGATGTATGCGAAGGCGGCCGCGTACACGGCTCCGAGACCCACGCCCGACACGGCCTGTCCCGCGATGTACACCGCGGGTTCCGGGGCGACGGCACCACCAGCTGTCCGGCGGCGGCGATCGTCAGGGCGATCAGCAGCATCCGCCGTCGACCGATGCGGTCGGCGAGCAAGCCCGTCGTGATGACGGACGCCGCGATGGCGAGGGTCTGCATCGAGGCGGCCAGCGCCTGATCGCCCGCGACCATGTCGAGCCCGCGGCTCGCGCCGACGAGGGCGGTCGCGGCGATGTTCGGCGCGGATCCCTGGATCGCGGCGAGGACACCGAGCAGGGGGATGCCCCATCGGGCGGTTCGAGCCGCGCGGGCGGTGACGGTCGGGCTGGGGGCGGTGGTCATTCTGAAAGTTCCTCGGGCGGTTCGGGTCAGGCGGAGAAGGCGGGGATGCCGTCGATCCAGGTCTCGTGGATCGCGATGCGATCCCAGCCCTCGGGATCGCTCGTCCACGGATCGGTGTCGGCGACCGCGAAGTCGGCGCGCGCGCCGGTGCGCAGGATTCCGCGGTCGTCGGCGTGGATCTGCCAGGCCGCGTCCGCGGTGATCGCCGTCAACGCTTGGGCGGGGGTCACGCACTCCTCGGGACCGAGCACGGTGCCGTCGGCCTCGAGGCGGCGGAGCACCGCGGTGCGGGCGCTGCGCAGGGGGTGGGCGGCGGTGACACTGTCGTCGGAGTGCAGGCTGGGGCGGAGCCCCGCGCGCAGCGCCGACGCGACGCGGTCCAGGCGCGCGGCTCGCTCGGGGCCGAGGATGGTGTCGCGGAAGGCCGCGCCCCAATACAGCACGTGATCCATCAGGAAGCTCGGCGAGACCCCCGCGGCAGCCATCCGGGTCAGGTGCTCGTCGGTGGTGATCGACACGTGTTCGAGGCGGTGGCGGGGGCCCGCCACAGAACCGGGGAGCAGCTCTTCGAGCGTCGTCAGGGCGAGGTCGACGGCCGCATCGCCGTTGGTGTGCAGCATGAGCTGCCATCCGTCGTCGAGCCCGGCCGCGACGACGGCGCGCAAGTCGTCCGGGTCCCAGTTCGGGTGCCCGGCACCCGGGAGGCCGGAGCTGTCGTGGCCGAGGTACGGCGCCGAGAAGTACCCTGACCGCCCCTGATTCGATCCGTCGACGACGAGCTTCCACGCGTCGGCCCGCACCATGCCGTCGCCGCTGAACGGGGTGACCCCGGCCTCGCGCCACGCGGCGGCGACCTCGGCGGGCGTCGCGCAGCCGGCGAGGGTCGAGAACTGTGCGGTCGAGATGCGCACGGGCAGCCGCTCGTCGCCATTGAGGCGGTGCAGCATCGCCACCTCGCTGACGCCCGCGATCGTGCCGGTCATCGCTTCCCGGACCGAGGTGATGCCCCGAGCCGCCCACCCCTGCAGGATCTCGCGCACCCCGCGCCCGATCTCGTCGGCATCGGGGCGCGGCAGTCCTGCCAGCAGCAGGCTGACGGCCGGGGCTTCGCCGACGACCCCGGTGAGGCGGCCGTCGACGCGGCCGAGAGTGCCGCCGGTCGGTGCGGGTGTGGCATCCGTGATCCCGGCGACCTCCAGCGCCCGACTGTTGGCGTAGGCGAAATGCAGGGAGGCGTTCAGCACCACGACGGGGCGGTCGGTGGCGACGCGGTCGAGGATGTCACGGGTGAGGTCGGGCTCGCCGGGGTACAGGCTCGGGTCGAACTGCTTCGCGAGCACGTACTGCCCGGGTGGCGTGGTGCGGGCGGCCTCGGTCAGCGCGGCCACGACGTCGTCGAAGCGGGGGCAGCGCCCGTGCGAGACATCGGTCCAGCCGAGCGTCAGCAGCGTTGCCCAGACGTGGGCGTGCGGCTCGATGAGCCCGGGGATCACCACGCCGTCGGGGTGGGACACCCTCGTCGACGGGCCGACGAGCCCCTCGACGTCGGCGCGCGAGCCGATCGCGACGATCCGACCGCCGCGGACGGCGAGCGCCTCCGCCTGCGGAGCGTCCGGGTCACCCGTCGAGATGGGGCCGTGCACGACGAGCTCGGCGGCCCCACCGAGGGGATGATCGGCACCGTGATGGGCGGGTTCGACGCGCGACCCGACCGACGCGAGGCCGGTCGCGAGTCGGTCGCGGAGAGCGGGGGTGGAGCCGCAGCAGGAGTCGGACATGGTTCTCCTCGGAGGAAGGGGCGGGTTCAGCGGAAGTCGAGCACGTCATCGCCCCAGGCGGCGCGGAGCCTGCCGTCGAGGTCGGCGACGATCGCGTCGTGGCGTTCGATGACGAGCGTCGCGCGCGCATCGGCACCGTCGTCCACGCGGTACGCGGGCCAGTCGGGCCCGCCGTCGGCATCGGGGCGGTGGCCGTGCGCGAAGGCGGTCCATCGCTCCTGCATACGCCGCGAGATCTCCTCGGCCACGCGGCGACCGCCGAGGCGGAACGTCGGGTCCTTCGGGCCGCCGGAGAGGTTGCCCCACAGGTAGGGCAGCTCGGTCGCGTGCGTCGCGCCGAGGCCGATGAGCCGCAGGAAGGGCGCGGCGTGGTCGAAGCGGTACAGCCAGACGTCGGCGACCGCGCTGTGCCCTTCCGCGACCCAGAGCGTCGGCATCCGGAAGCCGATGTCGCGAGCGACGCCGAGCCCGAGGGCGCGCTGGCGCTGGTGCTCGTATGCCGTGCGCACCTGCGTCTCGCTGGGCAGCGACACCCCCGGGTTGTCGGCGGCCATGTCGACGAACATCTGCCGCAGGCGGTCCTCGGTGATGGGGATCAACGGCGACTTCATGAACAGGAACATCGAGGCCTCGTCCTTGTTCGTGCCGATCAAGAGAGGGACGGGGAGGCCGCGACCCGCGCGGAGGCGCGCGGCCGGCTCTTCGGGGACGAGGTCGCCGTCGACGATCGGGGCGAAGGCGAGGGTGCCCGGTGCCTCATCGGGAACGCTCGCGTACACCGTCATCGCGGCAGTGACGACGGCGGTCGCCGGTGTGGAACGCAGCTCGGTCGCGGCGTCGTCGTCGGCCGGGTCGATGCCGAGCTCACGCACGAAGCGTTCGGCCACGGTGCGGGCGCGCTCGATGCCGTACATGCTCGACGCGGGGGAGGACTGAGCGATGGCGCGGTGGAACAGCCCTTCGGCGGAGGGGGTGGCCAACAGCGTCGTGACCAGGCCCCCGCCGGCGGACTCGCCGAAGACGGTGACCCGGCCGGGATCGCCGCCGAACGCGGCGATGTTGTCCTGCACCCACCGCAGGGCCAGCAGCACGTCTTTCAGGGCGAGGTTGCGGTCGAACCCGCCCTGGGGCAGCAGCGCCTCCAGATCGAGGAATCCGAACGCCCCGAGCCGGTAGTTCACTGTCACCACGACCACGTCGCCGCGGGTCACCAGCGACGTGGCGTCGAACAGGGGCTGGCTGGACGCGCCGAAAGTGTACGCGCCGCCGTGCAGCCACACCATGACGGGTCGCGGCGCCGGGCTCTCGGCATCCGGGGCCCAGACGTTCAGGACCAGGCAGTCTTCGTCCATGACCGCGTCGGCGCCGAGCGGCACGGCGGGGTTCGCGGACTGTGGGCACACCGGGCCGTACGCGTGGGCGTCGAACTCCACCACGGGAGTCGCGGCCACGGGGTCGCGCCAGCGCCGTTCTCCCGCGGGCGCGAGGGCGTACGGGATGCCGCGCCAGGAGCGCACGGCGTCGGCGACGCCTCCGATGAAGGTGCCCGCCGGCGCGGTGGCACGACAGACGGCGGCGGGGTGCGGCGAGTTCGTCGACATGGCGGACCTTTCGAAAGGGACGGGTCAGGAGAACAGGTGGTGGAGGAGGGTCGCGGCCTGATCGGCCGCGAGGACGGCGAACAGGACCGTCATCATCTGCGCGTTGGAGGCGATCATCTCGGCCTTGATGTGCTCGAGCGCGCGCGTGATCGATGCGCTCCGCCCGAGGGAGACGGCGGCCGGCACGATGAGCAGCACCGACCCGCCGACCGCGACCGCCGCGCACAGCAGCACCGCGGTCAGCAGCGGCACATGGGCATCGGCGATGACCGCTCCGCCCTTCACCGCCAGCGGCAGGTTCTTCGAGTTGGCCGCGGCCATCAGCAGGCCCAGACCGATCGCCCGCCCCGGCGTGATGGTGTCGATGGCGGCCATCCAGGTCGGGGCCTTCGGGGTGGCACCCGCCCGAGGGCGGGAGCGCCAGCTGACGACGGCCAGGACCGCGAAGCCCACCGCGATGAGGCCCGACAGGACGAGGGAGACGACACCGTGTCCCCCCTTCGTCGCGGCGTCGGGTGCCTGCACGGCCACCACCGCGCCGAGGGCGAGCAGAACGAACGACACCGCGGTGAACGTCGCCACGTACAACGGAGCCGCGACCCGACCGCGGGGCGCGAGCACGATGGCGACCACCGCGACGACGGGAAGGGGGGAGATGGCCATCCCCACCGTGAGAGGGAGCAGATCGCTGAGCGCGTTCACGTCGGGTCCTTTCGTGGCGACCCGGGTGCCGTGTCCGGCGGGCGGGTCACCCCGAGAGTAGGGAGGGAGCCCGATGCCACCGGCGAGATGTTCGGCTGGCACGACAGCTTCCGACGGCGACAGCGCGACCCCGCTCGTCCGCGCGCCGGGCATTTCGCCGTTGCGGGGCAGGATGGAGCGGTGACCTCCCGCACGCCGTTCCGCCGCACCGCCGCTCTCCTCGCGGTCCTCGCGCTCGGTCTTTCTGGTTGCACGACGACGACCGCGCGGGAAGCGGGCTCCAGCGACGGGGCGGGGGTGATCGGTGTCGCGCTGCCCTCGACCGGTGACGCCGCGTGGGAGCAGGCGGGTGACGCGGTGGCATCCGAACTCCGCGATCGCGGCTACCGCGTTGACGTCCAGTACGCCGCGGACGACGCGCGCACGCAGGCCGCGCAGGTGCAGAACATGCTCACGAAGGGCATGGATGCCGTGATCGCGGCGCCGCTTTCGGACGAGGAGCTCGAGGCACCCGCCGACGTCGCGCAGGACGACGGCGTCCCGGTCCTCGTGCTCGGCCGCGGCCTCCCGGTCGCCGGGGCCGCATACGCGGCGGTCGTCGAGCCGGAAGAGCTCGGCCGCGCGGAGGCCCAGGCGCTGCGGGACGCTCTGGACGCGCCACCCTCCGCGCCGACCGGGCCCGTGCCGGTCATCGTGCTCGCCGGTGACGAGAACGATGCCTGGGAGCGGCGCCGCTACAGCTCCGCCATCGACACGCTCGCGCCCGCGGTCGCCGAGGGGCGGATCGTGATCGCGTCGGGCGCGACCTGGGCGGATGCCGCGGTCGCCGACGCGCCGCTCGACGTTCCCGCGGCCGCGGAGAAGCGCGTGCGCGACGCCGAAGCAGCCGAGGCTCCCGCCGTCGAGATCCTCGCCCTCGGCGACGCCGTCACCCGCGGTGTCGTGACCGCGCTCACGACCGACCCTCCGGCACCCGAGACCGCGTCACCCACCCCGACTCCCGCGGCGACCGCGGATCCCGTCGTGCCCACCGTCGTCGGTTCGGGCGCCGACCTCGCCACGGTCCGCGCCCTCGACAGCGGCGTCCTCGCCGCGAGCGTCTTCGTCGACACCCGCGCGCTGGCGGTCCCGATCGCGGATGCCGTCGAGGCACTGCTCGATGACAGCGAGCCCGCGGGGGACGGGACGGAGATCCCCGGGCTCAGCGGCATCCCTGCCCTCGCGATCGGCGCGCAGACCCTCCGCTCCGACGACATCGTGCCGGCCCTCGTCGACACGGGATGGCTGACCCCCGAGGAGCTTTCGGGATAACCCGAACGCGGTCGGGGGCTGCCCGGGCGGTGCCGGAGCGGGGCCCACCCCTACCGTGGAACACATGACCACGGCATCCGTCCTCCCGCCTCCTCCGCCGAAGCTGCCCGGCCGCGACGACTCCGCGACCGACACGGCGGCCACCCTTCCCCTCCCGCCCTCGGCTCCCGCGGACACCGCGCCGTCCCGCGTGCGGATCGCGACCCCCGGCCGCATCGCCGGGGCGGCGGCCCAGCTGGCCGCTCTCGGCCTCGTCGGGCCGGTCGTGTTCAGTGCCCTCTTCGGCATGCTGGGCGGCGGCCTCGGACTGCTCGTCGCGATGCTCGTCGGCGTCGTCGTCCTCGTGGCCCTCGTCTACGCCCTCTTCGCGGTGGCGTGGTTCGAACGGGCGCGCGTCGACGGTCTCTACGGCTTCGGCCTCCCGCTGCTTCGTCCGCGCCGGAGCACCCGCCCCGGCTTCGTCGGGTTCCTGCACACGATCTGGCTGCAGGCGATCGACCCGGGGCAGTGGCGCGCGGTGGCCTCGTTCGCGATCGGAACCCTTCTCGGGTTGGTCGTGCTGACCGCGGCCGGGCTCTCGGCCTGGGGTCTCGCCCTCGCCGTCGCGCCGATCTTCGGGTGGCCCGACACGCGCTTCCTCGGGATCTTCCCGCTCGAAGGCTTCGCCGCCCCGATCGTCGGCATCGTCGCGCTCATCGGCTCGCTCGCCGGCATCGTCGGCGTGGCCGTGCTGCACGGCGTGATCGTCCGCGCCATCTTCGTGCCCTCGCGCGAGGCGGAGCTCGAGGAGCGCGCCCGCACCTCCGACACCCGGCGCGCCGGAGCGGTCCGCGCCGCCGAGGTGGAGCGCACCCGTATCGAGCGCGACCTGCACGACGGCGTCCAGCCGCGGCTCGTCTCGATCGGCATGACCCTGGGTCTTGCCCAGACCAAGATCGACGATGACCCCGAGACCGCGAAAGCCCTCGTGGCCGAGGCCCACGCCTCGACCAAGTCGGCGATCACCGAACTGCGGCAGCTCGCCCGCGGCATCCATGCCTCGGTGCTGGATGATCGGGGACTGGATGCCGCCCTCTCGGCGCTCGCGTCTCGTTCGCACATCCCCGTGACTCTCGACGTGCGCCTGCCGCGTCGGTGCGGTCGCCCGGCCGAGGCCGCCGTGTACTTCTCGATCGCCGAGGCCCTGACCAACGCGGCGAAGCACTCCCGGGCGACCGCGTGCCGCGTGTACGTGCGTCTCCGCGAGGACGGGACCCTCTGGGCCCGCGTCGAGGACGACGGACTGGGTGGCGCGCGCATCGTGCCCGGCGGTGGTCTGGACGGCATCGTCAACCGCGTGACCGCGGCCGGTGGCACCGCCCGCATCGACAGCCCCCAGGGCGGACCCACGACGGTGGAGGTGAGCGTCCCGTGCGCATCCTGATCTGCGAAGACTCCGTGCTGCTGCGCGAGGGACTCGTCCGCCTCCTCGCGGACGACGGCCACGAGGTCGTCTCGGCCCTCCCCGACGCGGAGGGGCTGGAGGCCGCGGTCGCCGAGACGGCGCCCGAACTCTGCATCCTCGACGTGCGGCTCCCGCCGACCTGGACCGATGAGGGCATCCGCGCGGCGATCGCGCTGAGGTCCCGGCATCCGGGACTCGCCGTCCTCGTCCTCTCGCAGTATGTCGAGGAGCAGTACGCCAGCGACCTGATCGCCGACGGACAGGGCTCGCTCGGGTACCTGCTGAAGGACCGGGTCGCCGATGTCCGCGACTTCCTCGACGCGGTCGCCCGCATCAGCGGGGGAGCGACCGTGCTCGACCCCGAGGTCGTCGGGCAGCTGCTCGCCCGCCGGCGGCGCGACGAACGGCTGCAGAGCCTGACCGAGCGGGAGCGGAGCGTCCTCGCCCTCATCGCGGAAGGCCGGTCCAACCAGGCCATCGCGCAGGCGCTGTTCGTCTCGGAGGCCAGCGTCGAGAAGTACATCACCGCCATCTTCACCAAGCTCGGCCTCGAGCAGGACGAGACCGGTAACCGCCGCGTCATCGCCGCCCTCGTGCACCTGGGCCACGACCACACCGGAGCATCGTCATGACCACCCAGACCCCTCTCGAGCCGACACCCCCGCCCGCTCCGACCTCGCGCCGCGGAACCGTCCTCGCGGTGTCGATCGTCACGATCGTCGTGGGCGCGTGCGCCCTCATCGGCACGGTCGGCGGGACCGCGATCACGGCGGCCGCCACGCTCGCCGACACACGCTCCGACATCACCGCGGGATCCGTCTCGGCTCGCGACCTGAGCGACCTCGCGGTCGACGTCGCGGGCGGTTCGCTGACGATCGAATACGGCGACGTGGCGGACGCGACCCTGGATGCCGGGGGTGCCCGCCGCGGCGGATGGACGTTCGAGCGCGCGGGCGACACTCTGCGCGTGTCGTCGCCGCGCGGAGCGTTCATCGACTGGGATCGCAGCCCGGCCGCGACTCTCACCCTGCCCCGGAGCCTGAAGGACACCCCTCTCGACGCGCGCCTCGACGTCACGGGCGGCACGCTCGACCTCGACGCCGACATGCGGGGGCTGACGGTGAACCTCGCCGGCGGAGCGGTCGAGTTGTCGGGACGCGCCGAGACCCTCGAGGTCACGGTGGCCGGAGGCGCAGCCTCGGCCGAGATGGAGAACGTCGACACGGCGTCGTTCGAGGTCGCCGGCGGCGAGCTCACGGCGGGCCTCTCCGGGCGGACGCCCAGCCGCACCACGGTCACGGTCACGGCGGGTTCGGCGGACATCACTCTGCCCGACGACGAGTACCGGGTCGTGAACACCGACGGCATCGGCTCCGTCGACAACAGCCTGCGCACCTCGTCGTCGGCGAAGGCCGTCGTCGATGTCGAGGCCGCTCTGGGTCAGGTGTCGCTCTCGTCCTGACCGTCGCGCTCCCGAGGGGCCTTTTCTCGTCGTCGATCGACGGGGACGGGCCCCTCGCTCGTGCGGCGCGGGCGGGCGATCACCAGCGAGAGCAGGACGAGCGCGATGCCGCACACCTGCGCGAGGCCGAGAGACTCCCCGCCGACGAGGACCCCGAGCACCACGCCGGTCACGGGGTTGAGCAGCCCGATGATCCCCACGGTCCCGGCGGGGAGGTGCCGGAGCCCGGTGAACCAGCACACGAAGGCGAGGGCGGTGGCCACCACCGCGATCCCGGCGTAGGCGGCGATCCCGGCGGCATTCACGCGCGGCGGCGGCCCCTCGACGATCGCCGCCGCGACCACGAGGGCGATGCCACCCGCGGTGAGCTGCCACGCGGTCGTGGCCAGCAGGGGAGTGTCGTCGCGCCACCGGGTGGTGAGGATCGCCCCGAGCGAGGATGCGAGAAGGGCGATGACGGATGCCGCGACTCCGGCCGGCGACACGGAACCCGCGCCGAGACCGACCACCAGCAGGACACCGACGATCCCGAGGGCGGCGCCCGCGGCCCACCGCGCGGTCGGACGTTGCGAAAGGAGCGGCCAGGCGATGCCCGCGAGCGCGAGCGGGGCGAGAGCCATGATCGACGCGGCGATCGAGGAAGGCAGCAGCTGCGCGGCGAGGTAGACGAGCACGAAGAACGCGCCGAAGTTCAGCAGCCCCAGCACGGGTGCTCTCCACCACCACTCACCGCGCGGTCGCCGTCGGGCCAGCGCCCACAGGAGGAGTCCGGCGGGGAGAGCGCGAAACGCTGCGCCCCAGAGCGGGGCGTCGGGCGGGAGCAGGTGCCGCGTGACCACGTACGTGGCGCCCCACGCGATCGGAGCAACCGCGGTGATCGCGACGAGCCGCCATTTATCTTCCATGGAAGACAGTATAGTTTCCGTGGAAGGTAACATGAATGCCATGACTGACCATGTCGATGAACTCGTCGCGCAGTGGGCTTCCGAGCGTCCCGACGTCGACGCCTCACCGATGCAGATCATCGGCCGTATGAGCCGGATCGTCGCCCACCTCGAGGCCGAGCTGCTCGTCGTCTTCCGCCGCTACGGCCTGGGTGAGGGGGAGTTCGACATCCTCGCGGCCCTCCGCCGTCGCGGGGAGCCTTACGCCTGCGCGCCGGGCGAGCTCGCGCGCCACACGATGGTGACCACCGGGGCGGTGACGAAGCGGGTCGACCGGCTCGTGGCATCCGGTCTCGTGGCGAGGAGCGCGAGCGACGACGACGGTCGCGGGCGGGTGATCTCGCTCACACCGGAGGGGCGGCGGGTCATCGACGAGGCACTGGTCGCCCACGTCGCGAACGAGGAGCGTCTGCTGTCGGCGCTGACTCCGGCTGACCGTCGGCTGCTGGAAGCGCTGCTGCGGAACTGGGGTTCTGTCCTCGGCGTGTAGGGCTGGTCTCCTCGTCAAGGTCGCGAGCCAGCGATTCGGTGTCCACGAGGAAGGCGGCGACGAGTCGAGCAACCTCAAGGCGGTGCTGACTGTACCGGCGGGTGCCTCGGATGCTTCGCTCGTCGAGGTCGTCGAGCATGTCATCGACCTCGACGAGCGGCTGCGCAGCTTTTGGTCCCTCGTGACCGATGCGGGAGTGCACCCACGAAGAGAACGACCGGAGTTCCCAATCGCCGGTGAGAAAGCGCCGGCACGCGACGCGCAGCGCGAGGAGCGGGACTTCCGGACCATCTCGATCGAGCGGCTGCGCACCCGCTTCACCGAGAGTCGCTGAGCTGAGATCGAAGACATCGGCGGAAGTGGCGCTGGAGTAGAGCGAGGCAAGAGCGACGAGGGACTCGCCGTCGTTCCCCGCAGCTAAGAGATCGGCCGCCAAAGCGGTAACGTCTCTCGGCTCGAGCAGGCCGAAGAGCAAAGCAGCCGTCGCCTCGCGGAGGCTCGAGAGCGAGGGATCTTCGAAATCGTTCACGTCAGCTCGAACCTAGCCCTCCTCAGCGAGTGACCGAGTCCTTCAGGGCCTTGGCGATGCGCTGGGGAGAGACCGGCTCGGCGGTGCCGAGGCGTTGGGCGAAGAGGCTGACGCGCAGTTCCTCCAGCAGCCACCGCGTCTGGACGAGGTTCGCGGGGGCGTCGGCGGGCAGGGGCACGGTCCCGCCGGCGTCGATGAAGCCCGCGGCGGCGCGCTCGTACTCGGTCATGCGCTGGCGGTCGCGGCCCGGGTTGTCGGACAGCGTCTTGACCCGCTCGAGCGCCCCGGCGAGATACCGGGGGTAGTGCTGGAGGCGCGGCAGGCCCGTACGCGAGAGGAAGCCGGGGAACAGCAGCCCCTTCACCTGCCCCCGCACGTCGTTGAGCGCTCCGAGCAGCGTGATGGATGCGGCATCCTTCATCGCCCTCTCGACCTCGCGCTGCGCGAGCAGGATCTTCGCGGCCAGCGAGACCGTCTGGAACGTGCGCTCGACCGAGGCGGCCGAGAACGCATCGCGCACCCGCTCGAAGTCCGCCTTGGTCCGCACGACGCCGGTCGGACTCTCGCGCCCGAGGATGTCGTCGGCCAGGGCCACACGCGCATCCTCGATCAGCGCTTTCGCGTTCTGGTACGGGGATGCCGCGAGCGCGAGCTTCTCGTTCGGGGTGAGGTGGTCGAGAACGTAGGTGGCGGGGGAGGCGACGGCGAGCAGCATCAGGCGACGGATGCCGGCGCGGGTGTGCCTCTCGGCATCCTCGGGCGTCGCCTCGACGCGCAGGGCCACGCTGTCGCCCTCGTCGACGAGCGCCGGGTAGCCGCGGACGACGCCGCCGGCGACGGGGGTGTCGACGACCTCGGTGAGCTCGTCGAGGTCCCACGTGGTCAGCTTCGTGCGCGACGCGAACGCGGGGGAGGCTTCGGCGACCTTCGCGGCTCTGTGCGCCGGCCGGGCGATCGTCGACTCGACGCTCGAGCGGGCTTTGTCGGCCAGGCGCCGTTGCAGGGTCGGGAGGTCGCGGTCGCTGCCGATCGCGCGACCGCGGGCGTCGACCGCCCGGAACGAGGGCATGAGGTGGCCGGGCACGCGCTCGAGCTCGAAGTCGGCGGCGCTCACCCGTTGGTTCGCCACGCGCTGCACGAGGGCCGCGAGCGCGTCGACGAGAGTGGTCTTCGGCAGGCCGTTCGCGTGCTCGGGGCCCTTCTCGGCCAGCTCGGCGCTGAATTTCTCGGCCCAGTCGGCGGCCGGTACGACATTGCGGCGGATCGTCTTGGGCAGAGCGCGCAGCAGCGCGGTCACGAGTTCGTCGCGCATGCCGGGCACCTGCCAGTCGAAGCCGTCGGGGCGCAGCTGCGCGAGCAGCGGCAGCGGCACGACGACCGTGACGCCGTCGTCGGGCGCTCCGGGCTCGAAGCGATACGCGAGGTTGAGCGTCTGATCGCCCTGGCGCCAGCGCGCGGGGAAGGCGCGATCGTCGCCCTGGGCGCGGTCGCCGGTGAGGTCGGACTCGCGCAGGTCGAGCAGGTTCGGGGTGCGGTGGATGGCATCCCTCCACCAGGCTTCGAACGAGCGCACGTCGGTGACGTCGGCGGGGATGCGCGCGTTGTAGAACGCGAACACCGCCTCGTCGCCGATGAGGATGTCGCGGCGGCGCTCGCGCTCCTCGATCTTCTCGAGCAGGCGGCGCTGCTCCTGGTTGCGGCGGAGGAATGCCGTGAGCCGCTTGTCGAGCACCGAGGGGTCCCACTCGCCCTCGACCAGCGCGTGGCGCACGAACATCTCGCGTGCGAGCGGCCGGTCGAAGCGCGCGAGCTGCACGCGGCGCCGGCCGACGAGCTCGACCCCGAAGAGCGTGACCTTCTCGTAGGCGGCGGCGGAGCCGGCATCCTTCGACCAGTGCGGCTCGCTGAGCGAGCGCTTGACGAGGTCGGGGGCGAGCTCTTCCGCCCAGGCCGGGTCGACGGCGGCGACCGTGCGCGCGAACAGGCGCGAGGTCTCGACGAGTTCGGCGGCCATGACGGCCGACGGGCGCTTCTTCTTCAGCCCCGAGCCGGGGAAGATCGCGAACCGCGCGCCGCGTGCGCCGATGTACTCGCCTTTGACGGGGCGCGCGTCGCCCGGCGCCTTGCGGTCCTTGGTCTGCGCCATCGTGCGCGGATCCAGGATGCCGAGGTGCGACAGCAGTCCGGAGAGGATCGCGCGGTGGATGGCGTCGCCGGCGGCGTGGCCCTCGGGGGTGTCGGAGGAGCCTCGTCCCCCTTCTGACGGTGCATGTCCCGAAAAGTGTCGCTGCGAGGGGTCCGCACCGGCCATATGTGGGACATGGTTCCTCGCGGCGCGCCCGCCGCCAACGCCGCGTCGGGCACCCTCGCCGTCGCTACGCCCGCCGCGCCCGCCGGAGCCGCGCCCGCCGCCGTCGCCCGGCCCGCGCTCGGCGCCGCCGAGCGACCGCAGCTGCCGGTGCACGTCCACCCACTCGCGCACGCGCACGTAGTTGAGGTGTTCGCTGCGGCACAGGCGCCGGAACGCGCTCGAGCCGAGCTCGGCCTGCTTCTCCTGCAGGTACTCCCACAGGTTCAGCAGCGAGAGGAAGTCGCTGGTCGGGTCGGTGAACCGCGCGTGGAACCGATCCGCTTCCTCGCGGCGCTCCTCGGGGCGCTCGCGCACGTCTTGGATCGACATGCCCGACACGATCGCGAGAACCTCGGCCTGCACGTCGTTCCGCCGGGCCTCGATGAGCATTCGCGCGAAGCGCGGGTCGATCGGCAGGCGAGCGATCTCACGGCCGACCTCGGTGAGCCGGGGGCCGTCCTCGTCCCGGCGACCGCGGGACCGGTCGTCGCCGCGGCCGCCACGCTGTCGCGAGGGGTCGCCGTCCTCGCGCACATCGCGGTCGCGCGCGGCATGGGCGCGCGACCCCGGCGCCGGCAGCTTCACCGCCCCGAGCTCGACGAGCAGGTCGAATGCCGCCTTCACCCCGCGCGAATCGGGCGGGGTGAGGAACGGGAACGCCTGGATGTCGCCGAATCCGAGCGACAGCATCTGCAGGATCACGGATGCCAATGACGTGCGCAGAATCTCCGGCTCGGTGTACTCCGGCCGACGCGTGAAGTCGTCTTCCGAATAGAGCCGGATCGCGATGCCCGGCGACGTCCGGCCTGCGCGCCCCGAGCGCTGCTGCGCCGATGCCTGCGACACGGCCTCGATCGGCAGCCGCTGGATCTTCGAGCGGTTGCTGTAGCGCGAGATGCGGGCGGTCCCGGTGTCGACGACGTATCGGATACCGGGGACCGTGAGGCTCGTCTCGGCGACGTTCGTGGCGAGGATGACGCGGCGACGGACGCCCGCGACGCTCGAGCGCTCGAAGACGCGGTGCTGTTCCGCAGCGGACAGGCGGCCGTACAACGGCAGCACCTCGGTCGGCGCGGCATCCTTCTGATACGCCCCGCGGATGGCATCCGCGGCATCCCGGATCTCGGCCTCGCCGGGGAAGAAGACGAGCACGTCGCCCGCGGGCTCCCGGTCGAGCTCCCTCAGCGCCGCGACGACGGCCCCGACCTCGTCGACGTCGTCGTCAGGGCCCCCGGGCTTGCCGGCGGCGCGTGCGGAACTCCTGACTTTCTGCGGCCCCGGCCCCGTGCGACCGCGCGATGACGGGACGGCCGGGTCGTCGGCATCCTGAACCTCAGGAGTTTCGCCCGCGCCCCCCTCGCCGTCCGCACCGCCCTGCGGTCGGTAGCGGATCTCGACCGGGTACGTGCGGCCGGACACCTCGATGACCGGCGCCGGCACCGGCTCGCCACCGGGCTGCGCGGGCGCTGCGGCGAAGTGCCGCGCGAAGCTCTCGGGGTCGATCGTCGCCGAGGTGACGATGACCTTGAGGTCGGGCCGCTTCGGCAGGATGCGCCGCAGGTACCCCAGCAGGAAGTCGATGTTGAGCGAACGCTCGTGGGCCTCGTCGACGATGATCGTGTCGTACCGGCGCAGCAGCCGGTCGCGGTGGATCTCGTTGAGCAGGATGCCGTCGGTCACCAGCGCCACGCGCGTGTCGGCCGACACCTTGTCGGTGAAGCGGACCTTGTACCCGACGGTCGAGCCGAGCGGGACCTGCATCTCCTCGGCGATACGTTCGGCGATCGTGCGCGCGGCGATGCGGCGGGGCTGCGTGTGCGCGATCGAGGTACGGCCGAGCTCGAGGCAGATCTTGGGCAACTGCGTCGTCTTGCCGGAGCCCGTGGCACCCGCGACGATCACGACCTGGTGGTCGCGGATGGCGCGCGCGATCTCGTCCCGCGCGGCGCTGACGGGCAGCTCGGGCGGGTAGACGATGACGGGTTCGACAGACACAGCCTTTCAGCCTATCGCGCGCCCGCGCCGCGAGCTCGATCCCGCCGCGTCGCGTTCTGGGCCGCGCCGAGGGCGCGCCACATCGAGAAACGCCGTTCCTTCCGAAAAACGCCATGCCGCGGCGTGTCTCGAGAGGAACGGCGTTTATCGATGAGGGGGCTTACGGCATCGCGGCCTTCGCGGCCAGGATGCGGGTCACCGCGGCATCCACCTTCGCCGCGAAAGCGCTGTCGCTCTGCGCGCGCGAGCGGACCGCGTCACGCATCTCGGGGTACACCGACGAATCCGCCGAGACCAGGAGCAGGTCGATCCCCGCCTCGATCGCGAGGGTGGCGCGATCGGCCGGCGACCAGGCCTGCACCTGCTGCGCGGCGGAGAGGTCGTCGGTCGTCACGACGCCGTCGAAGCCGACCGTGTTCCGCAGGACCCCGACCACCGTGGGCGAGAAGGCCGCGGGCGACGAGGGATCGATCTTGTCGTAGATCGCGGTCGACAGCATGACCACCGCCGGTCCCTCCGGCAGCACCGTCGAGTACACGCCGACGTCGGCGCCGTCGGCCGTGACGAAGTCGTCCGTCACCCCGGCGGTGGTGTCGGTGTTGTCGCCGACGTGCCCGAGGCCGGGGAAGTGCTTGAAGGTCGGGAGCACCCCACCGTCGCGCATCCCGGCGGCGAACGCCCCCGCCTTGGCGGCCACGGTCGCTCCGTCGTAGCCGTACTGGCGGTCGAGCTCGCCGATCGGCGGGTTGCTCTGCGCGGTCTCGGGGCTCGTGACGACGTCGGCCACGGGCGCGAGGTTCATGTTGACGCCGGCCTGGGCGAGTTGCCCGCCCCAGGTCGCCGCGTTGCCGCGAAGGGTCGCGTCGTCCTGCTGCCCCTGGTCGACGGCGGAGGGGATCTCAGCGAACCCGGGGCCGCTCAGCACCTGCACCTCGCCGCCCTCCTGATCGGTGGACACCCAGAGCACCGGCTGACCCGTGGCCTGCGCCGAGGTGAACGTCGACACGAGTCCCGCGGTCGCCTGAGCTCCGGCATCCGATCGTCCGTGCAGGAAGATCCCGCCGATGTGGTCGTCGGCGACGGCCGACAGGGTCGTCGGGTCCGCCCCGTCGACCGAGGTCCCCACCATGAACAGCTGCCCGACCCTGTCGTCGAGGCTCATCCCGGCCAGAGGATCCGGGGTGGGTGTCGGGGTGGGAGTCGGCGAGGGGGAGGGGGATGCCGTCGGGCCCGGCGTCGGAGCGGGCTCGGGGACGCACCCGGTGAGCGTCAGGGCGGCGAGCACGAGCAGGGCGGAGGTCCGGGTGGCGGTCTTCACCCTCCGATCCTGGCGCACGGACGACCGGGACCGCCGCCCCTTGCGCGCGGGCTCAGCCGTTCCCGCGCGAACACGTCGCCTGGTCGGCCTTGCTGCCGCTGACGTTCGACGGAAGTTCCACGACCTCGGGGCCGGGGGTGGCATCCGTCGCTCCGGGCGTCGGAGTCTCCGGTGAGGTGGGCTCGGCCGTGGGGGCCGACGGATCCAGCGTCACGCCTTCGTTCGCCCCGAGCTCGCCGGTGAGCGCGATCGGCGCGTTGCGGTCGAGGGCGTCCCACAGGACAGCGGCGGCGTCGAGATCGGGCACCACCCTGTTGTCGTTGTCGGGGTCGGTCAGCACGGGGTACTGCACGAAGGTGGTGTCGCTGAGGGGGACGTCCTTCAGCGTGTACGCCAGCTGCGCGATGCGCACAGGATCGGCGAGGCTCTCGCTGGGCGTGACGTTGTTGGCGGCGGTGTTCGCAAGCCCCAGCAGTGTCCCGGGGTTGGTGAGCACCTCGTCGCTGCGCATCTTGTTCAACAAGCGCGACATGTACTGCTGCTGGTTGCCGATGCGGGCGAGGTCGCTGCCGTCGCCGATGCCCTTGCGCGTGCGCAGGAACGCGAGGGCGTCGTAGCCCTGCACGACGCGGGGACCGGGCTCCCAGCTGATGCCGGCGTCGTAGTCGTCGATGCCGTCGCCACCGATGCACACCTCGACGCCGCCCACGGCGTCGGTGATGTTGACGACATTGCCGAAGCTGACCTTCGCGGCGAAGGGGATCTGCTGACCGGTGAGGTTCGAGACCGTGCTGGCGACGCACGCGAGGCCTCCGGCCTCGTACGCCGTGTTGATCGAGGCCTTCCACGATCCGGACGACACGGAACCGTCCTCGTTCGTGCACTCGGGGATCTCGAGCTGCAGGTCGCGCGGGAACGAGACCACGGTCGCCCGGCGAGGCGCGTCCGACACGTGCACGAGGAGGTTGACGTCGTTGCGGTCACCCTCGGCTCCGGGGTCGCTGCAGCGCTCGCCGAAGGCCTCTTTGATCTGATCGTCGCACTCATCGGTTCCGACGATGAGCACGTCGAACGCCCCCGCGTACTCGCTGAGGGACGGGGCCTGCGAGGGAGCATCGGGAAGAGGCACCGCGGCCTCCTGCAACCGCTGCGAGAGCGACCAGGCGTAGAAGCCGCCGACGGCGACCGCGGCGACGACGGCCACCGTGAGGCCGATCGCGAGGAGCTTCAGTCCTCGGCGCCAGCCCGAGACGGGGCGGCGGCGGGCGTGGGCGGCGGAAGGTTCGGGGGGCACGGCGTCAGTAAACCACGCCTCCCGGCGAGAACCCCGAACGCACGCGACGGGGCGGCCGATGGCATCCGGCCGCCCCGCGCGAATGTGCTTCTTACTGGCCGCCCTCGGTGAGGGTCACGTCGATCGGCGTGTACGTGCCATCGACGGTGACGCCCTCGTCCTTCAGCTCCGCGAGCGCCTTGTCGATGTACTCGTTCGAGTGCGCCGACTCCGCGGGTTCGGTGGTGATGAGGTTGAGGCCGTCCTGGTTCACGGCCTTCAGCGCACCCTGGACCGTCTTGTCCCACGCCGCGGAGTCGATCGTGCCGAAGTCGCCGCCGGTCCAGATGAGCTTGTTGACCTCGTTCATCTGCCACAGCTGGTGGACGGGACCCACGGGGAAAGCGTTGACGCCCGGAGCGGTCGCGGCCTTGTACGTGATGTCCGCGGCCTCGGTGGGGTTGTCGCGGGCGAAGACCCACCCCTTCGTGACGGCCTTGAGGAAGCGCGTCGCCGCGTCGGCGTATGCGGGGTCGTCGGACAGCCGCTTCGTGTCGGCCCAGATGGCGTCCTGCAGCATGGCGCCGGCGGTGTCCTCGTACGAGATGACGTTGATGTCGTCCATCGTGTAGAGCTTCCCGGTGGCCGGGTTCTTCGTCTCGAGCAGTTGAGCGAGCTCGTTGTAGGTCATCGCCTGCGCGGCATCCACGTCCTTGTCGAGGAGGGCGTTCATCGAGAAGTCCTGCGTCGTGATCTTCACGGTCGAGGCGTCGAGACCCTTGTCGGCCATGGCCGCGAAGATCTCCCACTCGTTGCCGAAGCCCCACGAGCCGATGCGCTTGCCCTCGAAGTCGTCGACGCTCGTGATGTTCGAGTCCTTCCACGACACCTGGGTCGTGCCGGACTTCTGGAACACCTGGGCGATGTCGGTCAGCTCGACGCCCTGGTTCTCGAGCGTGCCGAGCACCTTGGGCACCCACGCCACGGCGAAATCGACGTCCCCGGCGACGAGGGCGTCCTGCGGGACGATGTCACCGCCGGAGGGGAGCACCTCGACGCTGTCGAAGCCTTCCTCCTGGAAGTAGCCCTTGTCGAGAGCGACGTAGTAGCCGGCGAACTGCGCCTGCGGCAACCACTGCAGTTGCAACTTCACGGAGGTGAGCGGGGTGAAATCGGCGTCGGATGCCGCGGGCGCGGAGCTGCTGCCGGAGCAGGCGGAGAGCGCGAGGGCGGCGACGCTGACGCCGGCGATCGCGCCGATCGTGCGTCGGGTGCTGTGTCTCATGGAGGGTCCTTCCGGTTCGGGTGGAGCATGTGTCGGGTGGTGCAGGCTCTTTCGTCGGAGGGCGGATGCCGTTCAGCTCGGCGGGCGGCCCGCGCCGAGGCGGCGCGTGACGAGACGTTCGAGGAGCGACGTCACGAGGAAGAAGACGAGGCCGATCACGATGCCCCCGCCCACGAACGCCCACGCGAGGGAGGCGCGTCCGGACTTGGCGTAGGTGGCGATCGCGGTGCCGATCCCGTCGGCCGGTCCGCCGAAGTACTCGGCGACGAGGGCGGAGATGACGGCGAGGGATGCCGCGACCCGCACGCCCGTGACGAGATACGGCAGGGCGGTCGGGAGGGTGAGGCGCAGGAACGTCTGGCTTCCGGTCGCGGCGGTGGCCCGGAAGAAGTCGCGTTGCACGGGACGGGTCTGGCGGAGGCCGCGGAGGGTGTTGACGAACACCGGGACGAAGGCGGCGATGCCGGCGACCGCCTGGCGTCCGAACTGGCTCGACGCGCCGAACATCGTGTTGAAGATCGGGGTGAGCGCGACGATGGGCACGACGGCGAGTGCGGCGACGAGGGGAGCCGTCATTCCGTCGATGGGGCGCCAGGTGGCGGCGAGGGCGGCGAGGAGGATCGCGAGAAGGCTGCCGGCGACGAGACCGACGAGCGCGTTGGTGCCCGTGATGCCCGCCGCCTCGGCGATGAGGCCGAAGCGCTCGACGAACTCGCCCGCCACCGCGAAGGGGTCGGGAAGCATGCGCGGGGCGCCGCCCGAGGCGACGAACGCGTACCAGGCGGCGAGCCCCGCGACACCGACGACGACCGGCGCGAGCAGCCGCACCCACCCGGGGAGTCGGACGGCCGTCATCGCTCGTTCGCCCGGTGGAGCGGCGAGCCGTGGAGCGCTTCGCGCACCGCGGTGACGCGGGTGAAGTACTCGGGGGACTCGCGGAGGAGGTCGTCGCGCGCGCGACCCGGGCGCGTGTCGATGACGTCCGTGATGCGGCCGGGGCGCGGGCTCATCACCACGACGCGGTCGGAGAGGAACACCGCCTCGGGGATCGAGTGGGTGACGAAGACGACGGTCGCCCCGGTCTCGGCGGCGATGCGCGCGAGCTCGGACTGGAGGCGCTCGCGGGTCATCTCGTCGAGAGCGCCGAACGGCTCGTCCATCAGGAGCAGCTTCGGCGAGGCCGCGAGCGCGCGGGCGATCGCGACGCGCTGCTGCATGCCGCCGGAGAGCTGGTCGGGATAGCGCCCGACGAAGTCGGTGAGACCCACGAGTTCGGCGAGTTCGGCGACGCGGGCGTCGCGGCGGGCACGGGTCCAGCGGTGCAGTTCGAGGGGGAGGGCGATGTTCCCGGCGACCGTCCGCCAGGGGAGGAGGCCCGCCTGTTGGAAGGCGATGCCGTAGTCCTGGTCGAGCCGTGCCTGCCGCGCGGTCTTCCCGGCGAGGGTGAGCTCGCCGCTGGTGGCGCTGTCGAGGTCGGCGATGAGCCGAAGGAGCGTCGACTTGCCGCAGCCCGAGGGCCCGATGAGGGAGACGAACTCCCCGGCGGCGATGTCGAGATCGACGTCGGTGAGGGCGATCACCTCGCCGCCGGCGCTCGGGAAGACCTTTCCGAGCCCGCGGGCCCGAACAGCGGTGGTGGTGGTCATGCGGCGTCCTCCCCGCGACGGAAACGATGAAGGGCGACGCCGACCAGGGCGACGCCACCGGCGGCGACGAGCCCCATCACGACGGTGCCGAAGGTGGGCGCCCAGGGCGCGGCGGGGTCGGACGATGCCTGCCCCGCGAGCTGGATGAGCATGCGGCCGATCCCGCCGCGCAGGCCGATCGACACCTCGGCGACGACGGCGCCGACGACTGCGGATGCCGCGGCCAGACGCAGTGCGGGGAGCAGATGCGGCACGGCGGCGGGCAGGCGCAGGTGCACGAGCGTCTGCCACCATCCGGCCGAGCTGGATCGCATGAGGTCGAGGTGCAGGGCGTCCGGGGCGTCGAGGCCGCGCAGCATGCCGACCGCGACGGGGAAGAACGCGAGGTACGACGCGATGAGCGCGACCGAGAACCATTGCGGCCACGGGAACCCCGAGCGGTCGATCTGCGTCCCGAGCGCGTTGACGACGGGGGCGAACGCGATCAGCGGCACGATCTGGCTGACGACGATCCAGGGGAGTAGGCCGGCCTCGACCAGCCGCCACCGCTGCATCGCGATGCCCAGCAGAGAGCCGACGACGACGCCGATCAGCCATCCCAGGGCGGCGAGCCCGAGCGTCGTTCCGGCGGCCTGGGCCACCGAGAGGATCAAGGGCGGGGTGTCGCCGCCGCTGGTCGGGGCGAACATCCGCGCGACCATGTCCCACACGTGCGGCATGGCCCGGTCGTGGGTGCGGGGGAGGAGGATCATCCCCGACCCGGCCGAGCCGTCGCCACCCACGGTGACGCCGTCCGCGGGCCCGAGGAACTTGTACAGCTCCCAGAGGGCGATGACCGCAGCCACCCCGGCGACGCCCCAGCCGACGCGGGCGGCCGCGGTGCGTCCCCTCCGCGAGGGAGCTCCCGCGACGACCGCGGGCACGCCCGGGGCGACGACCTGATCGGTCACCGCTTCGCCGTGAGGTGCTCGGACAGCGCGGGGATCACGGTCTCGCCGTAGACCCGCATCGTCTCCTCCTTGTTGTCGTGCTGGAGGTACCCCGCGAACTGCGTGACCCCGAGGGCGCGCAGCTTCTCGAGCTTGGCGATGTGCTCCTCGGCGGTCCCCAGGATGCAGAACCGCTCGACGATCTCGTCGGGCACGAAGTCGACGTGGTCGTTGTCGCTCTTGCCGTGCGAGTTGTAGTCGTACCCGGTGCGTCCCGCGATGTAGTCGGTCAGCGCGGCGGGCACCTCGGAGCCCTCGCCGTACTTCGCGACGATGTCGGCGACGTGGTTCCCCACCATCCCGCCGAACCACCGGCACTGCTCGCGCATGTGCGCGCGCGATTCCGGGGTGTCCTCCCCGATGTACATCGGAGCGGCGACGCAGAACGCGATCTCGTCGGGATCGCGCCCGACGTTCTCGGCGGCCTGACGGACCGTTGTGATCATCCACTCGGCGATGTCGAGGTCGGCCAGCTGCAGGATGAAGCCGTCGCCCACCTCGCCGGTGAGCTTGAGCGCGAGAGGACCGTAGGCGGCGACCCACACGTCGAGCTTCGAGCCGTGGCTCCACGGGAACTGCAGGGTCGCGCCGTTGTACTCGACCGCGCGGGAGTTCCCGAGCTCGCGGATGACGTGGATCGACTCCCGCAGCGCCTTCAGCGTCGTCGGGCGACCGTTGGTGACGCGTACCGCCGAGTCGCCGCGGCCGATCCCGCAGATCGTGCGGTTCCCGTACATCTCGTTGAGGGTGGCGAACGTGGACGCCGTGACGGTCCAGTCGCGCGTGGCGGGGTTGGTCACGAACGGCCCGACGGTGACCCGACGCGTCGCGGCGAGGATCGCCGCGTGCACGACGTAGGGCTCCTCCCACAGCAGGTGGGAGTCGAAGGTCCAGACGTGGCTGAAGCCGTGCGCCTCGGCCAGCTGCGAGAGCTGGATCGTGCGGGCGGCGGGCGGGTTGGTCTGCAGGACGACGCCGAAATCCATGATCGTTCCCCTCACACCAGGTACTGGCTGAGGCCGCGGGCGATGTACTTTCCGTGGCCCTTGGCGCCGACGTAGCCGGAGCCGTCGACCACCACCCGACCGCGCGACAGCACGGTGTCGACGCGCCCGTCGATCTCGTAGCCCTGCCAGGCGGAGTAGTCCATGTTCATGTGGTGCGAGCGTCCTTCGCCGATGCCGATGGAGGTGTGCCCGTTCGGGTCGTAGACGACGACGTCGCCGTCGGCCCCGGGCTGGATCACGCCCTTCTTGCCGTACATCCCGAACATGCGCGCGGGTGTCGTGCTCGTCAGCTCGACCCAGCGCGGCAGGGTGATCTGCCCGGTGACGACGCCCTGGTACATGAGGTCCATGCGGTGCTCGACCGAGCCGATACCGTTCGGGATCCGGGAGAAGTCCCCGAGGCCCATGTCCTTCTGGCCTTTCATGCAGAAGGGGCAGTGGTCGGTGGACACCATCTGGATGTCGTTCGTCCGCAGGGACTGCCACATGTGGTGCTGATGGCCCTCGTGCTTCGAGCGCAGCGGCGTGGAGCACACCCACTTGGCGCCCTCGAAGTCGCCCCACTCCTCGCTCGACGCGCCGAGCTGGTCCTCGAGCGAGAGGTAGAGGTACTGCGGGCACGTCTCGCCGAACACGTTCATGCCGCGGTCGCGGGCCTCGGCGATCTGCTCGACCGCCTGCTTCGCGCTCACGTGGACGACGTAGAGGGGCGCGCCGGTGATGTCGGCGATCATGATCGCGCGGTGGGTGGCCTCTTCCTCCGCCTGCCACGGGCGGGTGGTGCCGTGGAAGTACGGGCTCGTCTCGCCGCGCGAGAGGGCCTGCTGCACGAGGACGTCGATGATCGCGCCGTTCTCGGCGTGCATCATCATCATCGCGCCGGTGTCGGCACCCTTCTGGAACGCGCGGAGGATCTGCCCGTCATCCGAGAGGAAGACGCCCTTGTACGCCATGAACAGCTTGAAGCTCGTCACGCCCTCGGCGATGAGCTCGTCCATTGCGGTCAGGGAGCTGTCCTGCACGTCCGAGAGGATCTGGTGGAAGCCGTAGTCGATCGCGCACTGGCCGGCCGCCTTGTCCTGCCACGCGTGGTACCGGTCGAGGATGTTCTCCTCGGGGTACTGCACGACGAAGTCGACGATGCTCGTCGTTCCGCCGATCGCTGCGGCGCGCGTGCCGGTTTCGAAGGTGTCGGATGCCTCGGTCCCCCCGAACGGCATCTGCATGTGCGTGTGCGCGTCGATGCCCCCGGGAATGACGTACTTGCCCGTGGCATCCACGACGCTGTCGACGGATGCCGAGAGGTCGTGCCCGAGCAGGGTGGAACCGGGCTGCAGCACGGCGACGATCGTCTCGCCGTCGATGAGGACGTCGGCTGCTCCCGTGCCGGTCGCGTTGACGACGGTTCCGCCGGAGATGAGGGTGGTGCCCATGCTCACGCCTCCACGATCTCGCCGTAGGTGTCCGGCCGGCGGTCGCGGTAGAACTGCCAGTCGTCGCGCATCTGCTGCACGAGGTCCATGTCGAGGTCGCGGATGAGGATCTCTTCGTGCTCAGACGAGCCGACGGCTCCCACGTGGTTGCCGCGCGGGTCGATCACCTGGCTGGTGCCGTAGAACGACACGGCTTCGTCGCCGTACTCGTTGTCTTCGCGGCCGACCCGGTTGGGCTGCAGCACGAAGTAGCCGTTGGCCACCGCCGCACACGGACCCTCGACCTCCCAGAGCCGGTTCGAGAGACCGGGCTTGGTCGCGTTGGGGTTGAACACCATGTGCGCGCCGTTCAGGCCCAGCTCGCGCCAGCCCTCGGGGAAGTGGCGGTCGTAGCAGATGTACATGCCGACCTTGCCGACCGCGGTGTCGAACACGGGGTACCCGAGGTTGCCGGGGCGGAAGTAGAACTTCTCCCAGAACTTGTCGAGGTGGGGGATGTGGTTCTTGCGGTAGCTGCCGAGCACGGTGCCGTCGGCGTCGACCAGCACCGAGGTGTTGTAGTACACGCCCGTCTGCGCCTCTTCGTAGATCGGGAGGACCGACACGAGCCCGAGCTCCTTCGCGAGGGCGGCGAAGCGCTGCACGATCGGACCGTCGACGGGCTCGGCGTAGCGGTAGTACTTCTGGTCCTGCGTGATGCCGAAGTACGGGCCGTAGAACAGCTCCTGGAAGCACACGACCTGCGCCCCCGCCGCCGCGGCGTCCCGCGCGAACTGCTCGTGCTTGTCGAGCATCGATTCTTTGTCGCCGGTCCACGTCGTCTGCGTGATGGCTGCTCGCACCGTCGTCATCGGAATCCCTCGTCTCTCCGGGCTCTCCCCGGTTCTGTTACTGTCGCGCCTGAACATTTCCCGACGATTTCCACGAGTGACACCCCCGTTAATTGGAGGACCGGATGCTGGCGCCCGACACCCTCGTCGAACGCACCGCCGCGGGACTCGCCGCTGAGATCGCGCGTTTGGTCAGTGACGGTACGCTCCCGCCGGGCGATCGGCTACCGACGGTTCGTCAGGTCGCCGCCGCTCTCGAGGTCTCGACGGGCACCGTGGCGACCGCGTGGCGCGCGCTCGCCGACGCCGGCGTGGTCACCTCGCGGGGTCGCGCGGGGACGTTCGTCCGCACCGAGAGGCGCGAGTGGTTGAGCCCGCGCGTGCGAGGACTGTCGGCTCCCGCCGTGGGGGCGGGGGTCGCCGTGCCGCCCGGTCTCGGCGACGGTCGCGGGGGTGCGGCATCCGTCGCTCTCGATCTCTCGCTCGGCACCCCTGATCCGGCGATGCTGCCCTCGCTCGAACGGGCACTCGCGCTCGCGCGGCCGCGCGCCGACACCGGTCGCTACCACGATCTCCCGGTGCTGCCGGAGCTGCACGACCTTCTCCGCGAGCAGTGGCCGGTGCGCGGCGTCGAGGCGATCACCGTGGTGGACGGGGCCTTCGACGGGATCTCTCGCACGGTCGAGCAGGTCGTCCGCTTCGGCGATCGGGTGGCGGTCGAGTCTCCCGGATTCCCCTACATCTTCGACCTCGTCGAGGCGGCGGGCGGGGTGCCCCTGCCCCTGCAGAGCGACCGTGACGGCATCCTCCCCGGGTCCCTCGCCCGCGCGCTCGCCCAGCGTCCGTCGACGCTCGTGCTGCAGCCGCGCGCCCAGAACCCGACCGGGGCGTCGATGTCGATCGATCGCGCGCGCCGCCTCGCCGACGTTCTGCTCACGGTGCCCGGGGGCACGCGGGTCACGGTCATCGAGGACGACCACTCGGCGCTGATCGCCTCGGCGCCGCCGGTCACGCTCGCGCTCTGGGTCCCGGGTCAGGTGGTCCACGTCCGCGGCTTCTCGAAGTCGCACGGGCCTGACCTGCGGATCGCCGCCCTCGGCGGTCCGTCTGAGATCGTCGAGCGGATCATCCGCCGCCGCATGCTGGGTCCCGGATGGACGTCCCGGCTCCTTCAGGCGATCCTGCTCGAGCTCCTGACCGACCCCCGCTCGATCGCTCCCGTGCGCACCGCGCGGCTCATCTACCGTGATCGGCTCGACCGGCTCGCCGCGGCGCTCCGCCGTCTGGGCATCGAGGTCGGCGAGCCCGACGGCATCAACATGTGGATGCCGGTGCGCGACGAACGCGCCGCCCTCGTGCATCTGGCGGCCGAGGGCATCGCGGTAGCCGCGGGCACCCCGTTCGTCGTGGATGCGCCGGGTACGGGCGCGGCAGGATCCGCGGAAGCCGGGGACGCGCCCTCTGAGGCTGCCGGCTTCCGGGGCGCGGGCGGCTGGGTCCGCGTCACCGGCGGAGCGGTCACCGAGAACGTGCGGCTCGTCGCCGAAGCGCTCGCGCGGGCCGCCGAGGCCGCCCTTCCTTCGTGGTGACCGTGACGTCAACCCCGAGCCCGCTTCCGAATCGATTCGCCTACGCTCGAACACATGACCGTTCCTTCAGTTCAGCTCAACGACGGAAACTCCATCCCCCAGCTCGGCTACGGCGTGTTCCTCGTGCCCGCCGACGATGCCGAGCGCGCCGTGTCCGAGGCCCTCGAGGTGGGCTACCGCCACATCGACACCGCCGCCATCTACAAGAACGAAGAGGGTGTCGGCCGCGCGATCGCCGCCAGTGGCATCCCGCGCGAAGAGCTCTTCGTCACCACCAAGCTCTGGAACTCGCGCCACGACGGCGACGAGCCCCACGCCGCGATCGACGAGAGCCTCGAGAAGCTCGGCCTCGACGCCGTCGACCTCTACCTCGTGCACTGGCCGACGCCCAAGGCCGACAACTACCTCAACGCGTGGCAGAAGCTCATCGAGATCCGCGAGGCCGGCAAGACCCGCTCGATCGGCGTCTCGAACTTCCTCGTGCCGCACCTCGACCGCATCGTCGCCGAGACCGGCGTGACCCCCGTGGTGAACCAGATCGAGCTGCACCCCGCCCTGAGCCAGCGCGAGATCGCGGCCTGGGGCCAGGAGCACGACATGCACATCGAGTCGTGGGGTCCCCTCGGCCAGGGCAAGTACGACCTGTTCGAGATCCCCGCGGTGAAGGACGCGGCCGAGGCGCACGCCAAGTCGCCCGCTCAGGCGGTACTGCGCTGGCACATCCAGCACGGCTTCATCGTGTTCCCCAAGTCGGTGCGCCGCGAGCGCCTCGAGGAGAACTTCGACCTGTTCGACTTCGAGCTCACCGCCGACGAGATGGCCGCGATCGACGCGGTCGACCCCGGCGACGGTTCGGGCCGCGTGGGCTCGCACCCCGACGACGTCGAATGAGCTGAATCGGCGCGCATGAACCGCCTTGCGAACGCCTCGAGCCCCTATCTGCGGCTCCACGCCGACAATCCCGTCGCGTGGTTCCCCTGGGGGAGCGAGGCGTTCGCGCTCGCGGCCGAGAGAGACGTCCCCGTGATGATCTCGATCGGCTACAGCACCTGCCATTGGTGCCACGTCATGGCGCGCGAGTCGTTCCAGGATGCCGAGACCGCCGCGCTTCTCAACGACGGCTTCGTGTCGATCAAGGTCGACCGCGAGGAGCACCCCGAGGTGGATGCCGCCTACCTCGACGCGGCCTCCGCCTTCACCCCGCACCTCGGCTGGCCGCTGACGGTCTTCGCGAGCCCCGAGGGGCGCGTCTTCTACGCGGGCACGTACTTCCCGCCGACGCCCCGGCCGCCACAGCCTTCCTTCCGGCAGGTGCTCGCCGCGGTCCGTGAGGCGTGGACCGAGCGACGAGACGAAGTGGATGCCACGGGCTCCTCGCTCCAGGAGGCACTGGCCGCGGCGGCTGTCCCTCCTGCCGATGCCCCGCCGCCCCTGGACCAGCTCGCCGCCGCCGCGCGGGCCGTCGCCGCGCGCGAGGACCGCGAGTACTTCGGCTTCGCCGCGGGCCCGGCTTTCGAGACTCCGAAGTTCCCGAACACCCCGGTGCTGAGGTTCCTGCAGCACCCCGCGCTGGCATCGGAGATTCCGGATGCCGCGGGCGTGGCATCCCGTGCCCTGTCCGCGATGGCCGGCTCCGAGGTGCACGACACCGTGGAGGGCGGGTTCTTCCGTTACGCCACGCGCCGCGACTGGAGCGTGCCGCACTACGAGCGCATGCTCACCGACAACGCCGGTCTCGTCGAGGTCGCTCTCGCCGCGGGGGACGAGGCTATCGCGACCGACGCCGCCCGCTTCCTCGTGGACGTGCTGCAGCTGCCGTCCGGAGGGATCGCGGCGGCGCAGGACTCCGAGTCGATCATCGACGGTGTCCGCACCGAGGGCGGGTACTACCGCGCCGCGGACCGTTCGGCGCTGCAGCCTCCGGCTCTCGACGCCAAGGTCGTCACGGGATGGAACGGCCATGCGATCGCCGCCCTCGCCGCGGCCGGCAGCCGTACCGACCCCCGCTTCCTCGAGGCCGCCCGCTGGGCCGCCGACGCCGTGCTCGAGAGCAACGTCGCCGACGACGGGACGCTCCGTCGCGCCTCGCTCGACGAGGTGCGCTCCACCGCCCCCGCGACGCTCGAAGACTACGGCGGACTCGCTCGCGGCCTCCTCGCCCTCGCGAGGACGACCGGCGAGGTGGCGTACGCCGCGCGTGCGCGGGCGTTGGTCGACCTGTGCCTCGGGCCGGATGGCATCCATCCGCCCGGCGGTGGCGATCCCGTGCTGGTCGCGCAGGGAATGCAGGCGCACGGCGTGCCGAGTGACGGCGCGTCGCCTTCGGGGCCGTCGGTGATCGCCGCGGCCGCTCTCGACCTGTGGCGGCTCGGCGCGGGGGAGAAGTACCGCACCGCCGCCGAGACTCTCGTCCGCGCGGCGGCGGCCGAGGCGCTGGCGACGCCGCTCGCGCACGGAGCGATCCTCGAGGTCGCTCTCGGGCTGGCATCCGCCCCGCGCCAGGTGATCGTCGTCGGAGAAGCGGATGCCGCGATCGCCGACGCCGCGCGCCGGGTCGCCGCCGACGTGGTCGCGGTGGTCTCGCCGGAACAGGCGGTCGCGTTCGCCGAGGCGGGCTTCGAACTGTTCGAGGGGAAGACCGCCCTCGGCGGAGAGGCGACGGCCTACGACTGCCGTGCCTTTACGTGCGCGCTGCCGACGACGGATCCCGCGCGTCTGGTGTGAGGCGCTCGCGTCGCGCGGCTCCTCGCGGCTGAGGGGCGCCGGTTGGTCTCTCCGTGCTGGGCGGACGGCGCGGGTCTCGCCGTACGCGCGTGCCGACGTCTCGAACCTCGCCGTCTGCTCGCGCCAGCGCCTCGAACCTCGCAGATCCGCGGACATCTCGCAGTTTCCGAGCCGAATCCTCCGAGATCCCGACCCATCTGCGAGATACCGCCTGCGGTCCGTCCTCCACACCGCGTCGTCCGCCTCGGCTGCCGGCACCTCCTTCCCGCGTCCATGCTCGGTGGCGGGCGACGGGATGCCTCACGGGCGAACACGGGATGCCATCCGCCCGTCCCGCGGGTGAAAACGACGGTCGCGTGCCGCGGAACGACGCGGGCCACCGCCGAACCTGGGAAAACCTGATGTCTAACCTCAGCGCAGCCTGAGTCGGCAGGCGACGTTCTCCGCCCCGTCGGGCGGCTTCCGCGGGGTGGGCATGCGCTTCTCTTCTCGTTTCTGGCTGACCTCCGTGGTCGCCACGGTCTCCCTCGTCATCGGCGTGGCCATTCCTCTCGATGCCGCGATGGCAGTCGCCCCGGCGACGCTTCGCCCCGCGGACGTGCCGCACGAGGACACGGCCGCTCTTCCGTCGGTCGATGAGGCCGCCCCCGCCCCTCAGCTGCCGGAGGGGTCATTCGCCGTCCCGTCCGACAAGACCCTGCCCCGCGACAGCGCCGAGGTCATCCCGCCCCTGGCACCACCGCCCGTTTCGGACGCCGTGGCCGAGTGGGAGAAGCGCTCCGTCGACACCTCCGGTCTTCGTCGCGTCCACGAGTCCGAGGATGCCACCCGCTACACGAACGCCTCCGGCGCGACGGTGACGCGCGTGTCGTCCGAACCCGAGCGTGCCCGGGACGACAACGGCACGTGGGTCGACGTCAACACGACCGTTTCACGGGACGGTGACGACTGGACCGTACAGAACCATCCACTCGACCCGGTCTTCCGCGGTGGGCGCGACGACGCCCCGTCCGTGGAGGTCTCGCGCGACGGGCACGACGTGTCGTTCGCGCTCCTCGGCGCGGAGCCGGGCGAGCTCGCCGCTCCGTTCTGGTGGTGGGACGACTGGGAGGAGCTCACCTACCAGGACGTTTTCGGGAGCGCCGACCTCGAGTACCGCGTGGAGCCCGGCGCGGTCAAAGAGTCGCTTGTCCTGGATGCCGTGCCGACGAAGCGCTCCTCCTGGACCTGGCGGATCGAGGCGGGCTCGTTGACTCCCGCCCTCGGTGAGGCGGACTCGGTGATCTTCGCCGATGCGAGCGGCACCGAGGTGTTGATGATCCCGACCCCCATCGCCACCGACTCGAGCGGAGTCGAGGGCGAGCGCGAGAGCGCCAGCACAGCGCTCAAAGTCTCTCTCTGGCAGGCGAGCGACGGATCGTGGCGGTACACCCTTCGCGCGGATCGGACTTGGCTGAGCGATCCGGCGCGCGTGTATCCCGTGCGGATCGACCCGACGGTGAAGACCCCGAACGGCACCACCGCCTACAAGTCGGATGGCACGACGTGGTCCGGCGCGCAGATGGTCGGCAACACCCGTGAGGGCAACCGCAACAGGTATTGGCGATCGGTGGTCTCGTACGACTACGGGAACCTGCCGGGTCAGTTCATTGCCGGAGCAAACATGGCGATCGATTACGACGACGACGGAACGACGTCGAGTCAGACGGGGTGGGTGCAGCACGCCAGCGCTTTCTCGTACAACGGCATGGGCTCGCACCTCGGGTCGTACAACTTGGCGACCGACTGGACGGAGGTCGAGGGCGACGGGATTGCGGCGCGACTCGCAAGCAGCCTCCGCACCGGTGATCGCCCGGCATTCATGATCGGCGGCTGGGAAGGCTCGTCGTACTCGTTCAAGCGCATCCAATCCGCGCTGTGGGTGGAGTCGTGGGACTACCCGACCGTGTGGGGCGGTATCCCCGCGAACGGCCAGATCGGGGTATCCCTGACACCTCACTTCGCCTTGGGTGCCACTCGCCCGGGTGGCCGCTGGCAGCAGTACGCGATCGAGGTCGCGACCAACCCCGACATGACGAACGTCGTGGCGACCCGCGGCTGGAGCGAAAGCGGTGTGTGGAACGCGCCATCGGGTCTTCTCCGCGCGGCCACGACGTACTACTGGCGTGCCTCGCTGGTCGATGACCTCGACGGTCTGTGGGGACAGTCGACGCTCCGCCAGTCCCCGGTCTACAGCTTCACGACCAACGCCGTGCCGCTTCCGGATGCTGCGACGGCAACGCCAGGCAGCCCCGTGACCGAGACCCCGGCCACGGTCACGACGTTGACGCCGACCCTGCGGGTGGGTGCCGTCAGCGACCCCGATGGACCGGGGTCGATGACGTACCAGTTCAAGATCGCGACGGGACAGGATGCCAGGTCCGGGGCCGTCGTGACCTCCGGTTGGGTGACCGCCGTCGACGGCGTCGCGTCCTGGACGGTGCCGCCGGGCACGCTGCAGGACGGCGGTGTTTACTCGTGGACGGTCACGACGAATGACGGACGAGACACCAACACCGAGAACGGCTGGGTACGCCGCCTCCGGACCGATCTCAGAGTCGGGGCGTCCGGTCCGTCTCCCTATGACACCGCGGGTGCGGTGACGACGAATCTCGCCAACGGCAACGTGAACCTCTCGTTCGCGTCGCCGACGGTGCAGACGCTGGGCGGCGCGATGGGGATGTCGTTCACGTACAACTCGCAGGAGGTCGCCGGTGCCAACCGGGGTCTGACGGGGGAGTACTTCGATGCGCGTTCGGGCGGTGCCGCTCCGACATCGGCTGCCGGCTACACCTTCGTGGACAAGACCCCCGCGATGGTGCGCACCGACCCCGCCGTGTCGTTCCAGTGGGGTACCGGGGCACCGGCCGAGGCGCTCCCCGCTGACCACTTCCTGGCGCGCTGGACCGGATTCCTCACTGTGCCCTCCGAACTTGTCGGGAGGTCGCTCCGCTTCGGGGCGAACCACGATGACGGACTTCGCGTCACGTACGACGGCCAACGCGTGATCGATCGGTGGGACATCGGCGCGATGACCACGTCGAGCGGTTCAACGGTCGCGTCGGACGGCGGAGCGAAGCCGATCCAGGTGGAGTACTACGAGCAGGTCGGGGATGCGTCGGTCGATCTCTGGGTGGAGTACACGCTCGACGGCGCGTCCTCTCCGACCCGCGTGAGCGTTCCACCCGACTGGTTCACGAAGCGCGTCACGACCCTTCCGCAGGGCTGGGGTGCCTCGGTTCCTCTGGCCGGCGCATCGTCGAACTGGGTCTCGGCGCAGCTCACGGATGCGTCGGTGGTGCTCACCGACACCACCGGCAAGGCGCACACGTATACGAAGGCGTCGGCGGGCGGCTACACCGCCCCGAGCGGCGAGTACGGCGTGCTGTCCCTCGACGGCAACGGCTGGGTCGTCTTCACAGATGAAGACGGCACGGTCTACCACTTCACGAAGGAAGGGCGCGTGGCCTCGGCCACCCCTCCCGAAGACATCCGGAAGGCCGCGGCCCCGCAGAGCATCCTGAACGGCAACGGTGTCGCCACCGAGGTGGTGGACCCGGTGTCGAAGAGCGGGGACCAGTACACCCGCAAAGTCTCCTTCACCTACCAGAACGGTGATCGTTCCGCCTGCCCCGAACGGCCGGGCACGGGATTCGCCAAGGCCCCGGTCGACATGCTGTGCCGCATCTCCTACCCCGACGGGACGGAGTCGCGGCTGTTCTACAACGGCAACGGCCAGCTCGCGGCGATCCTCGATCCGGGCGACGAGCTGACGCTCCTGGGGTATAGCAGCGCGGACGGTCTTCTGAGCCAGATCCGCGACGCGACCGCGAATGACAGCAGCATCGTCTCGGGCACCGGAGGCGATGACGACCCCGCCTCGACTCGCATCGTCTACGAGGGAGCGAAAGCGAAGACGATCACGCTTCCCTCTCCCGACGGGGTGAGCCAGAGCGCGCGTCCGTCGCGGACCTACGACTATCTCGACGGGAAGACCACGGTATCGATCGCGGGGCTCCCGGGCGTGTCGCAGACGGTCACCTTCGACCCGGCCTGGCGGCAGACGTCTTCGTCGTCGGCGCTCGGGGTCACGACGTCGCAGCAGTGGCATCCGGCGAAAGACCTCGTCCAGTCGACGGCCGATGCCACCGGCCTCGTCGCGACGCGTGTGTACGACGCGCTTGATCGCGTGGTCGAGTCGTACAGTGCGGCCCCGCCCGGTTGCTTCGGCTCCGACCGTCGACCCGTATCCGGGGCCGAGGGGCTCGCGGAATGTGGTGTCACTCCGGCGAAGGCGAGCACGGTCTACGACGACGGATTCCGCGGTCTCCAGGTGGCGTACTACTCGAACACACGCAAGCTGTCGGGAGAGCCGGATGCCTACGCGCTCGGCGTCGGAGGCGCGGATGGGGCTTTCGAGAAGGACTGGGGTGGCGGATCGCCGCTGCCCGGCACGATCTCGTCCGACAACTTCTCCCTCCGCGCGACCGGGCTGATCACCTTCCCGCAGGCCGGCTCGTACCAGCTGCGGACCAGCACCGACGACGGCTCGCGCGTGTGGCTCGACGACGTCCTCATGGTCAATCGCTGGGTCGATCAGGCGCCGACCCTGGCGGACAGCCCCGTGTTCGAGGTCACCGCGGGCGAGGTCCGCCGGGTCCGGCTGGAGTATTACGAGAACGCCGGGGGCGCACGCGTCGACCTGCAATGGCGAACTCCGGGCGCGGGAGCTTTCGAGGTCATCCCCGGCAGCCAGTTGCGTCCCGACTACGGCCTCGTGACGCGCTCCACCGCCGAGGACTCCACCTCGACACCGGGCACGGCGGCGCCATCCATCGTCACGGAGAAGGCGTATCAAGATCCGATCGTCGGTCAGGTCTCCGCGGTGACCGTCGATCCCGGCGGTCTGGCGCTGAAGAGCACCGCGGTCCACGAGACGGTGAACGGCACCGGGTGGCTGCGGCAGAAGTCCAAGGCACTGCCCGCGGCGGCGGCATCCGGTTCGATCACGGATGCCAAGAGCACAACGCGCGCCTACTACGGCGATGCGGAGCACCTGACGGAGGACATCTGTGGGGTGCCCGCCGGGACGAAGCAGTTCGGGATGCTGAAGTCCTCGACGGGGCCGACTCCGGCGAGCGGCCCGGCAATCGTGACCTCTTACGTGTACGACGTCATGGGCCGCACGGCCGGCACGCGGGTCACGGGTGATGAGGCGTGGTCGTGCACGACGGTTGATGCGCGCGGTCGCACGGTGAAGGAGGTCTCGGTGGGTGGCGCGGGGGTCGCGACCGACACGGTCACGACCTCGTACACGCCGACCTCTTCTGGTCTGACGGTGACGGTGGCCGGGTCGCCCGTGCCCGGGTCGAGCACGTCGGCGACGACGACCAAGACGGATCTTCTGGGTCGCGTGGTGTCGTACACCGACGTGTGGGGTGTCGTGACGACTCCCGAGTATCAGCCCCTGACAGGGCGCGTGCTGAGCGTGACGACCGCCGGTCCCGGCGTGCCGTCGTCGACGACGGCGTTCGCGTACGACCGTGATGGCAAGACGACCACGGTGACCTTCAACGGGCAGGTGTATGCGGCGTCGTCGTTCGATGCGAAGCAGCGGATCGCGCAGGTGTCGTATCTGGGCGGGTCATCGCTGGGTGTGGCGTGGGATGAGAGGCGTGGCTCGATCGGGTCGCAGACCTGGTCGTTCCCGTCGTCGGCGTCGATCACTGATGAGGTCACGCGCTCGGTGGCGGGGCGGATCGTGCGGGAGGGCATCTCGCAGGGTGATCGTGTCTTCGAGTGGACGTATGGGTACGACGGGGCGGGGCGTCTGGTGTCGGCGCGGATTCCGGGGCACGAGTTGTCGTATGAGTTTGCGTCGTCGGGTGGGTGCGGCCCGAATGCGTGGGCGGGCGCGTCGGGTAATCGGACGAGGTCTGTCGATAAGTACACGGTGCCGGGGGAGTCGCAGGCGCGGGTGACGACGTCGGAGTATTGCTACGACTGGGCCGATCGACTGCTGTCGAGTGATGTGCGGGATGCCGTTCCGGGCTCGTCTCACGTCAATGACGGCTTTGGTGCGGACGAGATCTCGTATGACGTCCGGGGCAACACCACGAGGTTGTCGAACCTGCTGTTCTCCTACGACGCGGACAACCGTCATGTGGGGACGCGGACGTTCGCGGGTTCGGTGGTGTCGGTGGTGCGGGATGGTTCGGGTCGTGTGGTGTCGCGGACGGTGGATCCGGCGGGTGATGTTCCGGCGGTGACGTCGCGGTATGTGTATGCCGGGGCGGGGGATTCTCCGTGGGCGGTGGTGTCGGGGGATGCCGCGCCGATGGTGTTCTTGTCGTTGCCGGGTGGGGTGACGGTCGATGTTCCCGCCTCCGGTGCATCCACGTGGTCGTATCCGTCGTTGCAGGGGCACACCCTCACAACGGGAGTTGGTTCCACCGTGTCGGGCGTGCAGCTGTACGACCCGTTCGGGCAGCCGCTGGAGGCGGGCACCCTTGCTCTGGGCACGGGGTCCGCGAACGAGTCGGGTTCGGTGAACGGGACGACGGGGTGGCATCAGGGCGCGCAGAAGCTGACGGAGGCGTTGGAGACCGCCCTGGTCGTGGAGATGGGTGCCCGGTTGTATGTGCCGGCGTTGGGGCGGTTCTTGCAGGTCGACCCCGTGGAGGGCGGCGTCGACAACGATTACGTCTGGCCGACAGACCCGATCGGGAAGAACGACTTGAGCGGGCAGTTCGCTATCGCGGCGGCGGCTCCTCTTCTCGCCTTCGGACCTTGGGGGTGGGCGGCGCTGATCGCGGTCGTGGTCGTCGTGGCCCTTGTGGCGATTGCGTCGTCGCCGGGGTTTCAGCGGGGAATGGCGTCGATGCGAAGCGGCATCATGGAGATGGCGCACCGCAAAAAGTCTGGCGCCCGCAACGCAGATCGACTCGGCCACGGTGCTGATAGGCAGGGGAAAGCCCCCGATAAACACACTAATGCTCAGAGTCACGGTGGTCGTCAGAAACCAAACTTCAAGCCAAATCAGAACAAGCGTAACAGTGGATTTTCATCGAGGCGAGCGCCATACCAAAGGTTCGCGTGGTGACCGATTAATTTTCATGAGGGCGTATGAGTGAGAAAATATCGACGGGCAATGATTATGAGGCGTTCTTGCGTCGAATCCGTGCGAAGGAGGGTGATGATGAAGTGATCTACGTCACGCTCTCTGATGTTGTTTTGCCGCGAGTCCTGACCGCTCAACTCCGCAGCGCCGAGGAAGTGGCGACCGCAATGTATGTTCTCGGCGCGTACGTCTGGTCTGAGCCTGCCGGCGAGTTGGAGGGTCTGCAAATTCTTAGGGCAAGCGCGGACCTTGGTTCGGTCGACGCCGTGCGAGCGCTCGGAGACGCGCTAAATTGGATGGGTTTATACGAAGAGTCGATGCTGGTCCTCGAGAATGCATTGCAGAACGAGCCCCACGATGCTCATCTTCACGGGCTTCTTGGGCTATCGATGTACGAGTTGCACCTGGATGAAGGTGCACAGCTCCACCTAAGAATTGGTTTGCAGGCGGATCCGTCGCTTGCGGTTCCCTTGGCGCACATCCGACGTCGGGCCGGAGACGAGTCGGAGTACCGAGATCTCATCGCGGAAGCGGCGCGCCTTCACGTCTACGGCGCGCACGTTCTCGCGGGCAATCTGTTAGCTGAACAAGGCGATAACGATCAAGCTATGGAGTTGTATCGACAGGGAATTCTCTCGGGTGACGCTCATTCTGCTTTCAATCTTGCATGCTTGCTGTACGACGACGGTCGGATGGAAGAGGCTCGACGGGAATTTGTTACAGCGCGTGAGATGGGAGATCTTCGCATGACCCCCTTTGATCAGATGGACGATTGATTGTCGAGGACAAGGGCCAAGGGTCCACCGTCGTTCGACGTGGGGCAACCTGTCGCGACGAGTACGGCGGCGAGGTCTGTGGTGTCGCTCGCGCGGGATGGTTCGGGTCGTGTGGTGTCGCGGACGGAGGATCCGGCGGGTGATGTTCCGGCGGTGACGTCGCGGTATGTGTATGCCGGGGCGGGGGATTCTCCGTGGGCGGTGGTGTCGGGGGATGCCGCGCCGATGGTGTTCTTGTCGTTGCCGGGTGGGGTGACGGTCGATGTTCCCGCCTCCGGTGCATCCACGTGGTCGTATCCGTCGTTGCAGGGGCACACCCTCACAACGGGAGTTGGTTCCACCGTGTCGGGCGTGCAGCTGTACGACCCGTTCGGGCAGCCGCTGGAGGCGGGCACCCTTGCTCTGGGTACGGGGACCGCGAACGAGTCGGGTTCGGTGAACGGGACGACGGGCTGGCACCAGGGGGCGCAGAAGCTCACCGAGATCCTCGAGCCGACGCTGATCGTGGAGATGCGCACCCGCCTGTACGTCCCGGCGTTGGGGCGGTTCTTGCAGGTCGACCCCGTGGAGGGCGGCGTCGACAACGATTACGTCTGGCCGACGGACCCGATCGGGAAGAACGACCTCAGTGGGCAGTTCGCTATCGCGGCGGCGGCTCCTCTTCTCGCCTTCGGACCTTGGGGGTGGGCTGCGCTGATCGCCGTCGTGGTCGTCGTGGCCCTGGTGGCCATCGCATCTTCGCCGGGTTTCCAACGCGGGCTCGGCACGATGTTCTCGCGGAAGCAAAATAGTTCAACGCCCAAGGAGCATACAAAGGGTGCGAGGCCGTCGACTCTGAACAAGCACCAGAAGGGTCAGACGCGTGATGATCAGAAGTTCACCGACAAGAAGAGGCAGAAGCCGACATGGAGAAACTATAAATGACTGAATACACTGAGCCTAGTCCGAAATCTGATATTGGAGATGATCGATCAAATGAAGAGGTAATCAGTCCGGCGGTCGCGGATCTCATAAAGGACGCTCGACGCTGGTACGAAGAAGAGAACTATTCGGCTGCGCGGGAACTAATGGAACGCGCTGAAGACCTTGGCGGAGGTGGCGATCAGTTTTATCACAACTTGGGTTTGATCTACATGGCGCAAGGTGACTATCTGGAGGCGATTCGATCATTCGGAGAATCTGTCGAATCGATCCCGGATGGGCTCGTCAATCGCGGCTACTGTTTGGAGCGTGTTGGTGACTTCGAGAGGGCCAGGGCTGATTACTTAGCTGCCTTGCGAGTTGACACACACGATGTCGACGCCCTCGTCAATCTCGGAACACTCGATTTGGCGGAAGGTCGTGTGGACGAAGCAAACGTCGTGTTATCGAAGGCTGTCGGCATCGATCCGCGATGTAATTGGCAGTTAGCTGACGTTTTTCTTGAGTTAGGTGATTTGCAAGGGGCGGAGCATGCCCTCGAGCTGGCGGAAAAGGCGGGAGAAGAGCGCGCCAAGGTTCAATTGTTGGAGGTTCGAGAAATGATCCGGGCCGATTCTATGCAGCGACCGCAGTAACCGAGTGCATACGTCGGTGATGACCACGGCGACCTCGAGTGCGTGTGATTGTCGACGACGATTGGGAGGTGCTGCGGTTGGTGAAACGGATAGCGGAGACCACCAAGGATTGCAGTCTCATTTGCGAATCCCCACATTATTCAACTACCACAAACGATACCTGAAGTGATCATGCAAGAGGCTGACGTTTGGCGCAAGTTCTCGTTTGATTACATTGACGACCCGGAACTGGAAATTTCGACGGCGAGAATTTTGAATCAGAAGTTTATTATCGACGGCAAGATTGATTGGGCGCAGGCTTACAGTCTTAATCTATTCCAGGTTGGTGGCCGCGCTCCGAAAAGGCGGCGGAAGCGACGACGCCGCGAGCCGCCGACCGAACTCTCGGTGCCGATCCGTCTTGTTGTCCCTTCTGCTCAGAGTTTTTACGTACGGGATCGAGCAAAGATAGGGATTATCGTTCCTGAACGATTCGTAAATGAAACTGACAAGGTCGAGATCGTCGGTCTGATGGAATGCGACCTAACCGTTTGGGTTTCGTCATCGCCTGATCCCTACTTCGAATTGGGACCGCTCGAATCGGGCATCACAGGCAGTTGATCAGGTGGGTGCTGCGTGTGCCGTCGTCGACGGCGGCGTTCGCGTATGACCGTGACGGCAAGACGACGACGGTGACGTTCAACGGTCAGGTGTATGCGGCGTCGTCGTTCGATGCGAAGCAGCGGATTGGGCAGGTGGCGAACGTGGGCGGCTCGGCGCTGGGGTGGCGTGGGATGACAAGCGCGGGACGATCGGGTTCGCAACGTGATCGTTCCCTTCGTCAGCGTCGATCACCGACGAGGTGACGCGGTCGGTGGCGGGTCGGGTCATGAGTGAGGGCGTCTCGCAGGGTAGTCAGCAGAATCGACAAGAGCGGGGCCGCTACGCGAGTTCAGGAATATCGGTGATGTGGAATGGCGCGGGTCGTGTGGGGAGCTGTTGGTGGCGCGGCCGCACGGCGTCCGTCCCGCTGAACATGATGAATTGGAGGGTGAACTCTGCCTCCGGCCGTGCGCTCGTTCCGCGTTCCACACTCGTTTCTGAATGCGCCCTCTGTGCATCATCAGAACTGCCTGAGTCCAGGCGACGTTGCCCGCCACGCCGGCGGCTTCCGGGGGTGCCCATGCGCTTCGTCCTTCGTCTCAGTGTTCTCGTCGTCGTGACCGGCGCTGCACTCGTGGCCGGTTTTGCGGGGCCAAGCCGCACCGCGCACGCGGAGGTTCTGCCGAGGGTCGCTGAGGCAGGGGATGTCGATTCCCCTGCCCTTCCCTCGGTCGACGAGACGTCGACAGAGCCGCAGCTGCCCCAGGGATCGTTCGATATCCCGCCTCACGCAGTGATAGATCCGGCTCCACCAGTCGAACCGCTGGCCCCGCCGCCCACCGGTAGTGCGGTGGCGACGTGGAACTACACGTTGACCCCTGAGGACCGCAAGCTCATCGAAGAGACCTTTCGGTCGACATCGAAGAGCTCCTCGGCCGGTGGTGCGACGACCGAACGGCCCGCACAGGTCGCGCCCGCGTTCGGAGGTGAAGGAGCCGTCGCGCCGTCCGTCACCAAGCCGGTCGCCCAGCGGGCACCTTTCCTGCGGACGGTGGGCGGATGCGTGGGGCGCGGAACACCGGCGAACGCCGCACATGCCGGCATGAGTGCCTGTTGTGCGGAGGTGCTCCGACCGGCATGCATCGCGCCGAGGAGCAACCTCCGGCTCATCGGGACGCAGCTCCCCGGCTGATCGGGCGCAGACGATGACCCGGGCGGGGAACCCACCCGTCACTCCAGCAGATGCCGCAGATACCGCCCCGGCGCCTCCAGAAACCCCCGGTGCAACCGCACCAGGTCCAGGTCTTCCCAGGCGCTCTCGCGTATGCCCCATTCGCCGAGCTCGAGGATCGTCGCGCCCGGCAGCGCCGCCAGCACGGGGGAGTGGGTCGCGCAGATCACCTGGGTTCCGCGGGAGCGCATGCGGTCGAGGGATGCCAGCCAGCGCAGCGTGGATGAGAACGACAGGGCCGCCTCGGGCTCGTCGAGGCACGCCAGGCCCGCGACGTAGCGCTCGTGGTCGAGCACCTCGTCGAGGAGGCTGTTGAACGACTCGCCGTGGCTCATCTCGTGCAGGCTGGGCGCCCGGCCGCCGAGGTCGTCGCGCCACGAGTAGTAGCTGTGCATCGTCTCGGCCCGCAGGAAGAAGCCCCACCGTGGAGCGCGCGGACTCCGCTCGACCCGGAGCCATTCGCCGAGAGGGCTCTCGGTGCGCCGTGTCTCGCCTCCGCCGTTCGTCGACCCGCCCTCGGCGGGCAGCCCCGCGGCCTCGGCGATGCCCTCGATGAGCGTGGACTTGCCCGAACCGTTCTCGCCGACGAGGAACGTCACCCCGGGGCCGAACTCCCAGCCGTCACCTGCCGCGACCTCGAGGAACTGCGCGACCGCGGGAACCGTCGCGGGCCATGCGGCGCGATCCACGGGAGCGTCGCGGAAGACCTTGACCCGCTGCACCGGCCGCGGATCGTGCAGCCACTCGTCGCCGCGGGTCACGTCGTCAGATCCAGGTCGTCAGCCAGTTGTGCAGGCGCCAGAACTCGTACGGCACCGGCAGCCCCGCCCACACCGGATACCAGAAGGCCGACAGCAGCACGCACACGACGAGGAACACGACCACGATGCCCTGCCCGCTCGCGCGGGACATCCCGCGGATGCCTCGTGATACGTCACGCAGGGCGAACGCCAGTGCGAGCACGAGGAACGGCAGCATCGCGACCGTGTAGAACTGGAAGATCGTGCGCTCGGGGTACAGCAGCCACGGCACGTAGGTCGCGGCGAGGCCCGTCAGCACGAGCGCATAGCGCCAGTCCCGGACGAGGACGAATCGCACGAGCAGATACACGGATGCCGCGATCCCAGCCCACCAGATGAGCGGGTTCGCGATGCTCGAGATCGCTTCCGTGCACCCGCTCGGCAGACCACATCCGTTGATGCCGTAATCGTCCTGATGCCAGTACATCGACGTCGGGCGGATCAGGAACGGCCATTGCCATGCGGGGCTCGCGTAGGCGTGCGGCGTCACCAAGCCGACGTGGAACCGGTACATCGCCTCGTGGTACGCCCACAGGCTCTGCAGGGGCGCGGGCACCCACGACCAGAACCCGGGCGACGCCACCGGCGTCGAGCGCATGTACCCGCCGTCGGTGAAGAGCCACCCCGACCAGCTCGCCAGGTAGACGACGGCGGCGACCGGCACGAGCAGCACGAACGAGACGAGGCCTTGGCGCACGGCATCCATCGGCCACTGTCCGATGCCGGCGCGTCGACGGGCGAGGGCGTCGGTGACCACGGCGTAGATGCCGACGGCGGCGAGCACGTACAGACCCGACCACTTCACGGCGGTGGCGGCTCCCGCGGCGGCTCCGGCGGCGATCAGCCACGGGCGGTTCCACAGGATGGGGCCCCACATCGGGGCCTCCCCCTCGCGGGCGACCCACAGCGCCGCCCACCGCTCGCCCGTGCGCTGGTGGTCGAGGGCGACGAACCAGAACGTCAGGACGATGAAGAAGGTGAGGAAGATGTCGAGCAGCGCGATGCGGCTCAGGACGATCCCGAGGCCGTCGATCGCGAAGAGACCGGATGCCACGGTCGCCAGCGGAATCGACCGCGTGAGCGTGTGCGCGACGAGGTAGATCAGCAGAACGGTGGCCGTGCCGAAGACCGCGGCCGCGATGCGCCAGCCGGTCGCGGAATCCGCCCCGAAGACCGCCATGCCCGCGCCGATGAGGATGCGCCCGAGAGGGGGGTGCACGACGTAGCTGCCGATGCCGGTGAAGATGTCGGTGTCGCCCGCGGCGAAGCTCGCGTCTGCCTTGTCGGGCCAGGTCGAGGGGTAGCCGAGGACCCACTGACTCCAGGCGTCCTTGACGTAGTACGTCTCGTCGAACACGAGCTGGTGCGGGTTGCCGATGTCGATCACCCGCAGCACTGCCGCGACGAGCGTCACGAGGGCGGGCGCCAGCCAGCGCCACAGCCGCAGACCCCGGGGGTCGGCGAGCAGCACGTCGCGCCACCGGTCGAAGCGTGTGCGCTCGACCGGGGGGAGCAGAGGGGAGAGGTCGGTGCTCACGCGCCCCAGCCTAAGGTGGAACGGTGATCATCCTCGCGGCGACCCCGATCGGCAACCTGGGTGACGCCTCGCGCCGCCTCATCGAGGCGCTCGAGAACGCCACGGTCGTCGCCGCGGAGGACACCCGCACGACCCAACGGCTGCTCGCGGGTCTCGGCGTCGAGAACCGCCCGCGGCTGATCGCTCTGCACGACCACAACGAGAAGGAGCGGGCCGCCGAGCTCGTCGAGCTCGCGCGCGAGGACGACCTCCTCGTGCTCAGCGACGCCGGGATGCCCACCGTCAGCGACCCCGGTTTCGGCCTGGTCGCCGCGGCCGCCGCGGCCGGGGTCACGGTCACGGCTCTTCCCGGGCCGAGCGCCGTCGTCACGGCTCTCGCCGTCGCGGGGCTCCCCACCGACCGCTTCGCCTTCGAGGGCTTCCCGCGCCGCAAGCCGGGCGACCGCCGTCGCGCCTTCGCGCAGCTCGCGTCAGAGGAGCGCACGCTGGTGTTCTTCGAATCGCCGTCGCGGTTGGCATCCACTCTCGACGACCTCGCCGCGACCTTCGGCGCCGATCGTCCCGCCGCCGTCTGCCGCGAGCTGACGAAGCTCTACGAAGAGGTCAAGCGCGGCACGCTCGCCGAGCTCGCGGCCTGGGCGGCCGAGGGCGTGCGCGGAGAGATCGCGATCGTCGTCGGTGGGGCCACGGCCCGCGAGGTGGCGTTCCCGGATGCCGTGACTCAGGTGCTCGAACTCGTGCGCGGCGGCACGCGGCTCAAGGAGGCGGCGGCCGAGGTGGCGTCGCTGACCGGTCACTCGTCGCGCGAGCTGTATCAGGCGGGGCTCGCGGTCAAGCGCTGACCGCGGGTCGCGAGTCGCGAGCCGCTGAGCGCGAGCCGCTGACCGCGAACCCCGGAGTGCGAGGCCGCACGGGCGTGGGACGGACCGGACGGTCCGCCCCACGCGGGGTCTCACCGGCGGCGGTGACGCAGGATGAGGCCGGCTCCGGCGGCGAGGGCGAGCAGGCCCGCCGCGGCGAGTCCGAACGGCACGCTCGTGCCCGTCGCCGCCAGGCCGCCGGGCGCGGTCTGCGTCGGCAGAGGGGTGGCAGACGGGGTGGGAGCACCGGGAGTCGGGGCGGGCGCGGTCGGTGTCGGCTCACTCGGTGTCGGTCCCGGCGTCGGCTCTCCGGGCGTCGGCTCCTCGGGAGCCGGTGCGACGCCGCCGACCCGCTCCAGCGCGAGGTCGTCGATCGTGCCCCAGGCACCCGCCGGAAGGTCGGCGCTCACCCGTACGGTGAGGCTCGTGCCCGCAGCGATCTCGATCTCGTCGGTGCGCGGCTCCGACCACACCCGCCATCCGCCCGCCGTGAACGGGGCGGCCTCGGTGTCGGCATCCGAGATCAGCTCGATGCGCGCGGTCCCGTCGCCGAACGCGCCGCCCTGCAGGGCGCCCGTGGCGACGTACCGGCCGGCCGGGAGGTCGTCGACGCGCTGCGCGAGGGTGAACGACATCGCCGCCGCGGCGAAGAAGTGGGCCGAGCGCTCGCCCGTGCGCGGGTCGTCGGTCGCGCGCAGCGACAGCGGGCCCTCGACGGTCCACATCGAGACGTCGGGGTCCTCGAAGCCGGGGTTGCGCAGCAGGTTCTCGGCCGAGACCGTCACCACCGCGAGCGCCGCGTAGCCGTCGGCGGTCGTGCCGGCGATCTCATAGGCGCCGGGGTGCGAGAGGTCGGGGGCGGCCTCCCAGGTCACGGGGGTGTCCTCGCTCGTGCCGTCGCTGAAGCGCACGGTCACCCGCTCGGGGAGGGTGAGATCATCGCCCGCGAAGAGCGCGAGGCGCACGGTGTCGACGCCGGTCACCTCACGGGGCGCGACCGCGCCGGTGCGGACGTACGCGAACGTTCGCAGCGATTCGAGCGGGGTGCCGTCGACGGCGAAGAGCGACTGGTTGTCCCACGCCGACCCGCCGAAGTACTCGCCGGCATCCTCCGGGTCGTACTCGCCCGCGAAGCTCGTCGCCCAGCCCGAGCCGTCGCGCTCCCAGAGCACGCGGTTCTGCGCCAGCTGGTCGGCCGGACCCACGGGCAGCCACGCGGGCTCCCAGTAGTACGCGCCGATGCCGGCGTCGCCCACGTCGGCGACGGCTTGGACGACGTCGCGCAGCGCCGTCGCCTGACCCTGCACGCTGATGGGGTAGGCCTCGGCCTCGGCGGCGCTGTCGATCACGTCGGGGTGGCCGTCGGCGTCGTCGAGCGTGCGCACCCACGACGTCTCGGCGACCATGACCTTCTTGTTATAGGTGTCGGCGACCTGACGAAGCACCGTTGTGAGGTTCTCGGTCGTGCCGTGCCAGAACGGGTAGTACGACGAGGCGAACACGTCGTAGTCGACGTCGTTCGCCGCGAGCTGTGCGGCGTACGCGGCGTAGTGGCCGGGACGCTCGGGGTTCGTGACGTGCACGGCGACCAGGGCGTCGGGCGTCACCGCACGCACCGCGGCAGATCCGGCCGAGAACACGCGCGCCATGTCGGGCCAGCCGGTGACCCCGGCGACGCCGCCGTTGGTCTCGTTGCCCACCTGCACGAGCTGCACGTCGACGCCGGCGGCGACGAACGCCGACAGCGCGTCGCGCGTGAAGTCGCCGACCGCGGCGGCGGTCTCGGTGGCATCCATTCCCTCCCACGCCTTCGGCGCCTTCTGCTTCGCGGGGTCGGCCCAGAAGTCCGAGTAGTGGAAGTCGACGGCGACGCCGAGACCCGCGGCGGTCGCGCGCTCGCCGATCTCGACGGCCCGGTCCACACCGACGTTGCCGCCGCCGTACCCGCGGCCCGCGGCGTCGAACGGGTCGTTCCACACCCGCACGCGCACGTCGGTCACGCCGTGATCGGCGAGCACGGTGAACAGGTCGGCCGGGGCGCCGTCGTCGTCGCGGAAGACCACGCCGGACTCCTCGAGCGACAGCACTGACGACACATCGACGCCGAGGGAGAAGTCGGATGCCAGGCCCTCGACGCGCGGGACGGTGATCCCCGCCTCGACCGGCTCGTCGGCGAGCGCGGCCTGAGCCGCCGTCAGGGGCGCCGCCGCGAGGGCGACGCCGAGGGTCAGGGCCGCGAGGGCCGTGGGGCGCGGGTGTTTCGGCATCCGGATCTCCATCGATCGAGGACGGGGTGGTCGGGGCTCAGCCCTTGACCGACCCCTGGGTGAGGCCGCCGACGATGTAGCGCTGCAGCGACAGGAAGAGGGCGAGCACCGGGATCGACGCGAGCACGGACCCCGCGGCGAACAGGCCCCACCGGGAGGTGAGCTGGTTCGAGACCCACTGGTACATGCCGACGGCGAGGGTCCAGTTGTCTTCGGACACGAGGATGATGCGCGCCAGGATGTAGTCGCCGAAGGCGGCGATGAAGGCGAGCAGGGCCACGACGGCGAGGATCGGCGTCCCGAGCGGCATGATCAGGCGCCAGAAGATCTGGGCGTGCGTCGCGCCGTCGATCTTGGCCGATTCGTCGATCTCGATCGGGATCGTGTTGAAGAAGCCGTACATGAGGAACGTGTTCGCCCCCAGAGCGCCGCCGAGGTAGACGCAGATGAGCGCGAGCTTCGAGTTGATGCCGAGCGCGGGAACGACCTCGCCGATCGTCAGCAGCATGAGGAAGATCGCCACGAACGCCAGTGCCTGCGGGAACATCTGCACGATGAGCAGGCCCGTGAGGCTCGCGCGCCGCCCTGAGAAGCGGAAGCGCGAGAACGCGTAGGCGCCGGCCGCGCCCATGAGCACCGCACCGACCGAGGCGACACCCCCGATGAAGAGGGTGTTGCCCACCCACGTCCAGTAGCTCGTGCCCGACAGCGCCGCGTAGTTGGAGAAGTCGACCGCCGAGAACAGGGCGTTAGACGACGCGAGGCTGCCGCGCGGGTTGAGCGAGGCCGAGAGCACGTAGACGAGCGGGAACAGCGCGTAGAAGGCGATGAGGGCGGCGACGGGGTACTTCCAGCCGACCTCGGCGAGCCAGCGCCGTTTCTTCGCGGGGGTGGTGCGGGCGGCGTCGCGCCCGGTGCCGCGTGCGGTGACGGTCATGCGAACTCCTCCAGCTTGCGGGTCTGACGGAAGGCCAGCGCCGAGATGGCGCCGACGACGACGAACACGACGATCGACAGCGCACTCGCGAGGCCGTAGTCGGCGGCTCCGCCCGAGACGCCGGAGATGTCGTAGATGGCCGAGATGAGGATGTCGGTCGAGCCCAGTGCGTAGGGCGCGCCGGGTATCGCCGGGCCGCCGTTGTTGAACATGTAGATGACGGTGAAGTTGTTGAAGCTGAACGCGAACGACGAGATCGCGAGCGGAGCGGTCGACACGAGCAGCAGAGGCAGCACGATCGATCGGAACGAGCGCCACCGGCCGGCGCCGTCGAGCTGGGCGGCTTCGAGGGTGTCGGAGGGGAGGGCCTGCAGAGCGCCCGTGCAGACGAGGAACCAGTACGGGTAACTGAGCCACACGTTCACCCACAGCACGGCGAGCTTCGCGAGCACGGGGTCGCCGAGCCAGTTGATGGGCAGGCCGAAGAAGAAGACGTCGTTGATGACGCCGAACTCGGAGTTGAACATGCCGCGGAACAGCAGCGCCGACATGAACGCGGGGAACGCGTACGGGAGGATGAACAGCGTCCGCAGGAACTTGCGCGCCCGCACGCGCGGGTCGTTGAAGATCATCGCGAACAGCAGTCCGAGGCCGAAGCTGATCACGACCGACAGGATCGCGAACGCGAACGTCCACCCCGTGACCGACAGCAGCGGTTGCAGGAGGGCGCCGTCGGTGAACACGCGCAGGAAGTTCTCGAACCCGACGTTGACGTACCAGCCGGTCGGCAGGCTCTGTCCGTCGGCGGAGGTGAAGGTGCCGCGGTCGGTCGCGGTGTAGACGGTGCCGGTCGTGGTGTCGGTGATCGTCTGCGCCTGCTCGTCCCACACGAGCGTCGAGGTGTACACCGTCGCGGTCGAGCCGTCGCGCGTGCGCAGCGCGCCGTCGTTCGGATCGTCGGACAGGGGGACCCGGAGGGCCGCGGCCGCCTGCTGCACCGCGGGATCGGTGAGCACCTCGGCACGCGGCACGACGGTCCAGCCGGACACCTCGGTGGGGGCCCCGCTCGCGCCGATCTCGCCGTCGACCGTGGTCAGGGGCTCGTCGGGCGTGCCCACGCGCACGACGTCGTCGTCGGCGATCGCGAGGCCGTAGGTGCCGAGGCGCTCCACGACGGACATCGGGTAGGTCGCGGAGTCGTCGACCCGGCGTTCGCCCTGGATCAGGGTGGCATCCACCGCCTGGGACTGGGATCCGGCGTGACCGGTGCCGTAGTTCGTGAAGGCGATGTACGCGGTGTAGCCGAAGATGAAGACCTGGAAGGCGAAGAGGAAGATCAGCCCCGGCAGCAGGTACTTCAGCGGGAGTGCGCGACGAGTGAAGTAGACGATGTCGGCGACGATCAGCAGCACGGCGGTGATCGAGGCCAGAAGCCAGGAGTCGGCGCCGACGGCGGTGAGGATCGTCAGGATGCCGAAGGCGTTGACGACCGCCATGATCACGAGCTTCACGAGGAAGCCGACGCCGATGCCGTGCCACGCGCGGGCGTGCGACTCGCGGCGGGGTGCAGGCAGGGGTGCGCGGGCGGTGGGGGCCGCGCCCGGGGGCGCGACGGGAGGGGTGACCGACATGGGTGCTCCGGATTCGTCGGGGTGGTGCCGCGGGCGGGCGCGGGTGAACCGCGCCCGCCCGCGGAGTCGTCAACCGGCCAGCGTGCTCTGCAGGTCGGTGATCATCTGGTTCCACGTCGAGACGGGCTCGGCGCCGGAGATGATCTGGGCCTCGGCGGCGTTCCACAGGTCCCACACCGACCCCATCTCGGGGATCGAGGGCATCGGCACGCCGTTCTGCGCCGAGGCGAGGAATCCGGCGATGATCGGGTCGGATGCCACCTCCTGGCCGAGCGACGTGTACGCGGGGATGCGCGGGTCGGCCTCGTAGAGCGCGCGCTGCGCGTCTTCGGTGCCGAGGTAGTTCACGAGGAACTCGGTCGCGAGCAGCGCGTTCTTGCTCTGTGCGCTCAGGTAGAAGCCCTGTACGCCCACGAAGGGGGCCGCGGTCTCGCCGCCGGCGCTGGGGATCGGGTTCACCGCGACATCGATGCCCTCGAACGAGCTGATCGCCCAGGGCCCCTGCACGGTGTACGGAGCCTTGCCGCTCGCGAAGAGCTCGTTGTTGATGTCGTAGTCGATGGTCGTCGAGAGGTAGCCCGCCTGGCCGTTGGTCGACAGCCACTGCGCGAAGCTCTCGCCCGCGGCTCCGCCCATCCCGACCTCGGACGTGTAGGAGCCGCTGGCGTCCTGCACGAAGACGGGGGCGCCGAACGAGGTCTGCAGGCCGTACATCGTGTAGCCGTCGCCGGTCTCGCCGGCGGTGTTGATGACGAACGGGCGTTCGGCTCCGGATGCCAGACCCCGCTGGATCATGTCGTCCCAGGTGGCGGGGGCCTCGGTGCCGACGAGCGCGGTGTTCTGCACCAGCGCGACCGTCTCGAGGGAGTACGGCAGGGCGTACAGCTGCCCGTCGTAGGTCATGGCCTCGAGAGCGACCGGTTCGAATTTCGAGGCGGTGTCGCCGAGGTCGATCGTGTCGACGACCCCGGCGGCGACGAGCGCGCCGAGCCAGTCGTGCGCGCCGACCGTGATGTCGGGGCCTTCGCCGGTGGGGACCTGGGCGATGAAGTCGTTGCGGAGGTCTTCGAAGTTCTTCTGCACGAGGCGCACGGTCGCGCCCGTCTCCTCCTCGAACGCCTTGGCGGCGTCGCCGATGGCCTGCTCGCGCTCGGCGTCGGTCCAGACGACGATCTCGGGGCCGTCGCCGCCCTGGGCGGCGCCGTCGGTCGATCCGCCGCCGGAGCAACCGGTGAGGGCGAGGGCCGAGACGGCGAGGATCGCCGCCGAGCCGAGGAGCGTGCGCCGGGGTGCTGTCATGCGCATGAGGGGTCCCTTTCTGTGCGACCGCAGCCATTGCGGTCGGGTCGGGCGACCGCGGTGGTCACGGTCGGGTCGTGCGGGGTCGCGATCGTCGCGGCCCGGTCGGCCGGCCGCATCGGTGCGACCGGCCGTCGTTCGGGGTGGGTCAGGCCCGGCCGGCCTCCTCCCGCGCGGAGCGGACGACGGCGATGCCGCCCGCGGGGACGGTCAGGGCGCCGTGCGTGGCCGCGCCGGTGAGCAGCTCGGTGCCGTCGAGGGCGAGGTCGACGGCGTCGTCGCGGTGGTTGACGACGAACGTGAAGTCATGGGCGTCGGAGCGTCGCACAACCACCTCACACCCAGCCGGGACGGTGGATGCCGAGACCCCGGCGTCGGCGTAGGCGGTGGCCATCACGTGAGCGAGGCTGTCGGCGTCCAGGCTCGTCGACACGTACCAGCCGGTCCCGGCACCGTAGGCGTGGCGGGTGAGGGCGGCGCGCCCGGCGGCCGGACCGTCGACGTAGCGGGCGACGGTCTCGGCTCCGTCGACGAGGAGGTCCTCGGCCCACGCGCGGGCGGTCAGGGCGGTGCCGTCGGCGCTCTCGAGCGTCGTCGTCTCGCCCTCGCGCAGCGGGAGGAACTCCTCCACGCGCACGCCGAGCACGTCGGCCAGGGGAGCCAGGTAGCCGCCGGGGTGGACGGCGTCGTTCTCGTCGACGATGCCCGAGAAGAACGACACGACGAGCGTGCCGCCACCGTGCACGTAGGCGGCGAGGTTGTCGGCATCCGCTTTCGACAGCAGGTACTGCGCGGGGACGACGACGAGGCGGTAACCCGACAGGTCGTGGCCGGGCAGCGCGAAGTCGGCGGTGATGCCGTCGCGCCAGAGCTGCTCGTAGTACGCGCGCACCTGCGCCTGGTGGGTGACGTCGACCGAGGGACGCCACTCGAGGTCTTGCGCCCAGAACGACTCGAAGTCCCACAGCACGGCGGCCTCGGCTTGCACGCGCGCGCCGCGCACCTCGCCCAGGCGACCGAGGGCGTCGCCGAGGTCGACGACCTCGCGCCAGACCCGGGAGTCGGTGCCGGCGTGGGGGAGCATCGCCGAGTGGAACTTCTCCGCGCCGGAGCGCGAGGCACGCCACTGGAAGAAGAGGATCGCATCGGCGCCACGCGCCAGGTGCGTCAGCGAGTTGCGGGCCATCTCACCCGGACGCTTGGCGACGTTGCGCGGCTGCCAGTTCACGGCCGAGGTCGAGTGCTCCATGAGGATCCACGGCGCGCCTCCGCCGACCGAGCGCGAGAGGTCGGCGGCGATCGCCAGCCCCACGTGACCGTCGGGGTCGGCGGCCCACAGGTAGTGGTCGTCGGAGACGATGTCGACCTCCCGGCCCCACGCCCACAGGTCGGTGGTCCAGCTCTGGTTCGCCATGAAGTTGGTCGTGATGGGCTGGGTGGCGTGGGCGCGGATGGCATCCCGCTCGATGCGGAAGCACGCGCGCAGCTGGTGGTCGGTGAACCGCGCGAAGTCGAGGCGCTGCGCGGGGTTGACGACGCTCGGGGCGTCGGCGGGGGCGCCCACGTGCTCCCAGTCGCCGTAGTGCTGGCCCCAGAACGCGGTGCCCCACGCCGCGTTGAGGCCGTCGAGCGAGCCGTACCGCTCGCGCAGCCAGTCGCGGAAAGCGGCGACCGAGGCGGGGGAGTAGTCCTCGCCCACGGGCACGCCGTACTCGTTGTGCACGTGCCACATCACGACCGCGGGGTGCGCCGCGTAGCGTGCGGCGAGCGCGTCGGCGATGCGCGCGACCGCGGTGCGGTACGCGGGGGAGGAGGGGGATGCCATCCCCCGCGAGCCGAAGCCCATCGTGCGGCCGTCGCGGGTCACGACGCGCGCCTCGGGGTGGGCGTGGAAGAACCACGCGGGCGGGGAGGCGGTGGGAGTGCCGAGGTCGACGTGGATGCCGTTCGCGTGCAGCAGATCGAGGAGGTCGTCGAGCCAGGCGAAGTCGAAGACGCCCTCGCTGCGCTCGAGGAGGGCCCACGAGAAGATGCCGACGCTCACGAGGTTGACGCCCGCCTCCCGCATGAGCCGTACGTCCTCGTCCCAGACCTCGCGAGGCCACTGCTCGGGGTTGTAGTCACCGCCGTAGGCGATGCCGTCGAGAGCGGGCCAGGGGGTAACGCGGGTCATGACACTCCATCGGATCTTCGTGCGGCCCGGACTGGGACCGGTCACAGCCTCCGTCGTCGCCCGCGGATCCCGCAACAGCGGACGGGGGTTCGTTATCGAACTGTGACCGGTCCCAGTCTTGCCGTGTCGGCGAGGCCCCCGGGCCCTGCGGCCGGATAGCATTCCCGCATGGAGCAGACCCCGACCGCTCGTCGCAAGCCGACGATCCGCGATGTCGCCGCCGCCGCCGGGGTCTCGCGCGGCACCGTGTCACGGGTCATCAACGGCGGGCACTGGGTGTCTCCCGACGCGCGCGTCGCCGTCGAAGAGGCGATCGAACGCACCGGGTACACCGCCAACCACGCCGCGCGGAGCCTCGCGACGGGGCGGTCCGGGTCGCTCGCCTTCCTGATGACCGAGCCGCAGCATCTCCTCTTCGACGACCCCACCTTCGCGCTCCTGCTGCGCGGCGCGGCCGCGGCACTGTCGGAGCGGGGGATGACGCTCGTCCTGCTCATCGCGGGCACGCCCGCCGAACGCGCGAACGTCGAGCACTACGTCCGTGCGGGCCACGTCGACGGTGTCCTGCTCATCTCGTCGCACGAGGCCGATCCGCTGCTGGACTCGCTGCTCGAGGCCGGCATCCCCACCGTCTCGTGCGGTGTCCCTCTCGGCCATCGTGCCGAGGTCCTGAGTGTCTCGGTCGACGAGAGCGGTTCCGCTCGCGAGATGACGGCGTACCTGCGCTCCCGCGGGCACCGCCGCATCGCCATGATCGCCGGCCCCGACGACACCCCGGGCGGACGCTTCCGGTTGGTGGGCTTCCGCGAAGAGATGGGCGACGCCTTCGACCCCGCGCTCGTCGAGAGGGGCGACTACTCGCTGGACTCCGGAGCCGCCGCCATGGCCCGCCTGCTCGAGAAGGCCCCCGACATCGACGCTGTGTTCGCCGCCTCCGACTCGATGGCCGCCGGGGCGGTGCAGACGCTCCGCCGCGCCGGACGGCGCGTTCCCGACGACGTCGCGGTCGCGGGCTTCGACGACTCGGGCCTCGCGGCCACCCACGAGCCCGCCCTGACCACCATGCGTCAGCCCTGGGAGCAGCTCAGTGAGCGCATGGTGATGCTGCTCCTGGAAGCCATCGCCGGAAAGCCCGTCGCCCCGGTCGTGCTCGAGACCACCCTCGTCGCGCGCGACTCCGCCTGAGCGGTCGGTCGTCACGCGACCGCCGGGGTCGGGCGCGCCCCCGTAGAATCCTGGGGTGACTTCCGGCCGATCTTTCTACATCACGACGCCGATCTACTACCCGAGCGACGTCCCCCACATCGGCCACGGCTATACGACCGTGGCCGTGGACACGCTCGCGCGCTGGCACCGCCAGGCCGGTGACGACACCTGGATGCTGACCGGCACCGACGAGCACGGCCAGAAGATGATGCGGGCGGCCGCCGCGAACGGCGCGACGCCGCAGGAGTGGGTCGACAAGCTCGTGGGCGAGTCGTGGTTCCCCCTGCTGAAGACGCTCGACGTCGCCAACGACGACTTCATCCGTACGAGCCAGCCGCGCCACGAGGAGCGCGTCGCGAAGTTCGTGCAGGCGCTCTACGACCGGGGCTACATCTACGCCGGAGAGTTCGAGGCGCTGTACTGCGTCGGCTGCGAGGAGTTCAAGACCGAGGCCGAGATCGTCGACGGCGAGGGGCCCTTCGAGGGACTCAAGGTCTGCGCGATCCACTCCAAGCCGCTCGAACTCCTGCAGGAGAAGAACTACTTCTTCAAGCTCAGCGAGTTCCAGGAGCCCCTGCTCGAGCTGTACAAGACGGTCCCCGATTTCGTGCGCCCCGAGTCGGCGCGCAACGAAGTCGTCTCCTTCGTCAAGAACGGCCTGAAAGACCTGTCGATCTCGCGGTCGACCTTCGACTGGGGCATCCAGGTGCCCTGGGACGAGGCGCACGTCATCTACGTGTGGGTCGACGCGCTGCTGAACTACGCCACGGCCATCGGCTATGGCACCGACCCCGAGGAATTCGCGCGCCGCTGGCCCGCGTACCATGTCGTCGGCAAGGACATCCTGCGGTTCCACGCCGTCATCTGGCCCGCGATGCTCATGGCCGCGGGCCTCGAGGTCCCGCGCGGAGTGTTCGCGCACGGCTGGCTGCTCGTCGGCGGCGAGAAGATGTCGAAGTCGAAGCTCACGGGCATCGCTCCGACCGAGATCACCGACGTCTTCGGCTCGGACGCGTACCGCTTCTACTTCCTCTCCGCGATCGCGTTCGGGCAGGACGGCTCGTTCTCGTGGGAAGACCTCTCGGCCCGTTACCAGGCCGAACTCGCCAACGGCTTCGGCAACCTGGCATCCCGCACCATCGCGATGATCGAGCGGTACTTCGAGGGGATTGTCCCGCCCTCGGGTGAGCTCACCGAGATCGACCTCGCGATCCAGCGAACGGTGGCGGATGCCGCGACGAACGCCGACGCGGCCATCGAGAAGTTCCGCATCGACGAGGCGATCGCCGCGATCTGGACGATCGTCGACGCACTGAACGGGTACATCACCGACAACGAGCCGTGGGCCCTGGCGAAGGACCCCGAGAAGCGCGAGCGCCTCGGCACGGTGCTCTACACCGCCGCCGAGGGACTCCGCGCGCTCGCCGTGCTGCTGTCCCCGGTCATGCCGATCGCGACCGAGAAGCTCTGGATCGCGCTCGGCGCGGCGGAGAGCATCGGACGTCTGAGCGACCAGCCGCTGCGCGAGGCCGGGGAGTGGGGCGTGCTGCGTCCCGGCTCCTCGGTCAACGGCCTGTCGCCGCTCTTCCCCCGCGTCGAGCAGGCGTGAGCACGTCGGCCCCGGTCCCCGACCCCCGCGCGGTCCCTGAGCGTGTCGAAGGGTCCGCCCCGGTCCCCGACCCCCGCACGGTCCCTGAGCCTGTCGAAGGGTCCACCCCCGTCGAACGCCCCCGCGGCACCATCGACGGCGGCGACCCGAGCCAGTACGTCCGCGAACGCTCCACCGACGGGCGTCGGGACGTGAGCTATCCGCCCGCTCCGGAGCCGCTCGGCGTGCCCGTGTACGACAACCACACGCACCTCGAGATCGAAGACGGCCCTTCGACGGGCTCCGGAACCGTGGGCGGGCTGTCGCTCGACGAGCAGCTCGAGCGCGCCCTTGCCGTCGGCGTGCACGGTGTCGTCCAAGCCGGCGGCGACGTCGACTCGTCGCGCTGGTCGGCCTGGGCGGCCGACACGCATCCCCGGGTGCTGGCCGCCGTGGCCATCCACCCGAACGAGGCTCCCGTCTACGAGCGGGCGGGGGAGTTGGATGCCGCGATCGCGGTCATCGACGAGCTCGCGGCCGCTCCCCGGGTGCGGGCGATCGGCGAGACGGGCCTGGACTTCTTCCGCACCGAGGCCGACGGCATCCCGGCTCAGCTCCGCTCCTTCGAGGCGCACATCGCGCTCGCGAAGAAGCACGGGATCGCGATGCAGATCCACGATCGCGATGCCCACGACGCGGTGCTCGAGACGCTCGAACGCGTCGGCGCCCCCGAGAAGACCGTGTTCCACTGCTTCTCGGGCGACGCTGACATGGCGCGGATCGCCGCCGACCGCGGCTACTACCTCTCGTTCGCGGGCAACGTCACGTTCAAGAACGCGCAGAACCTCCGCGACGCCCTCGCCGTGACCCCGCTGGATCGCATCCTCGTCGAAACCGACGCACCCTTCCTCACTCCCGCGCCCTACCGCGGACGCCCGAACGCCCCATACCTGATCCCGGTCACCCTGCGCTTCCTCGCGGCGGAACGGGGGATGGATGCCGATGAGCTCGGCGCGCAGGTTGCGGCGAACACGATCGAGGTCTACGGGGAGTTCTGATCCCGCTCGCGCGGCACAAACTCCGCGATCCACGTATCTTCCACCGGATCGGGCCGAATGCCGCTGAGGTTGTGCGCATCGCCGAGGTTGTGCGCGAGCCAGGCCGGCCGGGGAACGACGAAGGCCGGCACCCCGGGGGATGCCGACCCTCGTCAGTGGTCGCTCAGCGCTTCTCGTCGTCGAGCCGGGCTTCTTCGGCGCGCTCGAGGCGGTCCTTTTCCTTCTGCGCGGCCTCGCGCTCTTCGCGGATCTCTTCGTGGGACTTCGAATTGTTGGTCATGAGCGTGTCCTTTCAGGCCTTCTTCTCTTTGGGTTTGCGGACGAACAACGTCTCGGTCTGCTCGAGCTCCATGCCCTTGGTCTCGGGGATCTTCCACAGGACGAAGACGAAGGAGAGGGCCGCGAAGAAGGCGTAGCCGCCGTACGTGATCGCGAGCGACCAGTCGGCCAGCTGCGGGAAGCTCCACGACACGAGGAAGTTCGCGAGCCACTGCGCGCCGGCGGCGACGCCGAGGGCCTTGCCACGGATGCGGCTCGGGAAGATCTCACCGAGCAGCACCCACACGAGCGGACCCCACGAGGCGCCGAAGCCGACGACGAAGAGGTTCGCCGCGACCAGAGCGACCGGTGCCCAGACGCCCGGGAGCGAGACGTCCTGCCCCGAACCGGTGGCGAACGAGAAAGCCAGGGCCATCGCGCCGAGCGACAGCGCCATCAGTGCCGAACCGACGAGCAGGAGCGGCTTGCGTCCGACGCGGTCGACCAGCCAGATGGCGATGAGCGTCACGAGCACGTTGGTCACCGATGTGATGACGCCGATGAGCAGCGAGTCGCTCTCGTCGAAGCCGACGGCGCGCCAGAGGCTCGTCGAGTAGTAGAAGATCACGTTGATGCCGACGAACTGCTGGAACACCGACAGAATGATGCCGATCCACACGATCGGCTGAAGGCCGAGAGCCTTGCCGGCGAGGGAGGCACCCTTGTTCTTGCGGTCGGTCTCGATCGCGGTCGTGAGGTCCTTGAGCGTCTTGTCGAGGTCGGCCGGCGGGACGAGGCGCGCGAAGATCGCGCGGGCTTCGTCGGCGCGACCCCGCGCGAGGAGGAAGCGCGGAGACTCCGGCATCGTGAACGCCAGGAGGCCGTAGACCGCGGCGGGGACGACGCCCACGAGGAACATCCAGCGCCAGGCCTCCAGGCCCCACCACAGCTGATTGTCGGCCGTGCCGCCCGCGGCGCCCACGAGCAGGGCGTTGCTGAGCAGGGCAGCGAAGATGCCGAGGGTGATCGCGAGCTGCTGGAGCGAGGCGAGGCTGCCGCGGATCTGGCGGGGTGCCACCTCCGCGATGTAGGCCGGGGCGACCACCGAGGCGATGCCGATGCCGAGCCCGCCGACCACGCGCCAGATCGTCAGGTCGAGCACGCTGAAGGTCAGTGCGGCTCCGATCGACGAGGCGAAGAAGAGCACGGCGCCGACCATCATCACCTTCAGTCGGCCGAAGCGGTCCGACAGGGCACCGGCGGCGATCGCGCCGATCGCGCAACCGATCAGGGCGATCGCGACCACGAAGCCGGTCAGGGTCGGAACCTTCGTGTACTCGGTCTCGATCGACTGGACGGCACCGTTGATGACGGAGGAGTCGAAGCCGAACAGGAATCCGCCGACCGCCGCCGCGACCGAGAGCACGATGGCTCTTCGCCCGAATGGGCTCCGCAGGGTGAAAGCGTTCGCGGGGATCGACTGCGTCTGACTCACCCGCTCAACGTACTCCTCTCATACGGCCGGTGGCGGAAGGCTGACTACAGTGGAACAATGCCCGTTTCCCTCCTCGGTGCCACCGAGATCCGCCGGCTCGCGACCGAGCTCGACGTCACTCCCACCAAGAAGCTCGGGCAGAACTTCGTGGTCGACGCGAACACGGTGCGCAAGATCGTTCACGTCGCCGGGGTCTCGGCATCCGATCGGGTCGTCGAGATCGGACCGGGCCTCGGTTCGCTCACCCTGGCGATCCTCGAGACGGGCGCGTCGGTCGTCGCGGTCGAGATCGACCACCGCCTCGCCGAGCGCCTCCCCGAGACCGCCGCGGCACACGAGGTGCCCGCCGATCGGCTGACGGTCATCGACGCCGACGCGTTGCGGGTCGACGCGCTCCCGGGAGAGCCGAGCGTGCTGGTCGCGAACCTGCCGTACAACGTGTCGGTTCCCGTGTTGCTGCACTTCCTCGAGACGTTCCCGTACCTCCGCAGCGGCGTCGTCATGGTCCAGGCCGAGGTGGGGGAGCGCCTCGCGGCCCCTCCCGGGTCGAAGGTCTACGGCGCGCCGAGCGTGAAGGCCGCCTGGTACGGGTCGTGGCGGCTGGCCGGCACGGTGTCGCGGCAGGTCTTCTGGCCCGTCCCGAACGTCGACAGCGTGCTCGTCGCCTTCGATCGGGATGCCGAACCCCGCGGCACCGAGGAACACCGACGTCGCACCTTCCAGATCGTGGATGCCGCGTTCCAGCAGCGCCGCAAAATGCTCCGCCAGGCGCTGTCCGGCGTCCTCGGCGGCACGGCGGCCGAGGCCTCGGCACGGCTCGAGCAGGCCGGCGTCGACCCGACGCTGCGCGGTGAGCAGCTCACCGTCGACGATTACGCCCGGATCGCCGCGCTCTGACGCCTCGCCCCGGGCGGCCGGGGCACCGGTGTTTTCCGCGTGCCCGCGGAGCGCGCATGACGCGATCAGGCGAATTCGTGTGGCGTTCATCCCGCGTTCCGGAAACATGCCTGTAACATTTCAGCCCAACCGGGAGCATCGCGCCGGTCACGAGGTCGTACCCGACGACCCGAGAGGAACGAGATGCGTTACGCCGAGTACCCCCGAGCCGAGAGGGTGCTGCTGCACCTGAGTGACACCCACCTGCGCGCCGGTGGGGCCCCGCTCTACGACCGGGTCGATTCCGAGGCCTATCTGGCCCGCGCGGTCGCCGCGATCGAGGCATCCGGGGTCCGTCCCGACGCCCTGGTGTTCACGGGAGATCTGGCCGACTTCGGCGAGGGCGACGCCTATGACCGCGTCCGCGCGCTCGTCGAGCCGCTCGCCGAGCGCCTCGAGACGCGCGTCGTCTGGGTCATGGGAAACCACGACGACCGTGCCACGTTCCGCGCGCACCTGCTCCCCGGCGACGCCGCCGACCCGACCGCTCCGGTGGACCGCGTCGACGAGTTCGACGGCCTCCGCATCGTCACGCTCGACACCTCGGTCCCGGGGTTCCACCACGGCGAGGTGACGCCCGAGCAGCTCGCGTGGCTCGCGGACGTCCTCGCGACGCCCGCGCCGCTCGGCACGATCCTGGCGCTGCACCACCCTCCGGTGCCGAGCGTGCTCGATCTGGCCGCGTCGGTCGAACTGCGCGACCAGCGCAGCCTCGCTGCCGTCCTCCGAGGTACCGATGTGCGGGCGATCCTCGCCGGTCACCTGCACTACTCGACGTTCGCGACCTTCGCCGGCATCCCCGTGTCGGTGGCCTCCGCCACCTGCTACACGCAGGACCTCATGGTGCCGGTCGGCGGCACCCGCCCGCAGGACGGAGCACAGGGCTTCAACCTCGTGCACGTCTACGACGAGACGATCGTCCACTCGGTCGTGCCGCTCGGCGCCGCCGAGGAACTGCAGTACGTCGACGCCGCCGAGTCGCGGGAACGTCTGCGCGCGGCGGGCATCGAGGTCCCGGCGAACCGGGGGCTCAGTGGACCGGTGTCGCCGCCGACGACGCCGCTGCCGGTTCTGCGCTGACCGAGGTCTTCTCCCACGGTGCGGCCACGGGGAAGTAGCGCTCGAGGCACGCGCGGAGTGCGGGCACCCGCACCTCCTCGGGGATCTCGGGCACACTGCCGTCGTTCAGGCAGAACATGTCGGTGTCGCGACGGGAGACGAGGCGCTCCATGGTGCGCAGCGAGTCGAGCTGCGTCGTCTGCACATAGCGCGTGCGCGGCTCGGTCGTGACGACCGCACGCCCCGTGGCCAGCGCGTAGTAGTGGTACAGGCTGTTCGTCACCGAGATGTCGGTGGCGGACCGGAAACGGCTCGCGGCCGTACGGGCGTAGTCCTCGGCGAACTCCTGCTCGAGCTCGAACGCCACCGAGCGGCGCAGCGGCGTCGCACAGTGCTCGAGGTCGAGCGTGATCACGCGGCCGAAGCGTTCGTTGAGCAGAGCCCGGTTCACGCGCAGGCCGTTGTCGTGACCCGACCGGTCGGGGTGGGCCGCTCCGCTGCCGATCCGGATGCCGCTCTCCACGAACCGGCTCACCCCGCCGCCGCTGAAGAACAGCTCGGGGGTCACCGGGCGACCGAAGAACATGTCGTCGTTGCTGTAGAGGAAGTGCTCGGCGAGCCCCGGGATCCGGTGCAGCTGGGCTTCGACGGCGTGCGAGTTGTGCGTCGGCAGCACGGACGGGTCGGCGAAGAACTCTTCGCTGCGCACGATCGTGACCTTCGGGTGATCCGCGAGCCACTCGGGGGTGGGGGAGTCGGTCGCGATGAAGATCCGTCGCACCCACGGCGCGTACATGTGCACGCTGCGCAGGGCGTACCGCAGCTCGTCGACCTGGCGGTAACGCGCGGCGTTGTCGTCGCCGTCGCCCACGACATAGCCCTGCATGCGGGCGGCGCGCTGACGCTGGAACTCGCTCGACTACCCGTCGACCCAGGAGAACACCATGTCGATGTCGCCGATGAACTCCTTGGGGTGCGGGTCGAACATGCCCGCCACCGTCTGCCAGCGCCGGCCGTAGCGCTCGACCTCGACGAGGTCGAGATCGGCGCGGGCGAAGCGACGGCGCGTGAGGGCGCTGGGGCGCGGAGCCTCGATCGTCTTCTCGCCGAAGCGCCAGAACTCCAGGCGCGGAGCGAGTGCCGCCCCGTAGCGGTACGAGCCCTCGGTCGAGGTGCGCGGACGGAAGACGGCGTACGCCTCGACCGAGCCGGGGGAGGGGGCGACGCTGTGGGCGGGGACGGGGTCCTCTCCGCGCGCCTTGAGGTACACCGGGCCGAGCTCGGGGTCGCGCAGGGCCGCTAGTGCCGTCGCCGCGTGGACCGTGTCGACGACGAGCTTCGGTCGGCGGTTGGCGTCGCGCACGAGCATCACGGAGACGCCGGCGCCCTCGATGGCCTCGGCGACGGTCAGCAGGTCGGTGCGCTCGGCATCCGACGGAGTGGAGGAGTCGTCGACGACGTGCAGGATGCCGTCCAGCATCCGGATATCGGACCGGGAGAGGAGTGCCCGCCAGGGATCGGTGTCGATCGGAAGGGGAACGATCGAGCGCATATGCGGCCTCCTCAGGGGTCGATGGTGAATCCGTACACCGTAGATACTCGGCGTTACGGGAGCGTTTCGGCGCCGGGGCCGAAGCAGGGGGGTGGGCGCGCTACTGTCGAAGAGTGACTGATCCCGCTCGATTCGGCCCGGACGTACCCGACCTTCACCGGCCCTACAGCGCGCGGGATGCGCGACATTCCAGTGTCGCATACCGCCAGGTGGGTCGGAGCGGCCTCTACCTCCCGCCGATCTCGCTGGGGCTGTGGTGGAACTTCGGCGACAACGTGCCGTTCGACCGCCAGCGCGAGGTGCTGCGCCACGCGTTCGACCGGGGCATCACGCACTTCGACCTCGCGAACAACTACGGCCCGCCATACGGATCGGCCGAGACGAACTTCGGCCGCATGATGCGGGAGGACTTCGGCCGGTACCGCGACGAGCTCATCATCTCGTCGAAGGCGGGCTACGACATGTGGCCCGGGCCTTACGGCAACTGGGGTTCGCGCAAGTACCTCCTGGCCAGCGCCGAGCAGTCGCTGCAGCGCATGAGCCTCGACTACGTCGACATCTTCTACTCGCACCGCGTCGACCCGGTCACCCCGATCGAAGAGACCATCAGTGCCCTCGACACGCTGGTGCGCCAGGGCAAGGCGCTCTACGTCGGCATCTCGTCCTACAGCGCTGAGCGCACGGCCGAGGCCGCCGCCGTCGCGCGTTCGCTCGGCACGCCGCTGGTCATCCACCAGCCGTCGTACTCGATCCTCAACCGCTGGGTCGAGGACGGCCTCACCGAGACGCTCCGCCAGGAGGGAATGGGCGCGATCGCGTTCACGCCGCTGGCGCAGGGGCTCCTCACCGACAAGTACCTCGGCGACGGCCAGGCCGACCGTTCGCAGAAGCGTTCGTCGCTTCCCGACCGGATGCTGACGGATGCCGCCCTCTCGGCGCTGCGCAGCCTGGACGTCATCGCGAAGGAGCGGGGGCAGACCCTGGCTCAGATGGCGCTGCAGTGGGTCCTTCGCGATGAGACCGTGGCATCCGCCCTCATCGGTGCCTCGCGGACGCAGCAGCTCGACGAGAACCTCGCGGCCTTGGACGGCGCGGCGTTCGACACCGAGGAGCTCGAGCGCATCGACGCGCTGTCCGAGGCCGCCGACGTCGACCTCTGGCGGGCATCGGCGACATCATGAGCTCCACGGAATCGGTCCGAGTCCGCGCTCCGGGGAAGATCAACGTCTTCCTCGAGGTCGGCGACGTCAAAGACGACGGGTACCACGACGTGGCCACGGCCTACCAGGCCGTCTCGCTGTACGAGGAGATGACCGCGACGGCCGCCGACGACATCACGATCGACGTCGTCGCGCGCGGCCCCGTCGACGTCGAGGGAGTGCCCGCAGACGACCGCAACCTCGCGGTGCGGGCGGCCCGCCTGCTGGCCGAGACCGCGGGGATCGACCGCGGCGCCCACCTGTCGATCGTGAAGGCTGTTCCCGTGGCGGGCGGCATGGGCGGGGGATCGGCCGACGCCGCCGCCGCTCTCGTGGCCTGCGACGCGCTGTGGGGCCTCGCGATGCCGACGTCGGAACTGGTGCGGCTGGCGGCGCAGCTCGGGGCCGACGTGCCATTCGCACTCGTCGGCGGCACCGCCGTCGGGACGGGGCGCGGCGACGAGCTCAACCCTGCGCTGGCCCGCGGGCGCTTCGACTGGGTGCTGGTGCCGAGTGAGATCGGGATGTCGACGCCCGTCGTGTACGGCGAGCTCGACGCTCACCGCGAACGCCATGCCGTCGACATCGGTCCGGCGCCCCGCGTCCCGGCGGTGGCTCCCGAGGTGTTGCACGCCCTGCGCCAGGGCGACGCCGAGATGCTGGCCGCCTCTCTCCGCAACGATCTGCAGGCTCCCGCCCTCCACTTGCGGCCCGATCTCGCGCGAGTGCTCGAGCGGGGCGAGAGCTCGGGAGCCCTCGCGGGCCTCGTCTCCGGATCGGGGCCGACTCTGGCGTTCCTCGCCGCCGACGAGGAGTCGGCGATCGATCTGCAGATCACCCTGAGCGCTGCCGGACTCGTGGCGCTGCACGTGCACGGACCCGTCGGTGGCGCGCGCGTTCTCTGAGGATCCCGCACCCTAGACCAGCCCGTCACACGGGGCAATGTTCGATTTGCGCCGCATCCGCCCGGTTAGCCTCTCGGGAGGTGGTCGATCCACCGCTGGGTGCCGTGCCCGCGGGGCCACGAAGGGGGTTCGCCATGAAGGCAGTGCTCGATGGCGTCGTGATCGCCGAAGCCGACCGCGACGACGTGGTGTCGATCGAGGGCAACTGGTACTTCCCGCCGCGCGCGGTCCGCGAGGGTGCCCTGAACGAGAGCCCGACTCCCTACACGTGCCCCTGGAAGGGTGAGGTCCAGTACTGGAACGTCTCGCTCGACGGGGCAGAGCTCACCGACGGCGCCTGGTCGTACCCCGACCTGCGCCCCGGCGCGGTGGAGCGTGTGGGGAAGGACTTCGCCGGATACGTGGCCTTCGACCGCAAGGTCGTGGTCTCCGACTGACGTCGGGCTCACCATGATCGAGTTCTCGACCGTCTCGAAGGTCTTCCCCGACGGCACACGCGCCGTCCACGAGTTCAGCCTTGTCATCCCGTCACGCAAGACGACCGTCTTCGTCGGATCCTCCGGCTGCGGAAAGACCACGCTGCTGCGGATGATCAATCGGATGGTCGAGCCGTCCGCGGGCACGATCTCGATCGACGGCGACGACATCGGCGGAAAGCCCGCCGTGCAGCTGCGCCGCAGCATCGGCTACGTCATGCAGAACTCCGGTTTGCTGCCGCACTTCACCGTGGCGGACAACATCGCCACGGTCCCCGTGCTGCAGGGGCAGAACCGCAAGACCGCCCGCACGCGGGCGCTCGAGCTCATGCGGACCGTGGGCCTCGACACCGCCATGGCCGACCGCTACCCGAGCCAGCTCTCGGGAGGCCAGCAGCAACGCGTCGGCGTCGCCCGCGGACTCGCGGCCGACCCCAACATCCTCCTCATGGACGAGCCGTTCGGTGCCGTCGACCCGATCGTTCGCGACGAGCTGCAGCAGGAGCTGCTGCGCCTCCAGAGCGAGATCGGCAAGACCATCGTGTTCGTCACGCACGACATCGACGAGGCGTTCCTCCTCGGTGACCAGGTCGTCATCCTCGAAAAGGGTGCGCGCATCGCGCAGGTGGGTTCTCCGAGCGAGATCGTCGAGAACCCGGCATCCGATTTCGTGGCGAGCTTCATCGGCGCGGTGAAGGGCAAGCGCGCCCTCCACCTCAAGCAGACCCCGAACGGCACCGTCGTCGTGGATGCCGAGGGGCGCACGCAGGGCGCTCTCGTGGAGGACTCCCACCCGTGAACTGGGTAGGCAACAATCTCGAGCTGATCGGGGAGCTGGCCCTGGTGCACCTGCGCCAGAGCCTCATCGCCCTGGTCGTCGGATTCCTCGTGAGCATCCCCCTCGGGTGGGTGGCGTGGCGGTATCGTCTGGTGCGCAGCAGCGTCATCACGATCACGGGCCTGCTCTACACGATCCCGTCGCTCGCCCTCCTGATCCTCGTCCCCGTCGTCACCGGCTGGTACAGCATCGTCAGCGAGAACAACCTCATCGTCGCGCTCGCGGTGTATGCCGTCGCGATCCTCGTGCGCGCGGTCGCCGACGGACTGGATTCCGTGGATGCCGGCGTTCGTCAGGCCTCCACGGCGATCGGCTACGGCTCCTTCCGGCGGTTCTGGGCGGTCGAATTCCCGCTCGCGGGTCCCGTGGTGCTCGCCGGGCTCCGCGTCACCTCGGCCAGCACGATCGCGCTCGCGACGGTCGGCATCCTCGTCGGCATCCAGAATCTCGGGTACCTGTTCACCAACGGCCTGCAGCGGCGGATCATCCCCGAAGTGTTCGCCGGGGTCATCGCCGTCGTCGTCCTCGCCCTCGTCATCGACCTGCTGCTGGTCGTCGCCGGGCGTCTCCTCATGCCGTGGACGCGCCGGACCCGGACCGTGTCGCGCATCTCCAACCGGACGTTGGTGAAGGCGTGAACCTCGTCGGCGACGCGTTCGCGTGGATCTTCTCAGGGGACCAGAGCCCGTTCGACCCTCTCGGCCAGGCGCTGGGCGTGCAACTGCTGTACACGGTCGTCTCGGTCGTCATCGCGGGAGCGATCGCCATCCCTCTGGGCTGGTTCATCGGCCACACCGGGAAGGGACGCGAGACGGCGGTCGCGATCTCGGGGGCGGCGCGTGCGATCCCGTCCTTCGGTCTGCTGATCCTGCTGACCCTGCTCCTCGGTGTGCTGCACAAGCCCGAAGCGGCCGTCATCTCGTTCGTCATCCTGGCGATCCCGTCGCTGCTCGCCGGCGCGTACACCGGCCTCGAAGCGATTGACCGCCGCGTCATCGACGCCGGACGCTCGATGGGCATGACCGAGATGCAGATCTTCTGGCGCATCGAGGTTCCGCTCGGGCTGCCGCTGCTGGTCGGCGGCATCCGCGCGGCGACCCTGCAGGTGCTCGCGACCGTGACGATCGCGGCCTACATCGGCCTCGGCGGGCTCGGGCAGTACATCATCGCCGCGATCCCGCTCCGCCGTTTCGACATGCTCATCGGCGGCGCCATCCTCGTGGCGGTGCTCGCGCTCGTCACCGACGGGCTCTTCGCCCTCCTGCAGCACCTGGTCGTGCCCCGCGGCATCCGTGTCGCCGGTGCCGCCCAGCCGCAGCGGCGCTCCGCCCGCCGGCGGCGCGCTGAGGCCCTCGCCGTGGGAGCGCCCGCCGCGCCCGCTGCGTCCCCCTGACCCACCCGATTCCCGAATCACCAGAAAAGAGAGCACCCATGTTCACAGCACGAACCCGGAAGGGCCTCGGCCTCTTCGCCGGCCTCGCGGTCGCCTCCCTCGCCCTCGCCGGTTGCGGCGGCGGATCGAGCGATCCCCTCAGCAACGGCGGCGGCGACGCCTCCGCCTCGTCCGACACCATCGTCGTCGGTTCGCAGGCGTACTACTCGAACGAGATCATCGCCGAGATCTACGCCCAGGCGCTCGAGGGCGCAGGCAAGACCGTCACCCGTCAGTTCCAGATCGGTCAGCGCGACGCCTACATCCCGCTGCTCGAAGACGGAACGGTCTCGGTCTTCCCCGAGTACACCGGCAACCTCCTGCAGTTCTTCGAGAAAGACACCACCGCCCGCACGTCGGACGACGTGTACAAGGCGCTGCCCGCGGCCCTCCCCGAGGGCCTCGAGGTGCTCGACCAGTCGTCGGCGACCGACCAGGACTCGTACACCGTCACCAAGGCCTTCGCCGACGCGAACGGTCTCACGTCGATCGCCGACCTCGCGAAGGTCACGTCGGGCCTCACCCTCGGCGGCAACGCCGAGCTCGCGGAGCGCCCCTACGGCCCGACCGGTCTGCAGTCGACCTACGGCGTGAACGTGCAGTTCTCGGCCACCGGTGAAACCACGGTCGACGATCTCGTCGCCGGCACGATCCAGGTCGCGAACGTCTACACGGCCGACCCCCGCATCAAGACCGACAACCTCGTCACGCTGACCGACCCCAAGGGCCTGTTCCTCGCGTCGAACGTCGTGCCGGTCGTGAACTCGAACGTCGCCTCCGAGGTGTCCGACGTCCTGAACAAGGTCAGCGCGAAGCTGAGCCCCGAGGGGCTCGTCGAGCTCAACGTGGAGTCGACGGTCGACCAGAAGTCGTCCGCCGACATCGCGAAGGAATGGCTCTCGGCCAACGGCTTCTGAGCCGTTCTTCCTCGACGGGGTCGTCCGGTTCGCCGGGCGGCCCCGTTGCGGTTGGTGGACGCGGCGTCGGGTCTCGGCATCCGGTCTCGGCATCCGCGAGACTGCGCGCAGTTGACGACTCAGCGGCATCCTGCAACAGAGATGTCAGCCGGATGCAGTCTCGCGGCCTGTGGACTCGCGGCCTGGACCTGCGGCCACCGACGGGCGCCGGCACCGCGTAGCCTGGGACGGATATGGCACATCTGCTCGGGGGCGAAGCCCTGCACCTGGAATACCCGACCAAGGTCGTCTTCGACTCCGTCTCGCTGGGCGTGAACGAGGGTGATCGCATCGGCATCGTCGGCCGCAACGGCGACGGCAAGTCGAGTCTGCTCGGCATGCTCGCCGGCATCCGCGAGCCCGACGGCGGGCGCGTGACGGTGCGCGGCGGAGTGACGGTCGGGGTCCTCGACCAGCAGGACACCCTCGACGACGACGACACGATCGGCCACGCGGTGGTGGGGGACCGGCCCGAGCACGAGTGGGCGGGCGACGCGCGCACGCGAGACGTCATCGCGGGGCTCCTCGGCGACTTGCCCTGGGACGCCCGTCTCGGCGATCTGTCCGGTGGCCAGCGCCGCCGCGTCGCACTGGCGAAGCTCCTTTCGGGCGACTGGGACGTGCTGTTCCTCGATGAGCCCACCAACCACCTCGACGTCGAGGCCATCACCTGGCTCGCCGGACACCTCAAGAAGCGCTGGGCGCCGAGCGCCGGGGGTCTGCTCGTCGTCACGCACGACCGGTGGTTCCTCGACGAGATCTGCACCGCGACCTGGGAGGTGCACGATCGCATCGTCGAGCCCTTCGAGGGTGGGTACGCGGCGTACATCCTGCAGCGGGTCGAGCGCGACCGGCAGGCGGCATCCATCGAACAGCGCCGGCAGAACCTCGCGCGCAAGGAGCTCGCGTGGCTGCGCCGCGGGGCCCCGGCACGCACCTCGAAGCCGAAGTTCCGCATCGACGCGGCGAACGAGCTCATCGCCGACGTCCCGGAGATCCGCGACAGGGTGGCGCTGCAGTCGCTCGCGGTCGCCCGACTGGGCAAGGACGTCGTCGATCTGCTCGACGCGGGCGTGACCTATGGCGACAAGACGGTGTTGAAGGACGTCGAGTGGCGCATCGCGCCGGGCGAGCGCACCGGCATCCTGGGTGTCAACGGCGCGGGCAAGTCGACGCTGCTGAACCTGGTGACCGGGTCGCTTGAACCCACCAGCGGACGCGTGAAGCGCGGCAAGACCGTCAAGGTCGCCACGCTGACCCAACGCTTGGACGAACTCGACCAGCACCTGAACGACCCGGTGCGCGTGGTGATCTCGAACCTCCGCACCACTTACGCCTTCGGCACCGGATCCAAGGCGCAGGAGCTGACCCCGGGGCAGTTGCTGGAGCGACTCGGGTTCTCGAGCGCGCAGCTCTCGACACCCGTGAAGGACCTTTCCGGTGGGCAGAAGCGACGCCTGCAGCTGCTGCTCGTCATCCTCGACCAGCCCAACGTGCTGATCCTCGACGAGCCCACCAACGACCTCGACACCGACATGCTCGCCGCGATGGAAGACCTCCTCGACTCGTGGTCGGGCACCCTCATCGTCGTCTCGCACGACCGGTACTTCCTCGAGCGCGTCACCGACCAGCAGTACGCGATCCTGGATGCCAAGCTCCGCCACCTCCCCGGGGGAGTGGACGAGTACCTGCGCCTCCGGGCGCTTCAGGATGCCGAGCCCTCGAGGCCGGCGACATCCGGAACCGCGTCCGCGGCCTCCGGCCTGCAGGGCGCGGAACTGCGGGCGGCCCAGAAGGAGGCCTCGGCCGCCGAGCGGAAGATCGAGAAGCTGCAGCAGCAGATCGACAGGGCGAAGGCCGCCCTCGCCGAGCACGACCAAGCGGACTATGTGGGACTGGGCACGGAGATGCAGCGCATCTCGGCGCTCGAGGCCGAGCGCGACGAGCTCGAGATGCGGTGGTTCGAGCTCACCGAACAGATCGGCTGATCCTCTTCGAGGGGTCAGTGCACCAGCGTCTCGAGAATGATGATGAACACCCCGAGCACGGCGGTCGACAGGGCACCCAGAAGACGCACGGCGAGCCGGGACCCGCGGCGGCGGTAGGCGTTGTAGCCGAGGAGCGCGAGGACGCCCATCGTGACGTACGCCGTCCAATCGGAGGCGTCGTCGACCGTGGCGTTCGTGATTCCGCCGTAGACCAGGCACAGGGCGGCGGGGACCGACGCGTAGAGCATGCCGGCGCCGTGGCGCATGGCCTCGCGAGTGGCATGTCGCAGTCCGTGCGTGCCGTGTTCGGTCAGCGTGTGCGCGAAGACGTGGGCGATGAAGAACACGACGAGGGGAAAGGCCGAGGATTCGAGCAGGTCCCACGGCGACTCGGCGTGGTCCTCGGCGATCGTGACGAAGGAGGCGTACACGATGATGCCGTAGATGGCGGCGGGGGAGCGGAAGCGGACGTCGAACCACGCCCGCACTCGAGCCCAGGTCGACGGGGCCTGCACCGTCTCGCTCACGCGTCGAATCCCATGCTGAGTTTGCGCAGCAGGGTGGCGAGCCGGTCGCGGTCACTCCGCGACAGCCCGTCGAGCAGCAGCGCCTCGGCATCCACCAGGCGGGTGATGGCGGCGTCCACGCGGACGCGGCCGTCGTCGGTGAGGGTCACGAGAATGCTCCGTCCATCGCCGGGGTCGGATTCGCGCCGCACGAACCGGCGGGCGACGAGCCGGTCGATGCGGTTGGTCATGGTGCCGCTGGAGACGAGCGTCTGCTGCAGCAGTTGCTTCGGGCTCAACTGGTAGGGCTCCCCGGCTCGGCGCAACGCCGAGAGGACGTCCCACTCCCACGACTCGATGTCGCTGCGACGAAACGCTTCCTTGCGGGCGATGTCGAGGTGGCGGGAGAGTCGGGCCACGCGCGAGAGCACTTCGAGGGGAGAGAAGTCCAGATCGGGGCGCTGGCGCACCCACGCGTCGACGATGCGGTCGACCTCGTCGCTCTCCCCGTGTGTGCTCACGGTCTCATTATGGCGAGAGCGGGCGACCCGCCGACGCGCGGGTGGCGGGTCTGGCAGACTTGACCGGTGCCCGCGGGCACGATCCGCCGTGGTGTAACGGCAGCACGACAGCCTTTGGAGCTGTTAGGTCTAGGTTCGAATCCTGGCGGCGGAGCATGACCTCAACGACCGAGCTCGCCGTCGTCGTCCTGGCCGCGGGCCAGGGAACCCGTATGCGTTCGCGCATCCCCAAGGTGCTGCACCCCGTGGGCGGGCGCCCTCTCGTCGGGCATGTGCTTGACACCGCGGCATCCCTCGATCCCGCCCGGATCGTCGTCGTCGTGCGCCATGAGCGCGAGCGGGTGGCCGAGACCGTCGCCGAACTCGCGCCCGGGGTCGTGGTCGTCGACCAGGACGAGGTCCCCGGCACGGGGCGCGCGGTCGAGGCCGCCCTCGACGCGCTCGACGGGTTCGAGGGCGACGTGCTCGTGCTGAGCGCGGACGTCCCGCTGCTCGAGACCGGCACCCTCACCGAACTCCTCGCCACGCACCGCTCGGGTGGCACGGCCGTGACGCTCCTCAGCGCGCGCGTCGACCAGCCCTTCGGGTACGGCCGCATCCTGCGCGACGAGACGGACGGCGTCCGCCGGATCGTGGAGCAGAAGGATGCCACGGCCGCCGAGGCCGCGGTCACCGAGATCAACGTCGGCGTCTACGTCTTCCAGGCCGCCCCGCTGCGGACCCAGCTCGCGCTCGTCGGCACCGACAACGCCCAGGGCGAGAAGTACCTCACCGACGTCGTCGGCCTTCTCCGTGACGCGCGGCTCGGGGTCGCGGCATCCGTGACCTCCGATGCCGCAGCGGCGCTGGGGGTGAACGACCGCGTCCAGCTGTCGGAAGCGGGGCGGACGCTCAACGCCCGCACCGTGCGCCGCTGGCAGCTCGAGGGGGTCACGGTCGTGGATCCGGCCACCACCTGGATCGACGTCACGGCGACTCTCGCCCCCGATGTCACGATCCTGCCGAACACGCACGTGCGCGGCGCGACCGTGATCGCTTCGGGCGCCACGATCGGCCCCGACACCACGCTCACCGACTGCGAGGTGGGGGAGGATGCCACCGTCACCCGCACCGACGGGACGCTCGCGGTCATCGAGGCCGGTGCCACCGTCGGCCCCTTCGCCTACCTGCGTGCGAACGCGCGCGTGGGGGTGAACGGCAAGGTCGGGACGTTCGTCGAGGTGAAGAATTCCTCCATCGGCGAGGGGAGCAAGGTGCCGCACCTGTCGTACATCGGCGACACCGACATCGGACGCGGCGTCAACCTGGGCGCCGGCGCGATCACCGCGAACTACGACGACCTCACCAAGCACCGCACCGTGATCGGCGACGAGGTGCACAGCGGCTCGCACAACGTCTTCGTTGCGCCGGTTACGATTGGAGACGGCGCCAAGACGGGCGCCGGCGCGGTCATCCGCAAGGACGTCCCGGCCGGTGCACTGGCGCTCAGCGTGTCACCCCAGCGCAACATCGAGGGGTGGGTCGAGAAGAACCGACCGGGCACCGCGGCGGCCGACGTGGCTGCGCGGGCTCGGGCTGAACAGGAAGCGGCCGATGGCTCGTAAGAAGAATCGTGTAGACCTCGACCGCGACAACGGCATCGCCCCCGGGCTCGTCGCCAAGACGAAGAAGCGACTCGTCGTCGCCTCGGGGCGTTCGCACCCCGACCTGGCGAAGCAGGTCGCCGAGCACCTCGGCACCGAGCTGGCCCCCACCGAGCACCGTACGTTCGCGTCGGGTGAGATCTACACCCGCTTCGAGGTGTCGATCCGTGGCTGTGACGTGTTCGTCGTCCAGTCGTTCGGGCCGCCGGTCAACGAGTGGCTCATGGAGCTGCTCATCATGCTCGACGCGCTCAAGCGCGCCTCGGCCAAGCGCATCACCGTCGTGGCGCCGTACTTCCCCTATTCGCGACAGGACAAGAAGGGCCGCGGACGCGAGCCGATCAGCGCGCGCCTCGTCGCGGACCTGTTGAAGACCGCCGGTGCGGACCGCATCATGAGCGTCGACCTGCACGCAGCGCAGATCCAGGGCTTCTTCGACGGCCCCGTCGACCACCTCTTCGCCAAGCCCGTTCTGCTCGAGCACTTCGAGCAGAAGCTCACCGGTGAAGACCGCGAGACCCTCACGGTCGTCTCGCCCGACATGGGCCGCGTGCGCGTGGCCGACACCTGGTCCGACAGCCTGGGGGCGCCGCTGGCGATCATCCACAAGCGTCGCGATCCGAAGGTCGCCAACCAGGTCTCGGTGCACGAGATCGTCGGTGACGTGAAGGGCCGCACCTGTCTGCTCGTCGACGACATGATCGACACCGGTGGGACGATCCAGAAGGCCGCGCAGGCGCTCAAGGCCTCCGGTGCCCGCAAGGTCATCGTCGCCGCCACCCACGCGATCTTCAGCGACCCCGCCACCGAGCGCCTGCAGGACCCGGCGATCGACGAGGTCGTCGTCACCGACACCGTGCCGCTGCCCGCCGAGCGCCGGTTCGACCGGCTCACCGTCCTGCCGATCGCGCCGCTGCTCGCTCGCGCGATCCACGAGGTCTTCGAGGACGGCTCGGTCACGAGCATGTTCGGCGGCGACGCGTAAGCGTGCTTCGCCTCTCAGCCGTCTCCTTCCGGGAGGCGGCTGAGTTCGTTCTGCGGGTACGCGCTGGGCGTGACGGCGGGGGCGGTTGGGCGCGGCGGAGGTGGCTGAGCGTGTCGAAGCCTCCGGTCCCTTCGACGGGCTCAGGGACCTGGGTTGCGGATCCGGGACCTGGCGCGGCGGAGGTGGCTGAGCGTGTCGAAGCCTCCGGTGCCTTCGGCTGTCTCAGGGACCTGGGTTGCGGGGAGCTGCCCATCGTCGGTTCATAGCCCGCACAAAAGAATGAACCGGGGAGCGTCCAAGGTCGTGTCCCTACCGTGAGCATGCACGCGCCGCGAGGCACGACCGAAGGAGGACCCTCATGATCCGCACCACTGCCGTACCCCGTCCCGTCCGCATCGGCACCGCCCTGCTGGGCGTCGCCGGCCTCGTCACCCTGGCCGGGTGCTCGGGGACCACGACCACCGACGCCGCCGCTCCCGCCGAGACGACGCCCGCGGCGACCTCGGCGCCCACCTCGAGCGCGACCACCGACAGCTCGACCACCGACAGCTCGACGACCTCGACCACGTCGGGCACCTACAAGGACGGCACCTACGAGGCCACGGGCCAGTACTCCACCCCCGAGAGCGTCGAGACCGTCGATGTCACCCTCACGATCGCGGGGGACACGGTCACCGCTGTGGAGGTGACCGGCGACCCGCAGGCGTCGGAGTCCAAGCGCTACCAGAGCGAGTTCATCGGCGGCATCCAAGCCGAAGTCGTCGGCAAGAAGCTCGACGAGATCTCGGTGAGCAAGGTCGCGGGCTCCTCCCTCACCAGCGGGGGCTTCAACAAGGCCGTCGACACCATCAAGACCGAGGCCAAGGCCTGACGTCATGACCACTCCGACCGCGACGGGTTCGACCTGGACCTTCGACGCGATCGGCACGTCGTGGGCGATCGAGACGGCATCCCCCCTGCCCTCGATCGCCCGCGACGCGGTGTCGGCCGTGATCGAGCGCTTCGACCGGGAGTGGTCGCGGTTCCGTGACGACTCCCTCGTCTCGGCGCTCGCGGAAGGGCGCACGGCATCCGTTCCCGCCCCCGGGGACACGGATGCCATGCTCTCGCTGTACGACGAGCTCGACACCGCGACGGCCGGCGCCGTCAATCCGCTCGTCGGCGACGCCCTGGCGCGCCTGGGCTACGACGCCCGGCTGACGCTCGCGCCGTGGGGCGACCCCGAGCCGGCACCGGCCTGGCGCGACACCCTCGCGTGGCGTGACGGGCGTCTGTCCGTCGCGCGTCCGGCGACGATCGACGTGGGGGCGCTCGGCAAGGGGCGGCTCGTCGATCTGGTGCTCGACACCGTGCGCGAGCATGTCGACGGCGATCTCGTCGTCGACGCCTCGGGCGACCTGGCCGCGTGCGGTGAGCCGCTCCGCGTCGCGCTGGAACACCCCTACGACGCCACCCGCGCGATCGGCGTCGTCACCGTCACCGACGCGGCGTTGTGCGCCTCGGCGATCAACCGCCGCGCGTGGGGAGACAATCTCCACCACGTCCTCGACGCCCGCACGGGCGCGCCGGTCCGGGCGTTCGCGGCGACGTGGGCGCTGGCCGACACCGCGATGCGGGCCGATGCGCTCGCGACCGCCCTGTTCTTCGACGGGGGGCCTGAGCTCGCGGCATCCTGGAACGCGCACTGGGTGCGCATGCACACCGACGGCCGCGTGGAGTGGTCGCCGGGCTTCGACGGGGAGATCTTCGCGTGATCCCCGCGCCTCAGCTTTCGAAGGGAACCTCATGAGCGCCACGCTCACCGCGGGCTCGACCCGCGTGCTCGGTCTGATCGGCCGGGTCTCGATGTACCGCCTGGTGATGGCATCCCTGGGCCTGCTGGCCCTCTACGCCCTCGTGCTCTCGTTCGCGGGGCAGATCGGGCCCCAGCCGCTCGAGATCGTCGCGAGCGCCGTCGTCCTCACCGTCGCCTGTGGCGCGACCGACGTCGTCGCACAGAGCGTGCTCCGGATGCCACGCCGCCTGGAATCCTCCCTGATCACCGCCGCGATCCTGCTGTTCGTGCTCCGCCCGACGGTGGAACCCCTGGGCCTGGCGGGGCTCGCCCTCGCCGGGGTGGCGGCATCCGCGTCGAAGTACCTGCTCGCGTGGCGCGGGCGCCACATCTTCAACCCGGCAGCGACGGGTGCCGCGGTGTTGACGATCGTCAGCATCTGGGCCCCGGATCTGGGCGGGTCGGCCTGGTGGGTGGGCTCCCCGTGGATGGCGGGACCCGTGCTCGTCCTGGGTGTGCTGCTGCTCCTGCGCACGGACAAGCTTCCGATCGTGGTGACGTTCTGGCTCGTGGGGATGGCCGTCGCCTTCGTGCGCACGACGATCCAGTTCCAGTCGGCGGGCTTCCCGGTCGATGTGCCCGCGCTGCTGCTGCAGGTCGCCTTCTCGTCGCCGTTCCTGTTCCTCGGGGCGTTCATGCTGTCGGAACCCCTCACCCTTCCGCCGCGGCGGGTGCAGCAGTACGCCATCGCGGTCGTGGTGGGTGTGCTGGCGGGATGGCCGATCGCGGTCGGGGCGATCACCCTCGGCCAGGAGCGCGCGCTGCTGATCGGCAACCTCGTCGCGTTCCTCTTCTGCCTGCGCGCGGCCGTGCGCCTGCGCGTCGAGGGGCGTCGCGACCTCACGCCGACCGTGCGCGAGCTGACGTTCCACGCGGCCCGTCCGTTCGCGTTCTCGCCCGGCCAGTACCTCGAGCTCGACGTGCCGCACCGTCGCCCCGACGCGCGCGGAACGCGACGGGAGTTCTCGATCGTCTCGGCCCCCGAAGACCTTCCCGAGGTGCGGATCGCCTTCAAGGACGGTTCGCAGTCCTCGTACAAGAAGGCGCTCGCCCGGGTCGAGCCCGGTTCGACCCTCGCGGTCACCGGCGTATGGGGGGATTTCATCCTGCCTTCGCGTCCGACCGCTCCCGTGCTGCTGGTCGCCGCGGGCATCGGCGTGACGCCGTTCGTCTCGCAGCTCCGACACCTCATGGCGACGGGCCAGCGCCGCGACGCGGTGCTCGTCTACGTCGTGTCGGAGCCGGGGGAGCTCGCCTTCCGCGACGAGATCGCCGCCAGCGGCATCCCGGTCGTCGTGTTCTCGCGCGACGAGCCGCGCGATCTGCCCGACGGCTGGACGTGGGGCGGACCCGAGCGTCTGGATGCCGAGGGGTTGCTCCGCACCGTCCCCGACATCGCGCAGCGCGCGGCGTACGTCTCGGGCCCGCCGCGGCTGCTCTCGGCACTGGCCCCGGCGCTGGCCACGGCGAAGTCGCTCACCACGGACGCGTTCGCCGGGTACTGAGGCACGCATACCCGGGGCGCAGCGGCAAGCGACCGGGAGGGGCATGCTCGACGAGATAGCGTCGCCGATATGCTCCTCCTGGCTTTCGCCGCGCTGCTGCTCGTCGTCTTCGCGGTGGCACGGGCGCGCCAGCGCGCGCAACTGCGCGAGGGCACCCTGCTCCTCGCCGCGGTCGTCTTCGCCGCGCTGGGTGTGCTTCAGCTGCTCGTGCAGTCGGATCCGGATGCCGCGGCGACGACGGTCCTCGTCGTCGCGGTCGCGATCCCCGTGATCGTGCTGGTGCTGGCGGTGTTCCTCATCACCAACGGCATCACGATGCTCCGGCTCGAGGGGCGGAGCCTTGCGAACCTGCTGTCGTTGATCGCCGGGGTCGGGCTGCTCGTCTTCCCGGTCCTTCTGCTCGCCCTGCTCGCGTGGGGCGGGCTCGGGGGCTTCCTCGTGGCCGCGGTCATCGTGCTCGTGGCGGGGTATGCGGCGGCGGCGTTCGTGGCGTTCCTCGCCTCGTCCCTGCTGTACGCCGCGCTCCCGGTGCCGCGCCGCCCGCGCGTGATCGTCGTCCTCGGCTCGGGCCTCATCCGCGGAGAGGTCCCCCCTCTGCTTCGGGGTCGCCTGGATCGCGCGATCGCCGCGTGGCGGCGGGCGGTTCGGGCGGGGGGAGAGGCACCTGTGCTGATCCCCTCCGGCGGGCAGGGACCCGACGAACCGCGGCCCGAGGGGGAGGCGATGGCGGAGTACCTGCGCGCCCAGGGGATCCCCGGCGACCTCATCCGCCCCGAGACGCGCTCGCTGAACACGCGGGAGAACCTCGAGTACTCGCGCTCGATCGTCGAGGGGATCGACGGCAGCGGACCAGCGCTGATCGTCACGAGCGACTACCACATGCTGCGCGCGGGGCTCCTGGCTCGCCGGAGAATCCCGGGCGCCCGCGTGGTCGGCGCCCGCACGGCGGCTTACTTCGTCCCGAGCGCCTTCCTGCGTGAGTACGTGGCCCTGCTCGCTCGACAGCGGTGGATGCACGTCGCGTTCGCCCTCGTCTTCGGGGCGACCCTGGTGAGCGTGTACGCGGTGATCTTCCTGGCCTGAGCCGGGTGCCCTCGCCCTCAGGCGGTGGCGGTCTGGCCCGGGTCGAGCGGCTTCGCCGGGAGGCGCACTTCGAACGTGGTGTCACCGGGGGTGCTGTGGACGCTGATCGAGCCCCGGTGCGCTTCGACGATCGCGCGGGCGATCGACAGACCGAGACCGGTTCCCCCGGTCTTTCGGTCGCGCGACCGATCGGCGCGGGCGAAGCGCTCGAACAGCTGCGCGGCGACCGCCGGGTCGACGCCGGGGCCGTTGTCGTGGACCCGAAGGACCGCCTCGTCGTCCTCGCGTCGGACCGAGACGCACACTTCGCTCCCCGCCGGTGTGTGGGTGCGGGCGTTCGCGAGCAGGTTCGCCACGACCTGGTGCAGCCGTGCGGCATCGCCGGCGAGCTCGACGGGGTGGTCGTCGACGTCGATGGTCCATACGTGGTCGGGACCGGCGGGCCGCGCGTCGCCGACGGCCTCGACCGCGAGGTGCGTGAGGTCGACCGTGCCGTAGACGAGCTCCTGGCCCTCGTCCAGACGGGCGAGCAGCAGCAGGTCTTCCACCAGCGTGGTCATGCGGATCGACTGGGCCTGGATGCGCTCGAGCGACTGCTCGGTCGTCTCGACCGCCATCGCGGTGCGCTGACGGGATTCGTCGTCGTGGGCCTGCCTCATGGCGCGCAGCGACAGTTCGGAGAACCCGCGGATGGATGCCAGAGGCGTGCGCAGCTCGTGACTGGCATCCGCGACGAACCGGCGCATGAGCTCTTCGTTGCGCTGCCGCGCCGACAGGGACGCGTCGACCCGGTCGAGCAGCGTATTGAGCGCCGCGCCGACCTGACCGATCTCGGTGTGGTCATCGACCTGATCGGCCGGGACGCGTTCGGTGATCGAGACATCGCCCTGGTCCATACGAATGGATGCCACGCGCGTCGCCGTCTCGGACACCGCCTTCAGGGGGCGGAGCCCGAGGCGGATCACGAGCGCGATGACGGCGGCGAGGAGCAGCAGACCCCCGGTGGTGACGAGGGCGACTGTGGTGAGGATCGCGCCGATCGTGCCGGTGACCTGCGAGAGGGGGAGCCCGACGAGAAGCACCTCGTCGCTGCCGGCCGAGCCATAAGGCCGGACGAGGTACTCACCGAGGTTGGGCAGCTCCACCGTGCGCGCATTGGGGCTCGACGAGGCGAGACTCTCCACGATCTGCGCGAGCTCGTCGGAGGTGAGGGCGCGCGAGTTCCCGTCGTCGACGACCGCTCCCGTCGTCCCGCCCAGGCGCGTCTTCATGACCATGAGGGTGCCGTTGTCGAACGGGCCCGAATCCAAGACGTCCTCGGCCGTGCTCTGCAGAGTGATGCGCGGCTGGGCCAGTGACGCGACGTCGGTGACCTGTGCGTCGAGGTTGTTGAGCAGGACGCCGCTCAGGATGGCGCTGGTGGACACGCCGATCATGATGAGGATGAAGGCCACCATGCCGATGACCGCGGTCATCAGGCGCGCCTGAAGGCTCCACGGTCGACCGCGGCGCCACCAGCGCGCGGGTTCGGAGGGTGGAGGGGTCGTCACTGGGGCGCTTTGATCATGTAGCCGACGCCGCGGACCGTGTGGATGAGCGGGTCGTGGCCGGCGTCGATCTTCTTGCGCAGGTACGAGATGTAGAGCTCGACGACGCTCGAGCGGCCGCCGAAGTCGTAGTTCCAGACGCGGTCGAGGATCTGGGCCTTCGACACGACGCGGCGTTGGTTGCGCATGAGGAAGCGCAGCAGTTCGAACTCGGTCGCCGTCAGCTCGATCTCGTGGCCCCCGCGCACGACCTCGTGGCTGTCCTCGTTCAGCGACAAGTCGCCCACGCGCAGGATCGGCTCGGAATCGCGCGTGAGAGCCGTTCCGGCGCGGCGCATCAGCCCCCGCAGACGCGCCACCACCTCCTCGAGGCTGAACGGCTTGGTGACGTAGTCGTCGCCGCCGGCGGTGAGACCCGCGACGCGGTCCGCGACGGCGTCCTTCGCGGTGAGGAAGAGCACCGGGACGTCGTTGCCCGAGTGCCGCAGCCGCTGCAGCACCGCCATGCCGTCGAGGTCGGGCATCATGATGTCGAGCACCATGGCATCCGGAGCGAAATCGCGCGCGGCCTGCAGCGCGTCGAACCCGGAGCCCGCGGTGCGGACGTCCCAGCCCTCCATGCGCAGAGCCATCGAGAGAAGGTCGGTGAGCATCTGCTCGTCGTCGACGACGAGGACGCGCAGAGCGCTCCCGTCAGGGCGGGTGAAGGCGGGGGCGGCGGCGGTCGCGGTCATGAAACTCATTGTGCGCGCTTATCTATGAGCTTTCTATGGCGTGGGTTATGGGAATCCTGAGAGCGAGCTGCGTGCCGGCCCAGAAACAGCGCGATTCCGACGCCGATCGCCGCTCCGACCGTGTTGGCGACGACGTCGCGGACGTCGGCGACGCGGGTGGGGAGGAAGAGCAGCTGTGCCGTCTCGATTGCCGCGCTGAGCACCGTGCCGATCAGGATGCCGTACCACCACCGTCCGCCCCACGCGAGGACGAGGATGCCGAGCGGGACGAACATCGCCACGTTCGCGGTGAACTCCACCACGTCGAAGCTGATCCAGGCGGTGGGCGACCACGAATGGAGGGCGCGCAGGACCGTGTGCAGAAGGCTGCCGACCCGGGCGTCGTAGATGGTGGGACGCAGCGTCATCCACCACACCACGAACGCGTACAACGCCGAAGCGGCGACGAGCAGTGCCCGCCGCCGCCTCGTCATGTCACGGCCTGTGGCCTGACGACGGTCTTCGACCGTCAGTGCGTGTCCTCGGCTTCGATCTCGGTGCGATCGCCCGACCAGAGGGTGTGGAACGTGCCCTCCTTGTCGATGCGGCGGTAGGTGTGCGCTCCGAAGAAGTCGCGCTGGCCCTGGATGAGGGCCGCGGGCAGGCGCTCGGCGCGCAGGCCGTCGTAGTACGCGAGCGACGAGCTGAACGCGGGGGCGGGGATGCCGCTGGCCGCCGAGAGCGAGACGATGTCGCGCCAGGCGTCCTGGGCGCGCCCCAGCGCCTCGACGAAGTACGGGGCGGTGAGCAGCACGGGCAGCGAGGCCTCGGCGTCGTACGCCTCGGCGATGCGGTTGAGGAACTGGGCGCGGATGATGCAGCCACCGCGCCAGATCTTCGACACCGCGCCGAGGTCGATGTTCCAGCCGTACTGGGCGGCACCCGCGCGGATCTCGTCGAAGCCCTGGCTGTAGGCCACGATCTTCGAGGCGTAGAGCGCCAGGCGCACCTTCTCGATGAAGGCGTCGGCATCCGCGCCCGAGAGCAGCTCCGTCCCGGACGGGCCGGGAAGCTCGCGCGAGACCTCGCGCTGCTCGGGGTGGCTCGACAGCGACCGCGCGAAGGTGGCCTCGGCGATGCCCGAGACGGGGACGCCCAGGTCGAGGGCGGTCTGCACCGTCCAGGCGCCGGTGCCCTTGGCGCCGGCCTGGTCGAGGATCACGTCGACCAGCGGCTTGCCGGTCTCGGCGTCGTTCTGGCGGAGCACCTCGGCGGTGATCTCGATGAGGTAGGACTCGAGCTCGCCGCGGTTCCACTCGGCGAAGACGTCGGCGATCTCGGCGGGGGTCTCGCCCGTGGCCTGACGGATGAGGTCGTAGGCCTCGGCGATGAGCTGCATGTCGGCGTACTCGATGCCGTTGTGCACCATCTTCACGAAGTGGCCCGCACCGTCGTGGCCGACGTGCGTCACGCACGGCTCGCCCTCGGCGACCGCGGCGATCGACTTCAGGATCGGCCCGAGCGTGATCCACGATTCGTCGGAACCGCCGGGCATCAGCGAGGGGCCGAGGAGGGCTCCCTCCTCCCCGCCCGAGACGCCCATGCCGACGTAGTTGATGCCGGTCTCGCGGACGGCCTTCTCGCGACGGATCGTGTCGGTGAAGAGCGCGTTGCCGCCGTCGACGATGATGTCGCCGGGCTCGAAGACCTTCACGAGCTCGTCGATGACGAAGTCGGTGGGGCGGCCGGCCTTGACCATGATGATCGCCGTGCGCGGGGTGGTCAACGAGGCGGCGAAGTCCTCGTACGAGAACGAGGGGACGAAGTTCGCCTCGGGGTGCGCCTCGACGAGGTGCTCGGTCTTGTCGGCGCTGCGGTTGAACACCGCGACGGTGTTGCCCTCGCGGCTCGCGAGGTTGCGCGCGAGGTTCGAGCCCATGACAGCGAGGCCGACGACGCCGATGTTCGCGTGCGCAGGACCCTCGCCCTCGGGGCGGGAGTCGGCCTCAGCGGTGGGACGCGCGACCTCTTCGGGGCCGGGTGCACCCTCGTGCACCTGAGCGGCCTTGTGCGGGGCCTGGTCCTGGTCGGTCGAGGGTCCGGTCGGGGAGGGGGTGGACGTCATTCGTTGCTCCGTATTCAGGTGCGAGGAAGGGTGGGCGATTCACGCGGGCCGCCTCCGTCACTGTATCGGCTCGGCCTCAGCGTGTTTCAGGGAGTGCCGGTGTGGAGGCTGAGGCGGTCGATGACGTCCTCCACCTGCTGGGAGGGCGTCAGGTCGAGGTCGACGCGGATCGCCCGCTCATCGGCATCCGGGATCTCGAGGGTCTCGAACTGCGAGGTGAGCAGCGACGGGGGCATGTAGTGGCCCTGCCGCCGCAGGAGGCGCTCGAGCACGAGAGCGGGGTCGCCCATGAGCAGGACGAAGGTCACGTCGTCGCGGCGCAGCACGTCGCGATAGCTGCGCTTCAGGGCGGAGCACGTGATGATTCCGGGGCGTCCCGCGGCGATCTGGCCGTCGATCCATGCCGCGACGCGGTCGAGCCACGGCCAGCGATCGTCGTCGTTCAGCGCGTGTCCGGCGGCCATCTTGGTGACGTTCTCGGCCGGGTGCAGGTCGTCGCCCTCCTGGAAGTCCCAGCCGAGGCGGCCGGCGAGCATTCCCGCGACGGTGGATTTGCCGGTCCCGGCGGGACCCATGAACACGAGGACGGGGGCGGTGGATGCCATGTCGGATGCCTTTCGTGCGGTCAGACGAACGCGCTGATGACGAGGACGCCGGCCAGGCCCGTGACCGAGATCACGCACTCCAGCACCGTCCATGTTTTCAGGGTCTGCGGGATGTTCAGGCCGAAGTACTCCTTGATGAGCCAGAAGCCGGCGTCGTTGACGTGGCTGAGGAACACCGACCCCGCGCCGATCGCGAGCACGAGCAGGGCGGTCATGGGGGCATCCAGCGTCTCGGTGAGAGGCTGGAGGATGCCGGCCGCGGTGATCGTCGCGACGGTCGCGGATCCCGTGGCGACCCGGATGACCACGGCGACCAGCCACGCCAGCAGCAGCACGGAGACGCTGGAGCCGGCGACGAGGTCGGCGATCACCTTGCCGATGCCGGTGTCGACGAGCACCTGCTTGAATCCGCCACCCGCGCCGACGATGAGGAGGATGCCGGCGATCGGGCCGAGCGAGGAGCCGACGACGCTCGTCAGCTGGGCGCGATCGAAGCCCGCCCCGCGGCCGAGTACGACGAAGCCGACCAGCACCGCGAGCAGCAGGGCGATGATCGGCAGTCCGAGGAAATCGATGACGACCTTCCACGCGTCGGTCGAGCCGGGAGCGACGATGTCGGCGACCGCCTTCAGCAACATGAGGAAGACCGGCAGGAGGATGCTGCCGAGCGTCGCCGCGAACGACGGGCGGCGAGCGGACTCCTCGCCCTTCTCCTCGGCCGAGACGAACAGCTCGGGTACGGGGACCGGCGCCCAACGGGCGGCGATCGGCGCGAACAGGGGACCGGCGATGATGACCGCGGGGATCGCGATGATCACGCCGAAGGCGAGGGTGAGGCCGAGGTTGGCATCCAGTGCCGCGATGGCAGCGAGGGGGCCCGGGTGCGGGGGCACGAGCCCGTGCATCGCGGAGAGGCCGGCGAGGGTGGGGATCGCGATCTTCATCAGCGAGACGCCCGACCGGCGCGCGACGAGGATGATCACCGGGACCAGCAGCACGAGACCGACCTCGAAGAACATCGGCAGGCCGATGATGGCACCGATCAGTCCCATGACCCAGGGGAGCGAACGCGGCGTCGCGCGGGCCACGAGGGTGTCGACGATCCGGTCCGCGCCGCCGGAGTCGGCGAGCAGTTTGCCGTAGATCGCACCGAGGGCGATGAGGATGCCGACGCCGCCCATCGTCGAGCCGAACCCGCCGGTGAAGCTCGTCACCGCGGTGGCGATGGGCATGCCGGCGACGACGCCCGTCGTGAACCCGCCGATGGTCAGCGCCAGGAAGGGGTGCAGCTTCCCCCACGTGATGAGCACCACGATGAGCGCGATGCCGATGAGCGCGGCGGTGATCAACTGCCCGGCGGGGGCGGTGGATGCGGTTTCCGCGGCGGCGAGCACCGACGTGGTGGAGAGGAAGGAGAGGGCCATGAGCGTCCTTGTTCCGGCGAGCGGCAGCGATGCCGTGGATCATTTGTCGTACATAAAACCACAGGATGCCGAATCATGCACGACGAATAGCGTAAAACCGCGGCGAGATGTCTGTCATCATCGAGACATGACGAAGGGGCATGTCGCAGCCGTGTCGCTGCACGACGCCCTCGTCGAGCGCCTCGGATCCGCCATCGTCGGAGGTGAACTCCCGCCGGGATCTCGGCTGGTCACGGCGGAGTTGTCGGAGGGCTCGTCCCGCGGGGCCGGGCGGGAGGCGGTGCGCGTGCTGCAGGCCCTCGGGCTCGTGCGCGTGCAGCGCAAGACCGGCGTCGAGGTGTTGCCGGTGTCCGCGTGGAATGTCTACGCGCCGGAGGTCATCGCGTGGCGGTTGGCGGGCCCGGGCCGCGACGCCCAGCTGCGCGAGCTCAGCGAGCTGCGGGGGGCCATCGAGCCGTTGGCCGCGCGCGCCGCCGCCACCCACGCCGACGACGCCCAGCGGCAGACGCTCGTGGCCGCGGTGATGGAGATGGCCCGCACCGAGCGCGACGCCGACGGCGCCGAGTACCTCGCGGCGGATGTGCGCTTCCACCGCACGCTGCTGGCGGCATCCGGGAACGCGATGTTCGCCGCTCTCGGGGCCGTCGTCGAGTCAGTTCTCGTCGGGCGCACGCGGCACGAGCTCATGCCGCACGATGCCAATCCGCACGCGGTGCGGTGGCACCAGGACGTCGCGTTCGCGATCGCTGCGGGCCGCCCCGACGAGGCGGCGCAGGCGATGCGGCTCATCGTGCGCGAGGCCGGTCAGGCCATGGTGTCGGCGATCTCGTCGGAGTGAGGTCAGGCGGAATCGGGCGCCGCGCTGCGCTCGGCGGTGAAACGCCGAGTGACCGCGATGTCGCGCCCGCCGAGCCCCCGCTCGACGATCTCGTCGAACGCGGAGCGCAGCGCCGGCAGCAGCGCGGGTCGCGTCTGGGTGGATGCCGCGACGTCGGCCGCGAACCGCAGGTCCTTGACCATGTACTCGGCGATGCCGCTGGGGGAGTCGTCGCCCGTGACGAGGCGCTCGCGTCGGCTCTCGAGTAGACGCGACCCGGCGTAGCCGCCGCCGAGCAGCTCCCACAGGGCGGCGGGGTCGACGCCCGAGCGCGCCGCGAGCTCGGTCGCCTCGCCGAGCGCGAGGATCGTCGAGGCGACGACGAGCTGGTTGCAGGCCTTGGCGACCTCGCCCGCGCCGAGCGGTCCGAGACGCACCGGCGTCCCGCACGGGGCGAGGAGGCTCGCGGCGCGATCGGTGTCGGTGGGCGAGCCGCCGAGCATGATCGACAGGGTGCCCGCCTTCGCTCCGTCCTCTCCGCCCGAGACTGGGCAGTCGACGACGCGGATGTTCTCGGGGAGGCGGTCGGCGAGCTCGCGCACGCCGACGGGCGAGGAGGTCGAGCCGATCATGAGCAGGAACGGGCGCTCGGCGATCCCCGCCAGGAGGCCGTCGGATCCGTCGAGGTGCTCCTCGAGCTGTGGGAGGTCCGGCAGCATCACCAGCACGGCATCGGTCTGGGCGCCGAGGTCGCGCGCCGTCGCCGCCCAGCGAGCACCGGTCTCGATGAGGGAGGGGCGCTCGCGCCGGGCGTGGACCACGAGGCTCTCCCGGGCGGCGAGCAGGTGCTGAGCCATCGGCTCGCCCATCGCGCCGAGGCCCCAGACGCCGAGGCGGAGGGCGGACGGGGTGTTCTCGTCGTTGAGCGCAGTCATGCCGCCATCGTATCGGCTGGACAACAGGTTGAACAGGGTTCACTATTGTGAACACGTGAACGCTGATCGATCGCGAGCGATGCGCCCGATCGCGACGAAGGGATGGACGACGATGTCGATGCAGAAGAGCCTACGCGCGGTGGTCGCGGTTCCCCTCCGCGAGGAGCACTGTCGTCTCATCGAACGTCTCGAGCCCCGCGTCGAGGTCGTGCGCGATGCCTCCCTCACTCGTCCGATGCGCGGTCCCGCCGACTGGTCGGGCGACCCCGCGTACGCCCGATCCGCCGAGCAACAGCGCGCCTTCGACGAGATGGTCGACTCCGCCGACGCCCTGTTCGGCATCCCCGACGTCGATTCCGCCGCCCTCGCCCGCGCGGTCGCCGCGAACCCCGGCCTGCGCTGGGTCATGACCACTGCGGCCGGCGGCGGCGGGCAGATCAGGGCGGCAGGCCTCGACGACGCTGCGCTCGAGCGCATCGTCTTCACCACGAGCGCCGGCGTGCACGGCGGACCGCTCGCGGAGTTCGCGGTGTTCGGCGTGCTCGCCGGGGCCAAGGGTCTCCCGCGGTTGCGACAGGATCAGGACGCGCGCGTGTGGCCCGATCGCTGGGAGATGCGGCAGATCGACGAGATGACCGTCCTCGTCGTGGGGCTCGGCGGCATCGGTGCGGAGTGCGCTCGCCGCTTTCACGCGCTCGGCGCGGAGGTGTGGGGCACCACCCGCTCGGGCGCGCCCGTCGAAGGGGTCGATCGGCTGATCCCCCTCGACGAGCTCACCGCGGCGGTGGCGGAGGTGGATGCCATCGTCGTCACACTCCCGGGCACGGACCAGACGCATCACCTCATCGGCGCGGACGTGCTCTCCGCGGTGCGCCCCGGTGTGGTCCTCGCCAGCGTCGGGCGGGGGAGCGTCATCGACGAAGAGGCGCTGCTCGCAGCGTTGGACGACGGCCGGGTCGGCTTCGCCGCCCTCGACGTGTTCGAGGTCGAGCCGCTCCCGGCCGACTCTCCGCTCTGGGCGCACCCGCAGGTGCTCGTGAGCCCGCACACCGCGGCGCTCAGCAGTAAAGAGGAGGAGCGGATCGCGCGGCGCTTCGCCGAGAACGCCACGCGCCTGCTCGATGGCGACCCGTTACGCGCCGTTGTCGATACGGTCGAGTTCTACTGATCGCATCCACCGAGGGAGGGCCCGCATGGCCGAGGACGACGACGGTCGGCAGGCGCGGGATCCCGCTCCCGCGGTCGGGCGCAGCATTCGTCTGCTCGGTCTGCTGGCCGAGGCGCAGCGCACCCTGACCCTGACGGAGCTGGCCTCGGGTCTCGGGTTGGCGAAGTCCTCGACGGCGAACCTCTGCCTCTCCCTCGAGGCGGAGCGCATGGTCGAGCGCGTGCCGTCCGGCTATCGCCTCGGCATCCGCACGGCGGAACTCGGTGGGGCGTTCGCGGCGCAATTCAACCAGGTGCGGGAGTTCTACGCCGTCTGCGAGGCGTCTCCGGTGCTCGCGCGCGAGCTCGTGCAGGTCGCGGTGCTCGACGAGGCCGATTCGCTCTACCTCGCACGATACGAAGGCTCGCGCTCGGTGCGGTTGGGAACGCCCCTGGGCTCGCGGCTGCCGGCCGCTCTTTCGGCGACGGGTCGCGCCCTGCTCATGACGCGGGACGACGATGCCGTGCGCGACCTGCTCCGTCGCCGTGGACCGCTGCCGGAGCTCACCTCGCACAGCACGGTCGATGTCGACGGCATCCTCGCCAAGCTCGCCGCCGCTCGTGAGCGCGGCTGGGCCGTCGACGAGGAGGAATCGTTCCGCGGCATCGTCGGTGTCGCGGTGCCCCTCGAGGGGTGGGCGCCGGGTGATCCGCAGCTCGCTCTCGGTGTCGGCATCCCGGTCGCGGATGCCACGGACGAACGCATCTCCCGCGTCGGAGCCGCATTGCGCGAGGCCGCCGCCGCGCTCACGAACCCGTTCAGCGCCTCGCGCGGCGCCTGAGCCCCCGCTCCAGCCCCTCTCGGCCGGGAGGGGAATTCGTCGTGCGCGGGAGACACGTGCGCGCCATTCTGTTCAACATATTGAACTCAGTTCAAAGGGTTGATACAGTCCGGATGTCGGGAGACCCCCAGCCGATCGAAGGAGATGGCCGTGAATACTGCACCCACCGCGACGCCCACGCCGCAGGATGACCCCGAGTACGCCGCGAATCTGCGGAGGGCGACACTCGCCTCCAGCATCGGCAGCGCCCTGGAGTACTTCGACTTCGCCCTGTACGGGCTGTCGACGGCGCTGATCTTCAACGTCCTGTTCTTCCCGCAGGAAGATCCGGCCCTCGCCACCGTCGCCGCCTTCGCCACCTACGGGGTGGGCTTCCTCGCCCGCCCGTTCGGCGGGCTGTTCTTCGGCGTGCTGGGCGACAAGCTCGGGCGCAAGTGGGTGCTCGTCATCACGATCCTGCTGATGGGCGGCGCTTCCACGGCGATCGGCCTGTTGCCGACCTACTCCGCGATCGGTGTCGCGGCCCCGATCCTGCTCGTGCTCATGCGGCTTCTGCAGGGCTTCGGAGCCGGTGCCGAACAGGCCGGGGCGACGGTGCTCATGGCCGAGTACGCCCCCGTCAAGCGGCGCGGCTTCTTCGCGGCCCTGCCCTTCATCGGCATCCAGGCCGGTACCCTGCTGGCCGCGGTCGTGTTCAGTCTCATCTCGCTCCTGCCCGAGGACCAGCTGCTCAGCTGGGGCTGGCGCGTGCCGTTCCTGGCATCGTTCCTGCTGATTCTCATCGCCCTGTTCATCCGCATGCGGCTGCGCGAGACGCCGACGTTCATCGAGCTCGAGAAGCACGAGCAGATCGCCGAGCGTCCGATCCGCGACATCTTCACCCGCGGCCTTCCGGGCATCATCGTCGGCGTCGGTCTGCGCATGGCCGAGAACGGCGGGTCGTACATGTTCAACACGCTCGCCCTCACGTTCTTCGTCGCCTCCGTCGGCGGACACGCCGACCGGAGCCTCCTCACGTGGGGCGTGACGATCGGCTCGCTCATCGGCGTCTTCTCCGTCCCGCTGACCGGAGCGCTCTCCGACCGCATGGGCCGACGCACCGTCTACCGCTTCGGGGCGCTGTTCATGCTCGTCTTCACCTTCCCGGCCTGGTGGCTGATCTCGCTCGGCAGCTACCCGATCACCATCGCGGTCATCGCGATCGGCATCGGCGTCGCGGTCAACTCCATGCTCGGGCCCCAGTGCGCGATGCTCCCCGAGCTCTTCGGCAACCGGCACCGCTACCTCGGCGTCGCCATGGCGCGCGAGATCTCGGCGGTCCTGGCCGGCGGTCTGGCCGGTGTGCTCGGCGCGTACATCATCGCCGTCTCGGGAGCGAACTGGCTCCTGCTGGCGATCTACATGGCGACACTCGCTCTCATCACGACGGCGTCCACCTTCCTCGTTCCCGAGACGCTGCGCCGCGACCTCACCCGCACCGATGACGCCATCAAGGTGTCGCGCGGCGAGACGGGCGAGGGCGTGGATGCCACGACGGTCACCGTGCGGACCATCGCATGAGCGCGTTCGACCTGACCGGTCGCGTGGCCCTGGTCACCGGATCCAGTCGCGGGATCGGACGAACCCTTGCGCAGGGTCTCGCCGAAGCGGGGGCGACGGTCGTCGTCCACGGACGGGATGCCACGAGCGCCACGCGCGCGGCCGAGGAGATCGCCTCCTCGACCGGCACCGACGCGTTCGCCGTGACCTTCGACGTGGGCGATCCGGCCGCCGTCGACGCGGGGATCGGCGAGATCGAGGAACGTGCCGGCATCCCCGACATCGTCGTGAACAACGCCGGCCTCCAACGCCGCGCACCCATCGCGGAATTCGCGGATGCCGACTGGGACGACCTCGTTCGCACGAACCTCTCCAGCGCCTTCTACGTCTCGCGTCGGGTCGCCCGCGGCATGATCGCGCGCGGTTCGGGCAAGCTCGTCCAGATCGGGAGTGTGCAGTCGCAGCTCGCCCGTCCCTCGATCGCGGCCTACGGCGCCACGAAGGGTGCCATCGCGATGCTGACGAAAGGCCTGTGCGCCGACCTCGCACCGCACGGCATCCAGGCCAACGCGATCGCGCCGGGGTACTTCGCGACGGAGCTGACCCAGGCACTCGTCGATGACGAGCAGTTCTCCGCGTGGGTGCGTTCGCGCACGCCGGCGGGGCGGTGGGGGGACACCAGCGACCTGGTGGGGGCGCTGGTGTTCCTCTCGAGCGCGGCGAGCGACTTCGTCAACGGGCAGACGCTCTACGTCGACGGCGGAATGACGGCGGTGGTGTGATGCGTCTCGCTCGTCTCGCGACAACCGACGGCATCCGCACCGTCCGTGCCGCCTCCGACGGAACCTGGGTGCCCGTCCATGACCCGTTCGCCGCGTTCGCCGCGGGGGAGGCGGTCACGGATGCCGGCGAGCCGGTGCGCGGGACGCTCCTCGCGCCGTGCGTTCCCACCGTGGTCGTCGGCATCGCGCAGAACGGTCCCGATCACACGGCGCCCGTCCAGGCGTGGCTGAAGAGCCCGCGCACCGTGACCGGTCCGGATGCGACGGTGACGCTGCGCCGCGACGCCGGGACGACCGTCGCCGAGGCGGAGGTCGCCGTGGTCATCGGCCGCGACACGACCGGGCTGACCGCCGAGACGGCGCACGAGTACGTGCTCGGGATCACCGCGGTCAACGACCTGTCCAGCCCCGACCGCTCGGTCGTGGACCCGCGCAACTTCGAGTCGAAGTCGGGGGACGGGTACACCCCGCTCGGACCGTGGATCGACTCCACGATCGGTCTCGACGACGACGTGGCGCTGCGCCTGCTCATCGACGGTGATCCCGTCGCCGAGACGTCGGCGGGCCGCTACCCCATCTCGCTGCGCGCCTGCCTCGCGTACGTGGCCGGCTGGACGACCCTGGGCCCCGGGGACGTCATCATGATGGGCGCCCCGTTCTCCGCCGCGCCGATCCGACCGGGTGTCATGGTCGAGGTCGTCGTCGATGACCTGAATCTGCGCACGGAGGTGATCTGACCCATGACCAACTCCGCCGTGGTGGCCCATGCCGCCGGTGACCTGCGGATCGACGACATCGGCGAGCCGACCCCGGATGCCGACGAGGCCGTCGTCGCGATCGCGTTCGGGGGCGTCTGCGGCTCCGACCTGCACTACTGGCGCCACGGCGCCGCGGGAGCGTCGATCCTGCGCGAGCCGCTGGTGCTCGGGCACGAGCTGTCCGGCGTCGTCGTGCGCGCCGCCGCCGACGGCTCGGGGCCCGCCGAGGGCACGCCCGTCGCGGTGCACCCGCTGACGCCGCACGGCGACGGCGTGACGCCGTGGCCCGCGGGGCGTCCGAACCTCGCGCCCGCGTCGACCTATCTCGGGTCCGCGATGCACCTGCCGCACACGCAGGGTGGCTTCGCCGAGCGAGTGGCGCTGCCCACTCGCATGCTGTTCCCCCTTCCCTCCGGCCTCGACCTGCGCACGGCGGTGCTGGCCGAACCGGCGGCCGTCGCTTGGCACGCGGTGGAGCGCGCCGGGACGGTCGCCGGGCGGCGGGTCGCGGTGATCGGGTCGGGTCCGATCGGTCTGCTCACCGTGGCGGTCGCTCGCCACCACGGCGCGGCGGAGGTCATCGCCACCGACCTGCACGAGCTGCCCCGCTCGCTGGCTGCGGCGCACGGCGCCCGCGTGCTCGACGCGCGGGACGAGGAGGCCATCGCCGGGCTCCACGCCGACGTGGTAGTCGAGTCCAGCGGTACGGTGCCGGGTCTGGCCGCCGCCGTCTCCGCGGCCGCCCGCGGCGGCACGGTCGTGCTGCTCGGCCTGCAGGCGGCGGGCACGGTCGCCGCTCCCATCGCGACGGCGATCACGCGTGAGCTCACCCTGACGGGATCATTCCGTTTCGCGGCGGAGCTCGACCCGGTCCTCGAGGCGCTCGCCGACCGATCGCTCGAGGTCGACGGCATCCTCACGCACGTAGTTCCCGCCGCGCGAGCGGCTGAGGCTTTCGCTACCGCGGCGGACGCGTCGGTGTCGTCGAAAGTCGCGCTCGCGTTCGGCGCGGGCTGACGAGCGTCGACCCGGTGGCATCCGGGCCCGAGGCGGTCAGTGCTTCTTGTACCCGGCGTTGCGGCCCATCGAGAAGAGGGCGCCGATCGCGCCGATGCCGCCGAGCAGAGCGACACCGCCGATGACCCAGAGCACGACGTGGGAGAAGAAGCCGCTGTCCATGATGATCCTTCGGGTCGGTGGGATTCGATTCTACCGGCGCGCTCCGGTGCTCCTCGACACGCGCGGGTCGTGCGGAAGCGATCGCGCTGGTAGACTTCCGGGGTACTTCGGCGAGGGACTGTCGCACACCGGCTGGTGAACGCGGCATCCGTGATCGACGCGGTGATGCAGGCCCCCGGCTTTCCTCACGCGCTCGCGTTCGAGTCGAATCCAGACCACCGGTGCGGGCCGTGTTCCGCCCCCAAGCTGCGGGCCGCGCGCTCGCGAGGAGAACATCATGTCGGAAGACAACAAGGTCGTCGCGGAGCTCCGCGAGAACTTCGGCAAGGGCTTCGCCCGTCGCCTCCGCGCCGCGGGCAAGATCCCCGCCGTCATCTACGGCCACGGCACCGAGCCCCAGCACGTCGCGCTGCCCGGTCACCAGACCGCGCTGCTCATCCGTCGCGCCAACGCGCTGCTCGACCTCGACATCGCGGGCAAGAGCCAGCTCGTCCTGGTCAAGGACGTGCAGAAGGACCCCGTGCGTCAGATCATCGAGCACATCGACCTCATCGTCGTGAAGAAGGGTGAGAAGGTCCAGGTCGACGTCCCCGTGGTCGTCGTCGGCGAGCCCTTCTCCGGCACGATCGCGATGCTGGACGCCACCAGCGTGTCGCTCGAGGTCGAGGCCACCCACATCCCGCAGAACGTCGAGGTCGACGTCGAGGGCGCTGAGGACGGCACGCAGATCACTGCCGCCGACCTGAAGCTCCCCGCGGGCGCGAGCCTCGTGACCGAGCCCGAGACCCTCATCGTGGGCGTCTCGGTGCCGCTCGACACGCTGGCCGCCGAGGAAGAGATCGCCGAGGCTGACGCCGAGGTCGCCGAGGAGCAGTCCGAAGAGGCCGAGGCCGGCGACAACTGACACCGGACGGCTGCGACTCGCAGTTCGTCGACGAGGGGGCGCGTTCTTCGCGCCCCCTCGTTTCGTTTCCGACTGACCCGGAAGAATGGATGCCATGGCAGACACGTGGGTGATCGTGGGACTCGGCAACCCGGGTCCGCGTTACGAGGCGACCCGGCACAACATCGGCCAGATGGTCGTCGACGAGCTCGCCCGGCGGCGGAGCGAGGCTTTCCGCGCGCACAAGGCGAACGCCCGGGTCGCCGAGACGTGGCTGCGCCCCGGTGGCCCCAAGCTCGTCCTCGCCAAGCCGAACAGCTTCATGAACGTCTCCGGGGGCCCCGCCGCGGGCCTCGCGCGTTTCTACGACGTCGATCCGGAGCGGGTCGTCGTCGTGCACGACGAACTCGACATCCCCTTCGACACCGTGAAGCTCAAGACCGGCGGTGGTCACGGCGGCCACAACGGCGTGCGCGATGTCGCCAAGGCGCTGGGCACCCCGGAGTTTCCGCGCGTCCGAGTCGGCATCGGGCGGCCCGTCGGTCGGCAGGATCCCGCGGACTGGGTCCTCGACCCGTTCGGCGCGACCGAGCGTCAGACGCTGCCGATCCTCGTTTCGGATGCCGCGGACGCGGTCGAGATGCTCGTCGAGGACGGGCTGGTCGCGGCCCAGCAGCGTTTCCACGCCCCGCGCGCCTGAGGCCTGCCCCGTCACGACGAATGCCCCGGCCGTTCGGCCGGGGCATTCGTGTCGCTGAGGAACTCAGCCGATGGTGTTGGCGTACGAAGCCGCTCCCGCGGCCGCGCCGGCGCCGAAGACGACGGCGACCACGATCCCGCCGAGGACGGCGAGGATGATCGCGGCGATACCGAATCCCCGGCCGCGGTTCTTCACGGCGGCGATGATGCCCTGGATGAAGCCCCAGAGGCCGAGGGCGCCGAAGACGAGGAAGCCGGCGACCGCGAGCAGACCCGCCGTGGCTGCGGACTGCTGCTCGCTCGGGGAGAGGTTCGTCGGATCGATCTGCGGGGTGCCGTCGGGGCCGGTCGTGGCGTACTGCACGAGAGCGCCGCTCTGCATGCCGCCGATGAACGCGAGGATCGAGCCGATCACGATGGCGGCAAGGGCCACCACGAAGGCGATCAGACCGAGGCGGTTCGAGGGCTTCTGCGGAGCCGCAGCGGGCGGCTGGTGGGCCGGGGCCGCGGGGTAGCCGGCCTGGGCGGCGTCCGCGCGCGTCGCGGGGGGAGGGTTGTACGGCTCGGGGGGCGGCGGCGTGCTGCTCACGGGGGTGCTCCTTCGATCGTGGGATGGGATCATCCCGTGGCCGCGAGTATAGGGAAGGCCTTCCGTTTCTGAGAACGAGCTGGACGCGCGTCGCGAAACACGGTAACGACGACGATTCAGGTGAGGCTGCCGCCCGAATCGGCGAGGGTTCCCGCGCCGGCGGCGAGCGCGAGGGCGACGAACGCGGCGAAGACGACGGGGCCGAGGGCGGCGAGGACGATCGCGACGATGCCCATCGGGCGCCCGCTGTCGCGCGCGGTGGCGATGATCCCCACCACGAGGGCGGCGATGCCGAGGACCGTTCCCGTCCAGAACGCCACCTCGACGACGAGCACGAGATCGCGCACGGGGCTCAGCACGCGCAGATCGAGATTCTGCCCGCCCTGGGCGACGATCTGGGCGCCGGCACCTCGCCCCACGCGGAAGGCGGCGAAGCCCGCCACGGCGGGGGCGACGACCATGCTCAGGATGCCGGCGATGAGCGCGAAGGCCCCGAGCGGGCGCCGCTTCTTCGACGGCGGCGGGGGAGCCAGGAGCGTCCCGGTCGCGGGGGCGACGTACGGGGCGGCGAAGGGCGACGACATGCCAGCACTCTACGAGACGCGCGCGCCGACCCGATGTCGGTGCCCCCGCGTAGACTTTCCCGAGTGACAGTTCCCGGGATCGTGCGCGCCCTCGAGCAGGCTGAGTCGTACCGTGAGGCCGCTTCCGCGGCATCCGTCGACCTGTCTCTCTCCCTCGTCGACGGGCTCGACGCCCCCGTCATCGCGGGCCTCGTCGAGCGTCGTCGCGCCGCCGGCGACCCGGGTGCCGTTCTGGTCATCGCCCCGACCGGTCGACGGGCCGAGTCTTTGGGACCGGCCCTGGATGCCGTGCTCCCGGGCGCTCAGGTGCTGCACTTCCCGGCGTGGGAGACGCTGCCGCACGAGCGCCTCAGCCCGAGCCCCGAGACGGTCGGCCGTCGCCTCGACGTGCTGCGCCGGATCGCGGCCTGGGACGGGGACGCACCGCTGGTCGTCACGGCGTCCGTCCGCAGCGCCCTCCAGCCCCTCGCGCCCGGTCTCGGCGGCGTCGCCCCGGTCGAGCTCCTGGTCGGGGGCCGCGGGCACGAGCTCGAGGCGGTGATCACCCGGCTCGTCGAGCTGGCCTACCACCGGGTCGACATGGTCTCGCGGCGCGGAGAGTTCGCGGTGCGCGGCGGCATCCTGGACGTGTTCCCGCCGGTGGCCGACCACCCGTACCGCGTCGAGTTCTTCGGCGACGAGGTCGACCAGATCCGCGCCTTCTCGGTCGCCGACCAGCGCTCGCTCCCGGGCGAGGTGACCACCGTGACCCTCGTCCCGAGCCGTGAGCTTCTGCTCACCCCCGCGGTGCGGGCGCGCGCCGCCGCGCTCCGGGACGCCTACCCCGGCCTGCGTCAGCTGCTCGAGAAGATGGCCGAGGGCATTCCCGCTGAGGGCATGGAGTCGCTGATTCCGGTGCTGATCGACGACCTCACCACCCTGGTCGACTACCTGCCCGGCGGCAGCGCCGTCGCGCTCGTCGATCCCGAGCGCTCGCTCGCTCGCGCGACCACACTCGGCGACACCAACCGCGAGTTCCTCGAGGCCGCGTGGTCGGCGGCGACCGCGGGGGCCGACACCCCGGTCGACCTCGACTCCGGTGACTTCGTGACGCTCGACGACCTGCACGAGCGCGCGAGCGGTCGTGGGGGAGTCTGGTGGCAGTTCAGCGCCTTCGATTCGGGAGCGGCGGATGCCGAGGACGAGGGGCTCGTCGTGGGCGACGATTCCGCTCACCGCATCAAGGCCGACGCCGTCCCGTCCTTCCAGGGGAACGTCGAGGGGGCCACGGCGCACGTCGGGGAGCTCCTCGCCGACGGCTGGGCGGTGATCGTCACGGCATCCGGTCCGGGAATGGTCGATCGGGCGCGCGATGTCCTTTCGGAACGCGGGATCGCGGCGCGCCGTGTCGACGACGTCCTCACCCCGCCCGAGCCCGGCGTGGCGCACGTCGTGTGCGCTCCGCTCGAGCGCGGCTTCGAGCTGACCGAGGCACGGTTCGCCGTCATCACCGAGACCGAGTTCTACGGTCGTTCCGTCAGCGGCGACAACCGCGGGGTGAAGAAGCTCGCGTCGCGGCGACGCAACGTCGTCGATCCGCTGCAGCTCAAGCCCGGCGACGTCGTCGTGCACGCGACCCACGGCATCGGCAAGTTCCTCGAGCTGACCCAGCGCGAGGTCTCCAGCGGCGGCCGCAACGCGGTCAAGACCACGAAGGAGTACCTCGTCCTCGAGTACGCCCCCGCCAAGCGCGGGTACCCGGGCGACAAGCTCTTCGTGCCCACCGACCAGCTCGACCTGCTGTCGAAGTACGTCGGCGGTGAGGCCCCGACCCTGTCGAAGATGGGCGGCAGCGATTGGGCGGCGGCGAAGGGGCGCGCGCGCAAGGCCGTGCGCGACATCGCGGTCGAGCTCGTGAAGCTGTACTCCGCGCGCATGGCGTCCAAGGGCTACGCCTTCGGCCCCGACACCCCGTGGCAGCGCGAGCTCGAAGAGGCGTTCCCGTTCGCCGAGACGCAGGATCAGCTGCAGACGATCGACGAGATCAAGGCCGACATGGAGAAGCCGATCCCGATGGATCGCCTCCTCTCCGGCGACGTCGGCTTCGGCAAGACCGAGGTCGCCGTGCGTGCGGCCTTCAAGGCCATTCAAGACGGCAAACAGGTCGCGATGCTCGTGCCGACGACCCTGCTCGTCAAGCAGCACCTCGAAACCTTCGCCGAGCGCTTCGCCGGGTTCCCCGTGACGGTGCGCCCGCTCTCGCGCTTCCAGACCGACAAAGAGGCGAAGGCCACGCTCGCGGGCCTCACCGACGGCACGGTCGACATGGTCATCGGCACGCACCGCATCCTCACCGAGAAGGTGATCTTCAAAGATCTCGGGCTCATGATCATCGACGAGGAGCAGCGCTTCGGTGTCGAGCACAAAGACCAGTTGAAGAAGCTGAAGACCAACGTCGACATCCTGGCCATGAGCGCCACGCCCATCCCGCGCACGCTCGAGATGGCCGTCACCGGGATCCGCGAGATGTCGACCCTGGCCACGCCGCCGGAGGATCGGCATCCGATCCTCTCCTACGTCGGGCCGCGCAACGACAAGCAGATCGCGGCGGCGATCCGTCGGGAGCTGCTCCGCGAGGGGCAGATCTTCTACGTGCACAATCGCGTGTCGTCGATTCAGCGCGTCGCCGCCCACCTCGCTGAGCTCGTACCCGAGGCGCGCATCGTGGTCGCTCACGGACAGATGGGCGAGCACGCGCTCGAGCAGGTCGTCGACGACTTCTGGGAGCGTCGCGCCGACGTCCTGGTCTCGACCACGATCATCGAGACCGGCCTCGACATCTCCAACGCCAACACGATCATCATCGACCGCGCCGACAAGTACGGCCTGTCGCAGCTCCACCAGCTGCGCGGCCGCGTGGGTCGCGGACGCGACCGCGCGTACGCGTACTTCCTGTACGACGAGATGAAGCCGCTGTCCGAGACCGCGGCGGACCGCCTCGAGACGATCGCCGTGAACAACGATCTCGGCTCGGGCATGCAGGTCGCGCTGAAAGACCTCGAGCTGCGCGGCGCGGGCAACCTCCTCGGCGCCGAACAGGCCGGCCACATCGCCGGTGTCGGCTTCGACCTCTACCTGCGCATGATCGGCGAGGCCGTGTCGACCTTCCGCGGCGAAGACGTGGACGGGCCGACCGAGCTGCGGCTCGAGCTGCCGGTCGATGCGCGCCTGCCCGAGTTCTACATCGACAGCGAGCGGTTGCGTCTCGAGGCGTACCAGAAGCTGTCGGCCGCGGCATCCGCCACCGCCAAGGACGACGCGATCGACCTCGTGGTCGACGAGCTGCGCGACCGCTACGGCGAGCCTCCCGCCGAGGTCGAGGGTCTCATCGCCGTCGCGCGTTTGCGTCGCCGCGCGGCTCAGGCGGGGCTCGCCGACGTCGTCGCGATGGGCTCCAACCTGCGCGTCGCTCCGGCGAACCTCGCCGAATCGATGCGCGTGCGCCTGCAGCGGCTGTACCCGAAAGCGAAGCTCGTCGCGGGCGGGGATGCCATGGTGGTGCCGCTCCCGCAGGACGCCACCGACGCGAACCTCCTCGCGTGGGTGCGCCAGCTGCTCGACGCGCTGTGGCCGCTCCCCGTGGAGAAGACCACCGAGACCGCCCCGGCGTGAACGTCGGCCTCGCGACCATCGAGACGACGCTCGTGGTGACGGACCGCCGGTGACACCGCTGCCAGAATGACCCCATGACCGACCTCGCGACAGCAGCTCGGGTCCCGTCCCGTCCCACGGTCGGTGCCCGCGCTTTCGACGCGCTCGACATCGCTGCGACGGCGCTTTTCGGCCTCGAGGGGGCGGCGGCCGCGGCGCACGCGGGCTTCGACCTGCTGGGCGTGGTCGTGGTCGGCCTCATCGTCGCGCTCGCGGGCGGTGTCCTGCGCGACGTGCTCCTGGGCGATCTGCCTCCCGCCGCGCTGCGCACGCCCAGTCGCATCATCGCGGGTCTCGCGGCCGCCTTCGTCGCGTTCCTCTTCATCGAGATCGTCGATGCCTTCCCGGTGCTTCCCGTGCAGATCCTGGATGCCGTCGGCCTCGCGCTCTTCGCCGTCACCGGCGCGCAGAAGGCGTGGGCCTCGGGCGCGAACCTCTGGGTCGTCACGATCCTCGGTACCCTCGCGGCGACCGGCGGTGGTGTCCTCCGCGACGTGCTGCTGGCCCGAACCCCCTATGTGCTGTCGGAGAGCATCTACGGCACGGCGGCCGCGGCGGGCGCCGTGGTGACCGGCATCCTGCTCGCCGTCACGGGCCGTCCACGGCTCGCCCTCGGGGTCGGCTTCGCCGTGGCCCTCGCGCTCCGACTCGGTGCCGTGATCTGGGGCTGGTCGCTGCCGAGGATCGCGTGACGTTCGCGGTCCGCGGCTCCGGTACGGCGGTTCGCGCTCTTCCGGGACGCGCGTCGCTCGGAGCGCGGGCGTTCGCCGCCCTCGACATCGTCGCCACCGCGGTCCGCGGCGTCGAGGGCGCCGCGCTCGCCGCGCACGCGGGCTTCGACCTCCTCGGGGTTCTCGTGGTCGGATTCGTGGCCGCCGTCGTCGGCGGGATGCTGCGCGATGTCCTCCTGGGCGATCTGCCCCCGGCAGCCCTCCGCTCCTCGAGCCGGATCATCGTCGCGTTCGCCGCGTCCGCGGCCACGTTCGTGCTGCTGAAACTCGTCGACGAGGTGCCCTCGACGGTCCTGCTCACGCTCGACGGCGTAGGGCTCGCCCTGTTCGCGGTGATCGGCGCGCAGAAGGCTTCGGCGCACGGAGCGAGCCTGTGGGTGGTCGTGGTGGTCGGAGTGGTGGCTGCGACGGGCGGGGGCGTCGTCCGCGATGTGCTGCTCGGGCACACGCCCGTGCTGTTGACGCAGAGCGTCTACGGCGTGGCCGCCGCGGTCGGGGCCTTGGCGACCGGCATCCTGCTCCTCGCGACCCGCCGCGCGCACCTGTCGATCGTGATCGGCTTCGTCCTGGCGTTCGCGCTTCGCGAGACGGTTCTTCTGCTCGGCTGACGCCGACGGCCGGCGGGTCTACGCTGACCGCATGCTCTTCGCTCACCTCGGGGCCGAGCCCCGCATCCACCCCGACGCGGTGGTCGCACCCACGGCTGTGATCAGCGGCGATGTCACGATCGGTGCCGGATGCCAGATCCTCCACGGCGCGGTCCTCACCTCGGAGGGGAGTCCCATCGTGCTCGGCGAGAACGTGATCGTCATGGAGAACGCCCTCGTCCGTGCCAGTTCGACCCACCCGGTGCACGTCGGCGCCCACACCCTCGTTGGTCCGATGGCGAGCGTGGCGGGGGCGGACATCGGTGCGGAGGTGTTCCTGGCGACAGGGACGCGCATCTTCAACGGGGCCGAGATCGGCGACCGCAGCGAGGTCCGCATCAATGCGGTGGTGCACCTCCGCACGAGCCTTCCCGCCGAGACCGTCGTGCCGATCGGATGGGTCGCCGTCGGCGACCCGCTGCAGCTGCTCTCGCCGGAGCGTCACGACGAGATCTGGGCGGCGCAGAAAGAACTCGACTTCCCCGGCTACGTCTTCGGCCTCGACCGCGAAACTCCCGACCTGATGGTCCAGCTGACCGAGCGGTACGGCCGCAGCCTCGCGCGCCACACCGCAGATCGCCCCCTCGACTGAGGCTTCGAGCCCACGCCACGCAGCGGCGCGCCGACCCCCGCGAGGGAGCCGGCGCGCCGAGGAGCGGACGGATGCCGCTCAGCCGGTGTTCTGCAGACCCGCCGCCACACCGCTCACCGACAACAGCAGCAGGCGCTGGTGCTCGGCATCCGGGGTCTCGGACTCGGCCGACGCGTCGCGCAGGGCGCGCAGCGCCCGCAGCTGCAGGAGGGAGAGGGCGTCGACGTAGGGGCTGCGCATCTTCACCGCGCGCTGCAGCACGGGCTTGTTGCCCAGCAGGTCGCCGCCGGTGATGCGCTCGACCCAGGAGCGCGTGAGGAGCATCTCGTCCATCACGAGCTGGGCGAGGTCGTCGCGGTCGCCGAGCGCCAGGTAGCGGCGCGCGATGCGCTCGTCGGCCTTGGCCAGGCTCATCGCGACGTTGTCGATCATCGTGCGGAACAGCGGCCACTGCTCGTACGCGTCGCGCAGGCGCTGCTCGTCGCCGACGGCGTCGAGGGCGGTGCCCAGACCGAACCAGCCGGCGAGGTTGATCCGCGCCTGCGTCCACGAGAACACCCACGGGATCGCGCGGAGGTCCTCGAGCGACTCGACCGACAGGCCGCGACGCGCCGGGCGCGAGCCCAGGGCGAGGTGCCCGAGCTCCTCCATCGGGGTGACGGTGGCGAACCACGGCGCGAAGCCCGGGGCCTTCACCAGGGCGAAGAAGCGCTCGCGCGAGGCGACGTCCATCGTGCTGGCGACATCGGCGAACGCTTCGGCCGCCCCGCGGTTGCGACGCTCGATCGAGGGGGAGGATGCCGTGAGCACGGCCGCCGCGACCTGGTCGATGTGGCGCATCGCGATGTCGGCGTCGCCGTAGCGGGCGAAGATGACCTCGCCCTGCTCGGTGAGCTTGAAGCGCCCGTCGACGGAGTGCGGCGGCTGGGCGAGGATCGCCGAGTTCGCCGGTCCGCCGCCGCGGCCGAGAGCGCCGCCGCGGCCGTGGAAGAGCGTGAGCTCGATGCCTTCGGCCTCGGCCCACGTCGAGATCTTCGCCTGCGCCTCGTAGAGCGCGAGGTTGGCGGCGACGGGGCCGACGTCCTTCGAGGAGTCGGAGTAGCCCAGCATGACCTCGAGGCGGCGGCCGGTGGCATCCAGGCGGCTGACGAACGAGGGGTGCGTGACGATCTCGGCGAGGATGCCGGGGGCCGCCTGCAGGTCGGCGAACGTCTCGAACAGCGGGATGACGTCGAGCACCGGGGGAGCTTCGCCCGGGCCCATCGCGTACGAGGCGAGCTCGTGGACGTTGGCGAGGTCTTCGGCCGACTGCGTGAACGACACGATGTAGCGGCCCGCCGCGCGGGGGCCGAAGCGCTCCTGCACGGAGGCGATCGAGCGGAAGACCTCGAGAACCTCGTCGGTCTGCTCGCTGCGGTCGCCGCCGGCGCGCAGCTCGTCCAGCACCTTGCGGTGCACCGCCGAGTGCTGGCGCACCTCGAGCTCGGTGAGGTGGAAGCCGTACGTCTCGACCTGCCACACGAGGCGCTGGAGCGCGCCGTAGGCCTGACGGGCCGCGCCGGCGGCGACGAGGGAGTCCTGCACCGTGCGCAGGTCGGCGAGCAGGTGCTCGGGGTCGCGGTAGGCGAGATCGGCGTTGCGCGTGCGCGTCGCGGCGATCTTGCGCGCGAGCAGCAGCAGGATACGGCGATGCGGCTCGTCGGGGGAGCGCTCGGCGATCTCGGCCGCCGCGTCCTCGTCGGCCGCACGCAGGCGGTTCCACAGCGCGACGAGGGTGTCGCTCGGGGGCGTGGTCTCGGCATCCAGGGTCAGTCCGCGACCCACGCGCTGGGTCGTGCGCTCGAGACCCAGCAGCACGTGCTCGCTGGCGATCGCGGCGGCCTTGCGGGTGACGGATGCCGTGACGAAGGGGTTGCCGTCGCGGTCGCCGCCGACCCACGAGCCGACACGCACGAAGGGTTTGACGATCGGGGCGCGGGAGCCGGCGTGCTCGCCCTGGAGGATGTCGTCGATGCGGCGATACACGCGGGGGACCGCGGTGTACAGCGTCTCGTCGAACACCGACATGACCGAGCGGACCTCGTCGACCGGCGACGGCTTCTCGCGCCGCAGGGGAGCGGTGCGCCACAGCGTGTCGATCTCTTCGAGCATGCGGCGCTCGGCGCGCCGGCTCTCGGTGCCGCCGTCGGATGCGTCGTCGTGCTCGGAGAGCAGCTCCGACAGGCGGCGGATGCTCGTCGAGATCGCACGACGGCGGGCCTCGGTGGGGTGCGCGGTGAAGACGGGGTGGAAGCGCAGGGCCTGGAGCCGCGCGAGCGCCGTCTCTTCGCCGACCTCGCTCGAGAGGCGCTCGAACGCCGTCGCGATCGTGTCGGGGGTGCCGCTGCGCGAGGGCCGGTCGCCGCGCTCGCGGAGAATGCGCACGCGCTGGTGCTCCTCGACGAGGTTGACGAGGTGGAAGTACGCCGTGAAGGCCCGGGCCACTTCGTCGGCCCGCTCGATCGAGAAGCCGTCGGCGATCGCCGCGGCCCGCTCGAACGCCTCGGGCGTCTCGTCGGTGTAGGCCTGGATCGTCGCCGTGCGCAGCCGCTCGACGTCGTCGTACAGTCCGGGGGAGCCGCTCTCCTGAAGGACGCGGCCGAGGAGGGATCCGAGCAGGCGCACATCGGCGCGCATCTGCTCGGGGAGCTCCTGGCCGGCTTCGAAGCGGCCCACGAGGTCGATGGCCTCGGTCGGGGTCAGTTCTCGCACACGCCCCAGATTATCGGCGTCCGGTGTCGGACAGATGACGCGCGGACGCAGTGGTAAGCGCTCGGTACCGCATCGCGGTCTGAACTCCGGACTTTTCGTCGCGTGGAGCGCCGTTGCCGCGGATTCTTGCGGTCGCTGCGACGTGGCATCCGAGATCTTCCGGAGTTCGGCCCGTCTCCGGCCCATCGTCTGCCCGCGCGGGATGACGGAGGCGCGCGGACGGGGACTTCCGACATCCGGTGACCCGCCGTGCGCCCGCGCGGGGGATACTCGGGGCAGCGGCGCCACCGCCGCCCGGGAGGAGACGCCGTGACCGACGACTCGCTGCGACAGGCTGCCGACACCATGCGAATCGTGCGCGAGCGCTGCGCCTGGACGCGGACCATCGACCACCGCGACCTCGTGCCGTACCTCGTCGAAGAGAGCGCCGAGGTCATCGACGCCGTCGAGTCCGGCACGCGCGCCGATCTGCGCGAGGAGCTCGGCGATCTGCTCTGGCAGGTGCTCTTCCACGCCGAGATCGCCGCGGGCGACCCCGACGACCCCTTCGACATCGACGATGTCGCGCGAGGGCTGACCGAGAAGATGGTGCGGCGGCATCCGCACGTGTTCGCGGGGGCCGTGGCATCCACGCCCGAAGAGGTCCTTGTGCACTGGAACGCGGCCAAGGCCGCCGAGAAGCACGACCGCACGAGCGTGCTGGACGGGGTCAGCGACCACATGCCGGCTCTCGCCCTGGCGCAGAAGCTCGTCGGGAAGGCCGCGCAGGTCGGCGTGCACGCCCCGACGCATCGACTGGCCGACCCGGAAACCGAAGCCGAACTCGGCGATGCGCTGCTGACGCTGGCGCAGCTGGCCGGCGCCCGCGGCTGGGATGCCGAGCGCGCCCTCCGCGAGCGCCTGCGTTCCCTGCGCGCCGACGTCCGGGCGGCCGAGGGGGCCTGAGCCCGTCGAGATCACACGATCGGCCCGACCGCACACGCCGTGGCCGCCCGACATCGTGAGATCTCGCGCGGATCGTGTGCTCTCGCACGCATGGCGCCCTGCGTACGGCACCCGCGGCGCACCGCGCCCGCGCGCACGGCCGCCTGCGCGAGCCTGGAACAATGGGACCGTGGCATCCGTGAACCCGCCGCGCGGCATGCGCGACTTCCTCCCCGCTGACAAGGCCCGTCGCGAGCGCGTGCTCGCCGTCATCCGCGAGCGCTATCGCGCGCACGGCTTCGACGAGATCGAGACCCCCGTCATGGAGGACTACGACCGTCTGCACGCGGGCATCGGCGGCGACAACGAGAAGCTCTCGTTCAGCATTCTCAAGCGGGGGATGGATGCCGAGGCCATCCGCGCCGCGGCCGACGATCCGGCTGCGCTGGCCGACCTGGGCCTCCGCTACGACCTCACCGTCCCGCTCGCGCGCTTCTACGCGACGAATCGCGCGCAGCTGCCGGCGGTGTTCCGCTCGATTCAGATGGCACCGGTCTGGCGCGCCGAGCGTCCGCAGAAGGGGCGCTACCGCCAGTTCTTGCAGTGCGACATCGACATCATCGGCGACGCCTCAGCCCGCGCGGAGGCGGAGTTGATGATCGCGAGCCTCGACGTGCTCGACGAGCTCGGGCTCGAGGGCGGATCGATCCGCGTCAATGACCGCCGCGTGCTCGACGCGATGCTCGACGTCTTCGGCTTCGACCCCGAGGAGCGCCCCGGTGTGCTCATCACGATCGACAAGCTTGACAAGGTCGGCCCCTCGGGGGTCGTCGCCGAACTCCGGGACCGCGGCGCCACCGCGGAGGCCGTCGATGCGCTCGCGGCCTACCTCGACCGGCCCGCGGCACCCCCGTCGTTCGACGACGCCGGTATCCGCGCGGCGCTGCCTGCCGGCATCCCGGACGAGGTCATCACCCACCTCGTGACGCTCGGCGAGACGGTCGCCGCCGCGCGCGGGGCGGACGCGCCGCTCGTCTTCGACCCGTTCCTCGTGCGTGGCATGGGCTATTACACGGGCACGATCTTCGAGCTCGCCCACCCGAGCGTCGACTACTCGCTGGGCGGCGGGGGCCGGTACGACGGCATGATCGGGCGTTTCCTCGGGCAGCAGGTGCCGGCTGTGGGCTTCTCGATCGGGTTCGAGCGGATCGTCGACCTGCTTCCCGATACCGATGCCGCCGGAGACCGTTCCGTCGTCCTCGTGCACGATCGTGACGTGCCGCTCGCTCAGCTGCTGGCGCTCAAGACGCACCTCGTCGCCGGTGGGGCGCGCGTGCGCGTCGAACAGCGGCCGAAGAACATGAAGGCGCTGCTCGAACGCTCCGCGGCCGACGGCTACTCGTCGTTCGCCCCCGTGGGGGTCGACACGACGGCCGAGTCGCTGGAGCTGCGTCCGCTGAGCTGAGACCGCACGGGTTCGAGCGCGCTCCGCGCCTGCGGCAAGCCGAGGTCCCCGAGCATCGCGAGCTCCGTGGGCGATCCCCAGGTCCGTGGGTGATCCCCAGGTTCCTGAGCGATTCCCGGGTCCCTGAGCTTGTCGAAGGGACCGGCCCCACGGCTCCCGGCGTCGTCGACGACCTCAGCTCGTCTCGCCGGCGTCGGCGACGACGAGGGAACCGGCTACGCCACCGCGCTGATCAACGCCTCGTCCGGACTCTCCGCCGCGAGCCGCTCCAGGCGGGCCGCGGTCGCGTCGTCGCGCGGCGCGAACCAGACGACCCGCGAGCCCAGTCCTTCGTCGATCCAGAGACTCGACATCTCGAGGTGCAGCTCGCCGACGCGGGGGTGCACGAGATTCTTGGGTGCGTTGCGCTCCCCGCCGACGTCGCCCAGGCTCCACAGCTCCGCGAAGCGCGGCGAGGTCGCTTCGAGCTCGGCGACGAAACGCTGCCAGGCCGGTTCTTCGTGGTGTCGCCCGTAGGCGGCGCGCAGCCGCGCGGCGATCCGTCGCTGCGCGTGGTCGAGGTCGACGTGTGCGCGCTGCCAGGCGGTGTCGGTGAACAGCAGCACGGCGCAGTTGCGGCGTTCGACGGGCAGCTCGTCGAGGTCGTCGAAGAGGTAGCGGTACGCGCGGTTGTACGCGCGGATGTCGAAGCGCGAGGTCTGCACCGCCGCCGGGTAGGGCAGGAGCTTCTCGAGCAGGTCGAGGTGCGTCTGCCCGACGCACTGCCGAGCCTCGCGGTCGGGCAGGGGAAGGTCGGCGAGGGCGAACAGGTGGTCGCGCTCGTCGTCGCTCAGGCGCAGCGCGCGGGCGATCGCGGCCACGACCTGCGCGGACGCGGCGATCGGGCGCCCCTGCTCGAGCCAGGTGTACCAGGTGAGCCCGACGCCGGCGAGCTGCGCGACCTCCTCGCGCCGCAGACCCGCGACGCGGCGGCGCGTCCCCTCGGGAAGACCGACGTCGGTGGGACGCAGGCGCGCGCGACGACTGCGCAGAAAACCCGCGAACTCGGCGCGGGCGTCGTCGGACCGGCTCATGGCATCCCTCCCTCTCCGGCGATCCTAGAACTGCCCTCCGACACGTCCTCGCACGGTGGGGAGTGCTCTCAGTACCAGGATGAAGGCACTCCTGGTACCAGGATGCCGCCGTCTCCATGCTGGCACCATGACCACCTCTGCACAGCCCGCCACCGGCAGCGCCCCCGTGCCGATCCGCCCGGACCTGCCCGACCCCGGCACGGCCGAGGGCGTGCCCACCTGGCGCTACCTCGGCTTCCTCCTCGGCCCCGGCGTGGGGACGTTCGCGTTCAACGCGGTGACGGTGATCCTCCCGACGCTGCGCGAACGCTTCGGAGCCGGAGACGTGGCCCTCGAGCTCGTCATCGCGGGATATGGCATCCCGTTCGCCGTGCTGCTGATCCTGGGCGGCCGTCTCGGCGACCGCTTCGGCCGGCACCGCCTCTACGCGATCGGCATGGGGCTCTTCCTCGTGTCCGCTATCGCGTGCGCGCTCGCGCCGTCGATCGAGATGCTGATCGCCGCCCGCCTCGTCCAGGGCGTCGGAGCGGCGCTGTGCACCCCGCAGGTGCTCGGGACCATCCAGGCGACGTCGCGAGGGGCGGCCCGCACGCGTGCGATCGCCGCGTTCGGCGCGAGTGGCGGGATCGGGGCCGCGGTCGGGCAGGTCGCCGGCGGGGCGCTCGCGGCGGTGTCGTTCGGTGCCGTCGAGGGGTGGCGCGCGGTGTTCGTCGTGGTCGCTCTCATCGCGGTCGCCGCGATCGTCCTCGCTCCGCTCGCGCCTCGGTCGCGCGCGCACGAGGTGGTCGCGATCGACCTCGTCGGTACTGCGGCGCTGGCCCTCGGCATCCTGGCCGCCTCGGTCGCGCTGACGTTCGGGCCGGCGTGGAACTGGTCGTGGCCCGTCGCCGTCGTCCTCGTGATCGCGGCCCTCGCGCTATGGGGTATGTGGAAGCACCAGGATGCCATCGAGCGCTCCGGACGCGTCCCGCTGCTGCCCCCGAGCGTCCTGCGCCTGCGCCCCCTGCAGCTCGGGCTGATCGCCGCGGGGCTGTTCTTCGCCGGGTACTCCGCCCTGCTGTACGTCTTTCCGCGCGCGGTCGAGGCCGGCGGCCTGACGTCGCTCCAGGCGGGCATGGCGCTGCTGCCCTTCGCGGTCGTGTTCGCCGGAATGTCGCTGGCCGTCGCCCGCATCCAGAGCCGTCTGGGCGACGCGACGCTGATCCTCGGCGTCTCCCTGCAGATCGCGGCGCTCCTCGCGATGGCCGGCACCCTCGCCGTGGCGTGGGGGAGCGACATCGGTCTGTGGCTGCAGCCCGCACTCGTGCTGCTCGGCGCGGGCCAGGCCCTGATCTTCTCTCCGCTGACCCAGCTCGTCGTCCGCGAGGTGCCGGTCGAGGCGGCGGGTCTGTCGGGCGGGATGTTCAGCACCGCCCAGCAGCTCGCTCTGTCGTTCGGGGTGATCGTCATCGGGGGACTCGTGAGCCTCACCGGCGCGGCCGGCCGCGCCGAACTGCTCGCGGGACTCGCCCTCGACATCGCGCTCGCCGTGGCGGTGCTGGTCGTCGCCATCGCGCTGCGCTCCCGCGCGCGTCGCGCCTCCCGCTGACGCGCGAGCGGGCGTGCGGCCCGGGCGCGCCGCCGGGGATGCGTGCGCGGAGCGGGCGATCCGGGCGCGCCGCCGGGGATGCGCGGGCGGAGCGGGCATACAGGCGGCGCGAAGCCACCGGATGCCACCAGCCCCGCGTCGCCCCACCGTCACAGCGCGTCCACCCGGCGTTCACCGTGGCCGGGTGTCATCGGAGGATGCGCGCGCGTCGTCCGGTGACCCTGACCGCCGCCTCCACGGTCGCCGTGCTCGGCGCGACCGCCGTGGCGATGCGGACGCTCATCTCCCGCCAGGCCGCCATCGCGCGTCGCCGCATCGGCAAGCCGCTGGGCGAGCGGGCTCTGGATGCCGACCGGGTCTGGCGCCGCAAGAAGCATCCCGGAGAGCCGGTCGACCTGCTGCTGCTCGGCGACTCGATCGCCGCGGGGCTCGGCGCCGGCCACCGCCGGGACACGCTGGGCGCCCGGCTCGCGAAGGGCATCGCGCGCGAGGCCGCGCGTCCCGTGCGTCTGCGCACCGCCGCGGTCGTGGGGTCCGAGACCTCGGCGCTCGCCCTTCAGCTCGCCGAGCTCCCGCCCGACTACCGCGCCGACATCGCCGTCATCGTCGTGGGCGGGAACGACGTCACGCACCGGGTGCCGGCGAACCGGGCCGCCTCGCAGCTCGAGGAGGCCATCGGCATCCTGAGAGAGCGAGGGATGCCGGTGGTCGTCGGCACCTGCCCCGATCTCGGCACGCTGCGGGCCGTGCCGCAGCCGCTGCGCACCCTCGCGTCGCGCTCCTCGCGCCAGCTCGCTGCGGCCCAGGCTCGTTCCGCCCACCGGGCGGGCGCGCGCGTGGTCGGTCTTGCGCGGGCGGTGGGACCGGTGTTCGCCGAACGCCCCGACGAGATGTTCAGCATCGACCGATTCCATCCCAGCGCCCTCGGCTACCGCCGCACGGCCGACGCTCTCCTCCCGGCGGTCCTCGCCGCTCTCTCCCCGGACCAGGGCCCGTCCCAGGCCGGGCCGAACTCCTGAGTCTCCGGCGTCGCCTCCGGCGCCGCCCCGGAAATCATGCGGTTGCGCGTCGCACGAGCTCCCGAGACTCAGGAGTTTCGCCCGCTCGTCCGCCGGGGCCGCCGCCCGCTCGGCGGTCGCCGGCGCCCGGGTCACCGGCCGCCCACGGGGCCCGGCTCCCTCGGCCAACCCATAGCTCGCCGCCATACTCTTCCGGCACGCCTCCCACCGATGTCTTCCTCAGCACCTGGCGCGCCGATCCGATCACGCTCGGCGTGCTCTTCGTGGCATCCGTCGCCTACTTGCTCGGCGTCCGCCGGCTGCGGCACCGTGGCGAATCGTGGCCGCTGCGCCGCACGATCGGCTTCTTCGCCCTCGGGTTGCTGCCCTACGCGGTCATCGAGCTCGGGTTCCTCGGGGTGTACTCCTCCGAGCTGCGCTGGGCCTTCTCGACTCGCATCGCGCTGCTGATCTTCGCCATCCCCGCCGGGATCGCCGCCGGGCGTCCGCTCGATCTCGTCCCCGCCGGCCTGCGGGAGCGGCTCCTCGCGTCCCGGATCACCCGCATCTTCGGCAACGCGATGGTCGCCACCGTCGTCATCGCCGCGGTCTTCTGCCTGTTCCTCACGCCCGTGGCCGGCATCCTGCGCGTGAATCCGGTGGTCGAGGCCTCGCTCGGGATCATCGTCCCCCTCGTCGGTCTCGCGATGGTGCTGCCGATGATGGCTCTCGGCGCCATCCACACCGGCACGTTCATCGCGATCGAGTTCCTGCTCGCGTTCGTCGAGCTGTTGATCGACTCGGTCCCGGGCCTGCTCATGAGGCTGAACGACAACGTCCTCGACCTGATCCCGGATGCCACGCAAGCGGTCTCGTGGTGGCCCTCGATGCTGCACGACCAGCACCTGGCGGGCGACATGATCTGGTTCATCGCGGAGTTCGCCGACGTGCCGATCCTCGTCATCCTCATGATCCGGTGGATGCGGAGCGACCGCGTCGAGGCGAAGGGATTCGACGACCTCTCCGACGAGGAGTACGACGAAATGACCCGCGCGCACCTGCGCGGCGAGCGTTGACCCGCGCCCGACACCCCGACAAGGTGGAAGGGTGCCCACCCACGACGACGTCGACACGTTCCTGACGGACACGCTGGTCGGTGACGACCCGGTTCTGGATGCCGTGCTGCAGGCGCAGCGCGACGCGGGCCTCCCGTCGATCGAGGTGGCTCCCGTCAACGCGAAGTTCCTGCACCTGCTGGCCCGCATCGCGGGCGCGCGGCGGGTGCTCGAGATCGGCACGCTCGGCGGGTACTCGACCATATGGTTCGCCCGGGCCGTCGGTGAAGGGGGACGCGTCGTCACGATCGAGGCCGAGCCCGCGAACGCCGCGATCGCCCGCGCGAACCTCGCGCGTGCGAGTGTCACCGACCGCGTCGAGGTGCGGGAAGGGCGCGGTGCCGATGTGCTCCGCACGCTGGAGGGAAGCGCCCCCTTCGACCTGGTCTTCATCGACGCCGACAAGGAGTCGAACACGATCTACCTCGACTGGGCCGCGCGTCTCGGCCGCCCGGGCACCGTCGTCGTGCTCGACAACGTCGTGCGCGGCGGAGAGGTGGCGGATGCCGCGACCCCCGACAGCAAGGTGCAGGGTGCCCGCGCGGGCTTGGTCATGCTCGGCAGCGACCCCCGCTTCGACGCGACCGCGCTGCAGACCCTCGACCGCAAGGGCTGGGACGGGGTGGCGGTGGCGATCGTCACGAGTGCGGTCGCGTCCTGAGCCGAATGTCGGGCCCGCGCAGACGGGAGGTCCCTGAGCCTGTCGAAGGGACCGGGCGCTGGTGCTCGGTCCGGTGGCTTCGACAGGCTCAGCCACCTCGTTCCCGACCCTGCCCCACGCCCGTCGGGTGAGATCACTAGACTCGACCACGGACCGACGACGCTCCGCCCTCTTCCACCCAAGAACCAACGAGGAGTCCTTCGTGGCACTTATCGAGGCTGTCAACGCGCGCGAGATCCTGGATTCGCGCGGTAACCCGACCGTCGAGGTGGAGGTGCTCCTCGACGACGGAATCGTCCA